>Ga0187871_10004162_pt1 | contig 10967 bp, 12 predicted proteins | sample June2016WEW_16_1_FD_132988 | JGI IMG/M metagenome (GOLD analysis project Ga0187871, IMG submission 132988) | Peatland microbial communities from SPRUCE experiment site at the Marcell Experimental Forest, Minnesota, USA - June2016WEW_16_10 | ecosystem: Environmental > Terrestrial > Soil >...
AGGTTGTACTGCACGCGGTAGCCTTCGAACACCTGAATTCGCCCGTCGTCCATGCGCACGGGGATGGAAACAATCAATTGCCTCTTGGGTTGTTTCAGGATGGCTCGCAGTCCGTCGTCCAGTTTGAGGTGATCGGCCGCGGTATCGAATTGCTCTTGGGCGATCTCAAACGGATTCAGGACCTCTTTGGTCAATACGGCTGTACTCATGCTTTCTCCTTATTAGAGGGCGTTTGCGGTAACAAGCTCCTCGTGTTCCTGCACATGCCGGGCGATTCCCACTTGGTGAAGTGGAACATGGCGGCGGCATAACTGACATGCACCGGCATCGGCGTAATATGTCGCATCCAGTTTGGCCAGGTAATAGAGCGGCAACGATCCGAAGCCGCGGGTTTGCGGTGTGGGCTGATAGATCAGGACGGCCATCGCGACCACTTGCGCGCCGCGGGCTTCGAGCAACTGGCGCGCCTCGGTGAGCAGGCTGCCCGAACGCAGGATATCGTCGACCAGCACGACTTTTTCGCCCGCCACCGGCTCCAGAAACTGGCGGAAGCGCATGGGCACGTCGCGGCCGTCCTTTTCAGCCCAATAGACTTGGCCGGCGCGCAAGGCTTCGCAGAGACCGTAGGCCACGGGGAGGCCCGCCGGGGTTGCCGAGACGATGGACAGATCGGGGATGAGCGCGCGCAGTTCGGAGTTGGCGCGCAGTTTGCGGCTCAGGCCGACGCTGAGCGTCTTGGCGTTGCGGTGATAGCGCATGGCCAGCCCCGTCTCCAGGTTGATGTCGGTATGCAAGCCGTTGAGGCACTCGAAGTGGCCGTTTTGCAAGGCCCCAGTCTCGCGGAGGAGCGCGAGCACCTCATCTTGGGTGGGAACCAGTTCCATGGCTGTACCTGCCTTTCGGTGATGATTACATAGTATCAGAGGTTTTTATCGTTATCCAGCACAAAGTGGTGCTGAGGCGGAATTCAACGCAGTTTTTCCTCGACACTGCGGATTTTATCCTCCATATGCTGTTCGCGGTCGGTGCGGGTGCCGAAGCGCAGGGTGGAGCTGATGCGCGGCGCACCCATGGCGTGGACCACTTCGTGGCAGCGTTTGATGGCGGCGAACACGTCGTCCCATTCGCCTTCGATGTTAGTGCCGTAGGCGTGCAGCTTGGTTTTAAGGCCGGCTTCGGCGAGCACGCGCTCGCAGGCAGCGACTTCTTTGGATACGGAAGTCCCGATGCCGATGGGGACCACGCAGAGATCCGCGATGACCTTCATGGAGACCGCCTCCGGGCGGACATCCACAGTCTAGCAGCCACCGGCAAGCACTGCTCCCTAACGTGCGCGAGCGTTCGTGGTCATCGCCAGCACCACCACATTGCGATTCTGCGGCAGGCTGAAGGAACAGCAGTATAGATAGCGTGTCCGGACGTCGATCGTTCCCGTGCTGTTGTCGCGGTGAGTCATGGGCACCGCTGGCGACTCGCCAGGGAAGCCCGCCGAGGCGCACCAGTCGGGGCCAGCAGCATCAGCGTACAAGCACGGTGGAGACAGGCACGCTGCGGGGTAAACGGACCTCGAAAACAACATTCTCTTGAGTTCCTTCCTTGGCGGTATGGTCCCGGCCGCAGGGCCCGGAGCGTGCGGGGAAGATGCAGGGCTCAAACTGGAACCACGTTTGGCTTATCGGCAGGGAGACAGTTTCCATGCGGCATAGGTATAATCAAGAGCGTGAGAAGCTTCCTTACCGTGCTGGCCTGCCTGGTCCTGGCGGGCTGCCATCGCGACATCCAAAATGAAGACGCCGTCAAGCGAGGCGTCATGGACTACCTATCCACGCGCCAGGGTCTGAATATCGCTTCCATGGATATAACGATCGCTTCCACGATCTATCGGCAGAAGGAAGTGGACGCCACCGTATTGTTCTCGCCCAAAGGGTCGAGAGGCGGCCAGCCGATGACCATTCACTACCTGCTCGACAAGAAAGGAGACCGCTGGGTGGTGAAGCCGCGCGCGGACGGCGGGCAGAACCCGCATGGCGGCATGGGCGCCAATCCGCATGGAGGCGGCATGGGAATGCCGGAAGGCGCCGGCAACCCCGCGGGTGCGCTGCCGCCCGGACATCCCACGGTGCCCCCGCAGGACAGCGGCCCTAAATGAAACTGGTCGCCATATTGGGTGGAGGTCCGGCAGGGGCATTCGCAGCCGAGCGCCTGGCTTCCGCAGGTCTGGACACGGTGGTCTTCGACGAGAAGTTGGCGTGGGAAAAGCCTTGCGGCGGCGGCCTCACTTACAAGGCCTACCACACCTATCCGTTCCTGATCGAAAACAATACTCCCAAGAAGATCGTCACGGAAACGGTTCTTTCCGCCCCGCGCGCCAAGGCGGCCACGCTGCGTTTGAGCGAGCCGCTGCTGATCTATTCCCGCATGGATTTGAACCGCATGATGCTGGAGCGCGCCGAACGCGCGGGCGCGCGCATCGAAAAAGCCCGCGTGCTGGAAATCAATCGTACGGGCATGGGCTGGCGGTTGCGCACCAACGCGGGTGCCCTCGAAGCCGACTTCTGCGTGATCGCCACCGGCGCGCGCAACCCGCTGCGGGATTTCGGCACGCAGCTCACCTCCCGCGATTCCATGTCCGCGCTGGGCTACTACGTGCCGGGAGATCAAGCCCAGATCGATATCCAGTTTTTGCCGCAACTGGAGGGCTACATCTGGATCTTCCCGCGCTGCGGCCACCTCTCGGTGGGCATCTGCGGGAAGGGCGAGCCGGCCGCTTCCCTGCGCCAGCGCCTGGAAAACTATATGGCGCAAAAAGGCATTTGCTGGAAGGGCGCGGCCTTTTACAGCCATCTGCTGCCATCGCTGGATACACCTGCGTGGAGGAAGAATCGCGTGGCGGGCGATGGCTGGCTGGCGGTGGGCGATGCCGCCGGCCTGGTGGATCCGGTCACCGGCGAAGGCATCTATTACGCCCTGCGCTCGGCCGACCTGGCGGCCAAAGCGTTGCTCTCCGAACTGGGCGGCCTGGCGGAGAAGCTGCAAGCTTACCGGCGCATGCTACGGCGGGATTTCGCCGCCGATCTGGAGTTCGGCTCGCGCCTCGCCAAGCGCGTCTTCCTGGGGCGATTCCTGTTCGGATCGGTGCCCGCGCGCATGGTGCAATTCACGCGGCGCAGCAGCCGGTTCAGCGGCGTGATGCAGGATCTGTTCGCGGGGACGCAGCCTTACTTGGGTTTGAAGAACCGGCTGATGCGCAACTTGAACGGCAGCTTGTACGAGATCGCCATGAGCCTGGGGCTGGGCCGCCTGCTGCCCGGCAAAGCGCGGCCATGAAGCGACGTGGCGCACGCACTCCTGAAGCCAGCGCCAGGCGACCGCAGGAGTGCGGTCGCGGCAGGCACGAGTGCCTGCGCCACGTAGAGTGGTTTCAATGATCCACGCTAAATCCGAAGCCGCCTTCGCACGCGCGCAGAAAATAATTCCGGGAGGCGTCAACTCTCCCGTGCGCGCCTACCGCGGCGTGGGCGGCACTCCGCCGTTCATCGCCCGCGGCGAGGGATCCCACATCTTCGATATCGACGGCAACGAGTACATCGACTACGTGGGTTCCTGGGGACCGCTGCTGCTGGGCCACCGTCATCCGGCGATCGTCGCGGCCGTGCGTGAAGCTCTCGAAACGGGCACCAGCTTCGGCGCGCCGACCGAGTGTGAAACCGATCTGGCGGAGGCCATCCGCGACGCGGTGCCTTCCATGGAGATGGTGCGGCTGGTCAACTCCGGCACCGAAGCCACCATGTCGGCGATCCGCGTAGCGCGCGGATTCACGGGCCGCGACCTCACCGTCAAGTTCGAAGGCTGTTATCACGGCCACGTGGATTCGCTGCTGGTGAAGGCCGGCTCGGGTCTGGCCACCCTGGGTATCGCCGATACGCAAGGCGTGCCCAAAGGCTTCACCGATACCACGCTGGCGCTGCGCTTCAATTCGGTGGATGCCGTGGAAGCCGCGTTCCACGAGCACGGCGGCCGCATCGCCTCTGTGATCGTGGAGCCGGTGGTGGGCAACATGGGATGCGTCCCGCCGCAGCCCGGTTTTCTGGAAGCGCTGCGCGAGATCACCGCGCGGCACGGCGCGCTGCTCATTATCGATGAAGTGATGACGGGCTTTCGGGTGGCCTTTGGCGGCGCGCAGGCGCGCTTCGGCATCCGGCCGGATATGACCACGTTGGGCAAAGTGATCGGCGGCGGGCTGCCCATCGGCGCTTACGGCGGGCGCGCCGATATCATGCGCTCGGTGGCGCCGCTGGGGCCCGTGTATCAGGCCGGCACGCTGTCGGGGAATCCGCTGGCGGTGGCGGCGGGCCTGGCCATGCTGCGGTATCTGAAGACGCATCCGGAAGTATACGACGAACTCGAAACCAAGTCGGCGGCCATCGCCGGCGCAGCGCCCGCGGGCATCACGGTGAACCGCGTGGGGGCCATGTTCACCTGGTTCTTCACGGACCAGCCGGTGACCGATTGGGATTCGGCCAAGCGCGCGGACACAGCCAAATTCGCGGCCTTCCATCGCCGCATGCTGGACGCAGGCATCTACCTGCCACCGTCGCAATTTGAAGCCGCATTCCTGTCCGCCGCGCACACGGAGAAGGATATCCTGCGCACTCGTGAGGCTGTCGGGCAGTCTCTGTGAACGATCCGTTACTTCTTGCCCGCGTTTCTATCCGCCCATAGCTTGTCGTGACGGGCATCCAGGTTAGCGCCGGCCTGAATCGCGCACGCAGGACAGTCCTTGCCCATTATCTCCGCATCCTTTTTGATAATCTCGGAGGGTTTAGCTTCAGCATATGTGGCGGGCGCGCCTGCAAAAAGCGACGGGTTGTCAGGTACGACATTCATCGACAGCACCTCAATCGTTTTTGTGGAAAGCAGCGTATTGTCGGCCTTGCTCCATAGTTGTGAGGTTTCGTTACCCTCAAGGCATCCCAGATCCGGGAACCTCTCGACCTCCATGGCGAACCGGATTGGTGCAGCCGGGTCGTCTATGGTAACGCCGTATGCGACGACCGTTCTGCCAAACTTGGTTCCGCTGCTGCGCTTGATAACCGTGGACGATTTACCTGCCAACGTGGACCCACAGTCTGGGTTGGGCGTCAGGGGTTGGTATCGGCTACTTCCCACGGGCGTGGTACCGAACATCTTCAGAACCGGGAAAATGTCGAAGGTCGTATTTATCTGAGCCTGGTAAACAGTATTGACTTCCTTGGTTTCCCATCCAGAAGGACTACGCTTATCGAGACGCGTTCGTAGCCTTGCAATGGAGCGGCTGCCGTCCGGACGGATCAGTTGCGTTGTTTCCTCGATCATCAGGGGCTTGCCCTCAGCGTCGATGGTTCGTTCAGTGCTTCTCAGCGCGAGATCCCCTGCCAGCGGTTGCGACGATCCCCGCGTGGCGACCAGCACGATGGCTGCCACGATCGCCACGATCCCAACGCCGTACACAAGTCGTCTTTGCATGGTTGTCCTTGCCTCCCTACGAAGCCATTTACCCCTGATTGTTGCAGTCGTACGTGCAGCAATCGAATAGGACCAGGCAGTTGTAGATGCTGTCGACGCAGAAATTACAAGATCCGCACGTACACACATTGTATTGGCAGACGTCGTCCCCGCAGCCCCCGGTCACCTGGCAATGCAGCGTGCTGCCCGGAGCACCGGACGGCTCTCCGCAAGCCGCCGCGAAGTTCGTGGTGGCCGCCAGCAGTAATGTCAGAGACAGAAACACGCGATTCAACATACCCGCCGTTTTCCTCATTTGATCGCCTCGCATAAAATCCCATCTTTTGCAGCTCATTCTCCGAGCCGTTACTGCGATAGATAGGTCGTATTCCTGACGCTAATGAAGTATATTGTTTTTTTTTAAGGCTGTCAAGACCTATGTCTTGATCGTGTCAAGCCTCGTTAGAACCGGCTGCGCGGGTCCGGCGGCGCGTGACGGATACACGCAAAGGCGCTCCCAGGCAAGGGGATGCCGTGCAAGATCGCCTTGGGGTTTGCGTTTATAAGCACCGTAGTAAATGGGATAAGCGCGGCATACTTTACCTCCGAATTGACCCCATAATCCCGCCTATTTTCGGATCGATTTCAACAGCTTCCGCGCCGACAAACTCACAATCGCGAAGAAAACTCCGAAGCTGATGACGATCACCGCCAGTTGTCTGCTGCGCGAGAGATAGCGGACCCGCGGTTGTTCCAGGAACACGCGCAGGCGCACGCGCACCGGTTTCGGCGCACGGTTTTCGATGGCGACGTAGGTGTCCGCGTCGTGCACCGGGATGCGCAGCGTGCCGCGCGATTCGGCGGGCGTGGCGGCGATCTCCTGGTGGTCGCGGCCCGCGCGCCACAGGTTCAAGTCGGTCTCGCCGACCAGGACCAGCCGGACCTGGGTATCCGGCCGATCGGATTGAAAGACGCAATCCACCATGGCGGGCTGCTGCGTCAGGGGACGGGGCACGTACCGCCAATCGTTCGCGGGGATCTCGAAGTTCTCGTCAATCAGGTCCACGCGCGCGAATGCGGCCAGCAAAAAAAGCAGTGCGGCGATCATTTCGTTAAAATGGAACCATGAACCACGGTACCAGTTGGAAGACCACGTTGAGTTGGGCGGGCGCGATTTTACTGGCGCTAGTGTTTCTGGTCTCGGGCCTTTGGAAATTGACAGACGCGTCGGGGGCGGCCGTGCGCATGGCCCAGGCGCGCGTGCCGCAATCGCTGAGCCTGGCGGCGGCGATCGGCTTCGGTATCGCCGAAACCTTGGCCGCCGTGCTGCTGCTGGTGCCGCGCTTCCGCCGTTGGGGAGCGTGGCTGGGCGGCGCGCTGCTGATCGCCTTTATGATCTTCATCGGCATCAATTACAACGCGCTGCGCGGTGCGGAGTGCAGTTGCTTTCCGTGGGTGAAGCGCGCCGTGGGGCCTAACTTCTTCATCGGCGACGGCATCCTGCTGTTGCTGGCCGTGCTGGCCGGCAAGTGGGCGTTGCCCGCGCGAAGCATGCGCGCCGCGATGGCCGTTCTGGGCGCGATCGCGTTGTTCGCAGCGGGTTCCTACGGCGTGGCTGCCATGCGCCAGACGGGCACCAAGGCGCCCGACTCAGTGACCGTGAACGGCAAACCTTATTCGCTGCAGGAGGGCCAGATCCTGATCTTCTATTTCGACCCCGAGTGCCTGCACTGTCTGGACGCGGCCAAGCGCATGTCGCATTACAATTGGGGCGATACGCGCATCGTCGCCGTACCCATCAATGTGCCGCAATTCGCACAGGGTTTTCTGGACGATACCCATTTGAACGCGGCGCTCTCCAACGACCTGCCGCAATTGAAAAAGATCTTTCCATTCGTCAGCGCGCCGGCCGGAGTGGCGCTGGTGAATGGCCGCGAAAAGATGGCGCTCACGCAGTTCGAGGATCCCGAGCCAAAGGGTACCTTGAAGAACATCGGATTTATTCATTGAGGGCGGTGGTCTCCGCCCCAGGCATGCGAAAGCGATAACCCAGCCACGGCTCCGTCAGGATGTACCGCGGACGGCCCGGATCGGGCTCCAGCTTCTTGCGCAATTGTTTGATAAACACGCGCAAGTACTGCACCTCGCTGCCATAGTCGGGCCCCCAGACGGCCTGCAAGATGCGTTCGTGCGGCAGGGCGATGTCGTCGTTGGACACCAGGAAACGCAACAGCTCGAATTCCTTCGGCGTCAACCGGACTTCTTTGGCATTCACCGTCACGCGGCGAGCCGCCACGCGAATCTCGACGTTGCCGAACCGGATGATGTCGGCGCCGGGTTCCACGCCCAGCGCGGATCGCCGCAGAGTGGCCCGAATGCGCGCCAGCACGACGTCCATGCTGAAAGGTTTGGTGATGTAGTCGTCGGCGCCGGCGTCCAGCGCCGATACGGCGTCCTGGTCGGAATTACGTACGGTCAACATCATGACCTGGACGTCGGAGAAGGTGCGGATCTTGCGGCAGGTTTCGATGCCGCTGATGCCGGGCAGGTTGACGTCCAGTAGCACCAGGTCGAAGCGCTCGTCGCGCAGCTTTTCCAGGGCTTCTTCGCCGCTGCGCGCTTCAGCCACCAGATATCCCGACCCGCCCAGCGTCACGCGCATCACCCTCCGGATCTGGGGCTCGTCATCCACGGCGAGTATGCGGGCACCGCTCATTGGACCTAGCGTAGGGCGCGGACGGTAAAGAAGTCGTTAAGGCGGTATGAGGATTCCATAAGCATGGTTTCCCCCGACCCGAGAACTCCGAATAAATTGGAGGGCGGCCAATCTTGGCCGCAGCCGCCTTTTAGGCGGCCATAGCCGGCTGAAAGCCGGCTATGGCCAGAATTGCCCGCCCATCACCGCGGAACTTACTCACTGCCAGGGGTGTCGAATGAGTCAGGCAAGCAAGAAACCAGATAAGTCAAAAAGGAGGCTGAAATGTTCGACGCTATTGGTGTCTCTGAACGCACTCAGAAGCCCTGGACGGTGGTGGTTTCGTTTATCGGCCAGATGCTGGCGGTCGGCCTGGCTGTCCTGGCTCCCCTAGTGAGTACCCACGCGCTGCCACACCGTCTCTCGTGGGTCTCTCTACCTGAACCGCCGCGGGCCTTGCCGCATCGGCCGGCGCAGGCTGCCGCGAAGCCAGCCAATATCGTGCCACCTCAGATCACCGCGAAAGGGTTGGTGTTGCCGGCGGCGATTCCTCAAAAGGCGGCGATCATTCAAGATCCCGACTTCGTGCCGGCCACGGGCAGTGGCGTGGGAGTGCCCGGAGGGTTCGGAGACGCGAATGGATCGGGTAACGGCGTGATCGATGGACTGTTGGCGTCGGGTTCCGCTCAGCCGCCGCCACCCATGCCCGACGTGAAGCAAGCTGCGCCGCTCGCGCCGCCGAGGCGTATACGTCTGGGCGGAGTGGTGGAACAAGGCAAGCTCATTTCGGGGCCGCGTCCCGCCTACCCGGTGCTGGCGCGAGCCGCGCGCATCGAGGGGACGGTGCGGCTGGAGGCGGTCATCTCGCGCGATGGCACGGTGCTCAACCTAAAAGTCGTCAGCGGACATCCTCTGCTGATTCCGGCCGCACTGGCGGCGGTCGCACAGTGGGTCTTCAGGCCGACCTCTCTGAATGGGGAACCGGTCGAAGTGGCCACGGAGATCGAGGTACACTTCACGCTGCAGAGATGACCGTCAGTTGCGCGGGCCGATACCCTCGGTGCGGCCGGCCAGCGCTTGTACGGCATTGCCGCCGCACACCGCCACGCCTGTCTTCATCAGCGCGTTCAGGAAGTTGAACAGCAGCGCGTACAATACCTGCTCGGTGAGCGGCTGTTTGCCCGGCAGCCGGAAGCTGGCCGGAAGCTCCTTCGCGATATTCACCCGCACCGAATTGGGCTGCGCCTTACCGCCGCGGTCGCGCTTGTTGGCCAAGCTGATGGGCGTCTGCATCACTCCGCCGCTGCGCCCGTCGATATAAAACTGGCAGCGCGAAAACCAGCCCAGGTTCGCCGGATCGGCGGCGTCGAACAGCAGCAACGGCGCCTGCCGCCCCGCCGCGGTGAGATCCAGAATGATACTGCGCTGCGTGTCCTTCAGCTTGGTATCGAAACCGGCCTGCTTGGCGATATTAGCCACCAGCTCCGGCTCCAATTCCAGGAAGATCAGCTTATGTTGTCCCGCTTGCAAGACTTGCATTCGACACTGTTAGTGTAGCGGGTTTCACAGCGCAGCGCGGTAAAGCGCCAGCAAATCGTCGCGCGTGCAGGGCCGCGGGTTCAGTTGATGGCATCCGTCCTGAATGGCCTTGTCCGCCAGCGACGGGAGCGCGGCTTCGGTCACGCCATAATCGCGCAAGCGGGGCGCAATGCCGACGCGCCGGTTCAGATCGCGGATCAGTTCCGCGATATCGCCGCCGCCGAATTGCGCCGCCAGATCGTCGAGCCGCTGGGCCGCGGCCGTACGGTTGAACTCCAGCACGAATGGCAGCAGCACGGCGTTCGACGTGCCGTGATGCATGCCGCAATCCGATGACAGCGGGTGCGCCAGCGAGTGCACGGCGCCCAAGCCTTTCTGAAATGCGATAGCGCCCATCATGGACGCCATCATCATTTGAGAGCGGGCTTCCAGATCGTGTGGATCGGCCATGACGCGCGGCAGGTTCTCCCAAACCATGCGCGCGCCCGAAAGCGCGATGGCGTCGCAGATGGGATGGTAGCCCTTCGATATGTATGCCTCGACGTTGTGCGTAAACGCATCCATGCCAGTGCCCGCGGTCAGGCGTGGAGGCAGATCCAGGGTCAGTTCCGGATCGGCCATGGCCAGCACCGGAATCAAATGCGGGCTGAAGACCACCGTTTTGCGGTTGGTGGCGGTGATGGTGATCACGGTGGAGCGCGATACTTCGCTGCCGGTTCCCGCGGTGGTGGCGATGGCAATGTAGGGCGGCACATTTGCAGAGATACGTTCGGCGCCGTCCAGCAGGTCGTCGTATTCCGCCAGCGGCAGCTCGTGGGTGACTTTCAGGCGGATGGCTTTGGCGGCATCGAGCGGCGAACCGCCGCCCACGCCGACGATCCCGTTGCAGCGGTTCTGCTGGTAGCTGGCCAAGCCGTCAAGCACGTTGCGTTCGGTTGGATTCGGTTCCACCGAGGAGAAAACCACCGCGCCCGGCGCCAGGCTCGCGACCCGTTCGAAGACGGCGGTGCGCGCCAGGCCCGCGTCGGTGACCAACAGCGGACGGGAAATGCCGCGCTTGTTCAATTCCTCGGGCAGGCGGCCCACGGCGCCTGCGCCGAACAGAATAGTGGTGGGAAAGCTGAAGGTGGAGACCGTCACATCACCATGAGAGCACATCCTGGCAAAATAACGCAGATCGGCGTCGACCGCTACTGGCCCAGCGAAGAGATCATGGATACTGCTGGGATTGTAAGCCCGAAGCACCGTG
>Ga0187871_10004163_pt1 | contig 10966 bp, 12 predicted proteins | sample June2016WEW_16_1_FD_132988 | JGI IMG/M metagenome (GOLD analysis project Ga0187871, IMG submission 132988) | Peatland microbial communities from SPRUCE experiment site at the Marcell Experimental Forest, Minnesota, USA - June2016WEW_16_10 | ecosystem: Environmental > Terrestrial > Soil >...
AGCCCGTTTGCTGATTCACATCCGCAAAGGATGCACCCCGCCAATTTTCCAGCAAGCCTAGGACTTTACCGTAAGCAAGGTGTACGAGGCTACCGCGCGATCGTGCTGGGCGGTGACGAGCGCGCGACGCGCGCATTGACCAGCTCCTGCTGCATCGAGTACGTCAAGCGTGGTGGGCTGCCCGACGCGCGCCTCATCGCGCACGCCGTTGAGCGCGATCTCAGCGGCATTGACCTGCGCGGTGGTCGCCTCGATCTGCGCCTTGGCGGCGTCGAGCCGACCCCAGCTCTGCACTACCGTGGCCCGCGCCTTGACCATCGGATTAATTCGCACCTTTAGCCACCACACCGGTTCGTCGCCGCAGCGGTGAACCTCGCGATGGTGACCGCGGCACAATGGCACCGTGAATTCATCGCTCACCTTGCGGCCGAGCGACGCGCTTTGCGCGAGCGCACGTGGTGGGCGTCCGATGGTTGCCGGCCGCAGATCAGGCACGGCTGCTTGGCAACGAACCGGACGTGATCGCGGTCGCGGATCAGCCGCGGCTCCGGGACGCGCAAGACCCTGGGTGAGCATGAGATCGCGGTGATGCAGACCGCCGCAATCGATCAACCGCCCGAACCGTCAATCTGACGACAATGCGGGCACATTCCTCGGGAGAGTGGATCGCCTCGGATTGGCCGATCTGTGCCGTCAGCGAAACAGCAAATCCGCAGCGCATGGGGGCGGCGCTGACGCTTCGATCTTGTGGATGAGGAGGAACGCGATGCAGCGGTGCCGGTTGCCGGCAATAGATGAGGCGCCCTCGCGTCGGACCGATCATCCCTAGCGCCATGGACCGCGATGCGTTCTCCAAAGCTGCGACTTCGCCGCCTGGCTGGGCCTAGTGACGACCCAATACCGAAAGTCGCCGGACACCATTAGCAGCCACGGAGCAAAGGACGCGCTTCAGGTGACGCCAGCAAAACCGTACAGCATGTCAGCTGGATTGCAAATCCGGATAGTAAGCGTAACATTTGCTGCCGCCCAGCGATACGACCATGTGCCAGCAATAATGCCACGGTATGCTCACGTTGTTCCATCATCCTGTGTGTCCGCATTCTCGCTTCGTGCGCCTCGCGCTCAGCGAATATGGCTTGCCAGTGCGGCTGGTCGGCGAAAGAGTGTGGGAGCGTCGGCAAGAATTTCTAATCCTGAACCCGGCCGGCACCGTTCCAGTCCTAGTTGCAGAAGGAATGCCTCCGGCCCCCGGGGCTTCGATAATCGCGGAATATCTTGACGAGGTTTACGGCGCTGATCTTGGTGATCGCCGACTCTTGCCGCACGATCTCCGTCGGCGGATCCAAGTGCGCCAGCTTACCGGTTGGTTTAACGACAAGTTCTTTGCCGATATAAGTGGGCCGCTTACGAAAGAGCGATACAGGCAGTACATGCCACGCGATGGTGGCGGCGGATCGCTTGACCACGCATTGCTTCATGAGGTGCGCGAGATCCTACCGGATCATCTTGCCTACATCAGCACGATCCTCTCCAGTCACGAATGGCTCGCGGGCGACCGGCTGACCTATGCAGATCTCGCCGCTGCGGCGCATTTGTCGACGGCAGAGTATCTGAGGGATATACCTTGGCCCGAAGACGGAGCCGTTAAGAGATGGTACGCGCGGATTCAGTTGCGGTCCTCTTTCCAAGCGATGCTCACTGAAGCTTGGCGGGGATTCGCCCGTCAGAGGACATAAGCGCCGCTATCGCATCGAAAACAGCGAGTCTTTTCGCCGTCCCGACGAACCACGCTATTGGGCTGAATGCTGAGCGGAGCCATCTACTATATCATGGCCAAATCAAGCCCTGCAAAAACGGTGCCCAGTCTAAAATCCGTCGTGCTGCCGTTCACGAATCGTTAAGTAACTTATTTCGTAAAACTTTCAGTTTGTTGTATCAGGATTTTTGTTGTGAGGGGGAATGTGATTATGAAGTACATCTATCTCAGCTGCGATTATCGTGCCATCACAAACATCGGATACACGCTTGTCGCAGCAGGAATTAACGTTGCAGTAATCGTCGCTATCAATGGCTTCAATACGATACTCAACACGGCATTTTCGTCCATGAACCCGCTGCTTGAATCGGCTTGCAGCCAGTTCTGTTGACCCCCCAAGCACTCGCTAAGGACTTTCCTGCGTCGCATCCCGCGAGATTTAATGTTGGCAGCTTCAGTAGTTCAGCGGCAGGGTAGCGAGCTCTCGGTGGGATTGACAAAGTTGTAACAGCTATTGCCAGCATAAATCACTTCTGGATAGGCAAGAGATACAGCCAGACCTGTTGAGACGTTGAAGCCACAACCGACAATGCTCACTCAGTGAGTTGAGTTGGGCAACGTGTGCGGTGATGCTGCATCCGGTAGGGAAATTGCAGCCATCGCATCGCTCGATACAATTTTCATTAGATCGCTTTTGTGCGCAGCGAGCGCGCCAAGGCTTATGCCGGCGACAAATGCCGCGACTATCGCGCAAACCATTACGCCGTCGTTTCGTGACGAAGGACTAAGCCACCGAAGTTGCTTGCTCAAAAGGTCCCGGTCGCGTCGATTCATTGAAACGCCCATTACGAAGCGCGCGCAAACGGCCAGCGGTTCTCCTCAACTTCTATCAACAATTATTGAAAATTTGATAAAACGCCGATTCAGGGAGCCACTGCATAATTGGACAATCTGGTGTGCATGTTGCTGGAGGGTCTGTGTCTGGTGTGCTTTGCGGAATTGGAAGTTTTAGACGATTGTACACTCGTTGAGGGAGCGGATGGCAAGGAATTGTTAAGCACGCGGATATCCGCCAAGCTGTCATACTTATTCGCCGTTATCGCTGGTTCGCGCGGTCGCTTAAGGTACATCGTTGCATGACCGCTTTGGGCCAAAGCCTCACTTTAAGGCGGGAGCCGGATTTTGGCCAACCCCTACCATCCTGCCGTCGCCAATCTCCACACCGGCCGTGCCCGCGTCGGCGTCAAGCCGAGCTAATTGGTGGGAATCATGGACCTCCGTCCATGACAATCGTGTTCAGTCTCGGGTCGGGTCCCCGATGGTGGTGCAACTCGGCGGAGCCGGCCGCGAGCGAGCGCGCCCTGATAGCGCCGTAGCGAGCGAGCGGCTTGCGGTGACCAGCCAGGCATTTAGACCGGTCGGACGGGGGATACAGCATAGACCGTGAATGCTCGGGGGGACCAGCTGAGTCGAGTTTCTATCGTTCGTCCATCAGCGCCATTAGATCGCGCTCGCGCCGCCGGCGCGTGCGGCGTACATGTAGAGCGGCGCTGCGGTGCCCTCGACGACCTGCTGAGAAATCACGACCTTCTCGACGGCTGCGAGGCTGGGCATGTCGAACATAGTGTCAAGAAGTGTAGCCTCCATGATGGAGCGCAGACCCCGCGCACCCGTCTTGCGGTCGATCGCCTTCCTGGCGATGGCGCCGAGTGCTTCCTCCGCCACAGTGAGATCGACCCCCTCCATCTCGAACAGCCGCTGATACTGCTTCACCAGCGCGTTTTTCGGTTGGGTCAGAATAAGCTTCAGCGAAGCCTCGTCGAGATCCTCGAGCGTCGCCACGACAGGAAGCCGGCCGACGAATTCAGGGATCAGGCCGAACTTAAGCAGGTCCTCTGGCTCGACGTCGCGAAAGATCTCGCCCTGCTTGCGGTCCTCGCGCGCCATCACCTTTGCGCCGAAGCCGATCGAGCCCGGCCGGCTGCGCGCCGAGATGATCTTCTCGAGTCCGTTGAAGGCGCCGCCGCATACGAACAGGATGTTGGTGGTGTCGACCTGCAGGAATTCCTGCTGCGGATGCTTGCGACCGCCCTGTGGTGGCACGCTCGCGAGGGTGCCTTCCATGATCTTGAGCAGCGCCTGCTGCACGCCTTCGCCCGAGACGTCGCGGGTGATCGAGGGATTGTCGGATTTGCGGGTGATCTTGTCGATTTCGTCGATGTAGACGATGCCGCGCTGCGCACGCTCGACGTTGTGGTCGGCAGCCTGCAGTAGCTTGTGGATGATGTTCTCGACGTCCTCCCCAACATAGCCTGCTTCGGTCAGTGTCGTTGCATCCGCCATGGTGAAAGGCACATCGAGGATACGCGCCAGCGTCTGCGCCAGCAGCGTCTTGCCCGAGCCGGTTGGGCCGATCAGGAGGATATTTGACTTCGCTAGCTCGACATCTTTGTGGTCGGCCTGATGTTTGAGCCGCTTGTAGTGATTATGGACGGCAACCGAGAGCACCTTCTTGGCCCGATCCTGACCGATGACATAGTCATCAAGAACCTTGCGAATCTCCCGCGGCGTCGGAATGCCGTCGCGTGACGACACCAGCAAGGACTTGTTCTCCTCGCCGATGATGTCCCTGCACAGCTCGATGCACTCGTCGCAAATGAAGACAGTCGGCCCGGCGATGAGCTTGCGCACCTCGTGCTGGCTCTTGCCGCAGAACGAGCAGTAGAGCGTGTTTTTCGAAACGCTGCCGCCGACCGTACCCATTTCAAAGTCCCGGTAAGATGCTGATCGTCGCAGTGCTACCCCGTAGGACAAACCAAGCGCGGGCACGATCCCTCTCGCGGCCCCACAACGCGAAACTGCGACTCAGGTTATCTTCGCTGGGTATTGCAGGCCAGACGTGATTAAGCATGATTTTGCTCAGCCGCCCCCCTTTGCACGATGAGGTGATAGCGGCTTTTTGCCCCCAGTTTCTGAAATATGCTGTGGACGTGGATTTTCACGGTTCCATCGCACAGTCCCAATTCGCGAGCAACTTCCTTATTTGTCAAACCGCGAGCAACTAGAAGCGCGACTTCGCGTTCGCGAGGGCTCAGTGCTTTCGACCAATTGTCGCGCAGTACCGTGCCGATGGACCCACCCATAACCGTGCTCCGAAATCAAAGAGACTAAAGAGGAGTGTAGCAAATCTTGTGCCATGAAGTTGGCCCGTGGTGACACACTCGGCGCACAAGCTCACCCGCCAGCGGAAAACGATCTGGTCCGCTGTCGGACGGCAGCCGCCGCAACAAACAGCCCACGCGCTACGCAGCGGCGCGTTGGCTCGCCCGAGTAAGATCATAAGAACGACACGTGTGAAAAGCTGTAGCGCGTGCGACACGCTTAACGATATTGGAGGTTATGCTGAGGGGGTATGCCCAGACACGCCCTCAGCGTGGCATAGCAAGTTAGCCCGGTGGCAGATTTCGCTTTGGCCTGGGTTTTTTCTTCGGCCGCTACGGCCAAAAAAAGCACCATCGGCAAAACGAACTGCTTTCGACGGCGTGACGCCTTCGGTCGCACCAAGGACTGCGTCATTGAGTAGCTGGCCTTTATGACACCATCGTGAGTACGCCCCGGAACCCCACGCGGCAGATCTGTCTTTACGATATGGCGTTTTTGCGATCTTCGGCGTCGGAGTGAGGATGGCAATGCTACTCGGTATTTGTACATTCTCACTCGATCATTCGCCCGTACTGGTCGTCTGCCCGTTAAGGTTGATGCAAGCGAGCGTTTGCGATGAAGAATTGTCCTTGTAAAAGTGTTCGTATGAGAAATTTGCGGCGTTTAGCGCACAGTGGTGACCGAATGCACGGCCCTTTGAACGGCGAGGTCTTGACTGTTCGCGAACTCGAGGTCATGCGTCTCGCCGCCGAGGGTTTGACCAATAAAACAATTGCGCGCCAGCTGCGTGTCAGCGAGGGAACTATCAAGCTTCACTTGCATCACATCTACCGGAAGCTTGGCATCAAAAGCCGATTTGCCCTCGCCGCGGTGCTACATAAAAAGGTTTTCTGAGGCAAGGTGCAGATGCTTTCCTGCAGCTGCCCTCGGTAGCTGCGCGCCGCTTCAGTGAGTGGCAGGATGATCAAGCACGCCGACGAGCAATTCAGCGCACAGTAAACGCGTAGACGTTTCGAAGCTGCGCCAATGGGCAAGCGTCGCATCCTGCACCTTTCGAAAACCGTGCCAGCAGGTGCATCGCCTCAGCCAGCATCGGTTCACAGACCAGCAGCGGCGGCTCCAACTCCTCGGCCTGCTCGACTACCCAACGGTGATGCTGTTTTGCCTGATCGGGGAAAGCGACCAACGGTCGAGAACAGGATCAGCTACCGTTCGCGTTCCATGGCAGGATTATGGCGCTAGAATTGCAGGGCGGCAACGTCCTTAACCATCCACCAAATATGATGTTTACCATGGAAAAGTGCGTGATTAAGGTTTCCGGGTGCGTCACGCTAGAAATCCAGAGCGTCGCAAAGCGCAGCGTCGGCCCATATTCGTAGAGGGAACGACTAGCTTCGCGGGGCGATTTCGTTTGAGGTGTTTGGTCCGAAACCTCTCGGAAACCGGCGCAATGCTGGCGTTTAAAGCGGCCACCGACCCTCCGAGCGAGTTCACCTTGAATGTTTTCTTTAGGGGCAGGGAGGCCCGATACTTAGCACGCCCGAGATGGCGTAGGCATCGCTTGGTCGGTGTGGAATTCGTGCGCCCGCCGATGACGAATGTGATTTGGCTTCAAGATTATGTGCAAACCTAGGCAATCTGAGGTTCAGATGCTGTCCTCCGCAACATTAGGATACGCCCTGCAAATGATGCCTACCATCCTGCACGCGGTCCGAAAGTTCAGAGACTTCCTAGAAGACGAGTCGGGGGCCGCTGCGATTGAATACATCGCGCTTTCTGTCGGGATCGCTGTGGCCATAATAACAGCGGTGAAGCCTGCCGACGTCCAACCTGCTTGCCATACCTGCGGCCGTCCCATGCGCTTTTTGAGAGGAATTTCCAAGTTTCGTCGTCATCCTGAATTGCGGATTTATGAGTGCGACCAATGCAGGGAGACCGTAGTGGAAGAGTGGAGGCGGCCGGAAAACACAAGAAGGCAGCTGCCGAATTCACGTCAAGGGGCCAAAGCCTTGGCGGCCGGGCTAACGGATCTTAGGCAGAGGTGGGGAATACGTATTTTCGATATAGCAATTATCTTCGGAACCTGGGCTGGGAGTATAATCTTTGGATGGAAGCAGCAACCATTGTGGCTTGTCGTGCCGCTAGCTATTTGCATTGCCTATACGTTTTTTCTAATTGGCCGCCATAGTGCGTGGGTAGCACGAGGACTCGGTCCAGGGAGACGGGAAATATTTGCAACGTGGACCTCTGCTAGGGCGGCAGGCGTGGCGCTATTTGGATTGCTTCGAACTTTTCGGCCGGCTGGCGTAAAGGGACGTTCTCAAAAGATTCACGACGACGTTCCGCACGGCGATTTGGCACTTGAGACTATTTGCCCGGGGAGCCTCACTCTTTTTTTTGCGGACCAAAAAATCACCTTCCTATCCACAACGGGCTAAACACCGCCTTCGTCAGAAAGATATGGCGTGATGTCTCCGTACTATCAACCCGCACGGACGCTCATTAGTGGAGCGACGGGTTAGCCGGCGGCCTGCTCGCAAGCGCCCGCGCCGTTTAGAGTTAGGCCCCAAATACTTAAAAGGAATGCTGGATATCGCTTGAGGCGACCGTAATGAAGCGGAGCGACCGAACTGATCGGGCAGCCGATGCCTGATACGCTGCAGGGCGGTGGACGCCTTTTCCGGCATTGGTGAAGAATGCATCAAGAACCAATCACGGTCAGCGCCTCTGCGCCCTAATCAGCTCCTACGGAACTTAATTGTCGCGCTCCGGAAACACTTACTTTGCTTTTCCCCCACGCGATCAAGGCCCAGGCTCGTTCGTGAGAATAAAATAACAGGATTTTAGTGACCACCTCAGCCAGCGAAATGGAGCCGGCAACTTTTACGTTGCCGGTAATCAGCAGGCTCAAAACGAAGGTATCGATGCTGCCGGTGAGCCGCCAGGTGATCGCTTTGGCCACTGAGCGGGCATGCGCGTCTTTGCCAGCGACGGCAGATTTAGCAAGGAGATTGAACATGACAAGCACCCCCCAGTAAGGAGTTGCACATGAACCGGCCTACAGTTTTGCGATAATTCCCCGATTGACCAATTCGGTGAGGACCTGTTCCGCCAGCTCCGCGGGCTGATGGCCGACGGTGTGCAGATGGATTTCCGGCGCGGCGGGGCTTTCATAGGGCGCATCTACACCAGTGAAGTTTTTGATCTTACCGGCCTGGGCCTTGGCGTAGAGCCCCTTGGGGTCGCGGCGCATGCACTCTTCGATCGGTGTGTCGACGAACACCTCTATGAATTCTCCGTCGGCGACAAGGTTTCGCACCATCCTGCGCTCGGCGCGGTAGGGCGAGATGAACGAGCAGAGCACGATCAGCCCGCTTTCGGTCATCAGTTTTGCCACTTCGCCAGCGCGGCGAATGTTCTCCACCCGGTCGACCTCGGTGAAGCCAAGATCGCGGCAGAGGCCGTGGCGGACGTTGTCGCCGTCGAGCAGCATTGTGTGGTGGCCGCCCCTGTGCAGCCGCTGCTCGACAAAATTGGCCACCGTCGACTTGCCGGCACCCGACAGCCCGGTGAACCAGAGAATGGCCGGTTTTTGCTGCTTGAGCGCCGCGCGTTCGACTTTACGAACCAAGAGCGGTTGCCAATGGATGTTGGGCCCGCGGCGCAGCCCAAATGCCACCATGCCAGCGCCAACGGTGTGGTTCGTAAAGCGGTCGATAAGGATAAACGAGCCGGTTTGCCGGTTTTGCTCATAGGAATCAAATGCGACCGGAATGGAAGTGGACAGATTGCAGAACCCGATGTCATTGAGGCCGAGAGTGTGCGAAGCGAGATGATCGCCGTTGTTGACGTCAATCTTGTGTTTTAGCGTCGTGATCGAAATGGGAACGGTTTTTGTGCCGATCCGGGCCAGGTACGAGCGGCCGGGAAACAACGGTTCTTCACCCATCCAGATGATATGGGCGGCAAACTGATCGGTCACTTCCGGGCAGGCCGTCGGACTGACCAGTACATCGCCACGGGCGATGTCGATGTCATCGGCCAGCGTCAGGGTCACGGCATCGCCGGCTTCGGCAAAGCTCAGCGGGCCTTCATAGGTCACGATCTCCTTGACCGCGGAGCGGCGACCAGTGGTGGCGACAAGAATCGGATCACCGACGTCGATCCGGCCGGAAACAACCGTGCCGGCATAGCCGCGGAAATCGAGATTGGGCCGATTCACCCATTGCACCGGGAAGCGGAACGGCTTGGCTACTGGGGCGCACTCGACATCCACACTCTCGAGCTGGTGCAGCAGCGTGGGGCCGCGATACCACGGCGTGTTGAGCGACGGCTTAGTGACGTTGTCGCCGAAACGGGCCGAGACTGGGATCGTGACGATTGAGGTGAAGCCGAGCGGTGCAGCGAAGGCGTTGTAGTCGCCGGCGATGCGTTCGAACGTGTTCTGTTCAAAGTCGACCAGGTCGATCTTGTTGACGGCGACGATGACGTGGCGGATGCCAAGCAGCGAACAGATCAGCGAATGCCGCCGGGTCTGCACCAACACCCCTTTGCGGGCATCGACTAAGATGATGGCGAGCTGGGCGGTCGAGGCGCCGGTCGCCATGTTGCGGGTGTACTGCTCGTGGCCTGGCGTGTCGGCGACGATGAATGAACGCTTCGCGGTAGCGAAGTAACGGTAGGCGACATCGATGGTGATGCCCTGCTCGCGCTCGGCCTCGAGCGCATCGACCAGCAGCGCGAGGTCGACGTCCTCACCGGTGGTGCCGTGCCGGGCCGAATCCCTGACCAGGTTTGACATTTGGTCATCGAGGATGAGCTTCGAATCGTGTAACAGCCGGCCTATCAGCGTCGACTTGCCGTCATCGACCGAGCCGCAGGTGATGAAGCGGAGCAGATCGTTGGTTGATCCGCTATCGTCGAGGGGCTTGGCGGTGGTCATCAGCATCAGAAATAGCCTTCGCGTTTTTTCTTTTCCATCGATGCCATTTCGTCAGTATCGATCAGCCGACCTTGGCGCTCCGAGACGCTGGCGCTCTGCATTTCCGCTACGATGTCGTCGAGCGTTGCCGCGCGGGATTCGATTGCCCCGGTTAGGGGATAGCAGCCCAGCGTGCGAAAACGCACCAGCCGCATCTCAGGCCGTTCGCCGGGCGCGAGCGGCAGCCGCTCATCATCTACCACGATCCAGGTATCGCTCCGCCGCACCACAGGCCGCAGCTTGGCAAAATAAAGCGGAACCACGGGAATATTTTCGCCGCGGATATATTGCCAGATGTCAAGTTCGGTCCAATTCGACAGCGGAAATACCCGGATCGATTCGCCGGTCTGGATGTGGGTGTTGAACAAGTTCCAGAGTTCCGGACGCTGGTTGCGCGGGTCCCAAGCGTGGCCCGTGGAGCGGAAGGAGAAGATGCGCTCCTTGGCCCGGCTTTTCTCCTCGTCACGTCGCGCCCCGCCGAAGGCGGCATCAAAGCCGTAGCTGTCGAGCGCCTGTCGCAGTGCCTCGGTCTTCATCACGTGGGTATGCAGCACTGAGCCCGACGCAAGCGGATTGACGCCGCGATCCAAACCTTCCTGATTAACGTAGGCAATGAGGTTGAGGCCAAGCCGCCGCGCAGTTTCGTCGCGGAAGGAAATCATCTCCCGAAATTTCCAGGTCGTGTCGACGTGCAAGAGTGGAAAGGGCAGTGGCGCCGGATGAAAGGCCTTGATGGCCACGTGCAGCATGACGCTGGAGTCTTTGCCGATTGAGTAGAGCATCACCGGCTTACGAAATTCCGCCACCACCTCCCGCATGATCTCGATCGACTCCGCTTCGAGTCGCTTGAGGTGTTTGGGCAGGGGCTTGATCGCCGCGGTCAAGCTTTGAGGGGGCATGATCGACATTGGCAACTCAGAGATGGGTTGTCTCAATATAGAGGCTTAGGATCCTCGCCGACAAATCCAGGGTCCTTGTAACATTTCTGCCCTTTCCATCGGTAGAGCTGCTCCTATCGAGGGTTAAAACGGTGCCCGGACCAGGAGAAAAGCGGCAGAAGGCTAAAC
>Ga0187871_10004166_pt1 | contig 10961 bp, 10 predicted proteins | sample June2016WEW_16_1_FD_132988 | JGI IMG/M metagenome (GOLD analysis project Ga0187871, IMG submission 132988) | Peatland microbial communities from SPRUCE experiment site at the Marcell Experimental Forest, Minnesota, USA - June2016WEW_16_10 | ecosystem: Environmental > Terrestrial > Soil >...
CGGGCATCTCTCGAAATCGGGAAGACCGCGCAGACCAAGGGCTTATAGCGGAACGGGTCCTGCTCCTCCGCTCCCAGCCGATGCAGCACGCATCCCTGATTGAAAAAAACACACCAACCGGCCGCGACTCGCATCATGGGCTGACCCTCCTTCCGCCGCCCGCTGACGTATCCGTCCTTCTCCACCACGGCGCGCGCCTCGGGCCGCAATAGCGGAAACAAGCGGTCGAGATTGGCGTCGATGCGCGCCGCCTCGTCCGCATAAACCATCGGCCGGCCGTTGCGGCAGCAGATCCCCTCGCAGCCGCGCCCGTAGGTGCAGTCAAACGTCGCCTGTTGCAGGTTGAGAATCACGAAGCTCATCGTCCACCGCCCCTTCCAGCGCTTTGTAGTACACCACGCAGTCGTCACCCGGTTTGTAAAAGTCCGGAATCCGCCCAGCCTCGGTGAAACCGGCGGCCCGATAGAAGCGGCGCGTGGCGTTATAATCCGCGCGTCCGCTGGTTTCCAGCACCAGCCGGGTCCCACCGGCCTGGCGAACCAACTGCTCGATGCGCGCTTGCAGCCGGCGCCCCACTCCCGTGCCCTGCGACGACGGATGCACGCAGATCCAGTAGATGTACCAGGCGGCCCTGGTGAGTGGAACTCTGCCGATGCAGGCGTAACCGCGCACCTTACCGTCGATCTCGACCGCGGGCAGCGAGTAATCGCCCGTCAGACCGCCCTCTACCATCTCCATCGCCACCCGGATCTCTTCTTCGCTGAAGACTCGGCACTCTTCCAAGGCTTCGCGAACCGCCGCCTGGTCGCCGGCCGCCAGATTCCGAACAGTCATGCCCATTCCACCTGCTGGTGGACGAATCGCTCCCACGTCCACCCGGCTTCCTGTACGGCGCGGCAGACCCCCACTCCCGGACCGAGTTCGGGATTCGGATTGACGTCGAGCACGCGCGGCGCTCCCGTTTCATCCAGCCGGAGATCCACTCGTATATAGCCGCGCGCCGCTACCGCGCACCAGGCGCCGCGGGCGGCCGCCACCAGCGCATCGCGCAGAGGAGGATCGAGCGGCCCGTCGTAGTCCAGCGGCGAATCCGCGTAGTCGCTGCTCTCGAGGTCCCATTTGGCGGCGTAGGTGATCAACCGCAGTCCGTTCCGGAAGCACATCTCGCCGACGGAGAAATACTCGGGCGACTCGCGGCCCCAGAGCGACACCACGAACTCGCGCCCCGGCAGAAACTCCTGGATAATCGCCGGGCCGGCCAATCGGGCGCGTACGCGGGCCACGGCCTCCGGGCTGTCGCACACCGAATCGGCGAAGATGCCGGCGGATCCGTCTTCATCGGCGGGCTTGACGATGCATGGGAACACGCCCGTGCGCGGCACCGGCACGCCGGCCGCGGCCAGCACCGCGCCGGTACGATCCTTGCGGCGGCACAGGGCCAGGGTCTCGCTGCCGCACCCCGTGAAGCGGACACCCAGCAATTCCAGCAGCGCAGCCATCTGCGCCTCGCGATCGGAGCGGCCCATTGGCGCCTCGCAGAGGTTAAACACCACACAGGGCCGATGGAGCTCCAGCAGCGCAATCACCTCCTGCGCCTCGCCGCGCACCCCGGCAACCACACATTCCGGCGACACCGCCGCGACATTGCGGGCCGTGCAATCGAGATCGAACTCGCCCAAGGTGCGGTCCGGTGCGGCGGTCTGCGGCGGAAGCGTGTGCAACACCAGGACCTTCACGAAACGCCCACCCCTGTACGGCGGAAGGCGTCGAGCAGGATGCCCTGCACCAGTCGATCGTAGGGTACGGCTCCCGCGGTGAGGATCACGATATCGCCGGTTTCGGGATTCAGTCCCGGCAGCGGATTGCACTCCATAAAACACGGCTGGCCGGACGCGTCCAGGCGGAAGTCCATGCGGGCGATATCGCGGCAGCCCAGCAGGCGATAGGCCTCGCGGGCATAGCGTTCCAGGGTTGCCGTAAGCGGCGCATCCAGCCGCGGCGGGATGTGGTAAGCCACGCGGCGGCGATAGTCCCGTTTCGCTTCCAGGGAGTACACGAACGGCCCATCGTCGCTCGCGGGCGCGATCTCCATCATGCCGAGAAGCCGGACGTCCGGCGGATTTCCGGCCAGCGCCACGGTCACCTCGGCGCCGGAAAGGAACTCCTCCACCAGCAGCGGGCAGCGGTAAGATTCGCGCAGCCGGCGCGCCACCGCCGTCGCGGCGCCGCCGTCCATCGCCAGGCTGTCGAAGCGGATGCCTTTGCTGGAGCCCTCGTCGTTGGGCTTGACGATCACCGGGAATCGGAGACCCGAAAAAGGGTCGTTCCAGGGCTCGTCTTCCAGCAGCACGCCTGGCGCGACGGGTACTTCAGGCGATACCACGCGGCGCGCCAGATCCTTGTCCAGCGTGAGAGCGAGCGTGAGCGCGTCCGAGCCGGTGAAAGGCACTCCCAATAATTCACAAACCGCCGCCGGAAGCGCCTCGCGGCAGCGCCGCGCGCGGCCGTCCAGCGTTATCGGGCCTTCGGCCATATTGAAGGCGAAATCGAAGCTGCCCTCTTCGAGCCGGGACGGCAGGCGCCGGTCGGCGGGGACAGGCTCAACCGTCACGCCCAGCCGCCGCAGGGCGTCGGCGATGTGACAGACCGTTGCCGGGTCGTCGTACTCCTCGTAGGTATCGTCGGGAAGGTCCGCATCCGCCTGCGCGGGCTTCTCATTGAATAGCAGGGCCACCTTCATGTAGCAGTTAGCATAGTACGAGCCCGCCGGCTAATCAACAATTGTGTAAGTCGAGCGTGTGCACCTGTGGTAGTATGCAGGGAACCGGCGAGGCCAGGCGCCCCCGCGTGCGGGCCTGCCGAAACGCTTTTCCCATTCCGGGATGCTTACCGGAGACCCACAGGAGGGTCGGACATGAAGAGTGAGAACGGCTTGGCGAGCGCCGAAGAACCTGCGAGTCGGCCCTCGTTTCCAATCCTGAGCGAGCCCCTTGCTGTCGGCGGATTTCTCCCTGCCGACCCCTACGGAAAGCCGAGTGAGCCGGCGGTTCATGTGAACCCGGGCGCTTATCCGCGAGCGGAGTTGGCCCCGGTTTCCTACCGCGACTACTACTACCCCGGCGTCCGTGACGATCAGTGGGACGACTGGCGATGGCAGTTTCGCAACCGGGTCACGACGCTCGCCCAGTTGGACCGCTTTTTCCCGCTCACCACCGACGAGCGCGCGGCGCTGGCCGAGATTCTCCATGAGTTCCGGCTGGGGATAACGCCATATTACCTGTCGCTGATCGATCCGCAGGATCCGGCGGACCCCATGCGGATTCAAGCGGTGCCGTCGATCGCCGAGTTCCTGGACCTGGATAGCGGCAACGAAGATCCCTTGGGTGAGGATCAATTCTCGCCGGTACCCAGCATCGTGCACCGCTACCCGGACCGGTGCCTGTTGATCGCCACCAACGCCTGCGCCCTGTACTGCCGCTATTGCACGCGCAAGCGCATCATGCATGAAGGCGAAGCGCCCCCGCCGAGAAGCGTGCTCCAGACGGCCGTGGATTACATCGCCCGCACTCCGGCCATTCGCGATGTGATCGTTTCCGGCGGCGATCCGCTCACCTGGTCGACGGACCGGATCGAAGAGCTGCTGCGGCAACTACGGGCCATCCCCCACCTGGAGATCGTGCGGCTCGGCTCGCGGGTTCCGGTCACCATGCCCCAGCGGATCACTCCCGAACTGTGCGCCATGCTCGACCGGTACGGACCGATCTGGATCAACGTCCACTTTAACCATCCGCGCGAGATAACCGCCGACGCCGCGCGGGCCTGCGACCGCCTGCTCCGCTGCGGCATTCCGTTGAATAACCAGTCGGTCCTTCTGAAGGGCGTGAATGACGATTCCGATACGATGAGGTCGCTGGTCCAGGCGCTCATGCGCATCAAGGTCCGGCCCTACTACATGTACCACTGCGACCGGGTTCACGGCGCGGAGCACTTTCGCACCACCGTGGAGAAGGGATTGGAGATCATCGAGAGTCTGCGCGGCCATACCAGCGGCCTGGCCGTGCCGACCTATGTCATCGATGCGCCCGAGGGGGGTGGGAAAATACCGGTTCAACCGCAGTACCTGGTATCGTACCGGGGCGGCCGCGCCATCCTGCGTAATTTCCAGCACCGCGTCTTCGATTACCGGGACCCGGTCTCGATAGCGGAATCGGAGTCGACCGCCACGGCGGATTAATCGACGACCGGCTCAAGCCGATAGGTTGGGCTTGCGACTGAAAGTCGCCTGCAGTCCGCGGCAGCTTGCGTTGGGTGGGCGGACCCCCTGGTCCGCGGCCGAAGCCCCCGTCGGCCTGTTCGGTAATGGAGAACTTGTATCTTTGGCGTAGAGCGGATCCAGGGGGGACCCGCGCAGACCAGGGGGTCAACCGCCCCACAAAAGTGAAACCTGCCTGAATGCCGGGTCAGGGCGGAGGCCAACGGGCTTCTCACTGCAAGCCGCCTCCCAACGCCTGAGCCGCTAGGCCGCCTGGTGAACTGGCTCGTAATGCAACCGCATCAATTGCTCAGCCTTCAGCGAGGTCATGGCACAGGTCCTGCCATCGCCGTCGCTGAACTCGACCTCGTAGACACCCGGAGCCAGCTCTCAACCACCGTTCCAACCTGACCGCGCACCAGTCCTTCTTCGGGCAGTTCTTCGATCAGCGCAACCACGGCGTGCATCTCAATTCCGGACATAACGAACCTTCCTCTTACAGTACATAACAACTCGTAAGCCGCGGCAACTCCGTCGCCCGACAACAACCGTCACCTGCCTGACGTTGTCGCCGCTCTACTTCCGACCGCTCGCTCATCATGCCCGGCCCGGCAACATCGGCGGCCCCGATATTTCGGTCGATCTGCAGTCACGGAGGTGGATAAACCTCCGGAAGCCCATCCGGTATCGAACCGCACATCAGCCGCGCAAAGCGCGCCCAAATTGGGCATCACGGAACCTTTCCGCTACTCCAATGCGTAGCTCTAAGCAGACTCCAGAGGGTCATCGCTCAGGATGCAGTTCTGAAGGGACTATTACATGCCAACCGGTAAACAGGTCTTTCCGCTTCTGGCAGTGCTTTTTGCCGCCTTCCGCGCCGTGGCCATCGCACAAACCATTCCCAACGGCGCCGCCATCGACGCCGAAGTGGGCCGCATCATGACCCAAACCCACGCCAAGGGCATGGCCGTCGCGGTCATCGATCGCGGCAAGGTCGGGTATGTCAACGCGTATGGCGACCGTGACGCTAAGGGGGATCCGCTCACCAAGGAAACGGTCATGTACGGCGCGTCGCTCACCAAGACCGTATTTGCCTACATCGTGATGCAACTGGTCGACCAGGGCAAGCTCAACCTCGACACGCCCATCGAAGACGATCTCGACAAGCCGCTGCCGAGCTATGGCCCGGATCCGGTTTTCCCCGACAAGTACGGGCCATACAAGGATCTGGCCGACGATCCGCGCTGGGAAAAGATCACGCCGCGAATGTGCCTGACCCATTCCACCGGCTTCAGTAACTTCTGGTTCATCGAACCCGACAATAAACTGCACATCCATTTCGACCCCGGAACGCGTTTCAGCTATTCGGGCGAGGGCTTCATCCTGCTGCAATTCGTCATCGAACACGGGCGCAAGGCGCGGGGCTTGGGGCTCGATGTCGGCGTTCTGGCGAAGGCCGATTTCGACCGGCTGGGGATGACCCGCACCAGCCTGGTGTGGCTGACCGACAATCCCGAACCCAATGTCGCCGACGGCTGGAACGATGAGGGCCAGCCGCAGCCGCATGACAAGCGCAGCAAGGTGCGCGCGGCGGGTTCCATGAATACCACCATTTCCGACCTGTCGAAGTTCGCCGCCGCCCTGGTGCGCGGCGATGGCCTGAGCGCAGCTTCACGCGCCGAGATTTCGAAACCGTCACTGCATATCACGACGGCACATCCGTTTCCCCTTTTTCCGCCCGACGCACCGCTCAGTGAGCAGCGCAAGGATTTGTACTCGGGCCTGGGCGTCACCGTCTTCGACGGCCCGCAGGGCCACGGCTTCTACAAGGGCGGCCACGACGGCCAGACGGCCAACACCCTGGTCTGCATCGAGTCCGTTCAGCGATGCGTCGTCATCCTGTCGAACGACGTTCGCTCCGAGGCGGGCTTCGCCGGTCTGGTGAGGTTCATCCTCGGCGAAACGGGTGTCCCCTATGACTGGGAATATGGCGACCACGCTGGAAAGTCGTGAGTTCATTTCCGTCTTACGTCAAGCCGCCGCCCAACGCTCGATTGAGGTAGACACAGGCGAGCAATTCCTCGAGACGCAACTGCGCCTGCGTCAGTTGTCCCTGAAACAAGTCGCGCTCGGCGCTGAGCACCCGCAGGTAGCTGTCGGCGCCGCCCTGGTAGCGCAGCGTCGACAGCCGAGTGGCTCGCGCCAGCGCCTGCACCAAGAGGTCCTGTTCTGCGCATCCACCTTCGCCTGCGTGGAGGCGATCTGCGTGCGCGTGGTCAGGCTGGCCTGCTCGACGGTGGCTTTCCAGGCATCGACGTTCGCCTGATTCGCCTTCAGAGCGGCTTCCGCGGCGTCCAGCTCCTGCTGGGATGCGGCGTCTTGCCGCACCAGTGGAGTGAGACGATCGACATCCTGCTGGGCCTTGACCAGGTTTGCTTCCCGCGGACGCCAGGTTGGCCTGCGCTTGCAGGAGGACGACCTGCTTGCGGGCGAACTCCAGATCGGCCTCGCTCTGGTGCAGGTTCCCTTTGGCCTGCTGCACAGCGGCGGTGTACGGCCGCAGATCCAGCACGTAGAGCGTCTGCCCCGCCGTAACCTCCGCGGCGGGACAGAAATTCCATTTTTCGATGTAGCCTTCCACGTGGCCGCGCACCTCCACCATGGCGCGGGCGTAGGTTTGCGCCGCAAATTCCGAGAAGATGAGGACGTCGGCGGCCACCGCCTCCATCACCACCACGGTTGGAGGTGGCGCCTGCGCCGTGACGGTCTGCCGCCAGCAAGCAGAGTGGAACATGCTTCAGCCCGTCCAATTTTTCGCGAGTAAAAAGCATTAGGTAAGATTGCCAATTCCGGCCAGAATGGTCGCCACCACGCGTTCCTCGCCGAGCTGTGAATCGATCATCAGATCGTAGAGATGGGGATTCCGCCATTCCTGGCCAAAATTCATTTGTATATAGTGTGCGCGCCGCTGGTCGACGAGTTGGTTTTCGACGCGGCCGGAAGAAGGCGCATAAAGAAAAACGTGAAAGACGTCCGGACGGTTTTGCAGGACGCACTGGCTGCCGCGTCCCACGATGACGCACTTGCCGGCCTCCCAGGCGTGTTCGATGGCCGCGCGCGCCAACAGGGCCATGGTTTCGGCGTCGAAGATGGCGGTCTCGGGCAGCACCGCCACGCCCTCGAAAGCGCCGTAGGTGAGGGCGCGCCGGCCGATGCGATGCATCCACGAGTCCACTCGTTCATCGAATTTGCGGACGAGTTGCGGCTCCACATGGGCAAGCTGTGCGATCTCGTCTATCAGCGCGCTGTCGATGAGTTCCCATCCCAGGCGCTTAGCCAGCAGGGCCGCGATGCGGTCGCCGCCGCTCTCATATTCCCTTGCCACGGTCAAAGCTCGATACATACTATTAATACCTGATAACCTTAATTTAACGCGATTGGACCACGTATGAGCGACCAAACCTATACCACCCTGCCGGGTGGCCGGCGGGTGGCCGAAGACGGCGCCCGCGTCGAAGCCTATGGCGCTGTCGACGAACTGAATGCCTTCGTGGGGACGGCTCGCGCCCTCGCCGAAGCCCTTACCGATCGCAATGGACGGGTCTGGCCCCTGGTGCCCTTCCTGCTGCGCATACAGCACGAGCTGTTCAATCTCTGCGAACTCCTGGCGATTCTTCCCGAAGACGCGGCCCCGTCTCGGCCCGGCATCGCGTCCGCCCACGTCGCCCGCCTCGAAGAGGAAATCAGCCGCACCAACCGCGACCTGAAGGCGATTCATTCCTCCGTGCTCGCCGGCAGCGGACTCCTCAACGGCGCCCTGCATCAATGCCGCGCGGTCTGCCGCCGCGCCGAGCGGGCCACCGTCTCTCTCGCCCGCCAGGAACCCGTGCCCCCCGAAGCCGTCCAATACCTCGACCGCCTGAGCGACGCGTTTTTCGTATGGAGCCGTTGGGTCAGCCACGTCTGCAGCGAAGACGAAACCTTATGGGATCCGCATCACTCAACCGTCTGATCCGTGCTAAAACTTGGAACAAACGGCCTTCGAGCCAAACCGAAGCTCCACCATGAACCGAAGAACTTTTTGCGCGATCCTGCCCGTTGCCGGCGCTCTCCGGCCCGCCGCGGCCGCCAGCCAGCAGCCGCCCCGCGAGCACCTGTTGTTCGACCACGAATGGAAGTTCCTCCTCGCGGATCCCAGCGGCGCCGAATCGCCTTCCTTCGATGCCCGCGCATGGCGCACCGTGGATGTACCGCACGACTGGAGCATCGAAGGCAAAATCGATCCCAAGAACCCAGCCGAAGGTAGCGGAGGCTACTTCCCCGCCGGCATAGGCTGGTATCGCCGAATATTCACCGTCCCGGCCGCATGGACCGGCAAACGCGTCAGCGTGGAGTTCGAAGGCGTCTACATGAACGCCACCGTTTACATTAACGGCCACGATCTGGGCATGCACCCCTACGGCTACACCAGCTTCTCGCACGATCTCACGCCGCACCTCAAGCCCGGCAACAACGTGCTGGTCGTCCGCGTCGATCAATCCCAGCACCGCAATTCCCGCTGGTACGCCGGCGCCGGCATCTATCGGCACGTCTGGCTGAATGTGACCGGTCCGGTGCACGTGGCTCCCTGGGGAGTCTGCGTCACCACTCCCGAGGCGACCGTTGCGCAGGCGAAAGTCTCGATCAGAACGCGGCTCGCGAACGAATCTTCCAACCCATCGAACGCCGCATTGCGCACCGTGGTTTACGATGGCTCCGGCAACCCCGTCGGCCGGTCGAATAGCAGCGCCGCTATCGACCCGGGCGGCTCCGTCGAGGTGGACCAGGAGATACCTGTCGACCAGTCCGCGCTCTGGGCGCCGGAATCCCCTACCCTGTATCGCGCCGTCACGCAAGTGGTCCTCGACGGCAGGACGGCCGACGAAGTCTCCACGCCTTTCGGCATCCGCTCTCTCGAGTGGTCCGCCGAAAAGGGATTTCTGCTGAACGGCAAGCCGCTGAAGATGACCGGCGGATGCGTGCATCATGACAACGGTCCGCTCGGCGCCGCGGCTTTCGACCGCGCCGAAAGCGGCGCGTGCGCCTGCTGAAGGAGTCCGGATTCACCGCCATCCGCTGCGCGCACAACCCGCCCTCGCCGGCTTTCCTCGACGCATGTGACGGGCTCGGAATGCTGGTGATGGACGAAGCGTTCGACTGCTGGTCGCGCGGCAAGAACAAGTTCGATTACAGCGTGGCGTTCAAGGATTGGTGGCAGCGCGATCTCGAGTCCATGGTCTTCCGGGACCGCAACCATCCTTCTGTGGTCATGTGGAGCATCGGCAACGAGATCTCCGAGCGCGGAGAGCCGCTGGGCACGCAGGAAGCCAAAATGCTGGCGGACTACCTGCGCGGGCTCGACGAGACCCGTCCCATCGCTTCCGCGCTGAACTTCGTTGTCGGCAAGTGGACCGACACCGACGGATTCTACGCGGCGCTCGACATCGGCGGCTACAATTACAACCTCAACAACCACGTCGCCGACCACCAACGCGTGCCGTCGAGGATCATCGCCTGCACCGAGTCGTTCCTCCAATCCACTTTCGACTACTGGGCGATGGTGACCGACTTTCCTTACATCGTCGGCGATTTCGTCTGGACCGCCATCGATTATCTGGGCGAATCGGGCCTCGGGCGCTGGTATTACCGCGCTGTCGGGGACAAGACTCCGGAGTCTTACGGAGCCCCGTTTCCTTGTCACGGCGCGGACTGCGGCGATATCGACATCTGCGGGAATCGCAAGGCGAGCGGGCATTACCGCAACATCGTGTGGGACCGCGGCGAGAAGCTTTACCTCGGTGTACGGCAACCCGTGCCCGAAGGCAAGGAGATTCACGCCACTCGTTGGGGCGTCTGGCCCGTCTACGCGAGCTGGACCTGGCCCGACATGGAGGGGAAGCCGCTCACCGTGGAAATCTATTCCCGCGGCGAAGCGGTGCGCCTGTATCTCGACGACAAGCTCATCGGCGAGAAGCCTACCACGCGCGCCGAGAAGTTCAAGGCAAACTTCGATGTGCCATACGCCGCCGGAGCGTTGAAGGCAGTCGCGCTGCAAGATGGCAAGCCCTTCGCGGAAACCGTCTTGCGCACTGTGGGCGACCCCGTGAACGTTCTGCTCACCGCCGACCGGAAGTCCCTTCGCGCGGATGGTCAGGACCTGTCGTTCATCACCGCGGAAGCGGTCGACGCCAACGGCCAACCGCACCCCAACGCGGAACACCAGGTGACCTTCAGTCTCCAGGGTCCGGGAGCGATCGCCGCCGTGGGGAACGGCGACATGTTCAGCGAGGAACCGTACCAGGGCAACCAGCGCAAGCTGCTTCATGGAAAGGCGCTGGTGGTGGTTCGAACCTCGCGCAAGGGTGGCGCGCTCACCCTCACCGCCAGCGCACCGGGGCTTAAGGAAGCTGCGATTCAGATCAGGAGCACTGTGGGGTAAGCTTCTTCAGCTTGCCCTGCCGGCCGCCAGCCCCGCGATGTTCTTCCATAGGGCGGTACCATGTAGGAACCGGTAGATCGCGTGGAAAAACCCAATCGCAACGTCGCCATCGACGCTTACCGCGGCTTCGTCATGCTTCTCATGATGGCCGAAGTGCTGGAGCTCTCGCGCGTTTCCAAGGCCCTCCCCGGCAACGCCTTTTGGAGCTTCCTGGCGTTCCACCAGACGCAC
>Ga0187871_10004171_pt1 | contig 10956 bp, 9 predicted proteins | sample June2016WEW_16_1_FD_132988 | JGI IMG/M metagenome (GOLD analysis project Ga0187871, IMG submission 132988) | Peatland microbial communities from SPRUCE experiment site at the Marcell Experimental Forest, Minnesota, USA - June2016WEW_16_10 | ecosystem: Environmental > Terrestrial > Soil >...
CGATCATGTCCCGCAGGTCCCGGAAGTACTGCACGTACAGGTCGGGCGTGAACGAGTTCAGCAGCACGGCAGGCTGGTCGCCCGGGTTGGCGAAGGTATGCGGGGCGCCTGGCGGGATCATCACCAGGGTTCCCGCCGGCGCCTCGTAGATCTTGTCCCCGACGGTGAAGCGCGCCGTGCCCGCGACGACGTAGAAGCCCTCATCGTGCCGGGCATGCCGGTGCTGGGGCGGGCCTTCGGTGTGCGGGGCGAGGGTGATCTCGCCCAGCCCGAGCCGGTGCCCGGTGGTGCGGCCGTCCTCGAGGATGCGCATCTGGGTGGGTCCCAGCCGGAGCACCTCGCCGTCCGCCGGACCGACTACCGAGACCTCAGTCATCTGAATGCTCCTTCGTGAGAGTGAACTCTCATCAATATAGATTCCTGGCATGCATAATGCAAGTGAACTATCATGACGAGGTATGAGTAGCATGAAACGAGGGGGAGACGAGGGATGACGACCGAGAACGACACCGGGCGGATCAATCAGAAGAAGCGCACCCGCATGGCGATCATCGGCGCCTGCCGCGAGCTGATCCGCTCCGGCGCCACCGTGACCATGCCGGAGGTCGCGCGGCTGGCGCTCGTCTCAGAAGCCACGGCTTATCGCTACTTTCCTGACCTGGTCTCCCTGGTCGACGAGGCCTTCGCCGGTATGTGGCCGAGTCCGGCGCAGGCCCTTGCCCCGGTCGCGAACTCCGGCGATCCGGTCGAGCGGATCGCCTTCGCGTGTGAGTTCCTGCTGCGCGGCGTGCTCACGTCGCAGACGGCCGTCCGGGCCATGATCGCGGCCACCATCACCCGCCCCGAGCAGGCTGCCATCCGCCCGGGTATCCGGTTCGGCCTGATCGATGAGGCGCTGGCGCCGCTCAACGGCACGCTGGATCCCGTGCGGCTCAGCCAGCTCAAGCAGGACCTCGCGGCGGTCGTCAGCGCGGAAGCCTTTTTCTCCCTGACCGACCTGGCCCGGCTCACCCCCGAGGACGCGATCGCCAGCCTCGTCCGGACCGCCACGGCGGTCACCGCGGCGGCTCTCGGCACAAGTACCGCCTCTAGTTACTCCCTGTAAATAAATGATCGCAAGGTAAACCGCCGTTCGTAGTGTCGCGTCTGTCGACATGTAGGGCGTGGACATCGCTGCTGCGGCGTTCCGCTTGGGGGGCGACGCCTGGCGATGGCCAGGCACAGGAGGGCACATGGTGGTCGACGATGGGACAAGTGCTGCCCAGGTAAGGGCGAAACACTCGATCAACGGCTCCTGGATGGCTGATGCCTTCCGGGCCACTGCGGTTCTGGCGGTCATGAAAAGGGCGGTCGCCCGTCGGAGTCCGCGCGAGGGCAGGAAGAAGCGCGCGCCAGGCCGGCACGCCGCGCCGACCAGGAACCACTGAGCGCTCGGCCGCGACCTGCCGTCCCGGCATCGCGCCGGATAAGAAGGGCACCGTGCGGTTGGCGTTTGACTGGCCGGCCGAGGAGGCCGAGGATAGCCGGATGAAACGACGTGGCGGCCGGATCGTCAGCACGAGACGATTCGCGCGGATATCGCTGGTGCCGGTGTTGCTGATGATGTTTCTGGGCGCGGCCGGCTGCACGTCGGGCACGACGGCCTCGACCGCCACCGAACAGCCGCCATCCCCGCCCACCGCGACCTCTTCGCCGGCTTCCTCGGCCGTCCCCAATGCCGCCGCGACGGGCCAGGATACGGACTGGCCGACCTACGACCGCACCGCGGACCGCAGCGGGGTCTCGATCAGCTCGCCGGCGCCGGGCACGGTGCGGTCGTCGTGGACGGCGTCCGTGGACGGCGCGGTGTACGCCCAGCCGCTGGTCGTCGGCTCAGTGGTGATCGTGGCCACCGAGAACGACACCGTCTACGCCCTCGACGCCTCGACCGGCGCGGTGCGCTGGTCACGGCATCTGGCCACCCCGGTCCCGAGCGGGCTGCCGTGCGGGAACATCGATCCCTCCGGCATCACGGGTACCCCGGTGGCCGACGTGGCGGCCGGGCGGCTCTGGCTCGTGACGTTTACCGCCCAGCCGACCTACCGGCACACCCTCTGGGAGCTCGACCTGGCCACCGGGCAGACGGTGTCCCAGCGCCCCGTCGACGTCAGCGGCAGCGATCCGAGCGCCCAGCAGGAGCGTGGCGCCCTGACCTTGCTCGGCTCGCGGGTGTACGTGCCGTTCGGCGGCCTGGACGGGGACTGCTCGGACTACAAGGGACGCGTAGTGGGCGCGCCCATCTCGGGCTCAGGTCCGCTGGTCAGCTTCACCACAGACAACCAGCGCCAGGCGGGCATCTGGGCTCCGCCTGGCGAATCCGTCCGCGACGACAGCCTTTACGTCGCGACCGGCAACGGCACGCCGTACGACCAGGTCGACGACTCCGACAGCGTCCTGCGCCTCAACCCGGATCTGACCGTCGAGAGCCGTTTCACGCCCGCTAACTTTGAGTCACTATCGGCCGACGACCAGGACCTCGGGTCGACCTCGACGGCGCTGCTGCCGGGCGGCCTGGTCTTCCAGGTGGGCAAGGAGGGGGTCGGCTACGTTCTCGACGGTACCCAGCTGGGCGGAACCGCCGGGGAGCTGACTTCCGCGACCGTGTGCGAGGGAGGCTTCGGCGGTGACGCGGTGGACGGCAGCATCCTCGTGTTCTCCTGCTACGACAGCCTGCACGCCCTTCAGGTCACGCCCGGGCAAGACGGTGCCGCACCCAAGCTCAGCGTCCTGTGGTCGGTGACCGGCCTTAGCCCGGGGCCGCCCATCATCGCGGGCGGCGTGGTCTGGGACTCCGGCCGCAAGGGCACCCTGGCGGGCTACCGTCTGTCCAACGGCCAGCAGGTGTTCTCCGCCTCGATCGCCCCCGTCGACACCGATTTCCCGAGCCTGTCCGCCTCCGGCTCCCGCCTGTTTGTCCCCGAGGGCAACAAGGTCGTGTCCTACCTAGGCATCTGACCGAAGCCAACCTCTCACCACCAACCTCTCACCACCAACCTCTCACCACCAACCGCTTCCGGCACCGTTTCACGCCGCGGCCGGGGCGGAGTTCAGCCCTGGACGGCCTGAACGCCGCCGTCGCCCTCACGCCGGTCAGTTAGGTGCCGACCACGAGGTACATGCCGTCAAGGCGCCAGCCGGCCTGGGTATCGGGCCGGGCGGTGTGGCAGTAGAGACAAGCGTCGTCGAGATCCGAATGGTAAGGGCCACCGCAATCGGCGCATGTCCGCGGTAGCAACACGGCTCGCGGGTCGGTCCTTTGGTCCGCGGCCCGGACGAAGTCCCAGTCGAACCGCGTGACCTCGTCGGTCCGCTGCCAGCCGGGCCCCGCCGCCCCGGCGATCACCAAGGCCAGCCGGACCGTTATCCGGTCCATCCCCTGGTCGCCGAGCGCGACGTTCTTCACCGCCGGCTGGCGCCAGCTGATGTCCAGCACCATCCGACCGCGGTTCGCCGCACCCGACCGGTCGCCGGCGTAGCGTCGCCACTCGGCTATCGCCGCGGCCACCGCCTTGCCGTTGGGCGTCTGCCAGTAGCCGGACGTGGTGATGCGCCGGAGCAGTCGGTCGTCTTGCGCCGAGTGGGCCATGGCGTACGCGCCTGCCGCTAGCCGGGCGTTGTCAAGGAAGGCCGTCACGTCGAAGCCGGGATCAACCGACTGCAGGTCCCTGATGGCGGCGGCCGTATCGGCGGGTGAGCCGGTCCTCCCGGCCCTGTGCACGGCCCCTTGCGGGGCTCCGGCCGCCACTGCGCGGCGGAACACGTTCCGCGCGGCGTCTGAACGTCCCCGCGAGACGACGAGTACGAGCGCCAGGAACACCATGAACGCCAGCGCCACGGCCCAGGCCAGAGCGTAGAGACCGAGGATGCCGGCGATGACGTCTTTGGCGATTACCATGGCGCCTCCTCGATGCTCCACACGACCCAGTCTTGCCCGCTGGCCAGGACCAGGGCCCGGCAGTACGCGCAGCTTCCGTCCGCCTCGATACGGAGGACCGCACCGCATTGCGGGCACCGGCCGCTCAGGACGCCGCCGTTCGCGGGCGTCGTCGCGTCGGCCGAACGGCGGATGATCCAGTCCTCATCCCACCCTTGCTGTCCGTACTGGCCGCGCAGCACCACGCCGGCGACCTCGCACCGCTCACCCCGGCAGGCCAGGCGAATGCGAAGCTGTTCGGCTAGCCGGTCGCGGCTCGCCGCGACAACCTCGGCGCCGACGACCACGGACGTCCCCTGACGGCGCACGCCGTGAGCGGCGCGCTCGGCCAGGAGCAGACCAAAGACTCTCCACAGACCGTCGGACATCACCTCGCGAGCGGCCGAGGCATCGCCAGCTTGCCGGGCTAGGCCCACTACCTCACGCGCCCGCACGACCCCTCTCGTCGTGGCCGCAAGATCAAAGCCGCCATCACGGGACTTCAGAGTGGCCAGCGCGGCCGCTACCACGGCCTGATCATCGGCGGGCGTAAGTTCTTCTCCCGAACTCCGCGCCCGTGCCCCGGAGTCGGTGGCCGCTTCGCCGCGAAGGATGCTGCCGACATGCGGTATCACCCGCAAGATCATGAACGGCAACTTAACGATGAGCCACAAGGCCCCGGCGCAGCCCGCTCTGTCCGGGGATGCCTGCACAACTTTTTGACCGGACATGACAGCATTATCGCCAGCGTAACCCCGCGGGCCACAAGAAACGGGTAACCGGATTGTGTAGGCCGGTCAGGACCGGGCAGTGCTGCCAGACGAACATTTCTGCCAGCTTCAGAAACACCCGGAGGAGAGATTCCATCGTGACCGCCATACCCTGGAAGTCGGCTACCGGCACATCGACACCGCCGAGATGTACGGCAACGAGAGGGAGGTCGGCCAGGCGATCAGCCGGTCCGGCCTCGACCGCTCCGACGTGTTCGTCACCAGCAAGCTGGCCAACGACGCGCACGAGCCCGATGACGCCCGCCGGGCCTTCGACGAGTCGCTGAAGGCCCTGGGAGTCGACTACCTCGACCTGTTCCTGATCCACTGGCCGCTGCCGACCAGATACGACGGCGATTACGTGTCGACCTGGAAGACCCTGGAAGAGTTCTACCGCGACGGACGCGCCCGTTCGATCGGCGTATCCAACTTTCAGCCCCGCCACCTGCGGCGGCTGCACACAGAATCCGACATCCCCCCGGCGGTCGATCAGATCGAGGTCAACCCCTACCTGACCCAGGACGAGCTGCGCGGATTCTGCGCCGAGCACCAGATCGCGATCGAAGCCTGGTCGCCGCTGGGACAGGGCAACGTCCTCGACGACCCGACGATCGAGGCCATTGCTCGCCGAGTCGGCAAGACCGCCGCCCAGGTCGTGTTGCGCTGGCATATCGAGCGCGGCGATATCGTCTTCCCCAAGTCGGTGAGCCCGGAGCGCATCAAGGAGAACATCGAGATCTTCGACTTCGAGCTGGCCGGTGAGGACGTCGAGGCGATCAGCGCACTGAACCGTAACGAGCGGACCGGCGCCGACCCGGACAAGTTCGACGGCCGCTAATCTGCGGCCAAGCCGGTCAGCGCCGGAAGACGTACGGCCTCGGATTACGTCCCGGACCATCGGAGGGTGAAGCCCACCAGGGTGTAGCCGAGCGCGTTTACCGTCGGCTGGATGAAGTTATCCCGGATAATCTGCCCTGCCTCGGCCTCGGCCGTGCTTATAAGCGGCCGCGTAATCCGCGGACTGGTCCGGACTTGGCTGAACGCCATGCTCTGCGCTTGCGAGTAAAGCACCGCCTCGGAAAACTGCGGACGGATGAGTCCGCCGCAGCCGAATCCGGGATAGGTCCAGCTGTGCTGCGTGTCGATGGGATGCGACAGTGTGTTGTCGATAGTGACATCGTGCACCGACTGCGGAAGCTGCGCTTGCGGCAAGACAACGACGACGCTTACCCGGCCCGGCTTGCTGGTGACCGGGCTGCTCAGGACCTGCAGTATGTAGTGGCCAGTCGACGGCGCCCACCAGGCCGTCCCCGGATTGAGATCGACCGTAGCCGACGCGTGGCCCACCGCATCGAAGGTGGCTGAGTACCAGCACGGCCAGATGCCGATATTCTTTGAGACCTTGTGGGTAAAGATGAAGCTGAAGTTCTCGCTACCGAGCGCCGGCCTTGAGATGCCCTCGATTTTCTGCAGCACCCACGGGCCCAGATCAAGGTTGGTGGTGGTGCCTGCGCTGATTGACTGCCACGGCCAGGAGAGCTTGACATGGGGCAGATGGACATTATTGACCCCCACCATATGCAGCGCCGCGGAAAGCGCCAGCAGGACCGCCCACGCGGCCACCTTACGGAAAATAAGGCCGATCAGGAGAATGGCCGTTACCCACTTCACCCGCAACGGAATCCAGCGGCGTCGACCCTTAGACCCCAAAGAACCCTTAGACCCGTTAAAACCTCCAGACCCGTCCCAGCCGCTCGCGCTTCCCTTATAAGGGCCTCGCTCAGGAGGGAACGGACCGCCACGCGCTTGGGGGCCCTGCGGGGCACCGTACAGCTGCGGGCCAGGCCGATTCGGCAGTTCTCTCATGCTGAATGTGGTCTCCTTTACGTGCGTGCCGCGATAAGTCATCTACCGCCGGGTAATCCAGGCTCAGAACGACTGGTACTGCCCCGAATGGCAGGCGAAAACGTGAGCCGGGTTTGTCCGGCGCGTTCCGCTCCCTGATGTCTGGCCACCGCATTCTCATGTGCTGCGCCGTCAGACCAGCGACCGAATACGGAAACTCCAGGGCGGATATGTTGTGCAGTTTGAGCAGGCCTCCCCACCGGAACGCCGCGAAAACGTTCGCCAGATTACGCACAGAAAGCGTCCGGCGGGCCGTGATGTCAATCCAGTAGACGGCCATCGCTAGCTCTACAAGATCGTTGGCGCACTGCGCCAGCGCCTCCGACTTGGTCCGGTAAACGGTCCCGTCGGAATTGGCCGTGCCTAGCTTCTCCCCGTGGACCGGCGAGTTGCGCGGCTGCGCCTTGCACTGCATCCAGTCGCAGGCCGCCAGCAACTCCCAGCGAATGCCGCTGCGGGTGGCGACGTCCTGGTAAAGAGGTTCGGCGCGGGTCAGCGGCGCCTTGGCCGTCGCGATGAAGTCGGTGGTGACCGTCTTGGGGATCTGCGGCACATACCGACGGGTGCCGGCCCGGGCGCGACGAGGCGCGATCCTGGGCGCCGGCTGGCGGACCCTCTGAGGTTCTCCCGCGGTCGCCAAGTGGGCGCTGGCAGGCGCGGCGCCGGACGCCGTGGTGTAGGCATCGAGGATGCCCGGAATCGTGGCACCGCCCTCGCCCTGCGTTCCCACGCCCGGGTTACTCGTCCCGCCCGGGTTGCTCGTGCCGCCCTGGCTCGGCGTGCCGTTCAGGCTGGCCGCCCCGTTCGGAGTCGTCTTACTGCCGGGGCTGCTCGTGCTGGCGGCCTGCGGTGATCCGGGAGTCCCCGCGGTCCCGGATGTCGTAGCGTCGTAACGGTACAGGTTGTAGAGCGTCATCAGCGCGATGAGGTTCGTGCCGTAGTTGGGATCGGTCGCGTAGACCCCGGTCAGGTCCGCGGCGAAGGCATCAGGAACGTCCCGGTCGGCCATGGCCTGCTGGTAGCTCGGGTCCGCGGCGAGCAGCTGACTGTGATCGGCGATGCTCTCGGCCACGTTGTGATAGACCCTGAACGCGGCGGTCTGGGTCAGCCAGCGCCCGTTCTCGTATTCGCGCGTCGGCAGCATGTCGGCCCCGGCCGGGCCCGTTCCCTTGATGCCGAAGAGATTGTGGTCGCGGATCGCGAGCACGCTCTGGCCCCACCCTGATTCCTCGATGGCCTGCGCGATCGTCACTGCGGCCGGGATGCCGTACCTGCTTTGGGCCGCTATCGCACCCGGCGCGACCTCGCTGATGAAGGCTTGCTGCGAGGCAGTGTCAGGCACCGCCGTGGCGGCAGCCGGCGGGTTCTTCCTCTGGTAGCCGGACGTCGGTGACGCCGAGGAGGTGGACGAGGCCGAAGAATTCGACGGTGCCGGCGAACCGACCGGAAGGTCGTCCGCTATGGCCTGCATTCCCGGTATGGAGGCCGTGCCGAAGGTCCCGGCGGTGCCCTGCGTCCCGGCGGTGCCCTGCGTCCCGGCGGTGCCCAGCGTCCCGGCCTGCTTGCTGTTGACGCCGCTGAGCGCGGCCATCGGTGTGCCGGGGATCGCGGCCTGTCCTTGGTTCGCCTGGCCTGGCGCCGGCGTTGCCTGCGAGCCGGGCAGCGTGATCACGCTTCCCGTCGCCGCAGGGGGCTGGCTGGTCGGCCGCCCGCTGGCCTGCTGGCTCTCAGCGCTCAGCGACTCACCGTTGTCAACGAATCCGGCCACGCCCTGGTCTGCCAGCGGGCCGCCGTACTGGTGAGCATTGACCGAGAAGTTGGGCAGTGAATCACCGCCGATCGTGTACAGCACTTCGCCGGAGTACTTCGTGACCACCTCGACGTGACCGTCGAACAGGACCCAGTCGCCCGGCTGAGGCTGGTAACCGTCGCCTAGCGGGTGCCAGCGGTGCTGATTCTCGGCGTCTTGAAGAACGGAAACGACGTTGGACGACGCCGGGTTCGGATCAACCCGCACATCGGCCCACGAATGCAGTGCCCACGGGTATGAGCTGCCTCCGGTCACCCAGCTTTCCTGGCCGACCGCCTTTGCCCCAAGCTCCAGCGTAAGGCTGGCGAAAGCCGCGCACGATTCGCCGTGGTCGACGCCATCTACGCTGTCGCTCTGCCAGATAATCGCCTCCATTTCGGTCGGCGTCTTCGTCTGCGCCATCCGAAGGTAGTAATTGGCCACATTGACGATGGCCGATCGCAGTGTGCCGTCGCTCGCCGGTGCCGATGCTGGCCGGGCGGCCGATGCCGGCGCGAGAGCCGATGCGGTTTGCGTAGGCTTCTTGAATTCGAGCAAGTGAGCCGGCATGCTCGTCGGCGACGTCATATCAGCCACCGTTCCGTGGGTGAAGGAGAGTCCGGTCATCGCTCCGCACGTACTCAGGCTCACAAGCGCCGTCGCCTGCTGCCAGGTCGGTTTCCTGACGGGATGCACAGAATCACCTTCTTCCACAGCTCCATGTGGGATGTCGTTTCCAGCGGAGTGGCCTATGCGCCTGCACCGAGGCGCCTAGCCGGCCCCGGGCAAGGTCTGCAGGATGGCCTGGACTTGGGGATTGCCCGGGTCATTCGCGTTCTCGAACAGCACGCTGATATTCCTCGCGGCGTTGGCTGTGGCGCCGACCACCCACTCCTGATAGACCTCGGCGGCCAACGCGCCCTGTCCGGCGGTGCTGGTCACGGGCTGGGCGCACACGTCGGGGAATCCTGCCCGAGCGATGACAGCAGACGAGCCCGTGTACTGCTCGCAGTTCGCCGGGCTGCTCTCCAGCCCGGGCTGAACCGTCGGATCGCCCTTGGCGTTGGTGAGCGTCGCCCCACCGATGATGTTGTTGATGGCCCGTGCGGCGACCTCGATGCTGTCCACCGGGTTATACGGGTTGTACGGCTGATGAAGGTTCAAGGACCAGGCCACCTCACCGCCTTGGGTAGGCGTAATGGGCTCAAGTCCCTCTCTGCCGGTTTTGGGGTCGGTGTAATTTGGATTGTCAGTGCTTGTCATCAGGGCAAAGATCCACAGGATCTGGCTCGTCGTTTTTCCGCAGGCGAAGTTCACCTGTCCCGGTTCCGACGCCACATTGGGATTCTGGCAGGCGGCGGTTATCTCGCTCTGCACCGTGGCCACGCTCGGAGGCCAGGAAGCGCCATTCCTGAAGACCACTAGTACCAGAACCGTAACGATGGCCACCGTCGCGGCCGTCACGATAGTTATCCTTCGGCCGCGGGACCTGCGCGCCCGGTCACCGCTGCGCCGCCCGTGGTCTATGAGGGCCCTGGTGCGTTCCTCGGCCGGATGCGGGAGCGCGCCGATGTCTGCCCGCGCGTGCCCGTCAGTGGTCCTTGCCGTGGTGCGCACGGCTGAAGTCCTGCGGCCGGCCTGCTCCGGGCGCATGTCGTCCTGGCTGGGCCGGAATGCGGCCTTGCCCTGACCAGGGACAGATTCCCTTCGATAGGCCGACTCGGCGAGTTCACGCGCCCGCAACTCGCGCCAGTCGAAGAGCTCCTTCTCCAGATCTGTGGCCCTTGTTTCTAGTTCGGAGAGCCACTCGTCATCATCATCGTTAAAGATTTCGAGATTCTGGCTCATAGTTTTCACCTCCAGCGTGTGTGGCCTGACTCCGGACTGATGACCCGCGTAAAGCGTGCGACTAGGTAGTTTGCTGTGTGCCAGGACGCAGCGGGGCAAGGCCGAGACGGGCCGGCGGCGGAGCCGCCGCCACCCCCCAGTGGGCGTCCGGCCCGCAGGCCGGTGCCCCTCGCGTGACAACTGGGTCCACACCCGCACCGTCCGTTCGCGCTCCCACCGCACCGCTTCGATCCATAGACCAATTAGAACACACGTACGATCAAAGTGGAAGAGGCTATTGTCACAGCTCAGCTGTGTTCGGGTAACGAGATATCGTGTCAGGCTGTTAACCTGGCCGGGCAGGCCACGGGGCCAGATGGACGGGAGCTATCAGTGACGAGCGGCGAGACGCTATCTCGCGCCAAGGACGGCGGCAAGGCCGCGGGCGTCACCGGCGTCGTCGTGGTGGCCCATGGCGGCAGATCGGTCAGCTCCGAGCCCACTACCCCCGTCCAGCCTGCCGTCCTGCGCATGGTCCCGCTGGCCCGGGCCATCCGGCACGCGCTGCGGGGAAGCGGCGCAGTGGTCTTCCGGCCGCGATTCCAGCTCCGCGGATGGAATGGCGAGCAGGCTCTGCCGGTGCACGATCTCAGTCGGATCCTGGACGATATCGTCGGCAGGTTCGGTCCGGTCCCTGTCGTCCTGGTCGGGCA
>Ga0187871_10004172_pt1 | contig 10955 bp, 6 predicted proteins | sample June2016WEW_16_1_FD_132988 | JGI IMG/M metagenome (GOLD analysis project Ga0187871, IMG submission 132988) | Peatland microbial communities from SPRUCE experiment site at the Marcell Experimental Forest, Minnesota, USA - June2016WEW_16_10 | ecosystem: Environmental > Terrestrial > Soil >...
CGATAACACGCGCCACCGGTCGAAACCAACTCAGCCACGCAGTTTCTCCTGGAGTAAGGGTACTGGTGCGAAGGCGGGGAGCTGCGGTCCTCCAACCCAGGACCGCCTGCGAGGGGCAAATCCGGAACCGGGCTTAGGCGCAGCCGCTATTCAATCCGGGCGTGGTGGACCTGCCGCCCTTAGCGCAGGCGCCAGCGGCGGGCCTTGCCCGCCAGCCACAACACCAATAAACCGGAGATGCCCAGCAATGGAGTCCCCGGCTCTGGCGTTGCCGTTGTCGTCGGAAAGCTGTTGGTGATGTCCGCGATCGTACCGCTTCCAGCTGGTCCCTGCGACTTGATAAAAATGCTGTCGAGCACGGTGATCTCGGAGACCGGCGCAAATGAAGCGGACGTCTGCTGGTATCCGTTGGTAGGGCCCTGGATGACCAGTTTGAGCGCGTCTGACAGGGGACACTGTCCGACTGCCGTTACCACCTCGCCGACGCACAAGTATTGGTCGTATTCCATCGAGAGCGGCAGACTGTTGACCGTGTCCGTCATCCCTATAATGGTTTGATCGATGGTAGGCGCCCCTGAGACCGTCGTGACCACATAGGTGATGAGTGAATCCATACCGTCCCCGGTGCCAGCCGCGTTCCACTCACTCGAGAATTCGAAACCGTTGCCCGAGGGAGTGACCGTAACATTGCCGGCGGAAGGTCCGGGTAAAGTCGGGAAAAAGCCGTTGGCATACCCGAAACCGCTGAATTCCAACCCGTCAAATTCGCAGGGCGTGGTGGCTGCCAGGTAGACGGCCAGAGTTGCCGTCTGGCATGGAGTGATGGGGCCTGCGCACATCACGGAGGCGATCAGACACGCAAGAAAGGTCAGGCTCAATAGTTTTGTTATTATGCTCGTCATGACGTGCCTTTTTTCCTGCAAATATCGGGTGCCGTTATAACTCCAGCCCAGTAAAACAGAGTATAAAAGATGTTCAACAAACATTCAAGGATTACCCGGGCCAGGCTACCTCTATCGTCAACGGTACTTTAGTACTAGATCTTCCGGTTGCCTCGACCAGCCAGCTGAAGCATCGATTCAGATAATACCAGGAACGACCGCGCGGCGCGGGCCACGCGCCAGCGCTGCGCGGATTCGTTCAAAGGTTCATTCAATGTCGATGGTTACGGCGTTCGACGATGAACTGGTATTGCTGTCGTAAGCCGCCAAGCCGCTCGCGCTTACCGTAGTGGTCAGAACCAGGCTGACCGTACCGCTGCCCGCCAAGCTATGCGGGAGCTGCACGTTGATCTGATCCTCGCCCGCAAACTGGCCTTGCGCTCCGGCAAACTGCACCGCCACGCTTTGCCCGTTGATCGTCGCGGTAACGGCGGATGCCGAAGACACATTCCGTAGCCCGGTACCGAAGAGCTCCAGCACTACCGTGTCGTTCGACGATCCCAGGCTGATAGGCACTGGCACACAGCCCCCCCCGTTGCTGCAAGAAGTGACATCCTGCACGAACTGCCCATATTGGTTTGGCGGTCCAGCCCACCCAGCGCACGTGCCTGCGCAAACTGCAAAGGCGGACGGGGCGCCCTTGCCACTCGCACTGGAGGTATACAGCCCAGGGTCGACCGCCGCAACCAGGACCCAGCCGGTCGTAACCGTACCGTCTCCGCTGGTAATGGTTAGAACAGCCCCACCCGGTTTTACCGCCGAAGGCACCAGGTAGTTCACTTGCTTCGCCGACACAAAGGCCAGGGGCACCGGGTAGCTGGTGTTGGAGCTGTCCACCAGCGTAGCCGAAGTTCCTCCCAGCGTTGTGGGAAGCGTGGCCGACGGCGCGGACTGGCTGGATGTCGCCAGATCCACTCCAAACGTGCTCACCAGCTCGTTAGGAGCGACGGTGGCATCCGCATTACACGGATTTGCAGAGGGGCTGCAATAAACGCTGGGGAGCGTGGCATAACTGGCGCTCGAAAGACTGGTCGCTGTCTTTATCCCCAACTGCTGACCGGCCGACACGTAGGCTTGGCCCGCAGAGGTGAGTTGGCCCTGTTGGAGGGCGGAATCCACTACTGCTTCATAAGCGGGCTCCTCGGGCTCATCGGCGCCTGCGGTCCCGTACGCAAATAATGCCGGCGTGCTGAAAAACGTCACCGATTCCATTCCATTGTTGGAGGCAAACAACGTCAGGGCCTGAATCCAGGGACCATACAAGGATGCGAAATCCGCGGAACACGGTCCTACGGTGTTAATGGCATCCAGACCGACCGACTCCCAATCCGCCGGCAATGTGGTCGTAAGGTAATGCGGTATCCAGGTTTCCTCGATATACACGCCCTTGCCACTCGACTGGGCCAACTGCGCCCACTGCTCATACTGGCTGAACGTGTCGTCGTTATAAATGTCCATGGTCAGGAAATCGAGATCCGGAATGGTGGCAAAATCGTCAAAATAAGAGTTTTCATTATCGACATCGACTTGCGTGGCGGCAACACTGGCGGCATAATAGCACCCCGCGCCCAGCCGCGTGTGTGGCGAAACCTGCTTGACCAGTGGAGCCACCGCCCGAATGAAACCGTCCCAGTCGGCCACGGTCGTCGTGATCCCCATGCGCGCGGACATAGTGTCGGGCTCGTGTACGATCACGAAATTATCGGGTTGGTAACGGGCGGCTATTTGTTGTGCTCCCGGCGCGGCGGCGGTTTGAAATTGCTGAAAGCTGGTGATGTTCGGCTGCTGCGCCGCGATGTATACCACGTTGATCGCCAGTTGCAGGCCTAACTGACGGATGTGCTGCACCAACGTATCGTACATTGCCATCACCGACGCATCTTGCAAGGAAAGATACCCCGGATTGATTTCGATTCGCTGGACCCCCACGGCTTTCAATCCGTCCACGTAATCCAGCAGGTCCGATATCTTTTGGCCGGGGATGAACGCGCCTTGCGCAAATTCCAGATTGGCGCCCATAATGACGGGCTGCTTGGCATCCATGGCCAGCAAAGGCTGAATGGCGGTATTCACCGACGCGATAAACGAGGGCTCCGTTAATTCCTGCGAAACCAGGGGCCGCACGCCCACAGCCAGCGCGATAACAAAAGGAATCGCCTTCAGAAAGGGTTGTAGATTCGATCGAGACATACCGTATGTTCCTCTTCGCAAAATATATGCTCCTCTTCGCAAAACCTGCACTACATATCTAACCCGGTTCGTGGTTATTTGACTCTCCAAAAGCAACCTTAGCATGTTTAGGGCCACAAATCGCGCCTGGAAAATCGGCGCTCGCGCGGCCAAGTTTGTTTGACCACTATTAACTCGCTCTTAACTCTTATTAATCCGGCTGGGGTGACTGGAGCTGCCTAGACATCCTGCGGGAGTGCGGGTCCTAAGGCTCGCTTCAGCTTGCGGCTCAGTAAAGCTTGCGAAGCCGATGCATGTTACCGAACCGTGCGCAGCCGGCACGGAAGCTTTTTTCCCGAGCGATCAAACGACTAATACTGACGCGGGTAACGAGACTTCCGTTACGGTTCGACCTTGAACACCACTCCGCAACTGTCCTCCGGGCTTCCTCCACATGCGGTGCCTGCGATGCCGTCGCTGTAAGTCGTGCCATAGAGGTTGCCCTTGGAGTCCAGGATCAGAGGTGCGCGGGGGACGCCCCCGTCAGTCGTTCCCTTGAAACTGTACAACACCGTTTCGGTCTCGGCCGTGTTCAACTCGAACACCACTCCGTTGTCCGAAGCTCCGCCATACGCGGCAGTGCCATAGAGGTTTCCGGCCGTGTCGCGGACGACGCCTGCATAGGGGAATGCTCCGTCCGTCGGATATCCTGCAAAGCTGTGCAGCACGCTCTCCGTGCCCGTCGCATCCAGCTTAAACACCGCTCCGCAGCCGTTGGTGCATGCGCCGGCGCCGCCACTGTAGGTAGTACCGTAGAGGTTGCCGGCCGAGTCTACGATTAGTCCTGCATAGGGGTACGCTCCGTCCGGACTGCCGGTGAAGCTGTGCAGGACACTCTCCGTGCCGGCCGCATTGACCTGGAACACTACTCCGCAGCCGGAGGGGAAGCAGTTGCCGGTCGTAGTACCGCCCGCGGAAGTCGTGCCGTAGAGGGAGCCCGTCGAGCTCCGCAGCAGGCTTCCGTAGGGAAACGCTCCGTCCGCGCCACCCGTGAAGCTGTAGAGAACGGTCTCCTTGCCGGTGGCCGGGTCCAACTTGAAGACGATTCCGCTGTTCGACGCACCGCCGGCGCTAGTCGCGCCATAGAGATTGCCTGACGAATCCTCGGTAAGACCTCCGTAGGGGAATGCTCCATCCCCCGGCGGTCCCTTGAAGCTGTACAGCACTGTCGCTCCCGTCGTGCCCCCCAGCTTGAATACGACTCCCATGTTCGATGTGCCGCCGGCGCTAGTCGTGCCGAAGCCGGTGCTGGTCAGTCCTCCGTATGGGTTCGCGCCGTCCGGATTCCCGTTGAAGCGGTGCAGCACGCTTTCCGTGCCGGTGCTGGTCAGCTTGAACGCTACTCCGGAGAAAGCAGTGCACGGGGCAGGCGTGCATGCAGGACCCTCGACAGTAGTACCGTAGAGGTCGCCCGCCTTGTCCATGAATAAACCGGCCTCGGGATTCATTCCGTCCGTCGTTCCGCCTTTGAAGCTATACAGTACGGTATAAGTCTGCGCCTGCGCAGGTGGCGCCACAATAGCCGCTGCCACCCACGCAAGCCCCGCCAGCGCTAGCGCGCCACTTACTTTCCGCCAGCAGATTGCAGAATGGTTTTGCATAGTATCGCTCCTTTTAGTCCGTTAGTTCGTAGCCCAAAGTGACAACTCACGGGCCGAAAAAGCTATTGCGCGGAGCCGGTCCCCGGGTACACGCCCATAAGGCTCAACGTATCGCCAGCCACAACCAAAGCCTGCAGTTGGCTCTGGGTGTAAAGCGCACCCGTGTCGCTAATATAGTTGTTGCTTGAAGTCTGGTACAACAACCCGTGCACCACGCCTTTAAGGGTGCCCCGGCCGATCAGATCGATGTTCCCTGCGGATGCCTGCGACTGCAGGGTCGTCCAGTCGCTCTGCGCCGGCGAACTGGCGACGTTGGCCGCCGTCAGCGTGCGCGTGTACCCCACGGCCGGAGCCGTTCCCGTATCGAAGCACAGGGAGTAAGCGGCGATATCGTTCTTCTCGGTTTGCGTGTAGCCGCTGAAGGCCGTATCCTGCAAGAAGGCCGTGATATCGCTCTTGGCGCCATCATGGACCAGTCCGAAGCCATCGATGGTCGTGGTTGCCTCCCTGTCGAACAGTTCCTTCTGGTAAATAGCCCTCAACTGCGGGACCTTCAAAGGTTGCTGAGCCTGTGTATCGGCGGCGGGCCGGATCAACAGGTTTGTGCCCGGACCGGGATCGGTGGCGTGGCAGGACTGGCAGGTACTTGGTCCAGGTTCCGTTCCGGTTACGGTGAGAAAATCCAGAAGCCCCGTCACGGGATCCCCGCCGCTCATGGAGGTAGGCAGACTGCGATCCAGGTTCTGGTTGGGATTGGGCAGATACAGCACGCTATTGATGTAGGTGGTGTAAGTAGCCATATCCGCATCGCTGATCTGGCTGCCCCCCATCAATGAAACGAAAGCCGCGTTGAAGGCGGCGAAGTCCGGCTTATCTCCCCTCCAATGATAGGGCGCCAGGTTCGCCAGGCCGCGCAGAGTCTGCGTGGTCATGGGGCCTTTCATAGGGTGATATAAAAAGGTTTGTCCGTCCTGCACGAAACTGGTCATGTCGGCGGTCGGATCTCCCAGGTTCCAGGCCAAGTGGTCCATTTCGCCGTCTATGTGGCAGCCGGCGCAGGCGCCCGTGCCGGTTCCGGAGAGCTTGGCATCATATAAAAAGCCGCGTCCCGCCTTGACCGTCGACGGCGTAGGGTCGGTACCGACCACGATCTCGTTGCTTACCCCGGTCAGCGAGGTAGGGATAATTGAGATGGTATTGGAGATGCGGTTCAGCGCGTACAATACATTGGCGGTCGCATTCAGGGCCAGCCCCCTGGGCCCGCGCTTGTTCGCGGGATCCACGTTAGAGCCGGATCCGCTGGGCAGCGAAACCTCTACGAATCCCAGTACGGTTCCGTTAGTGCTCACCTTGGCCACGCGGTCCGTGCCGAAGGCCGCCACGTACATGAAATTTCCACTGGGGTCGAAAACCACATTGGCGGGTTGCGCCAGCGCGATGCTGAGGTCGGCCGGATTGGGAGCGCAGCCATAAGTGACCTTCGGATTCAGATCGTACGGCGTGACCGTGCCGTTAGCGACTTGAATGTGCGTAATGCGGTTATTTACGAAGTGTCCGCACAGGTTATTTTCGAACAGGGTCAGGTTGAGCGCGTCGGTGTTCGCCACAAAGACGTCCCCCGTGACCGGGCTCACGGCAAGACCCAGGTTGATCGTTCCCACGCCCGAGTAATAGGAAACGGTGGGAGTGGCGCCCGTTTTAATGGCTGCCACGCCGTTGTCGGGCATCGTGTATTTGATAAACGAAGGGTACCAGGTGGGATTGTTGGCCGCCACGATGAGTCCCACCTGCGGCGCCGGCGGCAGGTTCGGATTCATGGCGGGAACGCACGGCGTCCGGCCTTGCGCGACCGTTCCGCATGGCGTCGGCGCTGCCGTATTCGGGATCAGCGTGGTAGCGTTTCCGGCCAGGGCAAAGGCGGCATAGACCGTGCTGCCGTCCGGACTGACCGCCATCGCCCGTGGACTGTCCCCGAACAGCGGGATGGTGGCCACCAGTGTTTGCGTTGTGGTATCGATCACCGCAATCTGATTGGCGCGGGAAATACTCACGTAGGCCGCACTGCCGGAAAATACCACATCCATCGGCTCCCCCCCGCTCGTTCCGGTGCCGCCCGATAGCGGCACTTTCAGATAGATGGTGCCGGTGACAATGCCTTTTGAGACGGAGACCACACTGATGCTGTTCGAAACCTGGTTGACCACCCAAGCCACATCGTCGCTTAGAGGGTTCACAGAGACGGGTCCCAACCCGACAGGGATTTGGGCCATCAATATGGGATTGCTTGGTTGGGTCACATTAAACACGGACAACGACGCATTTGCCGTGTTGACCGCGAATAAGCGCGTTCCATCCGCGGAGAGCCTGATGGGGTTGGTCTGCGAGCCTTCGAAATTCGCATAAGACTGCGCCTTGGCAGCCGCAGGCACCAGTATGACAACCAGTGCCAGCAATGTTGCGCCGATAAGTATGCGTTTTGTAACTGATATCATGTTCCCTCCTGCCTGCATCCCAAGCTGAACAGCGTCTCCGGTGGCGCACGCCGATTTCGCGCTCATGGAAGTTAAAGGGCTACATGATTTAAACCCCGATGAATCGGGAAAGTTGCGCCGGCGGGTGTTAATTTGTTCTAACATCATGCTGCACTCCTGCATGCCTCAAAACTAGAACAGCGTCTCCGGTGGCGCCAGCCGGTTCCGCGTTCATGGAAGTCGAAAGCCTTCCCGCATTATAAACCTCGATCACGCAAAAATCAATAAAGATAGCTCCAGTACTCTTTGTACGTCCTGGTACTAGCTACAGCTGGGACAGAACCGCACAGAACAGCCGGATGCGCTTAATTCCATGAGTTTTCTCCTATAATGCGGCACCGGTTTTTCCACGGAGGTCGGAAGGATGGCGGAGTTTAAGATTGGGGGTTGATTTGGCCGAAGCCTGATTGCGGGTGTGCGATTAGCTGGAGCTAGGCAAAAAGGAGGTTAGAGGCGCGGTCTTTCTTTTTGGACTGACGCATCAGTTCGGAGAATACTCATACAGGCCAACGGCGCTGCCTGACGACGGCTTTTAAGCGCCCGCCGCATCCGTCGCGTCTAAGGCGTCCATGCCTGCATAATTAATGTATTTGTCGATACCGGTTAAATCCGGCACGGCGCTCGCTCCGCTGCCAGTCGCAAACACCACCCAGCTCTGGCCGTGTGGATGCGGCCAGTCCAGATGCTTGCACACCAGGCCCTGCTCCGCGGCGACGCGATCCATGAAATCGGGCCGGAATCTGGAACGGCCCGGGTAGACCCATTCCTCTCCCGTATAGTTAGTGTCCCCTTTGAAATAGGTGGCGGCAAACATCGCCGAGGGACGCATCGACTTCCTGGCTTCCGACAGACACCGCCGCATATGCGTTTGCGAGGCATGCGAAAAGACCGATTGCGCCAGGATAAAATCGAACTGCTGGCCGAAGACGCTCAGCGTGAAGTTCGTGTCGTTACTGAACTTGGGCTGCTTGATGCGAATCAGGTCCTGGCCGATTTCGTTCTGGATGCCTTCTTCGATCAACCACTGTTCGGGCTCCACTCCGAAATACCGGCCGGCCCGCAGATAGGGGATGAAGAGCCGGCCGGCGCGCAATGAGCCGCAACCCACGTCCAGCAGATAGTGGTCGTCCCTCAATCCCAGAAACGTCAGCAGATTGAACTGCATGGCCGCGGCCACGTCGTAGTTTTCGGGAGGGCCCACATAGGAGCGGTAGAGAGATGCGTCGGTGGATTCCTCGGCGCTCGATTTGCCTGGTTTGCGGAGGCTGAATTTGACGTCCTTCAATGCTCCCCGTTCCAAACGCAACGCGATGCGTCCAGCAACCTGGTTCACCTTGCGCGCTTTGAGCTTGTTCGACGTGACGATGACGTCGACGTTTACCGTATTCCCTTCCTCCGAGATATCCACCACACGGGTGACCCGGAGATCGGCGGCGAAACGTTCCCGGTGCCATTTCTCGATTCCTTTCAGCCCACGAAACGAGCGCCAGAGGAAGTGAAAAGTCGCATCGTCATTGCAAAACGATAGGCATCGGCCCAGATCCCGCGAGTCAAATGCCTTCAGGTAGTCGAGTACCAAGGGTTTTACGTCGGCTGTTGTTGGCATGCAGAGTTGGCCTTCGTTCCATTATAACCATGCGCCCAGGAAGCTGCACCGTATTTCCTTGCGTGGAAAACTCAGAGCGCGCCCCAGGGCTAGCAGGGGGCGCGCTCCACCGTTGCCGGTTACGGTTATTGAATGTGGATGCGCACGGGGCTGGCGGTCTCGCCATCCACGGTCAGAACCACGTCCGCGTCGCCTATCCCGCTCAGGCTGCGCGGAAGCTCCACGCTGACCTCATCCAATCCCGGGAACTGGCCGGATGCCCCGAAATATCGCACCGGCACCTCTTGTCCCGCGATCTGCACGTGCACCTCGGACGCGTCGCTCACGCCGGATGCATAGAAATGCAGCATCACCCTGTCCGATTCCTCCGGATAAGCCGCTGCCGCCTGTATCGGCCGCACGGATTGCGTGCCATCCGCATGGGCCGTAATGACCTGCACAGCGTCGCCATGCAAAGACGCTTCCACCTTCTTGGTAGTGCTCCCCGTTCCGACGGTGGCAGCCACGGTTCCAAAGACAGTCAAAGTGGTCGTTACGAGGGGTCCTTCGTTTGTCCATACGACTGTGTTGTCGGTGGTCGTCCCCAAATCGGTCTTGTTCCACACCGGAGCCGTGGCCCCGCTGGTCCCGGGCGTGGTCACTTCCTCTATGTTCCCGTTCGGATCCAGAATCTCGTTCCCGAGCTCATATACTTTGGAAGCCGCCCATGCCGGATGAGTCACCACATAGCTAAAGTCCGACTTGCCCGAAACGGTTGTGGCCTTCGGGAAAGGAGCGATGCTCGTGGAGGGCAAGGTGCCGCTCGGCAATCCGATGCTACCGTGGATACTGATGTCGGCACCCTCAAATACCACAAGACCGGTTAACTGGAGGGTATCTATGCCGGTAGTTGGCTTCACCAAAGTCAGGCTCGTGTTCTGCGATCCAATTGTCGTCGGTTGCCCGGTCAGGCCGGATGTAACCGATCCCGTCAACGAAAGAGGAGAATACGCATCGTAGTCCGCGCCCGTTTTCGTCGGCGTCCGGGACTCGCAGACGGAGATAGCGATGCTAAACGGCTCGCCCGCCAGCTTGAACTTATCCGGTCCGCTGATCAAGTTCGGCCCAAACTGCCCCGCAGCTGTGTAAGTGATGACGTTGGTATTGCACGATGCCGCCGCCAGATTTTCCGAAACGGCAAAGCTGGATACGACCGCTGCCGCTATCGCGATAGAACGCATATTTACAACCATTTAACTTTAATTCTCCTTTATTGTGACCCCCAACGAATGGAGCTCTTAATCGAGTGTAGACTGCTATGTTTAAGGAAATCAAGCCTTGGAGCTAGCGCGTACTGCAAGCGGTACCGGTACCACCGGGTACGCCCGGTCCGGCAAAGGAGAGTGAATAAGGCTTGCTGCTCACTCTCCGTTGGCCGTGTTTACTTACTGCGCGGCGAGCGACGGGCCGCCCACGAGATTGGAAGGCGCCGAAAGGTTGCCGCTGGAATCTTCCGCCCGCACGAAGTACAGTAACTGCAGCGTCGAAGGAGGAGTCTCTGAGAACGCAGCTGTCGTAACACGGGTTACGAAGATGACTGCGCCCGGGTAGCCATAAGGTGTGCCCGTCGCCCTCGCGGAGTAACAGGGAGCCAGGGCCGCCACTGCCGGGCTGCTGCTGCATGTGGCCTCCATTGGGCCAAAGCCCGGAGGCGGCGTGGTGTCGTTTGGCGACATGTTGATGCGGTAGACCAGGTAGTCCGCGGCCCCTGTGACGGCCGGCCATTGCAACGATACGGTACTGCCCAACGCGCCTGGCGTGGAGTGCACCACCGGCACGCCCAGCGTGCTGGACGCCGGCCGGACCGCCGGCACCTGGCAGTGTGGATAGGTGCATTGCGTCATCAGCAGTTGAACATCCGCGCTGGTGATTTTGCCATCCTGGTTCAGATCCATCGGATCGTTCGGCTTCGCCTGGGTATTCAGCTTGGCCTTCATCAGGTTGACATCCTTCTGATCGATCACGCCGTCCTTGTTAAGGTCCACTACGCTGTTGTCGATCATGTAGA
>Ga0187871_10004173_pt1 | contig 10955 bp, 8 predicted proteins | sample June2016WEW_16_1_FD_132988 | JGI IMG/M metagenome (GOLD analysis project Ga0187871, IMG submission 132988) | Peatland microbial communities from SPRUCE experiment site at the Marcell Experimental Forest, Minnesota, USA - June2016WEW_16_10 | ecosystem: Environmental > Terrestrial > Soil >...
CACGAGGGCCACGACCACGAGGGCCACGACCATGGCCACCAGCCCGGCCCGGTTTTGAATCCGGAGTGCACCCGCGAACTGGTGCTGGACATTGCAGCCGATGAGGTGGCGAAAGCCTACGGCAGCGTGGTGAAGAACTACAAGAAATATGCGAAGATTCCGGGCTTCCGGGCCGGCAAAGTGCCGGAGACGGTGGTCAAGCGCCGGTATGCCGCCGAGATCCGAAAGGACGTGATCGAAGGGCTGCTGCCGGAGCGGTTCAACAAGGCGGTGATGGAGTTGGGCGTGAAGCCCGTTGGACAGCCGCAGGTGGCCGAGTTGACGGTGGAAGAAGGCTCGCCGCTGCACGTGAAGGCGGTTTTCGAATATGTCCCCGATTTTTCCATTGAGGGCTATAAGACGGTGACCGTTGAGAAGCCATCCGTGGAGATTACTGAAGAAGAGTACGAGCGTGAGATTGCGCAGTTGCGCGAGTCGCGCGCCACCATTGAGCCGGTGGAGGAAGATCGGGCGCTCAAGGATGGGGACTGGGCCGAGATTACTTACAAAGGGCTGATTGAAGGCGAGGCTGATGCGACGCCAGTTTCCGGCGAAAATACACTGGTTGAGATCGGCGGCAAGGATACGGTGGAGGCCTTTTCGACGGCGCTACGCGGGGCCAAACCTGGCCAGGAGCTGAAGGCCGAGGTAATTTATCCGGCCGATTACGCCGACGGCAAACTAGCCGGCAAGACGGTGGCCTACGACGTGGAAGTGAAGGCCATCAAGAAGCGCACCTTGCCAGAGATGGACGACGACTTTGCCAAGGAGCTGGGCGCGTATGAGAGCCTGGCCGATCTGGAAGCCAGGATTCGCGAGCATATGGCCAGCCGCAAGCGGCGCAGCGTGGAAGGCGAGACCAAGGACCGGCTTATGGCTGCGCTTACTGAGCGTTTTCCGTTTCCGGTTCCCGAGTCGCTGGTGCAGGAGCAGATTGATACGCGACTGGATCGCGGTTTGCGCGCATTGGCGGCCCAGGGGATGGAACCCGAGCAGATGCGCAAGCTGGACTTTACCCGCCTGCGTGCGGCACAACGCGATGGCGCAACGGCCGAGGTCAGGACTAATATTTTGCTGGACCGCATAGCCCTGGAAGAACAGATCGGCGTTACCGACGAGGAAATGGACCGCGAGTTGCAGTTGGCGGCACTCCAGTCCCGCGAGCCGATCGATGCCCTGAAAGTGCGATTGACCCAGGACGGCGGGCTGGTTAGAATTCGGGAACAAATGAGGCGCGAGAAGACTGCGTCGACATTGTACGAACGGCTGCCAGGGTAGGCGGCAAAGCGGGTAGAATTGCCAGGGCGGATCAAGTGGATGCGCCGTACGGCCAACAAAACAGGGGGATTAGCAGCCCTCCTCAGAAGGAAAAACGGGGAAAAGAGGAAAAGACTCGGATGGCATTGGTACCCATGGTGGTTGAACAGACGAGCCGGGGCGAGCGTGCCTACGACATTTACTCCCGTCTGCTTCGCGACAATATTATCTTTCTTGGTACCCCAATCGACGACATGGTGGCTAACCTGATCGTTGCGCAGATGCTCTTTTTGCAGGGGGAAGACCCGGAGAAGGACGTTTCGCTGTATATCAACTCGCCGGGCGGATCGATCAGCGCGGGCCTGGCGATCTACGACACCATGCAATTCATCAAGAACAATGTGGTTACCTATTGCATCGGGCAGGCGGCCAGCATGGGCGCGTTTTTGCTGCTGGCCGGTACGAAGGGAAAGCGGTTTGCGCTGCCTAATTCAAGGATTTTGATTCATCAGCCGTCGATGGGCGGATTAAGCGGGCAGGCCACGGACATTGATATTCACGCGCGCGAGATACTGCGCATCCGCGAAATTACGAATAACCTGATTGCCAGGCACACCGGGCAGCCGTTGGATCGCATCGAGCGCGACGTTGAGCGGGACTTTATCATGAACGCCGAACAGGCCAAGGAATACGGGATCGTCGATGAAATCATCGACCGGCCACGAACTTAACCACATTCCGTGTGACGGCGGTAACGCTGCTTGCACCGGAATCACTGCTAACATGATGCTGAGGGACTAATCGAATGAAACCGCGCACGGGACCCGAAGAAGCACTTCGCTGCTCGTTCTGTCACAAGTCGCAGGACGCCGTGGCCAAGCTGATCTCGTCGCCAAGCGACTACCCGCGCGCCTACATCTGCGACGAGTGCGTGGCCGTGTGCAACTCGATACTCGAGGACGACCGCGGTGATCCGGCGCATCCGGCTACCACCGCAGGCCACCTGCCCAAGCCGCAGGAAGTAAAGAGCTTCCTCGACGACTACGTGATCGGCCAGGATCAGACCAAGAAGAAGCTGGCGGTCGCGGTCTACAACCATTACAAGCGCATCCAGATGAACCGCGTGCGCAACAACGAAGTGGAGCTGGCCAAGAGCAACATTCTGCTGATCGGGCCTACGGGCTCCGGAAAGACGCTGTTGGCGCACACGCTGGCCAAGATGCTCGACGTGCCGTTCGCAATTGTGGACGCCACCACGCTGACCGAGGCAGGGTATGTAGGCGAGGACGTGGAGAACATCATCCTCAAGCTGCTGCAGGCCGCGGACGGCGACGTGACGCGCGCACAGCAAGGCATCATTTACATCGACGAGATCGACAAGATTGGCCGCAAGGACGAGAATCCCTCGATTACCCGCGACGTGAGCGGCGAGGGCGTGCAGCAGGCGCTGTTGAAGATTCTGGAAGGCACGGTGGCCAACGTTCCGCCGCAGGGCGGGCGCAAGCATCCGCACCAGGAGTTCACCGCTGTCGATACCACCAATATTTTGTTTATCTGCGGCGGAGCTTTTGTGGGCCTGGAGCGCGTGGTTGGCCGGCGCATAGGCAAGAAGGCGCTGGGATTCAAGGCTGTGGATGCAGAGGCGGATGCAGCGACCAGCCGTTCGCACCGCGATACCGAATTGCTGCGCAAGACCGAGCCGCAGGACCTGATCAAGTACGGCATGATTCCCGAGTTTGTGGGCCGGTTGCCGGTGATGGGGATTCTGGACGAGCTGGACGAAGCGGCGCTGATCGAGATTCTCTCCAAGCCCCGCAACGCCATCCTCAAGCAGTACCAGAGAATGTTTGAGTATGAGAATGTGCGCCTGCACTTTACCGTGGAAGCCACGGCAGCCATTGCCCGCGAGGCACTGGCGCGCAAGGTGGGAGCACGCGGACTGCGCATGATTCTCGAAGAACTGATGCTGGACCTGATGTATCACCTGCCCAACAATAAAAAGGCGCGCGATCTCGAGATCACCAGCGATATGGTCGAGCGGCGGGATCTTTCGTTGTGCCTGCTGGAAAAAGCGGGGTAGGCGTTCAACCTATAAATTGCTGCCTTTCAGCCTCATGATGGATTACCATCGTGAGGCTGAGGTGACATGCTTTGGCTCATCCACGAAGGAGCTTTGCAATTGAAGAGCCTCTCTCGATTATTTCTATTTGTTCTGCTCTCTTGCTTATCCGCATCCGCACAAACTTCCACGAATGATGGTTTTCGCTCCTTGCAGGTGGACGCCGGCAAGGTGATGGGCGAGATTCGGTCGTTTCAGGGTTTGAACGGGCAACCTACGCCGGTGATGGCGGGATTGCCCAACCTGGTGCGGCAATACAGGGAGCTGCGCGTCGACCAGGTTCGTACCCACGACTTTATGGGGCCGACCGAGATCGATTCGAAATTCGAGTACACAAACAAAGACCTGGCCGATCTGATTCCAGATTCCGCAGAGCGAGCCGGCGTGGTGAAGGCGGGCAACGCGGCCATCCTATTTCCTGATGCGAGTGCCGATCCGGAAAAGGCGGAAAGCTACAATTTTGGACCGACTGACAAGGTGCTGGCCGCGATTCGCGAAAGCGGGGCGGAAGTTTATTACCGCGTGGGGCGCAGTTGGGGCGCCGATATGACTCCGCCGGCTGACTTCGACAAGTTCGCCAACGTGACGAGGCATATTGCAATGCATTACAACCAGGGCTGGGCAAATGGGTTCCACTACAACATTCGCTACTGGGAATTCTGGAATGAACCGGATGGATTGTTCTGGACTACCAGTCCAGAGCAGTTTTACTTGCTCTACGCAAAGACGGCGCTGGCTTTGAAATCCGTCGATCCTGCGCTCAAGGTGGGCGGCAATGGCCTGTCGCATGCCGACCCCGGGCGCTATCGCGATGGTTTTATCGAGTATTGCGCCGCGCATAAGGTGCCGCTTGATTTTTTCTCCTGGCACACTTACGCAGACGCCTCTGCCGATCCGTATGATGCCGTTCGGTTGGCCCGGGAGGTTCGCGGCGTGCTCGACGCGAATGGGTTTTTCAAAGCGGAGAGCATATTGTCGGAGTGGAATCTGAGCTCCGACTTCAGAGCGGACGAGAAGGCAGAACTGCGGGGTGCGCACAACGCCGCTTACATCGGTGCAGTTCTGAGTTATTTCGAGGACGCCCCGCTCGATCACGCGCATTTTTATCGCGGAGATGCGGCATGGATGGGACTTTTCGATCGGCAAGGACAGTATTTCAAGACGGCCTATGCATTCAAGGCCATGGGTAAAATGCTGGAGACGCCCAAGCGGTTGGCAGTAGAGGGTACTGACACGTTTGGTTTCGCTGCGCTCGCGGGCCGCTCCGCGGATGACAAGACGGTTCAGATATTCATCAGCAATTACGCAATATCTCCTGGATTCACTGGAAAGAAGACACGTCTTCCTCGCCGCACAGACATCGTTTATCGCAATAATTCCGGCTACAATCTGGCGGTCGACAATCTGCCCTGGGGCAACAAGGCGTTCAGCATCAAGCGATACCGAATCAGCGATAGCCAGAATCTGGAACTGGTGGAGGAAAAGTCCGGCAGCGGAGGCAAGTTGAGATTATCCAACTCTCTGCCCACGGATACTATCGAGCTGATCGTTCTTGAGCGCGAGTAGCCGGGTCTTCTTGCCCCCAAGACGAATAGAAACAATGGCCTAAGAAATCGCAATTGATAGGAAAGTGCGCCGGACTTCGATTGGCGTGGCTTATATTGCGCCGATCGCATTGTTTTGCTACACTTAGAGCACTCATGGATTGCGCTTCCCCAAGCCGCGCCTGTTGTTGTTGTCGCCGCCACTGTTGCTGAGCGTCTTCAACGGGTGCGCCGGTTCATCTAAAGAACTGACCGCATAGCCAATCCAAAAGTCCCTACAAAGCAAAACCAAGCAGAATCCTCCTAATGGCGTTTTTGTCATTTGGGGCTTCAACTCTCTCTACGAAGCGAAGAGGTCACAATGCCATCTGCCGCAAGCGAAACAACTCTATCGACACATTTGGCGGAGAAGCCGCTTGCTACTCCGCGGTTGAGCCATCTGCGGCTGTTGGAGGCGGAGAGCATTCATATTCTGCGCGAGGTTGCGTCGGAGTTTGAGCGGCCCGTGATGCTGTACTCGATCGGCAAGGATTCCTCGGTAATGCTGAGGCTGGCGCAGAAGGCGTTTTATCCCGGGCCGATTCCGTTTCCGCTGATGCACGTGGATACCGGATTCAAATTTGCCGAGATGCTCATCTTTCGCGACGAGATGGCGCGCAGTGTGGGCGCGGAGTTGCTGGTGTGGCGCAATGAGGCGGCGATTGCAGCGGGAACCAATCCTATTGCGCTCGATACCAAACGCTGCTGCGGATTGCTGAAGACGCAGGCGCTGCTCGATGGGTTGAAGCACTACAACTTTGACGCGGCTTTCGGCGGAGCACGGCGCGACGAAGAGAAGTCGCGAGCCAAGGAGCGCATCTACTCCTTCCGCGACGAAGCTGGACAGTGGGATCCGAAGAACCAGCGGCCGGAGCTTTGGAACCTTTACAACGCGCGCATTCATCCGGACGAAAGCATTCGCGTTTTTCCGATTTCGAACTGGACGGAGATGGATGTGTGGCACTACATCCACGTGGAAAAGATTCCGGTGGTGGACCTCTACTTTGCCAAAGAGCGGCCCATGTTTGTGCGGGGCGATGCGCTGATTCCTATCGAGCAGGATTTCATTAGAAGGCCGGGCGAGCGATCGCAGATGGTCAAGTCGCGGCTGCGGTCGCTGGGTTGCAGCCCGTGCACCGGCGCGATTCGATCCGATGCGGAGACGATTCCGGCAATTATTGAGGAGCTGATGTCGTTCCGCTCTTCTGAACGTGCCAACCGCGTGATCGACTTCGACCAGGAAGGGTCGATGGAGTTGAAGAAGCGGGAGGGGTACTTCTAAGGACAGGGAATAGGGAATAGGGACTGAGGGATTGGAGGGCTGGGTTGGCGGTAGCGGACTTAGAAGAAGACAAGTTCGAGATTGAAGACTTACTCGCGCAGGATCGCGAGAAGGATCTGCTGCGCTTTTCAACGGCGGGAAGCGTGGATGATGGGAAGTCAACGCTGATCGGGCGGCTGCTTTACGATTCGAAATCGGTTTATGAAGACCAGGTGCGCTCCATCGAGGGCAAGGGAACGACCGCGCCGGGACAGATCGATTTTGCGCTGTTGACCGACGGTTTGCGCGCCGAGCGGGAGCAGGGCATCACCATCGACGTGGCCTACCGCTATTTTTCGACGGCGCGGCGCAAGTTCATCATTGCGGATACGCCGGGGCACGAACAATATACGCGCAATATGGCCACGGGTGCATCGACGGCCGATGCGGCGGTGGTGCTGATCGATGCCAGCAAGGGCGTGCTGGTGCAGTCGCGCCGCCACGCATACATTGCATCACTGTTGCGCGTGCGGCACGTGCTTGTGGCTGTGAACAAGATGGATTTGATTGGATACGATGAGGATCGCTTTCGAGCGATCGAGCGCGACTTTACTTTTGTCCTCGATCAGATTGCAGCTGACACGGGCAACCCGGTGGAGCCGGTCTTTGTGCCGGTGAACTCGCTGAAAGGGGATAACGTTGTTCATGGCTCACAGTCGATGCCGTGGTACAAGGGGCCATCGCTGTTAGCGCTGCTGGAGCAGTTGCCATCGGCCAGGGAGGATGGCGATGCGCCTTTCCGTTTTCCGGTGCAGCGCGTGATTCGGCCTGACCAAACCTTTCGCGGTTTCGCGGGACAGATTGCATCGGGAACGGTACGCGTCGGCGACAAAATTACTGTGCTTCCTTCCGGCAGAAGCGCGGAGGTTGCGCGCATTGTGACCTTCGATGGAGATCTTGCCGAGGCCCGTGCGCCGCTTTCGGTGACGCTGGTGCTGGATCGCGAAGTGGATATCAGCCGCGGCGATTTGATTGCGGCTTCGAGTGCGTCGGCAACAGTTGCGAAAACCGTGAAGGCTGCACTGGTGTGGATGGATCAGCGCGGACTCAGCAAAAACCGACGCTATCTAATCAAGCACGCCAGCCAGACTGTGCCGGCATTTATTACCAATGTGGAGCATCGGACTGACATTGCAACGCTCAAGCATGAGGCGGCGGAGACGCTGGAGATGAACGAGATCGGCGTGGTGACGCTCGATCTGCTGCGGCCTGTTGCGCTCGACCTCTACGGAGAGAATCGCAACACCGGCGCATTTATTGTGATCGACCCGGAGACCAACGCAACGGCTGCGGCAGGCATGATTACCGCTGCGACTGGAGTCGCGGTTGCGGGAGATCACATTCATCTGGACGCGTGGGGACCGGTTACCGCGGGTGAAAGAGAAGCGCGATGGGGGCATCGCGGCGGCGTTCTGGAACTCGCTGGACCCGCGGAGCTGATTGACTCCATCGAGCGTTCTCTGTTTACGGCAGGGGTTGTTTCCAATCGCATCGAATCCGGCGATGAGATTTTTCTGCTTCATCCCGCTCTGCTTGAGATCGTGACTAAATTGCAGGTTCAATCAGGGCTGCTGTCGTTGGTGGTGAATGCGAACGAGAGCGGCACGCTGATTGCGCGCCTCGAGGATCGCGAACTCACGCTGGAGGCGGACGATGCGATCAAGGTGGTTTCAGCGATTCATCAATTGTTGCACAGTGCTGGGATTTTTATTCCTTCAGAGAAGGCAGGTTTGTGATGGGTACCGCTGAAATTGTGCGCCAAGTGAACGTGAAGCTGAATGAGGTGCGTGCCACGCTGGCTCGCGAGATTGCGGGCAGGAAAGATGTGTGCCTGACGTGCAGCTTTCAGGCTGAGGACGTGCTGCTGACCAAGCTGGCGCAGGAACAGGATGTGAGGATACCGGTACTGTTTCTTGATACCGGCTATCACTTTGCCGAGACTTATGCGTACCGGGACCGCATTGCGCGCGAGTGGAAATTGAATTTGATCAATTTGCTGCCGGAGAAGACGGTTGCCGAGCAGGAGGCTGAGCATGGACTTCTTTATAGATCAGCACCCGACCAGTGCTGCAGGATGCGCAAGGTGGAACCGCTGTTCAAGGCAGTAGCGCAGTATGGCGTGTGGCTGACGGGATTACGGCGCGAACAGGCGAAGAGCCGCGCGGCGCTTGAAGAAGCGGCGCAGTTTACGCTTCCCGGCGGGCAGCAGGTGTTGAAGCTGGCACCGCTGGCGGCGTGGACCATGCGCGACGTCTGGTACGCGTGCGAGGAACTTGCGATTCCGCTGTTGCCGCTTTATGAGAAGGGGTACACATCGATCGGGTGCGAACCCTGTACCACTCTACCGCTCGATCCCAACGATCCGCGGTCGGGACGCTGGTCCGGCCAAAAAGTTGAGTGCGGAATTCACATTGAAGCGGCGCGAAGTTAACGGCCGCAAGGAATTTGAGGCTTCCCAATGCAGTATCTAATCGGGTTTTTCATCGCACTTTTTATCGCGCTTACCGGAGTGGGGGCGGGCACTGTTACCGTTCCAGTGCTGATTTTGTTTCTGGGTGTTCCCGCGGAGGTGGCGGTTGGCATTGGCTTGATGTTTGCCACCGCCGTGAAATTGATTCTTGTGCCGGCGCAGATTGCACGACGCAACGTGGCGTGGCGAGCGCTGGGCTATATGTCCCTGGGGGGCGTGCCGGGAGTGATTATCGGCTCGCTCTTCCTGAAGCAGCTGGTAACTTCCGGATCGCAAAATCTGATGAATGCGCTGCTGGGTACGATTCTGGTGACGACGTCAGCGTGGCAGATATTTGTTTACTTTCGTCCGATGCGGCAGAATCCTCAGCCGCCGGATCGCACGCGGCTGCTGTCGTGGCTGATGTTCCCGGTGGGAGCCGAGGTGGGATTTTCGTCGGCCGGAGCGGGAGCGCTGGGCTCGGCTGCGCTGCTCAGCCTGACGCTTTTGACGCCCGCGCAGGTGGTGGGGACGGATATTGCATTTGGTTTCGTGATCTCTCTGATCGGCAGCGGGGCGCATTGGTTCTCGCACGCCTCGAACCCGGAACTGCTGATTCGTCTGATTATCGGCGGCGTCGCTGGAGCCGTCACTGGAACGATTTTGAGCACGCGCGTCCCGCGCCGCCAGTTGCGTTTTGCGTTGTGTGTCTGGCTGCTGATTTTGGGCGGCCAGTTTCTCTTCAAGAGCTATTCGACCTGGGAAGCGCCCCGGAAGCTGGCGGAGATTCAGTCGCATATTTCGGAAGCTAAGTGATTGCGGGCTAGATTGAAAATGAACCATACCCCAGAGGCTGTTGGTTCCTGGATAAATAATATCCTTGCGCCGTCCCTACGGGACTCCGGAACGAACTTTTGGAATCCCTTTTCCCCACGCTGAAGCGCGGGGCTAACGAACTCTGCGCCTCCGGCGCGTTTTGCACGGACATTACTTGTGCAGTCCTTAACAAAGCGCTCAATATGCTGAGGTCGATTCTCGGCATACCAGGCGACCGAGAGAGTTCCCAGTTTCCGGTGGTCCGCTTTCAAAAATTAATCGCCCTTGACAAAACAGTAGTTATTGAACAGAATCGATCAACGTCTCGCATTTTCCCGATCCGCTGTACAATTTGAACATAACCCGCGAAGTCAAACCTGCATCCGGAGCCAACTTCGCGCGTCCAAGTTACATGGGGGCACTATGACCGCATCCCGCGATAAGACCGAGCCGCGCAAGCTGCCCATGATGCCAATCCGGGACATGGTCATCTTCCCATATATGATGACGCCTTTCGTGGTGGGTCGCGAGTCAAGCGTGAGGGCTCTGGAAGAAGCGCTCACTGGCGACCGCAAGATTTTTCTCGCCACACAGCACGACGCCTCAGTGGACGAACCTAAAGCGAAGGATATCTACCAGGTCGGATCGATTTGCAATATTGTGCAGAGCGTGAAGATGCCGGACGGAAATATCAAGGTGCTGGTGGAGGGCGTGGAGCGCGCGAAGTCAACCGATGTGAACGACCGCGACGGATTTTTTGTGGCGACGGTGCGCACCGGCAGGACCGACTTTGAGATGACTCCGGCGGTGGAGCAGCTGATGCAGCGCGTGACTTCGCTCTTTGAGCAGTATGTCAAGCTGCAGCAATCGCTGAATTACGAGACGATTATTGCTACGGTGCGCATGGACGAGCCGGCCAAGCTGAGCGATACGATCGCCGCCAACCTGCAACTGGGCATTGAGGAGAAACAGGAGCTGCTGGCCGTCTTCGATCCGGCTGCGCGGCTGGCTCGGATTGCCGATGTGCTGGACGTGGAAATTGAGAAGCTGGATCTGGACCGCAATATTCAGTCGCGCGTGAAGCGCCAGATGGAGCGTGCGCAAAAAGAGTATTACCTGAATGAAAAGATCAAGGCTATCCAGAAGGAACTGGGCCGGGGCGAGAAGAGCGAGTTTGACGAACTGCGCAAGAAGATTGAAGCTGCGGGGATGCCCAAAGAAGTTTTGGATAAGGCGATCCAGGAACTCAAGAAACTGGAAGCCATGCCGCCGATGTCGGCTGAGTCCACGGTGAGCCGCAACTATATCGACTGGCTGCTGGCGGTGCCGTGGAAGAAGCGCTCGAAAGAGACGCGCTCCATCGAATATGCG
>Ga0187871_10004175_pt1 | contig 10952 bp, 12 predicted proteins | sample June2016WEW_16_1_FD_132988 | JGI IMG/M metagenome (GOLD analysis project Ga0187871, IMG submission 132988) | Peatland microbial communities from SPRUCE experiment site at the Marcell Experimental Forest, Minnesota, USA - June2016WEW_16_10 | ecosystem: Environmental > Terrestrial > Soil >...
GCAGAGCGCCAACCGAGGGCTGCCACCGCCGAAAGTCGTCACGAATCTGCAGCTTTCGTTGCCGCGAGGCGCCAAACTCGAAAAGCACTGCGTCGGATTGCGCCTTGACCGCATTAAAGCCGTCGTTGAGCTGATCGCGTAATTGGAGAGCTCTTCTGGCGACGTCGTCACTTGGGGGCTGGCGCGCCAATTCAGTCAGCTCAGCCAGCATCCGCAAATTGCGGGCAAACGCCTCCTGCATCTCCTGCAGTGCGTCCTTCACCCACAGCCGATCGAAGACCAGCCACATGCACATGAGGCCGAGCAATACGCCGACGATGCGATCGCGGGCAATCGCCAGCGAGCTCTGTATGGTGAACTCCTGCAGGTTGATCAGGTACCACGCCAGCGCAAGCTGCACGCCCAGATAGGAGAGCCGCGGCGTCGCCGTGGCGATCCAGGCGGAGATCGCCGTGACGATGACAAAGACAACCGTGAATCCGACGATCGAGTCCAGGTAAGGGAGCACGAAGACCTGCGCTCCAAATCCAAAAATAAAGCCGCCAACGATCGCCCCCCCGAGGCGAAGAAACTGTTTTTGCCGCGATGAACCAATCGTCGACAAAGCCGTGGCAACGCACGTAATCATCGCAGTGCTGATTCCGGTCCAATCCACCGACTGATAAATCACATAGGCCAGCAGAGCGGCCAGCCCGCCACGAATGGCAAACTTCAGATGGTCGGGATTGGAAAAGGCGTCAGGCACGATCAGAGGTGGCCCCGCTTGGGTTTCCAAGGGCAGCGGACGAAACAAATCGTCCAGGCTCTCCGAGCCGGAAAACACATGCGGGATCAGCGCCACGGTGCTCTCCATCTCAGGAAGAAGAGGCAGGCCTGAAGGCTGGCTCTGGCTGGGAATCTCGATGGCGCGGGGCAACTCCTGTCGCGCGAGACTCTGCCGCAGCTCCGCGATTTGATTCGCCAGGCGCAAGCATCGCTCGCGATCGGACGGCCGGATGCTGGCGGAGCGCGGGGAGAGAAGCACGCGCATGCTGGCGGCAAGATCGGTCAAACGGCCCAGCAGCGAAACCGCTACGTTCATACGCGCTACGAATTGCTGCGGATACCCGGAGCGCAGCAGTGCTCGTCGCGTCCTGGAAACGCCAAGCGCGGAATAGAGCGAGAGCTCTTTCTCCACCTTGCTGGTGATGGGCAAATCCGCTGCAATTTGCTGTAGAAGTTCTTCCACCACAGCCAACCTGTTGTCGATACCGTGGGTGAGATCGGTGATGGGATGCACGCGGCGGAAGACGTACTCCACCACCACCGTCACCGCCGATCCAACGATCACGGTAAAGCCCAACCAGAGCGTGTTCTCGACGCGGCCGTTGAGGGTGACAGAGAACTGGTCCCAGACTGTGATCGAGACAGCGAGGGTGAACCCGAAGGCAAGCGCCACGGCGTAATCGGAAATGACGCGAATGAGATAAAACACCAGGAACAGCGCGGCGGCGATCCAGAGGAAGTGCGTGAGCGGGGCGGCCACCGTCATCATGATGGTGAGGATGATGTAGGCCTCGGCGATCACAACCGCAATGGCTATGCGAATGGCGCCGATCAGCGTCGCCCGGGGATTTTCGCGGCTGAGGAACAAGACGTAGATGGCGCCCTGAAATCCGTAGGGAATACGAAACGTCATCACCAGGATCATGGTGATGGTGGCAGCTATCGTGATGCGGCCGACAACCCAGGCGCGGTTGGGATAGGGCGCCAGCTCGTTCTTGAGGAATTGCCAGAACCACGCGCTGAATTCGTCCAGCGCACTGGCTGGTGCAATCGCGGGCAGAGCGTGGTCCCGGGACGACATCACTAGGGCTTCTCTCCCGGCCGCTCGCGTCGCATGACGACCACCGCCGATTCGCTCAGGCGGAAGGGCTCGGTCTCCGGCGCCAGAATGCGAACCCGCACAGGAAAGCGCGTCGCCAGATGGACCCAGTTGAGCGAGCGCTGCACATCGGGCAGCCCGGTCTGCGTGAACGTGCCTATCAAAGTAGAATCGGGCTGCACCCCGAAGCCGACGCTATCGACCACACCGTCATAGCGCACGTTGGGCCGCGAGAGCAGGTAGACATAGGCGTGCATGCCGGGCTTCACGTGCCGGAGCTGGGTCTCGCGAAAATTGGCGATGGCCCACCAGACGCGCGTGTCGATGAGCGTAAACACCTGTTGCCCGACGTGCGCATAAGCGCCTTGCGAGATGCTGAGGTTCGTGACCCGCGCATCGAAAGGCGCATACACCCGGCAATTGTTCAGGTTGTATTCTGCGGTTTGGATATTAGCGGTCCGGCCCTCGCGCTGTGCGGTGAGCGGCTCCAGTGTCAACACGCTGTGTTCGGACTGGTGCAGTTGCTCATGGCTCTGCGTCATGGCCGCTTTCGCCTGGTCGTACTGGGCTTTCGCCGTCAGCACTTGCGCCTGCGCCAGTGCGAGCTGCGAGCGCGACTGGTCGACAACCTGTTGCCGCGCGACCACGTCCGTCCGCGCCTGGTCCACCTGGTCGACGGTGACAAATTGCTTGGCTAGCAGCGGCTCGATGCGGTTGTAATTTCGGGTGGTGTACTGAAGATCGGCCTCGGCCCGGTCCAAAGCCGCTTTAGCCGCCGCAACATTCGCTTTCGCTTCCTCCACGGCGGAGGCTGCCCGATCGACGTTCGCCGACGCGTTCTGGGTAAACGCCTGCGCCGCGCCCACCGCACTCTGTTGCGAGGCAATGGTCCGGGTTTCGTCGACGATTTGGCCCTCCAGCGTGCTCAGATCCGACCGCGTCCGCTCCAACGCATATTCGTAAGGCCGCGGATCGATCTCAAACAGCAGCCCGCCCTGCTTGATGAACGCATTGTCCTGCACGGCAAGCGTGGTAATCGGGCCGTCCACCTGGGGAGCAATGCCGATGAAATTAGCGAACACTTCGGCATCATCGGTGCGCGGGTAAAGCGTGGTCTCGTAAACCACGATGAGTCCGGTGATCAACGCGGCGAGAGGAATCGCCACGCTGAAAATCATTCCCAAGTGTTTGCGCTGAACGGGAGTGTCGGTGTCCGCCATGGTATCGGTCTACGCTTCAGCTAAAAAACAACAGCCAGATGGCAAAGGTGAAAAACGCAGCTAAGCACGGATAAACCACAATCAGCGGCGAAAGCTCTTTCTCGAAGTCCAGCCGGACAAACACGATGCGCACCACGACGGCAAGCAGAATGCCGAGAACTCCGCAGAGAATCCACGCCGGAAAAAATGATCCCAGGATGCTAAACGATGGCGCGCGGGAGCAACCCGTCGCTGTCAGGCTAAGAGGCATGCACAATGCGATACCGGCAATTCGCGCTCCGCGCCGATGGGCCGAGAATCGCCATCCACTCTTCATATCAAGGTCTCTTCCCATAAAGTAAGTCGCCAGTCTGATAAGCCAGGGCCGCCAGTCCGGTTAAGAGTTGCGTGCGCGCGGTGACATCCGTGGAGCGAGCGTCGGCCAGCGTACGCTGCGCTGAGACCACGTCGATCTGGCTGCGCACACCGAAGTTGTAGGACTCCAGCGCAGCATTGTAAGACTCGGTGGCCGATTCCAACAATGCCGCAGCCGCCTTCTGCTCACGCAGCGCAGTGCGCGCCGTGGAATAGGCGGCCCAGACCTGGTTTTCCACCTGATCGCGAATCGAGTCGACCGCCGCGGCAGCTTGTTTTTGATCGGCATGCGCTTTAGCCAGGCGGTTTTCCCTCGCCAGCCCATCAAATAATGTCCAGGTCAGGCTAAGCTGCGCATCCCAGGTCTCCTCCGTCGGCGAGTAGAGTCCGGGCAGGTGTATCTGCTCGCCGTAAGCACGGGCCAGACCGGCACTGCCGTCAAGACTCAGCGTCGGGAGATAATCCCTTCGCGCCGCTTTCACCTCGGCGCCTGCAGCACGCAGCTCGGCCACCCGTTGCATCAGGTCCGGCCGTTGCGCCAGCGCCTTGTCGATCGATGTCTCGATCGTATCGGCGATGCTGTCCGGCATCTTGATATTCTGGATACTTTCCACTTGAAACTGGGTTAGCGGCGAAATACCCAGGGCCATGGCCAGATCGCCGTGGGCAATTTCCGTTGCGCCAATGGCCGCTTGCAGGTCGTAATCCGCTTGCGCGGCGGCGCTGCGTGCCTCCAGCACATCGGGCAAGGTGGCAAGCCCGTTCTGCAACCGGGCTTCGGCCGCCTGCTGCACGGTCTGCGCGTTCTTCAGGTTCGCTTCCGCCGCGTCCTGCAGGCCTTTGGTATCCAGCAGCCGGTAATACGCTTGCATCACCTGAAAAATGACCCTCCGGTGTGTGTCGTTGAACTGAAAGTTGGCGGCCAGGAGATTGCTTCGGCTGATGGATATCTCCTGCGAACGCCGCCCGAAATCGAAGATGACGTAATCGAGCATGAAAACGGGGGAGAAACTCTCCACCGTTTGTCTCTGAAAGCTGGAACCAAAGAAAATATCCACGCGGGTACTTCCCGCCAGAGCGGCAGCCGCCAGAGTCGGATACAAAGTGGACTCTGCTATTCCCACGTCTGCAGCTCGGGCCTTGGCGTTCTCCCAAGCAACGCGAGTCTCCGGATTGCTCTGTTCGGCAATGTTGACCAATTCCGCCAGAGAATAGAACTTCGTAGGGTCGAGCGTGGGCGCAGGCACGGACCGCCGAGGCGCTTTGAGCGACTGCTTTGGCAGCGAAGCGTCCCATGGATGGTTGGGTGCGGAAGGCGCTTCTTGCGCCCAGTCGATGCCGTTTCCAACCAGCATGAACAGCATGATGAGCATTCGTCCAGGAAAACCAAACATTCGTAACCCACAATGCCGCAGACCGGCAAGACCTTCCGGCGGATGCCAGTTTTCTTCTCGGCATTTTAGCAACATGCTTGCGAAGAGCCTCACGTTTGCCGAGCTTTGTCGCAGGGCGGATTCATGGCAGCGACCTCGGCGCATTGCCGCGCGCCCCGTGCTGGACCGGGCGTAGCGCGCCAAACGGGCTTAAGCGTGCTAAAATCTGACTATCCGATCAGGCGAATTTGGCGTCGAAATCTTGAGTACTGCCTGGGCTTACTGCACGCCAAGTTGTCAGTAATCTTCAGATTTGGGCGATTACAGGCGGCGAGTGAGTTGCTGCGTCCCAGAGCCCTCCGAAGGAAAAATTGAGAATTACATGATTGTACTGATTACCGCTGTTCACATCATCGTTTGCGCCTTCCTCATCATCGTGGTGCTGCTGCAAAGCGGTCAAAGCGGCGACGTCGCCGCGGCATTCGGCGGGATGGGCAGCCAGACTGCATTCGGCACTCGCACCGCCGCGACCGTACTGAGCAAGGCCACCACTTGGGCGGCGATCATCTTTATGCTGACCTCGATCACGCTGTCGGTCTTTGCTGCGCGGCGCTCGCATCGCATCGGATCGGTGCTGGAAGGCTCGAAGTCGGGTGCGGCTAAAACGGCCCCGATCCAATCCAAGCCGACTACGCCGACCATTCCGGCGCAGCAGCAACCCGCTCCGACCCCCGCCCCAAGCCGGTAATTCATCCGTGGCAAGCGCAAGTGGCTCAGATGCTCTTGAAGCTGGTTCGTATCAGGGCACCACTTCAGTCGTGCCGGCCGCTGCCACTATAAAATTGTCATCCCGAGGAGGCCTTCAGGCCGACGAGGGATCTGCTTTTTTCGCGCGTGCCTTTAATGAATTGGTCGAAAAGCAGGTCCCTCGGCTGCGTAGAGTCGACTCGCCTCGCGATTGAGCTGCGTTATTCGCCCGCCAGATAATCCATTGCGGCCTGGCGCGTGGCGAAGATCGGAAGCTCGCGCGTGCTGAAGGTGCGCACGGAATCGTAGAGCGCCTTGGGCAGGTTGTGATCCAGCACCCAGGCGTCGCGTTTGACGTGGGGCTTGTGGATGGCAGCCGCGACCTTGATATGCTCGACGGCCTCGCGCGTGAACTCAGCCCCGGTGAAATCGGCCAGCAGCAGCAGCGAACCGGGCGGTTCTCGGGTAATGACCGAGGGTGCCTGGTCGGAGATTTCGGCCACCTCCTGCGCATTGCAATTGGTGAAGTTCAGGAACAAGATCCGCTCCCCGCGGTGCGTCACAAACCCAATCCGCTCCATGATGCCCCTCTTCGCGCTAAGGCTCACGCGCGCCATGAATGGGCGAAGTGTACTGCGAGCAACTAGCAACTCGCAACTAGCAAACAGGGCTTCGGGTAGAGCGGCGCTTATAACGCCGCGTCGCAGGCTGCTCTGTTCAAAGAGCCCGCTTTAGCGGGCGACACTCTGGCGTCGGCTGAAAGCCGACTTACCGATCAAAAGATTCTCACCACGCGGGCCTGAACGCCCGCTCTACCGTTATCCTTGTACTCATGATCCACGAAATCTTTCCTGTCGGCCCGCTGCAATGTAACTGCTCCGTCATCGGCGATGAGCAGTCGAAAGAAGCCATGGTCATCGATCCCGGCGACGACATCGAGGAGGTCATGGCCGCGGTGCAGCGGCACAGCCTCACGGTGAAGCAGATTGTCGTTACCCACGCGCACATCGATCACGTTGGTGGCGCCATGAAGCTGAAGCGGCTGACCGGCGCGCCCATCCTGCTCAACCAGAACGATTACGCGCTGCTAAAGATGCTGGACGTTCAGGCGGCATGGATCGGCATGCGCGCGCCCGGAGCCGTGGAGATCGATTCCAGCGTGACGACTGGCGACAAAGTCCAGGCCGGCAGCCTGAGCGCCGACGTGCTGCACACTCCCGGCCACACCGAAGGCAGCATCTGCCTGTACTTTGCGCCGGAGAAGAAGCTGATTGCCGGGGACACACTGTTTGCTGGCTCCATCGGCCGCACCGACCTGCCCGGCGGATCGTACGAAAAGATCATGCGCTCGCTGCACGGGCCTCTCATGGCGCTTCCGGATGAGACCATCGTCGTCCCCGGCCATGGCCCGCTGACCACTATCGGCGAAGAGCGCGCCACGAACCCGTTCCTGTCGCTGTGAATGGAGTAAATTGGCGTGAAGACGCATTCTCTCGGGAGGCTTTTATGAAATCGGCGCGCATCACGTCGAGCGGGTCCCGGTGGGTCTTAGCAGCAGCATCCCTTACGCTGGCTATTTTGTTCTCGACGGCTAGCGCGGCCCAGGATGGCGGTGGCTTTGTGGGTCCGTGGTGCGCTCAGGGTGACCGGTCGAAGCCGACTTCGATTGCGAAGGACGGTCCGTTCTACAAGTTGACCAATGAACAAGGAAGCACTGCGACGGGGAACATACGAGGCAACGCCATCACGGCGATGGAGTGGCAGTTCGTGCGGGGCACCTTGAGCAGTGACGGCAGCCGCATCGACTGGGACAATGGAACCTTTTGGGCGAAATGCAATGGTGGTGGAAGCAGCGGGGGCGGCGGGCACTACGGCCGGCTTCCCAACCTGCAGGGCACGTGGTATCGCGACGGTAACCAAGCAAAGGCTTGCTCGATTCAACAGAACCGAAGCAGTCTCTCCTTCACCAACGAGATAGGTCAAACCGCGCAGGGGAAGTTTCTGGGGTCTAAGAACGTTACCGCGAACTGGGGAGGAACCACGATCAATGGCACCCTCACCCGGAACGCAGGACAAATTAATTGGGACAACGGAACCATGTGGAGCCGTTAGGCGCTGGCCCACTCTATGCCATCCGCGGGTGCCCATGCGGGATTTGGTTTGCTTTGGATGGGTTTTCATCCGGCCTGCCGCCGGGCAGCCACTCCTCAATTCGTCACCAAATTTCCATTGCGCCACCCGGGATTTGCAATACAATTTCCCTCAGGAGTAGCGCTTGCCGAAGTTCGAAGAGTGCCTCGACCGCCTGGAAAAGATTGTTGGCGAACTGGAGAAGGGCGATGTCCCGCTCGACCGCGCGTTGGAACTCTTCGACGAGGGCATGAAGCTGTCAGGTTCTTGCCGGAAGGAACTGGAAGAAGCCGAAGGCAAAGTTGAGATTCTGCTCAAGCGCGACGGCAAGCTTCAACCGGAACCTTTCCAACAGACCCCAGTAAAGTAGGCCCGGGGCTTCTCTCAAAGCAAGTTGCACCGCGAGGTGCGTGTTTCTTAAGGCCAAAGAATTACAGGATGGCAGCGCCGTCCCCCTCACCTTCGATTCGAGGAGTTTGCCATGCGGCCTATCAATGCAGTTCTCGTCCATCGTGACCCAGGCGCCGCGCAGTACCTGGCTGCCTCGCTCACCAAAGAGTTCCGCAATCTGCTGGTTGCCCGATCAGCCTATGAGCTGCGGTCGGTGGTGGCGCGTTATCGCGCGCCGTTTGTCGTAATCGATCTGGAACTCATCGGCCTTGCCGAGCTCAAGGAGCTGTGCCGCGAATTTCCTGCCACAGCGTTCGTCGGCATCCATCGCCTCGCCGACGACCGTATGTGGACCGAGGCCCTGGCCATGGGCGCCGTCGATTGCTGCCACTGCGACGACCTGCGCGGCATCCTGATGGCCGCCGAGCGCTATGTTGTGCTGAGCCGCAGCAAGACCGCGGCCGCGTAAGGCAGCATTTGGTAGTCTCCCCTCACCATAATGCAGCGCATCGCCGCGCTCCCGCGTCCAACGTCTGAGGATTATCCGCCGGTGACTTCAGACGTCATCACACGATTCCCGCCGGACGCGATCGCCTACAAGATCGCCGTAGCGCTGGCGGTGGGAATGCTCGTAGGCTTTGAGCGGGAGTCTGCCAGCAAGGACGCCGGCATCCGTACCTTCGGCCTGACGGCACTGCTGGGTGCGCTGACCATCCTCATCTCGCCGGCGTTCGCGCTCGCCGCCATGGTCGGCGTGATCGTGGTGATTGCGCTGCTGAACGCGCGCAGCCTGCTCGCGAACCACTCGCTCGAGATCACCACCTCCGCCGCGCTGCTCGTCACCTATGCATTAGGCGTGCTCGTCGGCATGGGTCACCGCTTCACCCCGGTAGCGGCCGCGATTCTTATGACCCTCCTGCTGGCCTGGAAGATGGAGCTTCGCCGCTTCGCCGGCGGCGTGACCATCGAAGAGCTCCGCAGCGCCGTGCTGCTGGGGCTGATCGGGCTGGTGATCTATCCCGTCCTGCCTGACCGTTACATCGATCGCTGGCAACTGGTGAATCCGCGACAGGCTTGGATCACCGTGGTCATCATCGCCGGCATTGCCTTTCTGAACTACGTTTTGCTGCGGTTGTACAGCTCGCGCGGACTCTACTGGACGGCCGTGCTCGGCGGACTGGTGAACAGCAATGCCGCGCTGGCCGAACTGATGAGCTCCGACGTCGGCTCGCGCGCGGTTCCCGTCGTGTTTCTGGTCACCATCGCGATGTTTGTCCGCAACATCGCCATCCTGGCTTTGTTTGCGCCCAAAGCGCTGCTCACGGCGGCCGGCCCCATCTTCGCCATGGGCTGCATCGCTCTGCTTTCGGAAACCGGCAAGGCCGACGATGAGCCGGGGCGCGAACTCTCTTTGTCCTCGCCCGTTTCTCTGCGCCGGGTTTTGTCGTACGGCATGCTCTTTCTCGCCATCCAGGTGCTGGGTACGCTGGCGCAGCGCCACTTCGGCAATCTGGGATTCATGGCCGCCAGCACGATCGGCGGCTTCGCCAGCAGCGCCAGCGCTACCGCTGCCGCGGGAAATCTCGCTTCCAGCGGCACCATCATTCCCGCGCTTGCCGGAACGGCCACGGTGCTCGCCTCGATGGCCAGCGCGATCACCAACCTACCCCTAATTTTCAAGCGATTACCGCGTCCGATGCTGAAGAAGGTCGCCCTCTCCACTGCGTTGCAGATCGTGATCGGCACCGCCGTGTTGGCGATTCAGCGCTTTGTGATCGTCCACTAGCTGCGCCTGCCGATCTATTTTGGGATGTGACGACCGGCCCGCGCCTGATGACAAATGACCACCCCGCCACGTCCAATCCGGTGTAAGCTAGTTACGATGAGCTTGGCCCGTACATTGCGGTCGCGTCTGGTCATGGCGCTGGCGATTTGTGCCGTGCTCTGGGCCGACCCCGCAGTTGCCGAGCTCGCTTGTACTGCCACGCCGGGCTGTCCGCAGCACGCGACGCACGCCCAGCAGGCATCGCCGCGAGCGGTTCTGTCGACGGTCTCCGGATTGAAATCGTGCTGTCCGAGGCATAGCGCGCCGCTCAAGGCTCCAACCGATACGCCGGCCTGCTGCGCCGCGGGCGATACCGGCGCGGTTCTGCCGTCCGCATCGTTCCTGTCGGGAAAAAACGGGCCGAAGCACGCGCTGGCCTACCTGGCATCAGCGCTCTTCTCTTCCGCGCCGCTGACGGACCGCTCACTTCGCTTCAGCTCGGAGACCAGGTTCTCCTACGTCAGACCCGTCGACGAGAAAAAGACCGACCTCAGGATTTAAAGCCCACGCGCACCAAAGGCCCCGACTAACGCGGTTGCGCCGGTCGTCGCCTGCATTCTGCGGCGGTTCGTGAACCGCCGTGCGCACGGACTCACGGAGCGATGTCTCCGCCCAACCAAGAATTCTGAGGACAAGAAAATGAAATCGAAATTGCAGCTCGTTCTTTGCCTAATCGTCTTCGCGCTGCCCGCGATGGCGCAAACCTTCACCATGACCACCCCGGCCCAGACCGCTGCCACCTGTTCCTGCTGCGACCATTGCACAGGCACCTGCTGCGGCGACTGCGCCTCCGGCAACTGCGGCTCGGATTGCTGCGGCGGCCAGTGCTGCTAACGGTCGCTGACCGATAACCTCCGGGCTCGCCTTATCACTGGGCGGGCCCGGGGCTTCCGTGGTTCCTGTCCGGCTTCCATCGCTCACGAGCGGTGTACAATCATCCCGCTCAAGACAGCTATTTGAAGGGTTCGATCCGGTGCTAACGCATCCGTGCTGAGCGACATACTCATCATCATCGGCTGCACTTGTGGCGCGCTGCTGTTCCTCTACGC
>Ga0187871_10004176_pt1 | contig 10951 bp, 13 predicted proteins | sample June2016WEW_16_1_FD_132988 | JGI IMG/M metagenome (GOLD analysis project Ga0187871, IMG submission 132988) | Peatland microbial communities from SPRUCE experiment site at the Marcell Experimental Forest, Minnesota, USA - June2016WEW_16_10 | ecosystem: Environmental > Terrestrial > Soil >...
AATTCTCTTCGTTCTGCCGATTCTTGTGGTTTTCACAAATTCTTTTTCTAATAATTCCTTCATGTGCTCGTAGGTGGAGCTCCCGAATGCCTTCACAACACTTGATTGCATCACGGGCTCGTTCTTGCTTATGTATGCAAGTATTCTCAATGAGCCTTTCGAAATGTCAGGGGCACCGGCAAGCGAGTTGACCTTTTCGGCATATTCGTTCCTAACTCCTATTGCGTACTTGTCCCCTACCTTTGATATTATCAATGCACTATTCCTTGATTGGTAATCGCTTATCAATTCTTCGAGTATCTTCTTCACATGGCCTACCGAACCTATCCCTACTACTTTTGCTATTTCTTCCGTTTCCATGGCCCTGCCAGATACAAAAAGAGCCGCTTCCACTGTTTTCTTGTATTCGGAACTACTTTCCCTTTCCATTCTCTTCACTATTAAGCTTTACGAATATCTCATTGAAGAATTCATCCTGCATTAGAAGAATGTCTCCCTTGTTGGCAAGGAACAGCAAAGGAACGAAAAGGCTCAACAGAAGCGTTTCAAGCGAATTGAATGTCTTGGATAATTCTGCAAAAGTAGTAAGTCCTTCCTTATCGGCATAAGTCTTCACAAGCCTGTGCGCTGCATCTATCTTCTCATCTATGTCATCTTTTTCTATTACGAAATTCAGAGGTTCTGCCTTCTGCCTTATTATCGTTTCTCTTTTCTCGTTGATTTTTATGGCATCGCCAAGCGCATCCATTAGTTCTGTTAACGTAACTTTCCTCTTGGGCTGCAACCTAAGCCTTGGTATCAGATTGGGCACTTCTGGTGCTACCCTAGTAGCTGCAATTACTTCCTCTGGTTCCAATGGTTCATCTATCTGCATTATGTTTATTGTCTCGCTCTTCATGCGCAATAATACCGATGCGGCTAGTATGATGTTTGCAGGTATATGCAAATCCATTACCTGCATTCGCTTTACTGCTGCGATATAGCTATCAACTATTTTTATTATGTCGATGTCCCATGGATCAAGCTTGTTAGTATCTACTAGCTCGATAAGAACTTCTCTCCATGTTGCATTCTTGACGAACTCCTGAAGATTCAAGGTGCTACTATAGGTCATCTCTGTACTGCTGGTCATCAAAGAGTATGCAGAGGTTAAATATTTATTCGTATCGTTAGATGTGCTTTACAGATAGTTTCTGTTTTACCATCCTATAATCAAGGACTATCTCCAATTCTTTCTTAGAATATGGTCTTACCAATCTTTTGTCAAGAAGTATTATTTTATAATTTCTCAATTTTGAATGCTCTTTTATTCTCTTGAAAACAGATTCGTATGCGTTTTCAGCATCTGTAAAGGCATAAATATGGACAATGGCATTCTTTTTTGCAATTGTATAAACATCATCAAGAAAATCTAGACTCGACCATGGCAGCGGCATTATTATCCTGTCGGCAAAATTCTTGAATTTGTTTGATACTTTCTTCACGTCGCCTAGAATAGCAGTTGCATTTGGGGTTTTGTTGATTTTTATGTTTTCAAGCATTGATCTGTATCCATGGGGATTTGCCTCTATACCAATTACTTTTGAATTCTTTTTTGACTTTGCTATCTCTATTGCAAATGGACCCACTCCAGCAAACATGACCATCACATTCTCCTTCTCTTTTACAAGTTTGAGCAATCTTGACCTCTCAAATGATAACCTATTGGAGAAGAATACCTTTCTCACATCAAATTTGAACGTGCAGTTGTTTTCCCTGTAGTTTGCAATGTAGTTCTTCAACCCCGCAACGTATCTTAATTTTCTTACTCTGTATTTGCCTGAAACTGCACCATCCTTTGCAAGCACTGTTTTTATGGTGCTGTTTGATTTCATCAATATTTTTGCAATTGCTTTTTCCTTTGCCCTGCTTCCCTTGAACTCTATTATTGCTATGTCCCCTAATTGGTCGTAGCCCTTTGAAAGCTTTTTCAGTTCATTTGCGCTCAAGGATTTTACCAATTCCTCTTCATAGCTTGGTCTTTTGCTGTTTTTCCTTAAATTTCTTTTGATTATTTTTGCACCAAATTTATCAAAAGGCTTTATATCCTTTCCATTCATAACTATAATTGGAAAATAGACATAGCTTCGGCTATGTTGTACTGTTCTGGAACTGTCGAAGATATTCAAATGCATCATGAGTTTTTTTACCTCATTTGCATGTTCAAGTTTTATCTTTAGATAGTTCATGATAATCAAAATGTAATGGTATTATATTGTTAGGGAATAATATTAAAGTGATTTAGTTGTACTTCGTTGTAAAAGTAACTTCAGGACAAGAGCAAATAGCTGCAAACATATTGCAGAACAAAATATCCAAGACGGATTTACCTATATATTCAATAATAGTAGTTGAAGGCGTACGTGGATACATAATACTTGAGGCAGAAGATGAAGTATCAACAAGGCAGTTCGTGACAAAGGGGCGCAGCATACGTGGGGTTTTGCCAAAGTCCCTCAGCGAAGAAGAGGTAAACAAGCTCATAGAAGTAAGAAGCCATGCAGTTGGCATAGAAAAAGGAGATACTGTTGAATTTACAACAGGGCCATTCAAGGGATACAAGGCGCGCGTATTAAAGGTGGATGAACTAAAGGATGATATTACCGTAGAATTAATGGATGTTGTTGTGCCAATACCAATAACAACAAAGATGAACACTGCAAAAATAGTGCAAAAAGCAAACAAGAGTTAGATTATATGAGCGAAGTAACAATAACTGGGTTAGTCGAAGGAGGCAAGGCATCATCAGGGCCACCGCTGGGTCCCGCACTGGGTCCCCTTGGAGTAAACATAAACGGCATAATAAGCGAGATAAACGAGAAGACAAAGCAATTCGAAGGCATAAAGATACCTGTAAAAGTGCATGTTAATACAACAACAAAGACCTTCAGGATTGAGATAGGTTCTCCAACTACCAGCGCATTGATATTGAAGGAATTAAAGATACAATCTGGCGCAAAGACAAAGGCAGAAGTTGTGGGCAACATCACCATGGAGCAATTGAAAAACATTGCAAAATCAAAGGAAGCGACAATATACGGCAAAACAATTGCACAAAGAATATGCCAGATCCTTGGAACCTGTCAGAGCATGGGAGTAACCTGCGATGGCGAAAATCCAAAAATAGTTATAGCCAAGATAAAGAAAGGAGAACTGAAACTCTAGGTGCTTTTCTGGATGGCCCAGAACCTATCCAAATATACAAAAAGCTAAGAAAGCACTTTGGCTACCTGAACTGGTGGCCTGGCGAAACTTCATTTGAGGTTTTTGTCGGAGCGATGCTTACCCAGCAAACCACATGGACAAATGTGGAGAAGGCGATTGCAAACCTTAAAGACTCTACTTCTTTAGATATAAAAAAAATAGCAAACATGCCCCTAGGAAAGCTTGAGAAGTTAATAAAGCCAAGCGGCTTTTACAGGCAAAAGGCAAGCAGGTTGAAGGAATTATCGAAAAGAATTCTAAAGGAACATGGAACCTTCAACGAAATGCTTTCTCTTGACAAGCAAACGCTAAGGAAAACGCTTCTTTCCTACAACGGCATAGGCAAGGAGACTGCAGATTCAATAATATTATACGCTGCTAACAAGCCCATTTTTGTAATAGATGCCTATACCAGAAGAAGCATGGGCAGGATCAGCAAAATGGACAAGAATCTAGAATACGATGCATTAAGAAATTACTTTGAAAGCAACATAAAAAAGGATCTGCGATTGTACAAGGACTTCCATGCACAGTTCGTGCAGCTGGGCAAGAACTACTGCAGAAGCAAGCCTAAATGCGTGGATTGCCCTTTAAATAAAATGTGCGAATTTGGCATCAAAAACGCAATTTAGAAAACCTTATATATAAGGAAAGCCGTAAATTATATTGGTAGAAATGATGCGCTCTAAGAAAAACAAAGAAGATGGCACAGGCTTCAGAGCTAGATTAAAGGCAAAACTAGATAAGCTTGAATCTGAAAAAAGCAGGAAAGAAACTATTCAAGGACAGCTGCCAGCATCAGCTAGCCAATCAGCTAAAACCTATAAAATAACTGAAAAAGTCGACGAAGTATGGATACGCCACATGGAAGAATATCTTGTCCAAATAAGAGGATGGGGCGGAATAGAGCTCAAGGAACTGGAAAGCCGAAGGCAGGACGAGGGCAAGCCTTTGCTGAAAGAATTGTTGGAAAATACAAGACGAGAAAAGGATAAGCAAAAAAGGGGCGAAATGGCAATGGAGGCATGGAAGGACATCAGCGCCATTTGCATAAAAAAGACAGGAGTGATAAAGGACGAAAAAGTCAAGATGAAATTGCTTAATGAAGTAAAAAATGCCTATGACTTTGAAGCTGCAAATATTGTGGCAAGGAAGGAGCTTGTTTACCACATAGATTTTTACAAGTACCAATTTGTCAAGGCATTTGAAGTTGATCCTGAAGTAACTGAGCATATGCAGGCCCAGCTGGAATACAAAAGAAAGCTTGCAATGGGTGAATACGATACAACTAGCTCAATAGAAAGAGAACGATTAAAAAAAGCCATTGAAGAAGAGGAAGAAGAAATCCAAAAGGGAATATTAGCCGTATACTTCAACAACACCCCTACTCCTGGATACAAAAAATACTTGGACAAAAGGCACAGATCAGGAGCGGATCCAACGATACTCAAGTTCTTTAGTTATTATAACGAAATGATGGACTGCGACAAGGCAGGAAATTATTCAGAAAATAAAGGTATGTGGGAGTTCATGTATGGAATTGCCTACCAGGCCTGGAAAGATAAAATAATAGACGATGAAAAACTGCCAGAGGACAAAATCGTACCAATGGCTCCTCCACCATTGATTGCGCCTTGCACTGAAAAGGATCCAATGCCAAATGTTGACAAGCCAATATCTAAGGACATTAAAGAAGAAATAGAGCAAATAGGTAATTCCTAATCCTTTCTTATTAGGTTTTTTATCTGGCCCGTAAGCCTGTTGATTTCTTCTATTTCATTTTTCTCCTTGCTAGTGAGGTTGCCTCTTTCGGTTATGCTCTCTTCTATTGCTTCCAGTAATTCTACCCATTCCTCAGCATCTTCCCTTATGATTTCAAGAACCGCTTTGTCTTCCGAGAAGAGGTTCAACAGTTTCAGTATTTTCTCGTTGTCTTTTATCTCTTCCTTTTTCGTAAGCCTTGAGCTTATGTTCTGCCTTAATTCCCGAACATCATTCATGCTTACAGATTCGTTGTCTTCTATTACGCTGTCCACATCTCTTACAAGATTGACCATTAGGCTGTGCAGCTTGCCAAAAAGGCCGTCCAATGATAAATCTGTTGTCTCTTTTGACATGATTTCACTTCTTATAATTAAATTAACAGATAACTTATTAAAGCCATAATAAAAAGAATTAGTTAGATAATTCTGTTGATTGATTCTATATTAGCGGAAAGTTTTTACGGCTCGAGTGGTATCTTTGGAAGAGCAAAGCAATTTGGTAAGGAAACTAGTTTTTAGACTTGTTAAAAAACACATTGCCGGGCCCACAAGCGCATCTGTTCTCAATGTTGTGCGGGATCTTAACAAGAACGGGCTCCATGCGACTGTAACCCTTCTCAATGATCATGTTGATGACCAGACAAAAGCGAGATACAATACCAATGCATACATACAGTTTGTAAAGCAAGTTTCCAGATTAAATCTGAATTCTGACATATCCATAAGACTGAGCCAAATAGGTTATTGGGTCGACAAGGATCTATTGGAGAAAAATATCAGAAGCATAATGGAGGTTTCAAATTCCTATGATCAAATGCTGTGGATCGAGAGCGAGCCCAACATAGAAACAAGTGAGATTGCTCCTTTGTACAAGGAATTAAAGAAAAGCTACGAAAAGATAGGAATAGAATTGACACCAGTAAGTAGCAAGAACAACAATCCTTCGCTCAATGGACTGATATCAAAGAAAGACATAGTCAAGCTGAAGTACCAAGTAATAAAGAAAGAGGAATCAGAGGAGAAGATCGACCGCATGAATCTCTATAAGAATTACATAGATGCATTGATGGAAAGGAACGTGAGCCTTACAATACTTGACAACGATTCCAAGCTCCTGGAGAAAATAATAGGCGCGGGCAAAGGCTACAAAAGGAATTTAATATTTGAGATTCCATTAGGATATGACAATAAACGCCTGGGCAAGCTTCAGAAGAGCAAGCTTAACATTAGCGTCTACGTGCCCTATGGAAAAGATTGGATTCCCTATTTCATAAACAGGCTTGCTGAGGGAAGGGTAAAAAGGATCGCAATTGCGCTTCTTAACGGGGAAAAAACTGGTGCAAAGGAAAATGCCAAAGAAAATAGAAAAACAAGCAAGTAAAAAGAAGATAATACTTGTTACCGGTGCCACAAGCGGAATCGGAGGTTTGCTTACCGAGAAGCTATTGCAAATGAACTATGAGGTAAGGGTAATACTGATGGAGCACCCCAACCAGAATCCTGAATGGAAATATCTCCCAAAAGGGGTGAAGGTTTATGTTGCTGACATAAGGCTCAGCGATGACCAGAGCAAAAAGGCAATGGCCGAAGCCTGCAAAAATGTTAGCATAATATTCCATCTTGCTGCTTCGACATCCAATTACAATAATAGGTACAACGATTTGATAAACACAAACGTAATAGGCACAGAAAACATCATAAAGGCCTATTTTGACGCTAATGCCGATTCAGACATGAAGATGCATTTCATTTACACGAGCAGCATTGCCATATACGGCTACAAGCGAAAGGACGAAACACTAACCGAAGAATCCGAGCCAATGCCAAGAAGCGCCTATTCCGAAAGCAAGTACATGGCCGAGCAGGTAATAAAGGCATTTGCAACCGCAAACAAGCGGTTGAATTACACCATATTCAGAATTGGTGTAATATACGGCAAAAGATACGAGTATAATTTCTTCAGGATATTCAAGCGCATAAAGGAGCAAACGCTCAGATACATAGGAAACGGAGAAAACCATCTTACGCTTATAAATGTTGATGATGTGGTAAAGGCATTGCTAATTCCAATGGAAAACAGCAAAAGCATCAATAAAATATATAATCTTACGGATGGAGTGCCCTATACTCAAAAGGAACTCTTCAAAAAGGCTGCCAAATTCCTAAATGTGGAGGCGCCAACTGAAAACATACATCCTTTCCTTGCAAGAGTCATTGCAAGGCATAGGGAAATCAATCTGGACCAATTAAGATTTCTTGTTAGTGACAGGATTGTAAGCATAGACAAAATAAAAAAGGAGCTTGGATTCAAGCCATCGGTAAGCATAGACATTGCAGGAAAGGTGCTTGCACAGGAATTTTTGAAAAAACACAGCAATTTGTGATTTCATGAAAATAGGAAAAGTAGAATTATACATACACGAAACATTGGAAAGGAAGGGGGCAATGCTCTTCAGCCTCATAGACCCTGTGGACTTCAAGTCAGAAGACCTAGCAATAAAGACAGCAAAGGAAATGGCAAAGGGAGGTGCGGACATCGTGCTTCTCGGAGGCAGCACCGGAGCGCAGGGAGAATTATTGGACAACGTTGCATTGAAAATCAAGGAGGTAATAGACATACCTCTTGTACTGTTTCCCGGAAACATAGCAACGATATCAAAGCATTCAGACGCAATATACTTCATGTCACTTCTAAACGCAAGGAACCCCTACTGGATAACGCAGGCGCAAATGCTTGCCGCGCCAATAATAAAAGCCTATAACATAGAGCCTTTGCCCGTTGGTTATATTGTAATACATCCTGGAGGGACTGTGGGCTGGGTAGGCGATGCGAATTTCGTACCCAGGGAAAAGCCGAAAATAGCTGCTGCGCTTGCAATAGCTGGGGAGTTCCTTGGCAACAGGTTCATAATTACTGATACTGGATCAAACCCAAGCCTTCAGAATTCGGGGCCTGTTCCAAAGGAAATGATAAGAGCCGTTAGATCAGTTACAACAGTTCCCTACATAGTTGCAGGAGGAATAATGACAGGGGAGCAGCTGAAAGACGCATATTCAAGCGGAGCCGATGCAATCCAAGTAGGAACTGCATTCCAGGATCCTTCCCAATCCTATAAGAAAATAGCATTATTCTCAAAGATAACAAAGGAAGAAGGGCTCAAGAAAAAGAAAACATCGCGATAGTCATGCGCGAAATGAATTCGCTGGAGCTCATCTGTCTCATAAAGGAGCTAGGCGTCATTGAGGAGTTCTACATAGACCAATTCTACCAAGTAGATGAGAATAAGTTCAGGTTCAAGCTCAGCAAAAAAGGGGAGAAGGCAAACATGCAGTGCATACTCCCAATCGCATTGTACAGAACCGAAGTATTGGAAATAAAGGAAAGCGCATCCAACTTCTCAATTGCTGTAAGAAACAGGATAAACGGCTATAAAATAAAAAAGATAAGCCAGTTCAACAACGACAGGATAATACTAATTAATCTGGAAAAGGGGGAATTGAAAATAAATATTATATTTGAGATGTTCGGAAAAGGTAACCTGGTATTAACTGACAATGAAATGAAAATACTTCTTGCCTACAAAGTGCACGAATTCAAGGACAGATCTGTGAAACCGAATGCAACATACATGCAACCCAAAAGCTCATCTGTTAATATACTTGACAGGAAAAGCGTTGAATCTGTAGTAAAAGGCATGAAAGGCAAGGACATCCAAACAAATGTAGCTGCATATCTTGTGAAAAGGATAGGCATTGGTTCGATATACATAGAAGAGGCATTAAGCAGAGCAGGATTTGGGCAATCAACAAAGGTGAATGAACTAAATGATAAAGAATTAGATTCATTGGCAAATTCGATAAATGAGATTATAAACGAATGCCTAAACAAACCGATATTTCTGGCCTACAAAAAAGAAAGCACAATTTTTGATTTTTCACTATGCAGAACAAGCAAACATTCTGGCATTGAAACTGAGGAGTTCAATTCATTCGAAAGCATTCTTGATATCGGGTATCAAAATGCGGAAATAATAGTAGAAGAGAAAAATGAGGAAGCGGAAAAAACAAAAGCAAGCATAGAAAAACAGAAAGAGTTCCTAAAGGACATAGATAAAGAGATAGCAGAAAACAAGAGGGCAGGAACCTATCTGATAAACAACATGCACGAGATAAACAAGCTTGTACAAGAGGCAAGGTCCAAAAAGAACCCAAAACCAGAGGAATTGCAATCGATAGCCAATAACATAGAAGTATTAAGTATTAACATGAAGAATAAAAGTATGAAGATAAAAATAAAAGATGATTCTGATGCTTAAAATCACGTTCCTTGGAACCGCAGGTTCAACACCTACAAAATTCAGAGGGCTTCCTGGATTGGCACTGGAATACAATGGAGAATTATTACTATTTGATTGCGGCGAAGGCACCCAAAGGCAGATGATGTACTATTCTATCAACATATCAAAGATAAAGGCAGTTTTTCTTACCCATATACACGGTGATCATACCATAGGAATTGCAGGATTGGTAAGAACGCTAGCACTCAACAGAAGAACAGAGCCGTTATACATATTCATACCAAAAGGCCATGAGAAGCAAATATGGGACATAATAAAATTCGACAATGCAATAATGAACTACAAGATAATAGTAAAGCCAATCAAGACAGGAATTATATACTCTGGCAAAAATTACACCGTATCTGCATTCAAGCTGATGCACACAATACCTACCTATGGGCTGGTCTTCAGGGAAGAAGACAAAATTAAATTCATAAAGCAAAAGATAAAGAAATTGAACATAAAAGGAACTATGTTCAAAGAATTATTGAAGAACAAATCCATAAAGCTTAAAGGCAGGACAATAAAATTGAGCGATGTCACATTTGCGGTAAAGGGCAAGAAGATAACCTATGCAACAGACACAAGACCAACAAAGGAAACTGTCAGTGCTTCTTTAGGTTCAGATCTATTGATACATGAATCTACCTATGCTGATTCCGAAAAAGAACTTGCAAAAGAAAGGTATCATTCTACCTCCCTTGAGGCTGCAACTGCGGCAAAAGCGGCAAAAGTTAAAAGATTAGTCCTTACGCACATAAGCGCAAGATACAAGGATACAAGCTCTTTGCTAAAAGACGCAAAGAGAAAGTTTAAAAATTCAGAAGTAGCAAAAGATGGAATGATAATAAACCTTTAGGGGCCTGTAGTCGATTGGTAAGACGTCACGTTGACAACGTGAAGATACGGAGTCCGATTCTCCGCGGGCCCACATCAATGTTTTTATTGCTTATTAAACAAAATATATTATGGTAAAAGAAAAGCCACAAAAATTGAAATTGTTAGGTATTGGAAATAAAGACGCTTTCAATTTCTTTGTTGTAGCAAAAGAAAAGCATTTCTTTGATACATTTAATTCTGTAATTGCTAAAGCATTCCCTAAATTAAATATGTCAATATATAAGTTCGGATATCTTTCCGATAAACATGGTGAACCCACAATCAAAGTTAATGTTCCTAAATCTATAGACAAACACGAATCGATGGATTTTGGTAATTTTAGGATTGATGTGTTCCTGGGCACTAAAAAAGTATTTATAACTCTATACACAAAATCTGAAAATGTACGAAAAGAATTTGTAAAGGCCTTAAATACAGTCTTAAACTAAAGAAAAGAAGTAAGAGAAGCGAACTCAGATTATGCTGAACCGCAGGCCCATTAATTTGTGGTCACCTAAAAGGAAAGCTTTTTATATTTGTGGTCACCTAATTATATTATGTTCATAGAGATAAGAAGGGTGAAGAGCAGGAAAAAGTACTATTTAGTTCATTCTTATCGATCTGGCAGTCGTACTAGTAAGATAAGAGTTTATCTAGGTATGGACTTGAATAAAAGCGAACTAAAAAACAAAGAGGTTTTGGCTAGAGAAAGAATAAAAAAGATGG
>Ga0187871_10004177_pt1 | contig 10949 bp, 8 predicted proteins | sample June2016WEW_16_1_FD_132988 | JGI IMG/M metagenome (GOLD analysis project Ga0187871, IMG submission 132988) | Peatland microbial communities from SPRUCE experiment site at the Marcell Experimental Forest, Minnesota, USA - June2016WEW_16_10 | ecosystem: Environmental > Terrestrial > Soil >...
ACCCTCTTCGACCGCGGTGAGATTGCCCTTGGTCTTTTCCGCGATCAGGCTCAGCGTGTCGATCGTCTGGCGCGCGCCAATCAGGTCGACGCGCGGCTGCTCGCCCTGTTGCCGCATCAACCCGAGTTGCATCATCGCAGTCATATAGAGTGAGGCCAGAAAGCGCTCGAAGGTAATCTCGAAATCCTTGACAGAGTGGCCGCTGAGTTCGACCTGCGCGTCCAGATCCTTGGAAGACTGCCGGTAGGCGGCCGCCTGCGCATCCTGCTCCGCACTGCTGGGCGGCGTGGGCATTTCCCGATCCGGCGTCGCGCCAGTATCTACTCCGTCGGCGTCCATTGCCACGGGCGCCGGTGCCGCAGCTTTTTCCGCGGCTGGAGCCTCCTGGGTCACGGCAGGTGCCGGCGGTTTCGGCGCTTCTACTTCTTCGGGCACTTCAGACCGCAACTCGCCCTCGGAAGTGAACAGCCGGCGGTCGGTTACCTTAAAACCAGATTGTTCGTGTCTCTTCTCAGCCATAGAATCTTTCCTCAAGCAGAACCTGTTTCTTGCGATGGTTCAGCGAACTCCATTCAGCGAACTTCGCGCTGAATTTGTTTCATCACGCCGGACGCTGTTCCAACGATCTCTCTTCCAGCAGCAACGCGCTATCCGAGACCGGTAACTGCACCACCGTCGCTTTCACCACGCCCAGCGTAACCTCGCGCCCCGGCACACCCGCCTCGCGCCGGATATATCCCAGTGCGACCGTCTTGTCGCTGACTCCAACTCGCAGGGAAGCGGCGCCTGTAATCTCTCCGACTTCTTTCTCTCCAGCAATAATCTTGGTCCCGGCTGCGATCTGCGCCGCACCCTCCACCATAAATCCCGTGAACTTGCGATGCACCGCGCCCCGCGATCGAATGCGCTCTACAATTTCCTGTCCAACGTAGCATCCTTTGTTGAAGTTCAAGGCGCGGGCCTGCTCCGTCTCCTGCGGCAAGTCGCGCTCGCGGATGTCCACGCCATAGCGCGGAATGCCGGAGACGATGCGATGCAACTCCAGGGCCTCGGAACCTACAGGCAAAGCGCCGGCAGCCAGCAGAGCATCCCAAAGCCGGCTCACGCTGTCGGGCGCAATCCAGATCTCGTACGAAACTCGCTCCGCGTCTTCGCCCCGCACCAGCGTGCACTCCGCGCCTTGCCACGTCACAGATTTCACTTGCAAAGCTTGCATCTGCATATCAGGAATTTGAAATCCGGCCGCTGTCAGCACGTCTAGCGTCTTCGGCCCACTAATCCCCAATGCCGTCAGCTGCTCACTCAGATTCGCGACCTCAACGTCGTCCATGATGATGTAATGGTCGAAGGTCGCTAGAATCTTCTCGGCCTGCCCGCAGTCGGTGTCCACCGTAATCGACTCGCCGCGATTGTAGGCAAACAGATCGCCCAGAATGTGCCCCTGCGGATTCAGCAGAAACGCATACACTCCCTGGCCCACACTCAGGTCGCGAATATTGTTAGTCACCATGCCGTTAAGCCAGCGCACGCGGTCGCCGCCCGTCAGCGCAATCTTCGCCCGGAATCCGAGGTCAAAAACGCCGCACCCTCCGCGCAAGGCCGCAAACTCCGTCTGGGGGTCGCCAAAGCGCGCCGCCGTGGTGGCGCCGCGATACTCGCCGGTCTTATATTGGCCAACGCTGGCGGGGCCCAGCCCTTCGCCCTGAACGTTACTTCGAGTTTGAAGCGCAGTGAGCCCCATAGCGGTAGTTCGATTATAACGATTGTGGTAACTTTCCTGCCGTGGACTCAAAAAAGGAAACGCCCGAACCAGCAGAAGCGCCTCGAAAGAAACGCATCGCCGTCATTCCGGGAGACGGCATAGGCCAGGAAGTCATCCCGCAAGCCGTAAAGGTCATCCAGGCCACGCGCGCCAAGGTTGAATTGACGGATTTCGACTGGGGCGCCGATCGCTACCTGCGCGACCAGGTCACCGTGCCTCCCGACGGCTTCGCCATGCTGGGCCGCGACTTCGACGCCATCCTGGTCGGTGCATTCGGCGATCCGCGGGTCAAAACCAACATTCACGCCAAAGAAATTCTGCTCGGCATGCGCTTCAAAATGGATCTCTACGCCAACGTGCGCCCCGTCCGCTTGCTCGACGCCGCGCTGTGCCCGCTGAAGGGAATCGAGCCGAAAGACGTCGACTTCGTCGTGCTCCGCGAAAACACCGAAGGCGTCTACACCGACGCCGGCGGAATTTTCAAGCAAGGCACGCCCGACGAGATTGCCACGCAGGAAGACATCAACACGCGCAAGGGCGTCGAGCGGATTATCCGCTACGCCTTCCAGTATTGCGAGCGGCACGTGAAACTCGACGGTTCACCCCGCAACAAAGTCCTGATGTGCGACAAGTCCAATGCCATGACTCACGCGGGAAGCCTCTGGCAGCGCGTCTTCAAAGAAGTCAGCGGCGAGTATCCGCAAATCACCGTGCAGCACATGTACGTCGACGCGCTCTGCATGCAGATGGTCCGCGATCCGCGCCAGTTCGACGTCATCGTCACCAACAACATGTTCGGCGACATCATCACCGACCTCGCCGCAGGTCTGCAAGGCGGCCTGGGCATGGCCGCCAGCGGCAACATCCATCCCGGCAAGACTTCGATGTTCGAGCCGGTCCACGGTTCCGCCCCGCCGATCGCCGGAAAGAACATGGCGAATCCCTTCGGCGCAATCCTGACCGCGGCCATGATGCTCGCTCATTTAGGGATGGCGGAGAAAGCGGCGAAGATCGAATCCGCCGTGCTCGAGGCAGTACGCGAGAAAAAGACAACGCAAGATATCGGTGGCCCACTCGGGACACGGGAAGCAGGCGAGTGGGTGGCGAATTCTGTGAGCCGCACCTGAAAGAAGAGGCCTGTCATCCTGAGCGGAGTGTGCGGGTTCGCGAAACGCGAACCCGCACACGCAGTCGTAGGATCCTTACGCACGCCGTCCCACCATCAGCGCCAACTCTCGCCACTTCCACGCACAGTCCACATCGGCAAATCCAATCTCCCGCAACCATCCCAGCTGGGTCTCAAGATCCAGCAGTTTGTTCGACGGATCTTCCGTCTGCACCGTAAATCCAATGCGCTCCAGAAATTCCTGATGCAGCCGCGGAGTGGGCGAGGCCACGTGCTCCAGATTGCAGAAAACGCCGCCCGAATTCAGCAGCCCGTAAATCTCCGCGTAGAGCGCCCGCTTGCGTTCGTGCACCAGGTGATGAATCGCAAAGCTGGAGATCACGGCATCGAACTTGCCCAGATCCGGCAGCGGTTCGTCCATGTTGTGAGCCACGATGCGAACAGAAGAATCCCCGGCAAAGCGCTTGCGAACCGCCTCCAGCATGGTCGGCGAGAAATCGACAGCCACAGCCTCAGTATCAGGCCGCCCCCGCCGCGACAATTCGTCTCGAACCAGATTCAGTAATCGCCCGTCCCCGGTGCCTAAGTCGAGGATGCGCCGCGCGCCGGCTGGAACGAATTCCAGCAGCGCCGACTCCCCCTCGCTACGATGGGAAATTGAGTCAGCCCGTTCCAGGTAGTCGCGGGCGTGCTCATTCGAGGTCCAAAGATTGACGGGATTCGTGGTCATGAGGGAAAAGTATACGGAAACGTATAAACTCAATCTCAATGAATAATGCTAAAGGGCGTGCCTCAGGGATTCTCCGGCTGTTTCTTGGGGTTGGTTTGCTCATAGCTGATTTGCTCCTGGTCCCGAACGGCACGCTCTGGGCATGGACGCAAGATCAGCCGGGACAGGCTCCGGCTCAGCAACAACCGGCTCAGCAACAACCGGCTCAGCAACAACACGACCAGAGGCCGCTGGACAAGAATGTCTCCCCCACTGACACACAGGAACCACCTCAGTCTTCCGCGCCGCAAGAAGAACCGGCGAAGCCCGAAGTCAAGATCACTCCACGCCAAGCCCAGGAACTGTTTCACACGGTCGACGAGATTCTCGACTTCGACAGCAAGCAGACCGGCCTGCCCATCAAGAAAAATGTGAAGCGCAAGCTGACCAGCCGTGACGAAGTCGTCTCCTTCCTCACCAAGCACATGGACGACGAAGACACCAAGCGCCTACGCCGCTCGGAACTCGTGCTGAAGAAATTCGGACTCCTCCCCCGCGACTTCGACCTGGAGACCTTCCTGGTCGCACTGCTCCGCGAAGAAGTGGCCGGTTACTACGATCCCAAAACGAAAACTGTCAACCTGCTCGACTGGGTGCCCATGGAAGAGCAGGAGCCCGTCATGGCGCACGAGCTGACCCACGCGCTCCAGGACCAGTCCATCGGCCTGGAGAAGTGGATGAAGAAAGGCGAGAAAGATCTCGGCGAAATCAAGAAAGACCCAACTCCGGCCGACATTGAAAATGACGAGACCGACAACGCCCGCGAAGCCGTCATCGAAGGCCAGGCCCAGGCCATGATGTTTCAATACGCCATCGCCCCGACCGGCCAGTCGATCGTCGGTTCACCGGCGCTCGTGGGCCAAATGGAAGAGGAGACGCTGACGGGAACGTCCGGCACCAAGGTGTTTAACGAGGCGCCAATTTTCCTGAAAGAGTCGCTCACCTTCCCCTACAGCTACGGCATGGACTTCATCATCAAAGTGATGAAGCAGGGCGGGAAAGAAAAGGCGTTCGCCGGCGTGCTGAAAAATCCTCCGCATACCACGCGCCAGATCATGGAGCCCGACACATACTTGTCGGGGGAAAAGATCGAGCCCATGCCCGTCCCCGATTTCAAAGACGATTTCAAGGATTATCAGAAGTTCGATGTCGGCGCGATGGGCGAGTTCGATGTCGCAGTTCTGATTGAGCAATATGCCGGCAAACCGCTATCGAAGCGATTGTATCCCGCGTGGCGTGGCGGATATTATTACGCGGCGAAGGCTAAGCCAGATCCGAAATCCGATTTTGTGACGACGCCACCTCTCGGTCTGCTCTACGTCTCGCGCTGGTCGAGCGCCGACACGGCCGCCGAGTTCGCCGCGATCTACGCGCAGTCCCTGAAGCAGCGTTACAAAAAGGCAGACGAAGAAATTCCTGCGTCTTCGCCGGCCGCGCCCAGTGCGGATTCCAAAGCTGACCAGTTGCGAGGCCGCCACGTCTGGGCAACGGATGAAGGCCCAGTCGTCATTGATGAGGAAGGCGATACGGTATTGGTGAGCGAGAGCCTGGATGCGGCCACAACAGCGACGCTCGAAAAAGAAGTGTTCGCAGTGCCCTCAGCGCGGAAGTAATCGAAGCTACTTCTTTTTCTTGCGTTCACCCTCGTCCGGAAGTTCTCCCAGGAAATGTTGAACCTTCGCATCAACCGTGAATAGCTTCCCCGCGTGCTCGAGGGTTAATCTGCGTTCTTGTCCCGGCGTTCCCCCGAGCCGAGCCCACACCTGTCCCATGGTCGATCCGCCCACCGGAATGCCATTGACCGCGATCAAATGATCGCCCGGCTGCACGCCGTCCGGTCCCTCCGGCAATGACGGCTGGCCCTCGGAATCCGCGATGCCGAGGATCGTGAACCGGCCGTCGTCTTCCGGGCGCAGAATGAGTCCGATGACGTCGAAGTCCGGAAAGTTGAAGTTGCGGCCAAACTCGAAGTAGACCATCGAGTGCGCGTAGTCGAGCCCGACGCGGTAATTGAGCAGTGCACTGGAGCCGAGAAGGCCGACCGTCGGAACGCCCGCGCGTTTGTCAAAGAATTCCATCCGATCTTTTGAGAAATCGACTACAACCACATTGTCCAGAAAAAGCGGCCCGTACTGCAGGCGGTCCAGGCGCATCACCTTCCACTTCGCTTCGTCATCGCCGCCCCACATGTTGGCTGAACCGACAGCGCCGGTCATCTGCGGCCAATCCGGATGAGCGGCGGCCAGTTTGTCGAACACGTCGTCAGAAAGAAAACTGATCGACGAGCCCAGGTCGAGCGCGAGATTGCATTTCTGTTTCTCGATCCGGCTGGGAATCTGAATCAGGCCATTTTCCGCATTGACCTGAACCTTCTCGCTTTGCCCCCGAAAAGCAATCGTGCCCGGCGCTCCGATCGAAACCTTGTGCTCGGGAAAATCGATGAGCACGTCATAGTGGCGCAGAATACTCGACGGCAAAGTAATCTCAACGCCCATGCCCGCGGCCACGACCGAGGCCGCATTCACCGGCCTCAGCGGAATCTTCGCTTCCTTCAGGTCAGTCAAAGAGATTCTCATCCCGTTGATGGTGATCTCGCGCGGCGGTGGAGAAGAGCATTCCTTGTCATTCTCTTTGCAGGAAACCGGTAGCTGCAGCAGCGTGGCCAGGCGCCGAGAAATATACAGATCAGGATTGCCGTTATCCACCCAGGCATGAACGCGCTCGCTGGATCCGTTGGGAAGCGGGATGTCCGCGTTGATGACGACGCGGTTGTGATCGATGGCCGCAGGCACCGTGACCGATCTCGGCTCGGGTGCCGCGATTCTGTCCGCTGGTTTGTCTTGCGGGTAGCTCCAACCGCACAACAAAAACAGAACGCAGGCTGTGTCACGAAACTTCATGTTCCAGATTGTAGCGCCCTTCGCTCCGCTGTCCTGACCCGTGTGCGGTCGAAAGGAGCCTCGCAGCCGAGGCGCGAATGCCGGATTCTGGTCCTGTATAATCACAAGTTTGGCTGGCGTTTACGCAAGCGATGCTGGAGGGTTATTGGCAGAAAAACGGTCGGCACAGGCGGAGATCGGAGTCATCGGAGGCAGCGGTTTGTACGCCATGCCCGGCCTCGGCAAGGTGAAGGAAGTGCGCTTGAAAACGCCGTTCGGCGCGCCCTCCGACGCCTACGTGTGCGGCACCATCGAAGGACGCAAAGTCGCATTTCTGGCGCGCCATGGACGCGGCCATCGCATCCTGCCCAGCGAACTGAATTTCCGCGCCAACATTCATGGCTTCAAGCAACTCGGTGTCGAGCGCATCGTCTCGATCTCCGCAGTCGGATCGCTGAAAGAAGAGCACAAGCCGCTCGACTTCGTCATCCCTGACCAGTTTTTCGATCGCACCCGCCATCGCGTCGATACTTTTTTCGGCGGCGGTGTGGTGGCGCACATTGCCTTCGCCGATCCGGTTTGCGCAGAACTGGCAGGCGTGGTTGAGTCTGCCTGCAAAAAAGTCGGCGTAGTCGGCAAGCGCGGCGGAACCTATCTCTGTATGGAAGGCCCGCAGTTTTCCACCAAGGCGGAGTCCAACGTCTATCGCGGCCTCGGCATGGACGTCATCGGCATGACCAACCTGCAGGAAGCCAAGCTGGCCCGCGAAGCGGAGCTGTGCTACGTCACGGTCGCCATGGTCACCGACTACGACTGCTGGCATCCCCATCATGATTCGGTGACCGTCGATCAGATCGTTGCGGTGCTGCTCAAGAACGCCGACAACGCGACCAAAGTTGTCCGTGAAACCGTAGCGGCCATGCCGCGCGGCCGCTCGTGCAAATGTGCTTCCGCACTTGCCCACGCAATTCTCACCGATCCCAAGAAGATTCCCCCCGCGACGAAAAAGAAGTTGAAGCTGATTCTCGGCAAATATGTAAAGTAATGACGGCTTTGCCAGCCATTAACACGAATCACAAACTACAGCCTAAAGACAGGATTTCCGGATGAGCATTCTCGTAGTCGGTTCGGTTGCATACGATGACGTCAAATCGCCCTCGGGCAGTGTGAAGGGAATTTTGGCCGGGGCAGCAACCTACTTCTCGCTAGCCGCAAGTTATTTCACGCAGGTACGCGTCGTAGCCGTCGTAGGCGAGGACTTTGGCTCCGAACAGGAACAGCTTTTTCTGAAGCGTGGAATCGACATTCGCGGCATCGAGCACGCCCCAGGCAAAACCTTCCGCTGGGGAGGAACCTACGGCGAAAATCTCAATGAAGCCAAAACCGATTTTACTGATCTGAACGTTTTCGAGGGCTTCCAGCCGCGTATTCCCAAGGAGTACGAAGACACCGAGTTTCTTTTTCTCGCGAACATTCAGCCGACCCTGCAAGCTCAGGTGCGGCGGAAGATGAGCCGCGTGCGCCTGACCGGCTGCGACACCATGAATTACTGGATCAAGGGCGCCCTCGCAGAACTGCGCGAAACCTTGAAGCTCGTCGATGTTCTATTAATCAACGACACGGAAACGAAAATGCTGGCCGGCGAAGCCAACCTGCCGCGCGCGGCGAGCAAAGTTCTGGCCATGGGCCCGCAGGCACTGGTCATCAAACACGGCGAATACGGCGCAACCATTTTCTTTCGTGAGGGAGCGTTTGGCATCGGTCATCATCCTTTTCGCGCCCCAACTTTACCCATTGAAGAAGTGAAGGACCCAACCGGCGCGGGAGATTCCTTCGCCGGCGGATTCATGGGCTACCTGGCTTCGCAAAAAGAATTGACCCGCGAGGTTCTGAAGCGCGCACTGTTCTACGGCGGCGTCATGGGATCGTTCGCCGTCGAACGCTTCGGCACCGAGCGCCTGCAGTCGCTGACCCGGGAAGAGATCGATGCGCGGTTTCAGGTCTTTCGCGAACTGACACACCTCGATTAGTCCGAACGCCCTGCGCGCGACTGCGGAAGGTTTGTCGGTCGGGTTTTGAAAGGGCGCGGCTTTAAGCCGCGCCGTAAGCTCTCTATCCAGTCGCAGATGGCCAAGAAAATAAAGAACGCTCTACCCAGTTCTCCCTGGGACTCCGAAGTCCGGCTGCTGGCCTGGCTAGCGACGTGTGTTTCTGTTTTTTCATTTCTGTTTTATTTTCAGCGCAACGACGTGCTGCTCTATGGCGACGCGGTTGCCCACATCAACATCGCACGCCGTATCTTCGATTCGAAAACTCCCGGCCTGCTGCAACTCGGAACCGTGTGGCTGCCCCTGCCGCACCTGCTGATGGTTCCTTTCCTCCTCTCCGGCGAAATGTGGCGACGAGGTCTCGGCGGCTCGATTCCTTCCATGATGGCGTACGTGTTCGGCGTGATCGGAATCTTCCGGCTGGTTCGAGGGACATTATCTCGCGGCGCTGAACCGGCCCGGGGAGCGGAAGCGGGGCGGGACGCTGCACCAGCTCGAACAGCCAGCTTAGCCGCATGGACTGCGGCGCTGGTGTGTGCTGCCAATCCGAATTTGGTATACATGCAAACCACGGCCATGGGCGAGGCGCTCTATCTTGCGTTCTTCGTCTGGGCAGTCGTTTATTTCGCTGAGTCCGTACGGGGAGACGCGAAGGCTCTCACGAAATGTGGCCTGTGTCTGGCGGCCGCGTGCCTGACCCGCTACGACGGATGGTTTCTGGCCGCATCCATGGCGGCGACGGTGATGATTCGCAGCTTGCTCGCTAACACCCCGATTACTGACGCACCGGCTTTACGGGTCACGCGAGCAACCGCCGTGAAGTTCGTCTTGATGACCGCGGCTGCACCCTCGTTGTGGCTTGCCTACAACGCAATCGTCTACCGCAACCCGCTCGAGTTTGCCAACGGACCGTATTCCGCCAAGGCCATCGAACGCAAAACGCAAAGCGGTGTCAATCCGGGTCATCCCGGCAGCGGCAATCCACTGCTGGCGGGAATGTATTTTCTAAAATCGGCTGAAGCCAACATGGCCGAAAACGAATGGTTACAGCGGGCTTGGGTTCTGCTCGCGCTCGCGGGCGTCGTAGCCGCCGCATTCACCTCGCGCCACAGAAGCAGCGATGTTGCGGCATTCCCTCGCGCCTGGCCATTGCTCTTCCTGTTCGTCCCCGTGCCCTTTTACGCGCTGTCAGTGGCCTACGGCGGTGTTCCTATCTTCGTCCCGGCGTGGTGGCCGTTTTCTCACTACAACGTGCGTTACGGATTGCAGCTGCTGCCAGCCTTCGTCGTGGCACTGGCGATCCTGACACATCGAACTGCGGAAGCTGAAAGTTTTAGGCCGCGCCTCCGTCTGGCGTGTGTGTTGGGCACATTCGCGTTCGTCATCGCGAGTTACGCGTCCGTCTGGCTCGCCGGACCGGTCTCGCTCAAAGAAGCTCAGGTCAACATGGGCACTCGCAATCAACTCGAAGCCCAGGTTGCGGTTTGGCTAGAAAAGCTTCCCCCGAATTCCACTCTGCTCATGTACCTCGGGGATCATGTCGGCGCGGTGCAGCAGGCCGGGATCCCGCTCGAACATGTCATCAACGAAGGCAATCACCGCACCTGGAGACAACCCGCCGATCCCGAAGGTCTGTGGGAGCGGGCTTTGGCTGATCCCGCGCAGTATGCCGACTACATGGTTGCCTTCGAGGGTGACAGCGTTTGGCAGGCGGTACAGAGCCGTCACCTTCCCGAACTCGTCGAGATTCACGTCACGGGGCAGGCGCGAGCCGTATTCTACCGCGCTCGCTGATCGGCGCGAGTGGTAATCATGCAGGTAACGCCGGAGCGAACAACTCCGGTGATAAAATCCGGCCATCGGAAGCTTGCTTCGAGCAGACGCGGCCGAAAGCCTGACAAAACATGAACTGGCAACACTTCCTCGATTTGCTGCACTCGGAGATGGCAAGCGGAGCGGTTGGCAATTCGCTCACACGCCTGGTGTTGGCGGCGATTCTCGGTGGCCTCATCGGCCTGGAGCGCGAACTCAAGCACCGCGCCGCAGGCCTGCGCACCAATATGTTCATCTGTTTTGGCGCCGCCATGTTCACGCTTCTTTCCGAGCGGCTCGTGGGCGTGTCCTCAGACTCGGCCAGAATTGCGGCGCAAATCATCCCCGGCATCGGCTTCATCGGCGCCGGGTCCATTCTGCACATGCGCGGTCTCACCACCGGCCTCACCACGGCAGCCACTCTGTTCGTGGTGGCATCGGTCGGAATGGCGGCGGGTGGCGGCCTTTACGCCACCGCCATATTCGCCACGGGACTGGTTTTGCTGGCGCTCTTTTCTCTCGGTCACCTGGAACAAACCTTCAACCTGAAGCT
>Ga0187871_10004180_pt1 | contig 10943 bp, 8 predicted proteins | sample June2016WEW_16_1_FD_132988 | JGI IMG/M metagenome (GOLD analysis project Ga0187871, IMG submission 132988) | Peatland microbial communities from SPRUCE experiment site at the Marcell Experimental Forest, Minnesota, USA - June2016WEW_16_10 | ecosystem: Environmental > Terrestrial > Soil >...
AGTGGCGATTGTTTCCGATAGTTAGAGATCCTATACTCTAGCTGCACGGGATTAGAATGCGAAACCACACCATCCCGATTTATCGGCAATCCGCCTTGCTCTTGCTGGCTTGTATGCCATTGCCGTGTCAACCGGCAGGACAGACTGCGCCGCCGCAGTCCACTGCCAAAACCAACGTGGCCGAGGTCCTGCTCGACCTCGTGGTGCGCGACAAAAAGGGAAAGCCCATCTCGGATCTCACGCCCGAAGAGATTGCCATCACCGACAACGGGGTCAAGCAAACCATCCTCAGCTTTCGCCTGGTGCGCGGCTCGGAGGCCATCAGCGTCACCGGCGCCTCCACGCCGCTCGACCCATTGCGGCAGATTCGCCTGGTGACGCTGGCATTTGAACCGCTGGCCGCTCCCGACCAACGCAAGCTCGCCCGCACCGCGGCGCTCGACTTGGTGCGAGGCGACCAGGGCGTCAACGTTCTCTACTCGGTGGTGGTAATCGACACCCGGCTGCTGGTCTTACAGCATTTCACCAAAGATCGTGCCGCGCTGATCAAGGCTATCGAGCGGGCCACCGAGGGGGTGAGCGCGCCGCGGCTGACTGCCGAATCGGATGCCATCGTGGCGCAGTTGCAGAACATTCTGAGCATTTCCCCCACTAACACTACCGGCGCGGCCATCCGCAATGTGAACATACTGAGCCAGGCCACCAACGTCGCTGACGCGGGCGACTCCACTTCGGGACCGCCTCCCGACCCGACCGCGGCCGGGTTTGCCAAGGTCATGCTGGACATGCTCCGCATGGATGCGTCGGCGCAAGCCAATGGCACACGGATGTCGCTCGACGCGCTGAAGGCTCTGGTGGCCGGTCTGCGCGAAATGCCCGGCCGCAAGAGCATCATGTACTTCACGGCTGGAATGTACCTGGGCCTCGAGTTGGATACCATTTTTCGCAATCTGGTGGCCACTGCCAACCGCGACAACGTGACCTTTTATAGCGTGGACACGCGGGGCGTGATGGTGGGCAATCAGAACGACGCCGCCATGATGCAATTGAACGCCGCCGCCGCGGCCAGCGCCAACACCACGCAACGGCTGGACGGCGGCGCGGCGCCGGCAGAGGTGATGGCTGCCGATAACGCCGAGGTTTCCGGCCGCGCCAATATGGACCTGCCGCTGCGCGATCTGGCCGAATCCACCGGCGGCTTCCTCATCGGCGACAGCAACGATCTGCGCGTGCCGCTGCACCACGTGAACGAAGAAATCAACTCTTACTACGAGGTCTCCTACAATCCGAATATTGAGAATTATGACGCCAGCTTCCGCAAGGTCGGCGTGAGTACCAGCCGCAAGGACACGGTGATTCGTACTCGCACGGGCTACTTCGCTTTACCGTCCGCGGCCGCCGCCGCCGGCATCGCGGCTTTTGAGATGCCGTTGCTAAAGACCATCTCCGACGGCAAGCTCTCCGATGACGTCCGCTATCGCGCCAGCGCCATCATATTGCGGCCGAAAAAGGACGCCGCCACCGTGGCGATTCTGTTGGAAGTGCCGCTCGAGGGGCTGCAGGCCACCAGCAACTCCACCAGCACGGATGTCCACTGCACGCTGGCGGCGCTCATCAAGGATTTCAAGGGAACTCTGGTGCAAAAGATCTCGAGCGACCGCTCCTTGCGGGTGACTGCCGCGCAACGCGACTCCGGCAAATTTCTGGACAAGACGATCCTGATTCTGCCGCCTGGCAAGTACACACTTGACTCCGCTGTGGCGGACATGGCGAACATGAAGATCGGCGCCCAGCACGCCGAATTCGAGGTCCCCGGAGCCGGCACGGGTGTCGGCATTTCCGCTTTGATTCCCGTCCGTTGGTTCACGCCCAATGCCAAGGACCTGGACCCCGAAGATCCCTTCCAAGTCGGTGGGGGCGGCGTGACTCCGACCATGGACACGGATTTCAAAATGATCTCCAACTCCGGATTCCGCCTGTTTTTCACGGTCTACCCGGACCCCTCGATTTCCGCCCGGCCGATGGTGGAAATTGACTTCATCAAGGACGGGAAGGTTTCGGAGACGGCCCCTATGGAACTGTCGCCCGCGGATTCGCGGGGCCGCATTCCTTACCTGATGACCGTTCCGGCGGAGGCCATCCGCCCCGGCGCCTACGAGATCCGCGCCACGGTGACGCAGGGAAGCACGTCGGCGGTAGCGACGACGACGATTCGGTTCGAGCAGTAGAATTGGATGGTTGGCCCCATCGCTGCCGAAACTTGCTTTCCCTGAGCGGGGTCGATTTTCTCGAACACTCTCATACAGAAAATCCTTTTTTATTGCGGTCGTTGCGGTCTGCCTTCCGGCTTGGTCACTTACTCTCGTTAACGTGCTTGCGACCGGTTTGTGGAGTTCCTCAGCGAATACTGTGTAATATCCGTCACCAACAGCCGATATGAGTAGTGGGAGCGCTGCTATGGAAAGCATATCGTCATCGCCTGACCAAAACCGCGTTGCAGCCGCTGCGGCAGCGCGCGGAGGCCTTTTCCAAGAACCCGCGTCGCCTGTCGCAGTGATGTGGGAACAGATGGAGTTTCTGTTGGACCACGCCGGAGCAAACTGCGCTTCGGAGTGCCTGGAATGCACCCGCTTGGAGCAGTTGAAGGTGTGCCTTCTGCGGCCCTTCGGCTACGATAAAGCCGTTTCGCAAGTCCCCGATATCCATTGAGGACCTTCTCCAAGGGCCACGTCTGCCCTGTACTTTGGCCGTGAGATTAGCCTTCCCGGCGACGCTCTGTCCGGCATTCGTGCGCAGAAACTAGAAGACCCAGACCCAATCGGCTGGGTTCTTATGGAGTACGCGCGTCGGTCAGGGGCGTCTGCAAATCCCGGAGCGCCATCCGCCGAAGATCTCATTGAGGTAGCCCCGAACGCAGCCGGACTGCGAACCGTTCTGATCACGCCTGGCGGCCAGAGAGTTACCGGGCAAAAGGCCGCGGTTCATGGTTTCAGTTCACCTTTGCGAAAGCTGGAGTCGCCAGTCTATAGAGACACTCTTGGAATTCGCTAACGGGACCGCTCCCTCACGGTCGCGGCTCGGACGGGGCTTTCCGTTCAACAGCGCTCTCCGAGCCGCGCGCGTAAGCAAGCGGTTTCAGGGAATTTTGCAAGTGCCTCATAACTCTTCAGATCTCGACCGAGCCGGCGTTGGTTCGCCGCCCGGAGCCGCTCCAGGCCGCTGCTCCGTTGGAGTCGCCGCCACCTCGGGGCGCTATAGGTTCGCCGAAATACCTATTTACGAAATAGGTATTTCTGGTATACTTCATGACAGCATGGCCAGGAACCCCGAACATCGCGAACTGTTCTCCGGCGCGCTGGAGATGATGATCCTGCATTCGCTTCGCTGGAAGCCGATGCACGGGTACGCGCTGGTGAAACACATCCAGCAGGTTTCCGGCGACTTACTGCAGATCGAAGAAGGCTCTCTCTACCCGGCGCTGCAGCGCATGTTGAAAGAGGGATGGCTGGACTCCAAAGCCGGGATTTCAGCCAAGGGAAGGCCCACGCGGATTTACCGGCTGACCGCCGCCGGCCGGCGCCGGTTGGAGCAGGAGGTATCCAGCTTCGAGAAAATGTTCGCCGGAATCACCCGTGTACTGGCAGTGGCTCCGCAATAGGAGGGAATCATGCGTTGGGTCCGACAACTCTTCTCGCGCCAGCGGCGGTACGACGATCTTTCCGTCTCCATCCGCGAGCACCTGGAGGAAAAAACCGAGGAGCTCATGGAAGAAGGGCTGTCGCGCGAGGAAGCGATGTGTCAGGCGCGCAAGCATTTCGGCAACGTCACGTTGATCGAAGAGCAGAGCCGGGAGGCGTGGCAATGGCCGGCGATCGAATCGGTCTGGGCCGACGTGCGGTCTGGTCTGCGGCAGTTGCGGAAGGCCCCGGGGTTTGCCATCACGGTGGTGCTGACGATGGCGCTGGGGATCGGCGCCAACACGGCGATCTTCACGCTGGTACACGCCGTTTTGCTGAAGTCGCTGCCGGTGGGCGATCCGCAATCGCTCTATCGGCTGGGAGATAAAGAGGAAGGCAGCCTGACGGCGGGATTGCAGAACGAGAATGGCGATTTCGACGTGTTTTCGTATCGGCTGTACCGGCACCTTCGCGAGTCGACGCCGGAGTTCGCAGAGTTGGCCGCCATGCAGATTGGGCCGAACCCCATCGGCGTCCGCCGCGGCAGCGATATCGCCGTCACGCGAGCCAGCGAGTTCGTATCGGGCAACTATTTCCGCACCCTGGGAGTGGGCGCGTTCGCGGGGCGCACGCTCACCGACGATGACGACCGCTTGGGCGCGCCGCCGGCGGCGGTGATGAGCTACCAGTCGTGGCAGACGGCCTACGCGGCCGACCCTTCGGTGATCGGCGCGACCTTTTACTTGCAGAGCCAGCCGGTGAGGATCGTGGGGATAGCGGCTGCGGGGTTCTACGGCGACCGGTTGAGCATCGATCCGCCGGCTTTTTGGATCCCTCTGGCGGCCGAGCCGCTGCTGCTGGGCGCCAATTCCACCCTCGAACATGCCGACGAGTGTTGGCTCTATGCCATCGGGCGGGTGCGGCCGGGGACGGCATTGGTCCCGCTGCAGGAGAAAATCTCGGCCAATCTGCGGCAGTGGCTGCTGGCGCAGGACGCTTATACGCGTTATGGCATCGCGAAGATCGCGCCCAAGCTGCATGTTGTTTTGACGCCGGCGGGTACCGGCATTCGCGATCTGCAACAGCAGACGAGCCGGGAACTCTATCTGCTGCTGGCGATCTCCGGGTTTGTGCTGCTGGTGGCGTGCGCCAACGTGGCCAATCTGCTGCTGGCGCGCGGGGGCAAGAGGAGGACGGAGATTTCCATGCGGATCGCGCTGGGCGCGGCTCGGCGGCGCTTGATCCGGCAGATGCTGACGGAAAGCGCGCTGCTGGGGTGCCTGGGCGGCCTGGCGGGATTGGCGGTGGCATATGGCGGCACGCGATTGCTTCTGGCGCTGGCGTATCCCGGTTCGCCGCATGCTGCCATTCAAACTGGGCCATCGGCGGCGGTTCTGGGATTCGCATTCTTGCTTTCGCTGGCAACCGGCGTGGTGTTCGGCATGGCGCCCGCGTGGATTATTTCGCATGGCGATCCGGCGGAAGCCCTGCGTAGCGGTGCGAGACTAGCCGGCGACCGGACGGGGACGGCGCAGCGACGGCTGATCGTAGTGCAGACGGCCCTTTCCCTGGCGCTGCTGGCGGGCGCGGGCATGCTCACCAGGAGCCTGGTGAATCTGGAGCAGCAGGATTTCGGCATCGAGACGGCTAACCGCTACGTTATGCATCTCGATCCGCAAGCGGCGGGATACGGGCCGGAGCAGCTCGCGGCTCTGATTCGCACGCTTGAGCAAAGGTTCGGCGCCATCCCGTGGGTGGAACGGGTGGGCGTGGCGCTATATAGTCCGCTCGACGCGCAACCGTGGAGCTTCCAGGTTTTTATTCCGGGACGTCCCGATCCGGGACACAGCACGCAGGAAGTGCTGATGGACCGCGTGAGCCCGGATTTCTTTGGCGCCGTGGGACAGCCGGTGATCCGGGGGCGCGGCTTTACGCTGCACGATGCCGGCGGCTCGCCGCCCGTCGCCCTGGTGAACCGGACTTTCATTAGGAAATATTTCCCGGGCGAGGATCCGATCGGCAAGCGTTTCGGGAATTACGGCCAGGAGGACCCGGCCGCTTGCGAAATTGTCGGGGTGGTGGCCGACGCCAAGTACACCGATCCGCGAAAGCCTGCCACGCCGATGTTCTTCCGGCCGATTTTGCAATGGCAGGAGACCTTGACCGATCCCACGTCGATCAGTATCGAGAACTTGTCGCATTATTTCGGCGCCATGGTGTTGAGCGTTCGCGCCACGCCGCAGAATCTGGAGAACACGGTGCGGCGAACGCTGGCCGATGTGAATCCGAATTTGTCGGTGATCGACCTGCATTCCTTCGAGTTCGCAGTGGCAAGCAATCTCAATCCCGAGCGGCTGATTGCCCGGTTGACGGCGCTATTCGGGCTGCTCACCCTGGCGGTGGCGGCAGTGGGACTTTACGGCGCGACGTCGTATCAGGTATCGCAGAGGGCGCGCGAAATCGGGCTGCGGATGGCGTTCGGCGCGGGGCGCGGGCGGGTGGTGAGGCTGGTGCTGCTCGGCGCGTTGATGCCGGTGGCGCTCGGCTTGGCCGTGGGTGTTCCGTTAGTGCCGATTGGGGCCGGCTTCCTGAGGCATACGCTGTACCTGGTGCAGCCGTACGATCCCGTGAGCCTGGCCGCGGCTGGCCTGGTGCTTTCGGCAGCGGCCGCGATTGCGGCTTTCATTCCGGCGCGACGGGCGGCAGCGATCGATCCCGTGCGGGCGCTGGGAAGCGAATAATTGTATTACTATCCCTCCATATTCTTTGCACGCCGCGACGATTTCATGCCGCGCGAAAGCTGAAAGCTGAGAGATTGCGCGCAGCGCATTGTGGGACATGCTTCAGCTTGTCCAAGCGAGCGAAGCTCGCTCCTGGCCCACAGGGTCATGAACACTCCCTGCGGTGCGGATCGGTGATTGCAGAGCCACGCGCGTGAAGGTCTGTGAATAATCCCTGCACCTCAAGTAAGGGCCCGAATTTAATTGAGGTCGCTCTATAGGAGGCGCTATAAGCCCCTGGGAGGCATGCCGGGGATTATTTTCACAGACCCGTGAGCAAGCGGATTCGGTGTTGGCGGGGCCGACCGGAGGGCGAGGCGGCTTGGTGGCATTCGAGCATCAACGAAGCGCTGCGGCACGAGCTGCTGGCGATGCGCGCCGAACATCTCCGGGTTCCCGGCGAGCTCACGCAGATCGGCGCGTTGGGCGAGGGGTATGCGCCGCGCCCGCGCGAAATCAAGGCCGAACATGGCTGGCCCGGTCGCGAGCTGGTGGGAGACGACGGCGCCATAGCGGCGAACCGGACTTTTCAGCGGCGCGTGCTGGCCCTCGTCGAGAAGGTAAAGCAGGGGAAGGTGCGGGCGCAGGAAGCGTACCGAGGACCCAATCGCTGCCTGGCGCCGATAGACGATATCGCCGCTGGAAAAATCGAAGATCCCGAGAGCATGAACGAGCGCCGGCCGCGGTCGCAATCCCGCATGGAACACGAGGAGTGGCTGCTTCGCGCCGGCTGGCGGCGGAAGTGAGGCACAGCGCGATATACTGCCTTTCATGCGATTTCAGACGATTGGCTGCGCGGTGCTGTGTGTTCTTGCGTCGAGTGCGGCGCAAAGGGGGATCACGCCCGAAGATTACTTCGCGTTTGAGAATATCTCGGACGCGCATATCGCTCCCGATGGCAAGCAGGTGGTCTACACGCTGACCACCGTCGATAAGCAGAAAAATCGGCGCGATTCGTCGATTTGGGTGGTGGCGGTGGACGGAGGCTCGCCGCCGCGGCGGCTGACGGCGGAAGGTGTGAACTCGAGTTCGCCGCGGTGGAGTCCCGACGGCACGCGGCTCGGGTTTGTCTCGACACGGAGCACGGGCGCCGCTTCGACCGGTGACGATCCGCCGCGGGCGCAGATCTGGATTCTCACCTTCGGCGGCGGTGAGGCGCAGGTGCTCACCCATTTGAAGAACGGCGCGGGCGCGTTTCAGTGGTCGCCGGATGGCAAGCGGCTGGTGGTGGTGAGCCGCGCAGGGCCGAACGATAACGTGAAGGCGTCGGACCGCAAGAGCGACGTGCGCCACTACACGCACATCTCGTATAAGTTCAACGACACGGGCTGGTATGACGATAAGCGGTCGCACCTGTGGGTGGTGGACGCGGCGAAGGGCGATGGCAAGCAGATCACTTCAGGGGACGATTGGAACGATACCGACCCGCAGTGGTCGCCCGATTCCACGCGCATCGCGTTTGTTTCCGACCGGACGGGAAAAGAATTCGACGGCGGCGAGAACAAGGACGTGTGGGTGATATCCGCGGACGGCGGGCCACTTACTAAGATCTCGGACCACGATTTCGACGATACGATGCCGCGATGGTCGCCTGACGGGAGCCAGATTCTCTTTGCGGGGCAGACGGCGCGGCGGCAATTTCCGAATCTGTATATCGCATCGTCGTCAGGCGGCGTGAAATCGACCCTGGCATGTGAGGATACGGACCTGATTCCGGCCGCGCTGGCGTGGGGTCCGGGCGCGCGCGAGGCGCGGTTCGAGACGGGATATCGCGGGACGACGCAGGCGTTCCGGGTCGACCTGGCGACGGGTAAGTTCTCGCAGGTGACGGCGGGCGAGCGCGGGATCCACGGGTTCGATACCAATAAAGAGGCTGGCATCATGACTTACGTGGCGAACGACTTTCAGCATATGGACGACTTATATGTGTCGGACCTGGCCGGTAAGGGCGAGCGGCAACTTACTCACCTAAATGCGGCGTTATGGTCGGAGTTACAGCCGGCGACCGTCGGGCGGCTGAGTTATAAGAGCACCGACGGATGGGATATCGACGGATTCTTTGTGAAGCCCATCGGTTGGCAGGAAGGCAAGAAGTATCCGCTGGTGGTCAGTATTCATGGCGGTCCGGCGGGGCAATACGGAGTGGACTGGTATCACGAATTTCAGGTTTACGCGGCGAAGGGATGGGCGGTGTTCTTCTGCAATCCTCGCGGGTCGACGGGGTACGGCCAGAAGTTCGAGCGCGGAATCGTCAATAACTGGGGCGGGATGGATTACCAGGACCTCATGGCGGGAGTGGATGCGGCGATTAAGCAATATCCATGGATCGACACCGAGCGCATGGGCGTGACCGGCGGCAGTTACGGTGGGTTTATGACCAACTGGGTGGTCGGGCACAGCACGCGGTTCAAGGCGGCGGTGACGCTGCGGAGCGTGTCGAACTTTATCAGTGACGACGGCACGCGTGACGGCGCGTACGGGCATGAGGATGACTTCCAGGGTTTCCTGTTCGACTATTTCGACCAGTACTGGAACGCATCGCCGCTGAAATATGCCAAGAATGTGAAGACTCCGATTTTGATTTTGCATTCGGATAACGATTACCGCGTGCCGATCGAGCAGGGAGAGCAGTGGTTCCGGGCGCTGAAGCATTATGGGGTGAACGCGGAGTTGGTGATTTTCCCACGCGAGAATCATAACTTGACGCGGACGGGCGAGCCCAAGCACCTGGTGGAAAGCCTGAATTGGCAGTGCTACTGGTTCGACCGCTTCCTGAATGGAAACGCGTCGGCGAAGGCTCCCGACACGAATTGATTCACCGCTGAGACGCAGAGACGCTGAGAAAAAAACAAAAATCAACCCGGAGATCGCTGAGGAAGCGGAGGCCGCCGAGGACGGCAAGGGGTAGGGTGACCGACTCTCAGCGTGGATCGCGCCTCCGAAGTCGTCACTCGGTTTGACGATGCTCAGTAGTAGCTGCCGTTCGCGAGAATCGACGCGGGGCGCGAAGATTATGCAACCCCGGAAATCGCGGCGTGATCGGAGTACGCCGCGGGGTAAGGCTCACGGCTTCGGGCGGGGCAGTAGCTTCGAATGAAAGCTGCTACACACAGAGGCCCCGGAACCTTGCGCCTCTGCGGCCTCTGCCACCTCAGCGATGTCCGGGTTTGACTTTGCTTATTTTTCTCCGCGTCTCCGCGTCTCAGCGGTGAAAAGAAGTTGCTCCAAGAATGGACAAGCTGACTGAAGCATGTCCCACGCGCTGCGCTATAATCCGGGCCATGTTCGCCGTGCAAAGTCTGCCCGTCGCCATCGCGTTCTGCGTGGTCACCATGTTGGGCTGGGGGTCTTGGGCCAATGCCCAGAAGCTCGCCGGCAAGGAGAAGTGGCCTTTTGAATTGTTTTACTGGGACTACGCCATCGGCGTCTTCCTCTTCAGCCTGATCTTCGCCCATACCCTGGGGAGCTTCGGGAGCGCGGGCATGAGCGCCCGCGAAAATCTGCATGCGGCGGGCGGCTGGAACGTTCTGGCGCCTGCCCTCGAGAGCGGCGCGCTCTTTAATCTGTCCAACATTCTTCTGGTGGTCGGCATCGACGCCGCGGGGATGTGCGTCGCCTTTCCGGTGGGGGTGGGACTGGCGCTGGTGATCGGCACCGTCGAGAGCTACATCGCCGAGCCCAAAGGCAATGCCGCCATGATATTCGGCGGTGTGGCGCTGATTGTCTGCGCGATGGTGTTCTCGGCGGTGGCGCACAGCCGGCTGCCGCATAGCGGCGGTAAGAATCGCTTGCGCGGCCTGGTCTACTCCGTCATCGCCGGCTGCCTGATGGGATTTTTCTATCCGCTGCTGATGAAGTCGATCTCACCCAACTTCAACAGCGCGCCCATTGTTCCGGGAATGCTGACCCCGTATGTCGCGCTGATGGCCTTCGGAGCGGGCGTGCTGGCGAGCAACATCGTCTGGAATACCGTCTTTATGCGCGTGGGCGGCGTGTCCTACGCGGGATATTTTCGCGGAAGCCTGAAGCTGCATGCCATCGGGATTCTGGGCGGATTCATCTGGATGATCGCTCTGAGCTTCAACGTGCTCGCGTCCGGCGTCGCCGGCCCGGCAATCTCTTACGCGCTCGGGCAGGGCGCGACGCTCGTGGCGGCGCTTTGGGGACTGCTGATCTGGCACGAATTCCGCAACGCGCGCGAGGGCTCGGGCAAATACATCGCATTGATGCTGGCCGGGTATACGGGCGGACTGATTCTCATCGGCGCGGCGTCTTTTTGAGCGGCGGCGGTTAGCCTGCATTTCTCGTCGGGTTTCGTCGCGAGGCGCGTGAGAAGGCCGTGGATAGGAGGCGCGCGCCGGGGGGTACCCTCTGGGTCCCGCGGAGGCGTACTTGGACAGTACATGGAGCACGGTGACCAAGCGCAACGACGTAGACACAGCCTTATCGCGCGCCGCAGCAGAAAGTCGATGAGAAATGCAGGTTA
>Ga0187871_10004183_pt1 | contig 10937 bp, 9 predicted proteins | sample June2016WEW_16_1_FD_132988 | JGI IMG/M metagenome (GOLD analysis project Ga0187871, IMG submission 132988) | Peatland microbial communities from SPRUCE experiment site at the Marcell Experimental Forest, Minnesota, USA - June2016WEW_16_10 | ecosystem: Environmental > Terrestrial > Soil >...
CCAACGTTTCCGGTGTGAAAACGAGTAACACGTTTAATACGACATTTTCCTCCCAGCCGAATCTTCAAGATTCGTCAGAGAAGAAGGCCGCCACCGTGCCTTGAGGCGGAGAAACCCGGATGACGCAGTCCGACGAGTCCATCCGCTTCAGCCGAATTGCATCCGCTGCGTTCGCGTGATAGCCTGAAGGAGTTATGAAAACGCCACTCACGATTCTGTTTGCAGGATTTCTGGCCATGAATACAAACGCGGAGCTGCGCACCAGGACGATCGACTACAAACAGGGCGATACCACCTGCGAAGGCTATCTGGCCTACGACGATGCGCTCAAGGGGCCGAGGCCGGGCGTGCTGGTCGTGCATGACTGGATGGGGTGCGATGGTTACGCGAAAATGCGGGCCGACATGCTGGCGAGATCCGGCTACGTCGCGTTCGCCGCCGACATTTATGGCAAGGATGCGCGGCCAGCGAACCGGCAGGAGGCTGGCGCGCAGGCGGGCAAGTACAAGGGCGACCGGGCATTACTCCGGGCCCGGGTCAACGCGGCGCTCGATGTGTTGAGGAAACAACCGCAATGCGACACGAAACGTGTGGCGGCCATCGGCTATTGCTTTGGTGGTACGACGGTGCTCGAACTCGCCCGCAGCGGCGCAGACATTGCCGGGATCGTTAGTTTCCACGGCGGACTGGACACGCCGACGCGTGACGCAAACAACATCAAATGCAAGGTGTTGATCTGCCACGGTGCGGATGACCCGTACGTGCCGGCGACGGACGTGGCGGCGTTGCAGGATGAACTGCGAAAGGCCGGCGTGGATTGGCAGATGATTTATTACAGCGGGGCGGTGCACGCATTCACGCGGCCCGACGCGGGCAACGATAATTCCAAGGGCGCAGCCTACAATGAGAAGGCCGACAAACGGTCGTGGGAAGCGATGAAGGATTTCTTTGCCGAAGTATTCAAGTGAGACAAGGATATCCAAGCGCCTGAGTGACTGAGTGAGTAGGTGCCTAAGTGTCTTTGCCGGGATGTTCAAGTCAGATGAAGAATTGGCTATGAACCCATTCATGGCGAGCATGTTACGATGGTTTTGACCGATTTTTCCTGGTGGGCGTCGGTTAACCGACATCAACCCGAAGTTGCCGGCATCAGGATCGATCGGGACTGGAAATCAGCCGCTTTTGAGGCAGAAAACCTGCTCTGAATGGCACTATAGCGGATGTGGACGCGACGGAGCGCGTCCCTCCAAGGGTCGGCGCGCCGTGGCGGGCAGGCGCGCATCATAAGTGTGAGTGAACCATGACGCGACTGGCCATTATCGATGGGGTTCGGACTCCGTTCTCGAAGGCGGGAACGGATCTGAAGTCGCTTCCCGCGCAAGACCTCGGGCGCATTGTGGTTGGCGAATTGGTGGAGCGCACCGGGATCGATCCGCACAAGGTGTCCCAGGTGATCCTGGGTTGCGTGGCGCAGCCGGCCGAGGCCGCCAACGTCGCGCGGATCATTGCCCTGAACGCCGGCATCCCCCAGGACATCCCCGCCTATACCGTGCACCGGAATTGCGCCAGCGGTTTCGAGTCGATCACCAGCGCCTACGAGAAAATGGCCGCAGGCCGCGGCGACGTGTTTGTGGTGGGGGGCACGGAAAGCATGTCGAACATTCCGTTGCTGTTTTCGAGAGCTGCCGCAGAGAAGTTCGCCGCCCTGGCACGAGCGAAATCCTTCCCGAAGAGACTGGGCGCGATGCTCGCGTTTCGTCCGGGCGATTTCAAACCGCGCATTGGCGTGCTGCTCGGGCTTACCGACGCCGCTTGCGGGCTGAACATGGGGCAAACGGCGGAAGTGTTGTACCGCGACTACGGTTTCTCCCGCGAACAACAGGATGCGTTCGCACTCGAATCGCACCAGAAGGCGGTGAGAGCGCAGGCCAAGCTGGCCGAGGAGATTTGCCCGGTTTATCTGCCGAACGGCACGTACGTGGGCAAGGACAACGGCGTGCGCGAGAACCAGACCATGGAAGCGCTGGCCAGGCTGCGCCCCGTATTCGACAAACGCAATGGGACGGTCACGGCCGGCAATTCGTCGCAGATCACCGATGGAGCCGTGGCGTTGCTGGTGATGGAAGAGGAGAAGGCGCGCCGGCTGGGTTTCAAACCACTCGGTTACCTGCGGGGCTACTCCTACGTGGGTGTCGATCCGAAACGCATGGGGTTGGGGCCGGCCTACGCGATACCCAAGGTGATGGAAGAATCGCGAGTGCGCTGGGATGAAGTGCAACTGATCGAGATCAACGAGGCGTTCGCCGTCCAGGTGCTGGCGGCGGAGTGGGTGTTGCGAAAGCAATTTGGGATGGAAATCAACCGCGACCTGCTCAACGTCAATGGTGGGGCGATCGCGCTGGGCCACCCGGTCGGCGCCAGCGGGGCGCGGCTGGTGTTAACCTTGTTGAAGGAAATGAAGCGTCGCAACCTCAAGACGGGCATCGCCTCCGCCTGCGTCGGCGGGGGGCAGGGCGCCGCCTTGATCCTGGAGCGGACATGATGGAATCACCGCGGGTTGAATACGATGCCGAAGGGATCGCCTGGGTGGTGTTCGACGACCCGGACTCGAAAGTGAACGTTCTCGGCTTCGAGCAAATGCAGCGGCTCGATGTGATCCTGGACGATCTGGGCAAGCGGAAGCCGAAGGCGGCGGTGTTCATCAGCGCCAAGCCGGACGTCTTCATCGCGGGGGCGGACATCAGGGAATTGGAGCGAATTCGCGACCGCAGCCACGGGGAAGAGTTATCATGCCAGGGCCAGCGGATTTTCACAAAAATCGAACAACTGGGTGTGCCGACCGTCGCCGCAATCGACGGCGCGTGTCTGGGAGGCGGATGTGAACTCGCCCTAGCGTGCCGGCATCGTGTGGCGGCGGACTCCCCGAAGACGCAGATTGGGTCACCGGAAACACAACTGGGCATCATCCCGGGCTGGGGTGGAACCCAACGACTGCCGCGCCGGATCGGATTGCGGGCGGCGTTGGGCATGATTTGCGCGGGCAAGAACGTTAACGCGGACAAAGCGCGACGCCTTGGTCTGGTGGATGCCGCAGTGCCAGGCGTGGTGTTGCGTGAGACGGCGACTCAGATCGCGCTCGGCCGGCGGTCGGCGAAACAGAAGTCCATGTGGTGGCAAAACTGGTGGCCGATGCGTCCGGTCATCTGCCGGCTGGCCCGCAAGCGCGTCCGGTTGCAGACCGAAGGCCGGTATCCGGCCCCGTTGCGGGCGATCGACGCGATCGAAAAGGGTCTGGGCGGACCGCTGGCGGAGGGCCTGGTGCTCGAGGCACGGATTTTTGGCGAGGTCAGCGTCACACTGCAATCCCGCAACCTGATTCGCATCTTTTTCCTGCGTGAGAAGTATTCGAAACTGGTGTTTGACGCCAGGACGATGGAACGGCCCGGGCCAATTCCCACCAAGGTGATGACATCGCCGGTGCAAAAAGTCGGCGTGGTCGGCGCGGGAGTGATGGGCGCGGGGATCGCGCAATGGTGCAGCGCCCGCGGATTGACGGTGCGGCTGAAGGATATCAAGCCGGAATATGTCCTGGCTGGCATCAAACGCATCAACGACACCTATCAGGAAGGCGTCAAACGGCGGAAGATGTCCGCGTTGGACGCGCAACATGGATTCGCCCGGGTGCATCCGACGACGGACTACACCGGGTTCGGCAATTGCGATCTCGTGATCGAGGCGGTGTCCGAGAAGATCGAGGTCAAACGCCAGGCATTCGGTGAATTGGCGGCGGCGCTGCGCAACGACTGCATTCTCGCGTCCAATACCTCGGCGATTCCCATCGACGATCTGGCCGAGGCCAGCGGTCGGCCGAAACGGTTTGTGGGACTTCATTTTTTCAATCCGGTGCACAAAATGCCCCTGGTGGAAATCGTCCGCGGAACGAAGACGGCTCCCGAGATTGTCGCGGCGGCGGTAGAATTTGCCAGGCAATTGAAGAAGATCCCGGTGGTGGTGAAAGGAACCCCCGGATTCCTGGTGAATCGGCTGTTGATGCCCTACTTGAACGAGGCGGGCGTGTTGCTCGGCGAAGGCGAGAGCATCGAGTCGATCGACGAAGCCATGCTGGATTTCGGAATGCCCATGGGCCCGTTGCGACTGATTGATGAAGTCGGGATCGACGTCGCCTACGATGTGGCGCTCGAGCTGGCCGAGGCGTTCCAGGGGCGGTTCACCGTTGCGCGAGTCCTGCGGCAGGTACATGAGCAAGGGCTGAAGGGCCGGAAGGGTGGGGTGGGGTTCTATATTTACAAGAACAAGAAAGCCGGGCGGTTGAATCGGCGGCTGGCCAGGGCCATTCGCCGGGACGTCGAGTCCAGGACCGGCAGGAAGGAACAGCGGCCGGCTCGGGATATCCAGCGGCGCCTGCTGGACGTGATGGTTCAGGAAGCCAAGCGGTGTCTCAGCGAAGGCGTCGTCGCGTCGGAAGACGACATCGACGTGGGCGTGATCTTCGGCACCGGGTTCCCGCCGTTTCGCGGCGGACTGGTGAAGTACGCACGCGACGCGGGGATATGGTAAGCTGGGGGTATGGCATTCGCGTTTCCACAGGGCGAATCAGTGGCGGGACAGGTGCTGGCGGCGTCCAGCAATCTGATCGACCCGAATTTTCACCGCACCCTGGTCTACATTGCCGAACACGGTCCGTCGGGCGCGTTGGGCCTGGTGATGAACCGGCCCATCAACAAGACGCTGGGCGAGGTCGCGCGGTCGCCGGAGTTGCCCGATGCCTTGCGCGACACGCCGGTGTTTCAAGGAGGACCGGTAAAGCCGACGGCCTTGCTGCTGGCACGGTTCCAGCGGGGCCAGACGGATGAGGAACTGCGTTGTCAGATCGTTGCCGATCCATTCGAACTGCTCGAACCGAAGGGCCGTGGCTGGGTGCGCGCGTTTGCCGGATATGCCGGCTGGGGCGAAGGACAACTGGAGCGGGAATTGGGGGAGGGCTCGTGGGTGGTGTGTCGTCCCCACACCTCGCTGCTGGAGCTGCCGGTCCCTCCGGCGATCTGGGAGGCGTTTGTAGGCAAGGACCAACGATGGCGGAAGCTGCTGGCACTCTTACCGAAGTGCACGAGCCTGGACTAGCCGATAACGCGCGATCCACATTTCGCGTGAACCAACGAAGGCTGATATCTTTGTTGATCATCATCGCCGGGCTCTGGGCCTGGCACAACAGCCTTCGCGGGCCGTTCATCTTCGACGATCTGCCATCAATTCCTGAGAACAGGCACGTTCACCATCTCTGGCCCATGGGGATGGCAATGTCCGCGCCGCCGAGCAGTCCGGTGGCGGGTCGCCCCGTGGTTTGCCTGACATTGGCGCTGAACTATGCCATGGGCGGCTTGAACGTCTGGGGATATCACGCATTCAATCTGGCCATTCATGTGATCTGCGCGCTGGTGTTGTTTGGGATTTTGCTGAGAACATTTCAGGGCACGAGGCTTCGGGATCGATTCGGTGTCCATGCAGCGTGGTTGGCGGGCGCGATTGCCTTGGTGTGGGAAGTGCATCCGTTGCAAACGGAGAGCGTCACGTACATCGTCCAACGCACCGAATTGCTGATGGGCTTGTTTTTGCTGCTGACGCTGTACTGCGTGATTCGGAGCGAGGGATCGGCACACCCGCGTGACTGGCAGTGGCTGGCCATTGTTTCCTGTGCGTTGGGAATGGGATGCAAGGAGGTGATGGTCGTCGCGCCGCTGGTTGCGCTGTTGTACGACCGGGCATTTCTGGCGTCAACATTTCGGGAACTCTGGCAGCGGCGTGGCGCGATGTACGTCGGGTTGGCCCTGACGTGGCTCATTCTGATCGGGTTGGTCGCGGTGACCACGCGGGAGATGACCGGCCTTGGGATGCAGGAGATTGAGCCGTGGGACTACCTGAAGACCCAGGCCGGGGTTATTTTGCATTACCTGCGGCTGTGCTTTTGGCCCCGGCCTCTGGTGATCGATTATTTCGACTGGCCTGTCTCCCGCTCCTGGAATGACTGCGCGGTTCCCGGCGCGGTGGTGGTCGCGTTGCTCGGCGCAACCATCTGGGCATTTCGACGGCGGCCCTGGCTGGGATTTCTCGGCGCGTGGTTTTTCCTCATTTTGGCGCCGACATCCAGTATCCTGCCGAGCTTGGGCGAAGTGGCCGCAGAACGTCGGATGTATTTGCCGCTGGCGGCAGTGGCGGCACTGGTCATTGGCGGTACATGGCGGGTGCTGACCGGCCGCCTGTGGCCCCGATTCGACCAACAAATTGATTGTAGGGCAAGCGCTCCGCTTGCCGTCGTGTTTCCCTGGATGGGAGGCGCGGCACTGGCGGCCGCCGTTCTGGCGCTGGGTTGGATGACCCTCCATCGTAACGAGGATTATCGCAGCGAAGTGTCGATTTGGTCGGACGTGGTCGCCCACCGCCCGCATAACACGCGCGCGTTGGTCAATCTCGGCACGGTGCTGGCCAGGCGCGGGCAATCGGATGAGGCCCTGGCTTTGTACCGGCAAGCCTTGCAACTCGACCCAGCCAATTCCGACGCGCAATTCAATCTCGGCGTGACCCTGGCGGGGCGCAACGAGCTGGATGAGGCGTTGGTCCACTTGAATGAAGCAGCGCGGCTGGTGCCTCACAGCGCCATTGCCCAGTGTAATCTCGGTATTGTGCTCGCGCAAAAGGGCGACCTGCTGGGCGCGTCGAAGCATCTGACGGAATCACTACGGTTCGATCCGCGAAATGCCACAGCGCACAATGCGCTGGGTGCCGTTCTGGCGCGTCAGGGCAACCCCGCCGAAGCGGAGAAGGAATTCGCGAGAGCGTTGCAGTCCGAGCCCGATTTCGCCGATGCGCACGCCAACTTGGGCTTGGCGCTGGCGCAATTGGGCCGCATGGACCTGGCGGTGCAGCAGTGGGAAACGGCGGTCCGGCTCGATCCGAAGCAGCAGAATGCGCGGCAGGCGCTTGACCAGGTTCACACCAACGGCCAGTGAACATTCGCGCGGCTCAGCCAGCCGTTCCAACCCGCGACGTGGAGCGGACGAGTCGGCGACTCGTCCCTACCCACGACCAAGAGTGGGGAAGCGCGGCCCTCCGAAGGGAAGAAGATCAGCCGCTACGGCCCGTTAGGCCCTTGGTTCCACCAGAGATGCTCCGAGCTTTCTCCTTCGGACGCAGGGCACGGACGGCGGCGCCGGCCTGCCACATCTCGGAGTTGCGCATGGTGGCCAGTTCGCGGGCGATGCGTTGCGGATAGCTGCGAGAGCCGCAGACTTTGATCACGCGCTCGGCTTCCTTGCCGGACGAGACGCGTCCATACAGTTTCCTGAAAACCGGCAGTATCGCCTGTTTGAACTTCGGCTTCCAATCCAGCGCGCCGCGTTGGGCGGTGGCGGAGCAGTTGGAGTACATCCAGTCCATGCCCCTTTCGTCGACGAGCCGGATGAGGCTTTGGGTGAGTTCCTCGACGGTTTCGTTGAACGCTTCGCTTGGGCTATGGCCGTGGGCGCGCAGCACATCGTACTGCGCCTCCATGATGGCCGCCAGGCAGCCCATCAACACGCCGCGCTCGCCCGTCAGATCGCTGTTGGTTTCGTGCGGGAACGTCGTGGGGAACAGGTAGCCCGATCCAATGGCGATCCCGATGGCCAGGCAGCGGTCTTTGGCGCGGCCGGTGGCGTCCTGATGGACAGCAAAGCTGGAGTTGATCCCGGCGCCGGACAGAAAGTTGCGACGGACGTTCAGGCCGGACCCTTTCGGAGCGACCATGATGACGTCCACGTTCTTGGGCGGAACCACACCGCTTTTCTTGCGATAGGTGATCGAAAAACCGTGTGAGAAATACAACGCCGCGCCCGGTTTGAGGTGCTTCCTGACCATCGGCCAAATCACCCGCTGGGCCGCGTCGGAAACGAGCATTTGAATGATTGTGCCCTTCTTGACAGCGGTTTCGATGTCGAACAGGTTCTTGCCGGGCACCCAGCCGTCGGCAACGGCTCGGTCCCAGTCGCGCTTGAACTCGCGGGCCTGGCCGATAATTACGTTGAACCCGTTGTCCTTCATATTCAACGCCTGGGCCGGGCCCTGGACGCCGTAGCCGATGACGGCGATAACCTCGTTTTTGAGGATGCTGCGGGCCTTGGCCAGCGTAAACTCCTTGCGAGTAACCACTCGTTCCTTGACCCCGCCAAAATTAATGATTGCCATAGTCCATGTCCTCCATTGCTGATTGTTCGATGCTAAAATGATTGGCCCGACGCCGGGGTTCCGTGCGGCCGCGTCCCGTCATTTGCGCGGCATCGCCACTTTCCCCGTGCGCGAGATGTCGCGGAGACCGAACGGTTCCATTAAATCCAGGAACGCGCCCACTTTGGATTCGTCGCCCGTGATCTCGATGGTCAACGCCTTGTGGGCGACATCGACGATCTTCGCGCGGAAAATGTCGCAAATCTGCATGATCTCGGCACGCGTCTTGTTGTCGGCGCCGACTTTGATCAGCACCAGTTCGCGATCCACGCATTCCCCATCACGAAAATCCTGCACTTTGATCACATCGACGAGTTTGTTCAGTTGCTTGGTCACCTGCTCCAGGACCGTGTCGTCGCCTTTGACCACGATGGTCATTCGGGATTGGGTTGGGTCCTGCGTCGGGGCGACGTTGAGCGAATCGATGTTGTACCCGCGACCACTGAACAGACCCGAGATGCGGGTCAACACGCCAAATTTATTCTCGACCAGAACTGACAGGGTGTGCCTCATGAAGTGTCGGTTTATACGGCAAATCCCGCCGTCAATCAACCCCCATTTCGGGTGCTCGCGATGCGTGGATGGCTCACGATGTGCTTTGTGAAAAAACAGTCGTGATTTCGCAAGATTTGGGCAGTCGGGCCACAAGAGGCCACGAGGGACAACCCACCTTTGGCCGTACCTCGCGAAGTAGCGATGGAACGGCTTCATGAATGAGACAGCAGTTTCAGTTTCGAGACAGATTGGTCCCCGCCAGCAGCGGTGTCTTGTCGTCAGCGCCCGGCATCGGTTGATTCGCTGTTGCGCCCTGGCCGGCGCGGCAGTGGTTCTGGCGGTAACCACGGGACGCGACGCCGATTGGATTCCGGCGCCAACTCCGGCCTCTGTTGGTTGTTTGCCCGTCGTGTCCCCAAAGACGCCACCGCCATCCTCACCGTTGTCCACGGTACAGGTTGGCAGCCGGGTTGAGCCGGAATACCGGGGCGACGACCGGGCGCCGGTCGTCCTGGTTTCCGTCCCGGCGCATCCGGCCTTTTCCAGTCCGATGTGGAGATTCCTGCTGGACGGGCCGGTGCGGCCCGCCATTATTGATGTGAAGCGCAATACGACGTACTATGGGGTCGTAGTGACGATTCCATTTGGGGGCTGAGGGCCGCAAAATCATGGCTTGTTAAAGCGCCCGGGTGCACCTACCATGCGCCATGCCTTTCAAACGACTGGGACTTGCTGAAGAGGTGCTGCGCGGTGTGGAGGCGGCGGGCTACATCGAACCCACGCCGATACAACTGCGCGCGATCCCGCTCATCCTGGCCGGCAAAGACGTCACCGGCTCGGCGCAGACCGGCACGGGCAAGACTGCCGCGTTTGCGCTGCCGATTCTGACGCTCCTCAAAACACACGGCAAATGCCGCTGCCTCGTATTGGGGCCGACCCGCGAGTTGGTCGCCCAGGTCGAGACGGCTTTCCGTGATTATGGACGGTTTACCAATTTGAAGACGGTGGCCATCTTCGGCGGGGTCGGATACGGCGAGCAGAAGCAGCTGCTGCAGCAGGGGGTGGACACGATTGTTGCCACACCGGGGCGGTTGCTGGATTTGATGGGGCAGGGCAACGTGAAGCTGCAGGACGTAAACCTGCTCGTGCTCGACGAGGTGGACCGCATGCTGGACATGGGGTTCCTGCCCGATGTGCGCCGGATCGTCGAGCGCTGCCCGAAGAACCGGCAGACGCTGCTGTTTTCCGCCACGGTTCCGCCGGAGATCGAACGGCTGGCGGGGTGGGTATTGAAGCAGCCCGAGAAGATCGAAATCGGCGTCAGCCGCGCGCCCGCCGAAACGGTCACACACGCCTGTTACCCGGTGGCGACCAGCCAGAAGTTCCAGTTGCTCGCCGCCCTGTTGGAACGGACGAATTTCGACAGCGTCCTGATTTTCGCCCGCACCAAACACGGCGCCGACAAAATCGCCCGCCGGCTGAAAATCGAGAACCATGCCGTAATTGCGCTGCATTCGAACCGCACCCAACGCGAGCGCGTCGAAGCCCTCCAGGGATTCAAGTCCGGCAAGTACGAGGTGATGGTGGCCACCGACATCGCCGCGCGCGGGCTGGATGTCGAGGGCATCACACACGTGGTCAATTACGACGTGCCGCAGCATCCCGAAGATTACGTGCACCGCATCGGCCGTACCGGCCGCGCCCAGAAAGTGGGCGATGCGTTTACGCTGGTGACCATCGAGGAACTGGACTATTTGCGCGCGATCGAACGGTTCATCGGCCAGCCGATCCCGCAGCTCAAGCTGGAGAATTTCAACTACGCTGCCACCCCGATGTTCGGAGGCAAACAGCTTTCCGGCGACCGCCGCAGCGTCCGCGCCGTCCGCACAATGAAAGGGTATTCCTTCAGCCCGAGCCGAAGAAGGCGGTAGGTGCCTGGGTGGTGTAGCGTCGGCTGTCCCCAGCCGAACCGGTCGACGCTTTCGGTGTAGCGTCGGCTGTCCCCAGCCGAACCGGTCGCCTGCCCCGACTCCGTCGGGGTTGGTAGGCATCTGAGTTGTTCTAACAACAGATTTTTTCATGGTTGTTGAGAGGGCAGTGGCAAGAGCTTGGCCAAGGGGGAACCGCTGCGGCGCAGGGCGGCGGTGTAGCGCGAGTCATCGTAG
>Ga0187871_10004184_pt1 | contig 10935 bp, 8 predicted proteins | sample June2016WEW_16_1_FD_132988 | JGI IMG/M metagenome (GOLD analysis project Ga0187871, IMG submission 132988) | Peatland microbial communities from SPRUCE experiment site at the Marcell Experimental Forest, Minnesota, USA - June2016WEW_16_10 | ecosystem: Environmental > Terrestrial > Soil >...
GGCCTCATCGTAAACTCGCGGCCATCGCCACGGTCGTTTCTGAACGCGTCCATCCTGTCCTCCTTGACTCAATCCGACCAAGAACCTGCCGACTAAGTTCAGCTACGCGTAAGTGTAGCTTGAATGGCATTAGTAATCCGTTAGGAGCGGACAAGCAGTGGCGCGTGCGCGAGCCATCCCGGCGCCGAGAAGGAGTTTGCTTTTGCAGAGATTCAGATACAAGAAGAGTGCGCGAGAGTTAACGCGTCACCCAGCCGCCACAGGACGGCGACCAGGATTGCAGCAAGTTATTTACAGGTTGAGTCCCCAAAACGAGGCATCAGGTTTGACCAGTTCCAGACCAACGTCCCAAGCTTCATGGTCACGCCAGACCACCTCGGCTTCCGCCTTGCGGCCGGTGACAGGATGCACCAGCCGTACCCGGCGATGCAGCGGTAGAGGCGCTCCCACTACGGCCATGCAACCTGAGTGGCTGACATCCACGGTGACCGCATTGGCACGCTGCTCCGCGGAATCCTCGTCCCACTCGACCACCAATTTCACCTTGGAAAAGATGCGTTTGTGGCTTCGTAATCTTGCCCATCGTTCCTGCAAAGCTGGGGAAGTTGCGTTTCTAGAGGTGCCGGTTAGCATGCTGACCTCGCGCCAAAAGGAGTCTACGGACCGGGGGAGGAGCGAAATGCAAAGGTACTGCGACCAAGGTACCGGGTCAATAGTACTTTTTCGCCGTTTTTGGCGCATAACTGTGGATGCTAGACGGGATCGTTAAAGAAACGGGTTTGACTGACGCTATCGGAAAAGGCGTAGAATGACCTCGATTCAGACCTTTCCCGCAGGCGCGGCAATCCCAGGTCTTCCTGTATGCGCCATCTGCCGATCCTTGCTGCCTTGTGTTTGCTGTCGGCGCCCTGCCCGCTGATCGGGCAAAACACTGCCTCCATGCTTGTGAATGTTAAGGGGTCCGATGGGGCGTCACTCCACCACGGCGGGGTCGTCAATCTGTACACGCTCGCCGGCGTGTCCGTTGCCACCGGCAAGATGAAAGATGGGCAAGTCGATTTCGAAGGGTTATCGGAAGGACGCTATTCCGTCGAAGTAAGCGCCACCGGATACCAAAAGGTTATCCAGGAAGCGGACATCGCCTTACGGGGTGAACGGGTGCAGGTGTATATAACGGTGAGGCCGGATTCCGGCGCTAGTGCGGTCCCGGAACCTTCTGGCGCTCCGAGACCTGCCGCAGATTCGCGAGAGGAACTCGGTAAGACGCCGGAAGCCCGTCGGGGAAACAAGCTTGAACGGGCCTGGATGCCACCCGACGTGGATGAGAGCATCCCTGCGGTGGAATCGAACGTCGTCTGTCCTTTGCAAAAGGTGCAGGACGAAGCCGCCCAGCGCGTCCGCGCTTTTGTCGATGGTGTGAACCGCATCAGTGCGACCGAGGTGCTCGATCACGAGGTAATCGACCAGCACGGGCGCACCTCCAAGCACGAAACCCGGAAGTTCAGTTACGTGGAGTCCCTTCAGGAAATTAAGCCGGGAGCGTACCGCCTCGAGGAATATCGAAACGGAACGACGGGGATGGATGTCTTTCCCGAACATATCGCGTCTCTTGGACTCGGCGCCCTGGTCATGATTTTTCATCCGGCCTATCGCAACGAGTACGAAGTATCTTGTGAGGGCCTGAGTCGCTCGCACGGTTCACCCGCATGGCAGGTGCACTTCCGGCAAAGGCCCGATCGTCCCGTCCGTTTGCGCCAATATACTGTGGCGAAGCAAGTATTTCCGGTCGCGCTTCGAGGGCGGGCATGGATCGCGGCCGATAGCTATCAAGTCGTCAGCCTGGAGACCGATATCGTGGCCCCCATCCCGCAAATCCAACTCAAGGCCGAGCACATCGCCATCGACTACGCGCCCGTAAAGTTCCACAAGGATCAGGAAGAGTTGTGGCTCCCACAAAATGCAGAATTATTTCTCGACTTGGGAAGCCGCAGAATTCACCGCCGCCACCACTTCAGCGATTACTTGTTGTTTTCCGTGGACGAAGACCAAAAGATCGCCGCTCCTACCGTGAGCAAGGAGCCGGACACAGCCCCGGCCGCCCGGCCGAACTTCTAGCAGCGCCTGCCTCGACAATTTGCGGCGAACTCTACATCGGAGTCCGCGGCCGATAGAATTTACCAATTCGTGAAACTCATAGTTTAACTTTGACTTAACCCGCCATTCAGCGCAGCATGCCGCAACTTCGGCTTTGTCGCCGTCAGGTCGCATTGCACTCCTCCCGGACGAGGATGTGGTCGGATAGATCCAAAGGGTGTGGCTGCTCGTTATTTCCAGGGCCTCGGTTTCCATCAATTTCGACCGTGGGTTGCCGTCGAGGCAACGCTGCATCGCCGTTGGTTCTAGTAACGCCGCCCAGGGGCGGCCTCGGGTCTCTGTTTCCAAATTTTGATTGTGAGGAAGACTGATGCGAAGACTTATCGCAGCACTGCTGTTCGTACTTTCCGTCGGGCTCCCTGCCATGGCGCAGACATTTCGCGGAGCGATCAATGGCACGGTGACCGACCCCTCGGGCGCGGTTGTGCCAGGCGCACGGGTCACAATTACCAACAAAGCCACGGGCATCGAGCATGCCATGGTCTCCACAAGCGACGGCCAGTTTGCATTTCAAGATCTTCCGGTTGGCACCTACACCGTCGTGATCACAGCGCAGGGCTTTCCTGTACTCACCGTGGACAACGTGCCGGTAGAGCAGGGCGCCATCTACACTCTTCCCGCGACTTTGACGATATCGCAGCAAGCAACTACCGTGGAGGTCTCCGCTGCCGCTCTCACCCTCGACACCACCTCGGAGACGCAGACCACTTTGGTGACCGGCAGCGATCTGCAAAATCTGCCCTTGAACGGCCGTGATTTCACGCAATTGATTGCCGTCACCCCGGGTTTCGCCGGCTATTCGGCGGGCGGATATGGCTCGTTGAACGGCACCCGAGCTAACCAGATCAACTGGCAGATTGATGGCGTGGACAACAACGATTTGTGGCACAACATTCCAGCGGTAAATCAAGGCGGCGTCAACGGCATCGCCGGAATCGTGCTTCCTATCGATGCGGTCGATCAATTCTCGGTGCAGACGCAAGCGGCTCCAGAATCGGGCCGCAACCCGGGTGGCACCATAGATCTGGCCCTGAAGTCCGGCGGCAATGATTTTCATGGCTCGGTTTACGATTATGTCCGCAACGAAGCCTTCGCGGCGGCTAGCCCCTTCGTCACCTCCAAAGGAGAAAATCGAAACCAGCAATACGGGTTTTCCTTCGGCGGGCCTTTCATCAAAGATCGCCTGTTTTTCTTTACCACCTTCGAGAAGCAGCGCTTCACCATCGGTTTGCCGGGATTAGCGACCGAACCTTCCGCGGCTTACCAAACCGAAGCGCTCGCCGAACTGGCCAAATATGGTGTTGCGGAAAACCCCGTCAGCGCCAGCCTGCTTACCAATCTCTGGCCTGGCTATGCGCTGACTGGCCCCGCGGCGCCTAACAACTATTCCAGCCCGGACCCCGAATACGGCTACAGTTACAACGGACTGGCAAAGCTGGATTTCAAGATCAATGACAAGAACACTGTCTCGTTTCACTACTTCGTCGGCCAAGGAAACCAGGTCGCTCCGGTGGGAGGCACCGCGCTATCGGAAGCCGCTTCCGAGCTGAAGCCCTACTATGAAGTCGCCCCGATCCACGTGTCGAACTACGCGGCGGCTTGGAACTCCACGTTGTCCTCCAACATATCGAACCAACTGCTGGCCGGCGTGAACTATTTCCATCAAACCTTCAGCGACTTCGACACCAGCTTCAATTTGGCCAGCTATGGACTCAACCTCTACAACGGTTTCGACATCCCGGGTGCGCCGAACATTCAGATCACCGGATTTGACGGTGTTGGGCAGACTCCTCCGGAAGGCCGCGAAGATATCACCGGACATCTCACCGACGTGGTTTCTTACACCACCGGCAAACATCAGTTTCGTTTCGGCGGCGAATTCCGCAGAGCTCAGTTGGAAGAGTTCTACCACCGGCATGCTCTGGGGAGTTTTGTTTTTGACGGTTCGCAGGGCCCCTGGGCGAACGACACTACCGTTTCCAGCAACGTCCTGGCGCTAGCCGATTTCCTTGCCGGCGATGTGAGCCGCGCCAGCATCGCGGTGGGCAATCCGACGCGCCTGGTCTTCGTAAAAACTTTTGCCTTGTACGCCCAAGACGCCTGGCAGCTCAACCAGAAGTTGACCGTCAACTACGGCCTGCGATGGGACTATGAGGGTCCTCTCGGAGACAATCAGAAAGACTTGTCCGTGTTTGACCCCAGCGCCGGCGGCCTCGTTTTTCAGGGCGCAGGGCTCAGCAGCGTCTATCCCAAGGACTACCACAATTTTTCTCCGCGCGTCGGATTTGCCTACAAAGTTGGCGACAAGGGCGACCTCGTCGTTCGCGGCGGCTTCGGTATCTATTTCGATACGCCGAACCTGAATCCGTTCCTGGACAACCGCCCCGCCAACGGCGCTCCCAACGGTCTGGAAGGAAATCCGGCAGGGCCTTCTCCGGTCCAGACGATTCCTCTCAACGACTTTACCATTCAGTCTGGAGTGCCGATCTTCAGCCCCTCGGCCACGCCGTGCGTGACCGGAAATGGCTGCGGGCAGATTTACAATATCTTCTCCGTCTCGCAAGACTTCCGCACGCCCTACAACTACAATTACAACCTGCAATTGGAAAAAACCTTGGGCAGGGCACTCCTCTTACAGCTCGGTTATGTGGGTAGCGCTGGGCATCGCCTCCTGACCACCGAGGATATCAACCAGACGGCTATCAATCCGACGTTGGCTTCGAATTTGCTCAACGCCACGACCGCGGCGCAAACCGCGGCGGCGCAAGCCGCGCTTCAAGCCACGCGCCCCTACTATGCGCAGTTCCCGGATTTCGGCATCATCAACCAGATCGAAACCAACGGCAACTCCAACTACAATTCTCTGCAAGCCATCCTCAAAGTCCGTGAATGGCATCGTTTCACCAGTCAGTTCACCTACACCTGGGGTCACGCGCTTGACGATATGACTCAGTATCGTGGAACCCTGCCCCAGGACAGCACCGACCTCAAGGGCGACTACGGAAACTCCGACTTCGATACCCGGCAAAACTTCACCGGATTGCTGAATTACGACCTGCCGAATGCTTCGCGATGGAAGCCCCTTCTCAACGGGTGGGCTCTCAGCAGCTTGGTCTCGATCCACACCGGGCAACCCTTCACTGTCTTTTCATCGACCGACACGACCGGCACCGGCGAAGGCGAACAGCGCGCCGACCAGATTGCCCCTGCATTTGCCGGCGTTTCCCACGCCTTCAACGCCGCCGGCGTAACGTGGATCAATCCCAACGCGTTTGTGAATCCTCCTCCAGGAGAGCTGGGAACGAGTCCACGTAACGGCTACTACGGACCGGGCTACGCCTCCACGGACTTCTCCGTGGTAAAGAACACTAAGATCACGGAACGCATCAACACGCAGTTCCGCATCGAAATGTTCAACCTCTTCAACCGCATCAACCTGGCGCCGCCGAGTGGCACCGTGGGCAGCGGACTGGGCATCACTGCCGACACCATCGGCGACTACAACGGCGCTCCGGGCATCGGGCCGGGCGAAGCGTTCAACATCCAGCTCGCGTTGAAAGTTATTTTCTAACCCCTAATCTTCCACGGATGCGCGATGCGGATTTTCGCGTCGCGCATCTGGTGGGAGTTGTTTTCGTCCCCTCCCCTCGGATAGATTGAAGCCTTCTGGGAGTCCTGTGATGACCACCCGGCGCACATTTCTCACCCAAGTCGGCCAAGCCGGCGGGTTCGGTGCTGCGTACGTGATGATGCAGTCGCTGGGACTGCTGGCCATTCCCGCAACGAAAGCAAGCACGATTGCGCTTCCGGAAAATTCCGGCAAGGGCAAGAGCGTCGTTATCCTGGGCGCCGGTATCGCCGGGATGGTGGCCGGCTGGGAGCTGCAGAAAGCCGGCTACACCTGCACGATCCTGGAAGCGCGCAATCGCGCCGGCGGCCGCAATTGGACGATTCGCAACGGCACGCGCGTCGAAATGACCGATGGCACCGCGGAGACCTGCAAGTTCGCCGAGGGCCACTATTTCAATGCCGGCCCCGCTCGCTTGCCTTCACAGCACCAGACCATCCTCGGTTATTGCCGCGAGTTTGGCGTGCCGCTGGAAGTCGAAGTGAACAGTTCGCGCAGCTCCCTCCTGCAGTGCGACAAACTCAATGACGGTAAACCCGTCGAGCAGCGCCAGGTGATGAACGATACCCGTGGGCACGTCGCCGAGCTACTCGCCAAGTCCTTGAACAAACAAGCCCTCGACGAGGACCTGACCAAGGAAGACAAAGAGCGCATGCTCGAATTCCTTCGCAAGTATGGCGATCTTTCTTCCGATAATTTTTACAAAGGATCGGCGCGCTCGGGCTACAAAATACACCCAGGCGCCGCGGACCAGCTCGGCGTGCCGCGCGATCCACTCGACATGCACGCGCTGCTGAACGCCAGTCTCTGGGAAGCAATGCTTTTCGAGGAAATGTACGACATGCAGGCCACCATGTTCCAGCCGGTTGGCGGGATGGACCAGATCGCCGCAGCCTTCGAAACGCGACTCGACAAGATCATTCGATTTGAAACCGCCGTGGAGCAGATTCGCAAGACGCCCAAGGGAGTTCGCATCGGTTATCGCGACCGTAGGACCGGCGCGGCCGGCTCCATCGAAGCCGACTGTTGTGTCTGCGCCATGCCTCTCTCCATCCTCAAGACCATCGACGCCGATTTCTCGCCTGACTTCAAAAGTGCCATCGACGGAGCAAAATATGATTCCGCCTACAAGATCGCCTGGGAGTCGCGCCGCTTCTGGGAACAGGATTACTCGATCTACGGCGGCATCTCCTTCACCAAACAAACCGTCAGCGTCGTGTGGTACCCCAGTGCGAAAATTTTTTCGCAGAAAGGCGTAATCATCGCCGGCTACGGCGTGGAAAACGACACCGAATTCGGCAAGTTGAATTTCGAAGGCAAGCTAGCCGCCTCGCGCAACGCAGTCGAGCACCTTCACCCTGGATGCTCGACAGAACTCACGAACCCCGTTTACATTTCCTGGGGCCACATTCCCTACAACCTCGGCTCGTGGATCACCCATTTCGGCCAAAAACAAGGCCTCCCAGGCTACGCCCGCCTGAGTGAGCCCGACGGGACGATCTACATGGCCGGCGATCACGTCACACACCTGGTCGGCTGGCAGGAGGGCGCCGCGCTCTCCGCACATCGCGCCGTCGCCAAGATCGATCAAGCCTTCGGCGGAAAGCCGGCTCCAGCAGCGTGAGTTGCGCGTTTCGACTCGAAAAATCCGGTAAACTCGTTCCGCACGAACCCAGAAAATAAATTGGAGAGGATTGTGATGACAAAGAAGACTCGAGTACGCGCGTCGATTGCGGCCGCTTGCTGCCTGGTATTTATTCTAAGCGCCTTGAAAGCACAAACTCCTTCCGCGAGCAAAATTCAACGCATCCCCATCCCCAATTCCGATTTCCCAATTTCCCTGGGCGTCTGGGTTCCCGCGGGTTCCGACACTCTCTATCTCAGCGGCAATGTCCCGCCAGTCGCCAACCCGTCCGCGCCAAAAGGCAGCGTTGAATCTTATGGCGGCAACACCGAAGCGCAGACCGTAGCGACCTTGCAGCGCATCGAGCAAGCGCTCGAAGCCCAAAAGCTGACGCTGGCCGACGTCGTAATGATGCACGTCTACCTGGTGGGCGATCCCAGCAAAGACAACAAGATGGATTTCGCAGGGTTCATGGCTGGCTACACCAAGTATTTCGGCACAAAAGAACAACCCAACAAACCCGCCCGCAGCGCCCTCCAGGTAGCTGCCCTGGCCGCCCCCGGCGTCCTGGTCGAAATCGAAGTCATCGCCGTCCGGCCGCATTAGCTGCTACGCGGTTTGCCGCGGCGGACCGGCATCATGGGACGGCTCACTCCGCCGCAATATGTTGACTCCGGGGACTCCTGATGACACTTGGTCTCCGCGATTGGAGTACAATCCGCCGAGCGGACGCCTAACCGGCTCGCTCGACTCGCCCGTATTTCAGCACCAGCGGCAGGGGTATCCTGTCCCCCGTAAGGAGTTCATGGTCTGGTTTACTCCAACGCCTTACCATAGGGGCTTACGTCCTGCCTTCCTTGCGTTGTGCGCGCTCTGGTTATTTTTCGGCCCTGCGGTGAATGCGCAGCAACCCTCGCTTCCGTGCACCGTGACCGTTAACGTTCGGGCTGCGGATGGATCGCCTTCCGACATCCAGGCCACGGTCAGCTTGTACCCTTTTGCGAGCGGCTCCCCCATCGGTACTGCCACTCCCAGAGGCGGCCAAGCCATCTTCCGGGACCTGCAGCCCGCACGCTATTCCGTGGAAGTCACCGCACCCGGCTATCAGACGGCAACTCAGCCAGTCGATCTTCAAGTGGCTGGCCTGAGCGAACAAGTTTTCATTACTCTAACCCCCGAATCTGCTGACCCCGCTCCATCGTCTTCTTCCTCCGTGCCGGTTCTCGCACCCGGCGCAGTGAAGGAGCTCGACAAGGTTTTGGAAGACCTGCGACACGCCAACACCACGGATGCCAGAAAGCGCCTAGAGAAAGTTTCGCGCACCGCGCCGTCGTATCCGGACGTGAACTATCTCTGGGGCGCGTATTACGCGCAAGTCCACGACCCGGCGCATGCCAGGGAGTATTGGCAAAAAACCTTGCAGGAAGATCCACGCCATGTTTTCGCGCTTGCCGCGCTCTCTCAAGTGGCGATGAATGATGGAGATCTCCCCACGGCGATCGGTTACCTGGAGCGCGCCGTTGACGCTGAGCCAACGTCGTGGTCTTACCAGCAGCGGCTCGCGGCGGCCTACATGCAACATCAAGAGCCCGACAAGGCCGAGAAATGCGCGATCCGCGCCATCGAGCTCGGCAAAGAGCATGCGGCCGACTCGCAGTTGATCCTCGCCCAAATTTCCGCCAAACGAAACGATCGCGAGCACGCCATCACCGCGCTCGAGGCTTTTCTCGCCGCTGCTCCGGCATCGCCCAAGGCTCCGCAAGTTCGCCAATGGATCGCCAAATTGCGCGAGCCAGCTCCCGCTACGGCCGATACGACTCCCCTGCCAGCCGACTTCGCCTTCATACCTTTGCCTCAGTCCCGCGCGAACACGGCCTTGGCCATGGCGGATCTCGTGCCGCCGCCCAAATGGATGCCCCCAGATGTCGACGACAACATGCCATCGGTAGAGCCTGGCGTCGCTTGCCCGCTTCAGACCGTCGAGGAGCAAACGGGCGAGCGCGTGCACGACTTTATCAACGCCGTTAACCGCATCAGTGCGACCGAGTTCCTTGAGAACGAAACCATTGACGCTTCCGGTATCCCCAAGCGCCGCGAGAAGCGCCACTACAACTACATCGTTTCCGTTTCCCGGATCAATCAAGGCATGGTCGATTTTCAGGAATTTCGAAATGGTTCACGCGGCTTAGACAATTTTCCCGAGAACATCGCCACCGTCGGGTTGCCCGCGATGGTGCTGGTTTTCGATCCCGCCTTCCGCGACAGCTACGATTTTTCCTGCGAAGGCCTGAGCCGCTGGCGCGGCGGACTCGCGTGGCAAGTGCATTTCCGGCAGCGGCCCGACAAACCTTCCCGCCTTCGCGGCTACCGCCTCGGCGAAAATTTCTACCAGGTCCCGCTTCGCGGGCGCGCCTGGATTAACATCAACTCCTACCAGGTGATCAGCATGGAGACGGACATCCTCGCCCCCATCCCCGCGATACGCCTTAAAACCGAGCACTCTTTCATCGAATACGCCCCCGTGGAGTTCCGAAAAAACAAGCAGGTCCTATGGCTCCCCAAAAGCGCCGAATTGTATTTTGATTTCCACGGGCGCCGCATGCACCGCCGCCATTACTTCCGCAATTACTTGCTCTTCTCCGTCGACGAAACCCAGCAAATTTCCGAACCCAAGGTCGAAGCCGACACCAACCAGATTCCGCAATAGCCGAGAAACGGCGGGCGCGCGGCGTTTGGTTCCGTAGCGTCGTTATTTCGCCTCGACGGCAGCGCTGGCGGGGCCCGGACCTACCTTGCCAAAGACTCCGCCTATAGAGTGCAGCACGGCGTGAACAAAGGTCAGGACCGCTGCGATGCGCAGGGAAAGAACGGACTTTGTCACGATCGCTCTCCGTTTGCGGCTTTGGCGTATAGCGCCAGAATGTCGCCCCACGCGCCCGGTCCGTCGAAGCGCGCGCGCAACTGCTCGTAGCCTTCGCCATGGCGTTCCAACTTGCTGTGCTCCAGCTCTACAAGGGTTGTTGCCGGTCCCTCGGCGGTGAATCGAATCTCGACTTCACTCGCCTTGGCCATGTCCGGATCGAATTTCCAATCCGGTCGATCGTGTCCCGGACCAAGGTGCCACGAGAAAGTGACCCGATGCGGCGGGTCCCAGGCCAGCACCGTGCCCCAGTCGCACAGATTGCCTTCGACGTCCCGCTCGTACCACCGGCCGCCTACGCGCGGCTCGACGAAGATTGCCTCGAAGGGAGTTTTTCCGATGTGATGTGTCGCCGGCCACCACGTCTCCATCTGCTCCACGAACACGCTGAAGGCGCGCTCGATGGGTGCCTGTACGCGCACCGTCTTACGTACGACGGCCCCCTCCACGGTGTTTGCCATGTTTCTCTCCCAATGGTTTTTCTTCCGCTGCTGCTTGAAAGGCGCCCATCGCCGCGGTCCACATCTGATCGAAGTGCGCGCGCAACCGTGCCACGCCTGCGGGATTCAACTGATACAGCCGCCGCGTTCCAGCCTTGCTGTCGGTCAC
>Ga0187871_10004186_pt1 | contig 10933 bp, 10 predicted proteins | sample June2016WEW_16_1_FD_132988 | JGI IMG/M metagenome (GOLD analysis project Ga0187871, IMG submission 132988) | Peatland microbial communities from SPRUCE experiment site at the Marcell Experimental Forest, Minnesota, USA - June2016WEW_16_10 | ecosystem: Environmental > Terrestrial > Soil >...
AGCGGAATATCTTCGCCGGCCAGTCCGTCCGGGTAGCCCGACCCATCCCAGCGCTCATGATGATTCCGGATGATCGGCAGCACCGGCCATAGGCTCTTCATCGGCTGGCAGATCTCCTCGCCGCGGATGGGATGGCTGCGCATCACTTCCCACTCCTCCTCGGAAAGCAATCCCTGCTTGAAGAGGATGGCGTCGGGAATACTGATTTTGCCGATGTCATGCAGATAGCCGCCGCGATAGAGCGCAGTGAGATCGGCATGCGAGAGCCCTAGCGCCTCGCCCAACATCACCGACGCAACTGCCAGGCGCTGGCAGTGCTGGCCGGTATAAACGTCGCGTTGTTCCACCGTTTGCGCCAAAGCAAACAGAATGGTTTCGGCCTCCTCTAACGAATCAATAAGCGCCTTGTTGCGAAGCATGGCGCGGATGCGCGTTCGCACTACGGCTGGATGCAACGGCTTGATCAGAAACTCGTCCGCGCCGGACGAGATGCCCACGATTTCGTTTTCCACGCCCTGCACATTGGTGATCATCAGGACCGGGATCAGTTGAGTCCGCCGGTCCGCCTTCATCCACCGGCACAGCTCGGGACCACTCATTTCCGGGAGCATCAGGTCGAGAATGACCAGATCGACTTTTTCGGACTGCAGCAGCGCCATGGCTTCGGAAGCTTTGCGGGATTCCAGCATTCGATACGGCGCGGTCTTGAAGATTGCTTTCAGCAGCCTGCGATTTATCTCTTCGCTGTCAACGATCAGGATGGTGGAAGGAGGGCCGCTATGCTCCTCCGCTTCAAAAAAAGCCACTGGCGGAGCAGGTCTAACCCCGAATGACGGGGGCGTTTGTGTGGTCTTCGCCAGCATGCGGAGCGGAGCCGGGTCGCGAGCCTCAAAAGCATCTATCGTCAGAAATGTCGAAAGGTTTAACCTGAGCTGGGGCGGGCGGCTGTGCGTTTGTTATTGAAATTAAATGGGTACTTGGTTCTTGGCCACGGATGGACACGGATGTACACGGATAAGGCGAACCAGTTTATCCGTGTCCATCCGTGTGCATCCGTGGCTAAAGCTTTATCTCTTCGGCAGTCTCGCCAGGATCTGCGTGACGTACTCCAGGGTCTCCGGAATCGCCGGCACTCCCCCATCGCGATCCACACGCCCGGAGCCTGCGTTGTAGGCTGCCAGGGTGAGGGCAACGTCGCCCTTGTATTTGGCCAGCAGTTGCTTCAGCAATTTCGTCCCGGCTTCTACGTTTTGCTTCGCGTTGAATGGATCACCAACGCCCAGTTCATCAGCCGTTTCCGGCATGAGCTGCATCAAGCCCTGAGCGCCTTTGGAGGAGACCGCGCAGGGCCGGTTGCCGGACTCCTGGTTGATCACGGCGCGGATCAAGTCCGACTTTACGCCTTGCTCCTTCGAATTCTTCTCAATCAGCTGTTCCAGTTCGGCTGTGGCCATCGGATCACAAGGAGGCGGAATGAAGCGGCTCGCAGCCACCCCCTCCACCCACGGGACGGTGAAGAAAGTACCGGGCACGGCAGGTTTGCCGGTGACCGATGTCACCTGCTTCAGAACGGAGGCGCGCTGTTTGTCGATAGCGGCAGCCATCGCCGAGCGTGCGGGTTCAGGCACGGCGGGCGCCGGGGATTGGGTGACGGCCTGGGCCCATACAGCTCCGCTAAACGCCCCAATAGCCAAGATCCATCTCATCCCAATCTTCTATCGGCAGTGTACCCGAAACTCTGAATAGCACCGGAGGTATAGTGGAGCTTTCCGGTGCAGAATGCACGCGTTACGAGCAGCTTTACGGAACGAACCCGGGGTCGCGCTGGATGCCGCCGCCCTCGATATGGCAGCCATCGAACGGCCTGGGCTGGATTCCGCGCCGTATCTTGAAACGCTGGACCGCATTGCCTCCGAGCTGGACACGCGCCTGGCCAGCCACTCCCGCCCGGACGGCCCCAGGTTCGTCCGCATCGCGAACCAGTATCTTTTTGAAGAGCTAGCTTTTCGCGGAAATGACAGTGACTATTATGATCCGACCAATAGTTGTCTGGATGCCGTATTGGATCGCAGAACCGGCATCCCGATCACTCTATCGGTGGTTTATATCGAGGTAGCGCGCAGGCTGGCGCGGCCCGTTTTCGGAATCGGCCTGCCGGGACACTTCGTAGTGCAATATGCGGAAGCCGAGTACTCCACTTATATCGACCCTTTCCACCGAGGAAAGCTTCTTACCGCAGACGATTGCGGACAGCTAGCACACGAGATCACGGGCGTGGAGTTGTCCACCGAGCCTGCGACGCTGGCGCCAGTCAGCAACCGCTATATTCTGGTCCGGATGCTGAACAATCTACGCTCGGCTTATTTCCGGGCGAAACAATACGGGAAGGCCGCCCGGGTGATGGATCTGCTGGTGGAATCGTTCCCCGACAACGCCGATTACTACAAGGCGCGCGGCGTAGCACGGCTGCATCTGCGCGAATTCGTCGCGGCCAAGCGCGATCTGGAGACGTACCTGAAATGCTCGCCGAAGGCGGAAGACCGAGCGGAGATCACGCGACAGCTCGAAGCGATACATCGCTGGCTAGGGCGCCTCAATTGAGGCGCCCTAGCCACCGGTTCATCAGTTCCTCGGTTATTCAGTTCTTCAGTTCTAGGATGCCGAACCTCTTGAACTGAAAGCTGGGGAGCGCGAACCGAAGAACTGAATTACCGAAGAACCGAAGAACGCGTCCGGCTCAATAGAGCCGGACGCCGCGGGGTCCGGGCTTTCTCGTCGCATGCACCGTATCCAAAAACCGCACTTTGTTCGGATTCGATGTCATCACTACCGAATGCGTCCGGTAGCCGTCTCCGAAAAACCGGACGCCTTGCAGCAGGTTGCCGGGCGTGACGCCGCAAGCCACAAAAATGATTTGCTTGCCCGGCGCAAGATCTTCGGCGCGGTAAACCTTCCGCGAGTCCGTGATGCCCATGCGCGCCATGCGCTCCTCCTGCTCCGGATTCGCGGCCACAAGACGCCCCACCATATCGCCATGCAGACAGCGCAACGCGGCCGCCGTGATCACGCCTTCGGGAGCGCCACCAATTCCCATCACAGCGTGGACACCGGTGCCTCGAACCGCTGCGGCGATTCCGGCTGAAAGATCGCCGTCCCCAATTAAACGAATGCGCGCTCCAGCTTCTCGAATATCTGCGATCAGCTTTTCGTGACGCGGGCGATCCAGCACGATCACCACCAGATCCATCACGTGACGTTCCAGCCGTCTCGCGATGGCCCGCAGATTGTCCACTACCGGAGCATCGATATCCAGAGCGCCTCGAGCTGCTGGACCAGCGATGATCTTCTCCATGTAGCAATCCGGCGCATGCAGCAGGCCGCCGGCTTCCGAAGCCGCCAATACGGCGATGGAATTCGCAGCTCCCGTCGCACACAAATTGGTTCCTTCCAGAGGATCCACCGCGATATCGATGGCCGGATATTCCACGCCGTCGGGTGGTGGTGCGCCGACCGGCTCGCCGATATACAGCATCGGCGCTTCATCGCGTTCGCCCTCGCCGATCACGATGTTGCCTGCGATGGGTACCGTCTCAAACGCCCGCCGCATGGCCTGGACAGCGGCTAGATCGGAGCCTTTGCGATCCCCTTGGCCCATGGTTCGCGCTGCGGCCACGGCGCCTTCTTCCACCACGCGCGTCAGTTCGAACGCCAGGTGCTGCTCAAGATCGATCGCCGACGAATTGCCGGAACGTGCCATAGCCCGAACGATCATAGCACGCTATTCACAAGCCTAATTTGTCCAATTTATCCTGCTCGTAAACGCTATCTTCGCCTGGACAGCGCAGTTTTCCCTCAAACCTACCGAACTCTTTCGCTAGCGCCCAGATCAGGCTTTCGCCGCCCGGGACCGTGCGCGGCGCCTATTCACACCGGGTTCCAATATGCAGCCCGCGCGGAGATCAATGCTGCGCCAGCGCTTCCAACATCCGCTGATTCGCATGCTCCGCGCCGTTTTGCGGAATCTACCTCCAGGTGAAATCGTCGATTGTAAAATGAAAGTAGCACCCTTGGCCAGCCTCTATCAAATCCTGATTGGCCTGTTTTTGCTCACATTAGTGGGCGCGTTCGCGGGAATGCGGATGGCCGAAATTCCGTCTGTTTCGCGCCGCGTTCTGCCGTTCAGCGGAGGGCTTCTAGTGGGTATCGCGCTGTTTTGGATCCTTCCGGAAATCGCCGAACGCGATGGTTGGCTGGGAGGATGCGCGGGTCTGATTGCCGGATTTTCGCTGCTATTTCTAATCGACCGGTATTTGTATCCGGTATGCCCCACCTGTTCCCACACGCACCATCACGAAGACTGCGCCCGGAGCCTGCACGGATTCGCCGCGCCATTGCTGATCGCCTCGGGGCTCCACAGTTTTTTCGATGGCTGGAGTTTGGTGGTTTCGCAACAAAAGGGCTTCGAGGGTCTCAAGGTTGCGTTTCTGGTGGGCATCGGAGTCCACAAGTTGCCGGAGGGCCTGGCGCTGGGCGCGCTGCTGATCGCCGCTCTCGGCAAGGAATGGCGGGCGATGTTGGGCGCCACTGCGGCGCAATGCATGATGCTCGGCGGAAGCGCAGTGGCGCTGTTGGTCGCGGATCGTCTGGCGCCACAATGGACCATCGCTTTTTTATCCGTAGCCGCGGGAGCGTTCGTGTACCTGGGCTATCACGCCGTGGACAGCGAGTATCAACAGAGAGGCTTCCGAACAGCCTGGATGCCAGCCCTGACGGGCGCAGCGGGCGCGGCGATCCTAAGAGCGGTGGTGCCCGGCGTCTAACCGGTCGCTTACGCTCGCGGTTCGGAGAGCGCCGGCCGCCGCTTGTGCCAATCCGTTTTTTCCTGAAAAAACTTGCCAAGGGTCAGCAGCAGATTCTCGGAAAACGGCCGGCCCACCAGTTGAATCGCTATCGGCATTCCATCCGCAAAACCACACGGCAGCGACAATGCCGGAAGTCCAGCTAGATTTCCGGCCGGAATCAGAGCCGTGAGACCGCGCTCCTTGGGCGTAGGACGGTCACTCGACGGACGATCCAATGGCTGCGTGATTTTCGGCGCAGGAGCGAGTCGCGATGGAGCCAGCAGCACGTCGATATCGTCCAACAGAGTGCGCAGCCCCTCCTGCATCAGGCTCCGGATACGCATGGCCTTCAAATAATCCTTAGCCGGAATTTCGAGGCCCGCCTTCAGCCCGGCGATTTGCTTCTGATCGGCTAACTGGTCCACATTGCCGCTCTGAATCAGCGGCTCGAAAATCGATGAGGCCTCAGACGAAATGATGGTGCCAATCACCGGCCCGTAAGGAAACTCCGGAAGCTTCGTCTCCACCAATTGCACGCCCAAGGAACGGACCGTCTCGATCGCCTTAGCGAAATCGGGACGCGCAGCCGGGTCGGCCCACTCCGCGAAATCCACTGGAGCGAATCCTACTTTAACTTCTTTCAAGTCGCGTGCGAATTGCGGCGCGTAGTAAAAACTTTTTCCAGCCGTTGCCGGATCTTCCGCGTCCGCACCCGCTATTTCGTGCAACACCAGCCCGCAATCTTCGGCGGACCTGCACAGCGGCCCGATCTTATCCAGCGTCCACGAAAGCGCCATCGCCCCGTGGCGGCTCACTAATCCATAAGTTGGACGCAGCCCTGTGACACCGCAAAAAGCCGCGGGCGTCAGGATCGATCCGGATGTCTCCGAACCCAAGGCGTACGTAACCAACCCGGCGGCCACCGCGATTCCGGATCCGCTCGATGATCCGCCGGACCAATGCGTCGGGTCCCACGGATTCAGTCCCGGCCCCGTGAGCGAGGCGCTGGCGTAGCGATAGCTGGGACCTCCGGCGAGTTCCACCATGGCCAGCTTCCCCGTCAGAATGGCGCCGCCTTTGATCAACCTCTTCAGTACCGTGGCGTCGTAATCGAACACTTGGCCGGCATAGGGCTTGGCGCCCCAAGTGGTGGGATGCTTCGCGTAAGCCAGCAAATCCTTGGCGCCAAATGGAATCCCGTGCAGCGGACCACGATAGCGCTCGCGCTTCAGATCGCCATCCACGTCCTTGGCGGCTTTCACGGCCTTGTCGCGCAACCCCAATGCCAGCGCGTTATACCGCGGCCCCAGTTGTTCCAGCCGAGCACAAAAAGCCTTGGTCAGCTCAACCGCGGAAAACTCCTTGGCCTTGAGTTTCTGGTTGATCTCGGTGATGCTGGCGAAGAAAATGTCGTCCGGGATGGAGGCGGCCATTCGAATCCTTTACGCTCTGAAATGCACGGCCGGTTCGGTGGACATCGGCAAGTCGAACTTGGCGAGCTGCTGGGAAGTTTGCTGGATCGCGTCCTTCACCGCTTTCAACTCCTCATCCGGATTCGAAGGCAACGGAACACTGGGAGCCTGGGCTAATAGCGCCGCGGAAGTTGACAGGCCTGCCACCAGTGCGCGGCGGGTGAGTTTGGTTTCTGGTTTCTGGTTTCTGGTTTCTGGTTGGCGGGACATTGGGACTATTATAGATCCTCGCGGAGACAAGAACCAGAAACAAGAAACCAGAAACTAGAAACCTGACGCCAACGCTTCCATCGCCGCCTTTTCCATCACCGCCCGCGGCGCCGACGATCCCGTCCAGATTTCAAATTGCCGGGCGGCTTGTTCCAGGAACATTTGGAGGCCCGAGATCACGGTCAACCCTTGCTCAGTGGCGCGGCGCAGCAGGGCCGTCTCGAGGGGGTTGTAGACCATGTCGAAGACCAGCTCCGCGGGAAGTGAATCCGGAAAAAAACATCCGTCCACGTGCGGGTACATACCCAAAGGCGTTGCGTGCACCAGGGCATCGAACTTGCGCGCTTGGATTTGTTCGCGCAGCAGAGGCTCGGCGCCGCAAGCCTTGGCGAGCGACCGCACACGATCCGGATTGCGGCCGACAATGGACACCTTCGCTCCGCTCCCCACCAGGGCATACGCCGCACCGCGCGCCGCGCCGCCATTGCCAACCAAAAGAACGGATGATTTGGGAAGACGCAGCTTGCGGGCGAGCGGAATGGTGATGGCTTCTGCATCCGTATTCGTGCCCCGCCATTTTCCGGATTTTCGCCAGATGGTATTCACCGCGCCAATGCGGCGCGCCAGGGGATCCACCACATCCAAATAGCGCAGGACTTTTTGCTTATGCGGAATGGTCACGCTGAATCCGGCCACCGGGAGTTTCTCAGCCAAAATGAAAAAATCCTTCAACTGTGTCCCTTGCACCAGAAACGGCAGATACACGGCATCCAGCCGATGTGCCTGGAAGGCGCGATTGTGCACGGCCGGTGAGATGGAGTGGCGCACCGGATCGGCAATGACGCCATAAATCTTGGCCGAGTGCGAAAACTTCTCCACGCGATACAAGTGGCGCAGCAGCCGGGCACTCACCTGGCCGCTGGCGGTTCCTTCCGAAGCGTTGGGCGCGGCGTAGGTGAACAATCCTCCCCACGCAGTGGATAACACACGCGTCGGAAAGCCGGCTTCTCCCATGGCCAGCACGATCAACGGAGTCCGGGGATGCGATTTCGTGAGAGATAGCACACGGTAACTGTCGGACGGTTTGCGCGCGGTGGTGACAATCTTATAGCCATCCGCCGGAATGCGCAGCATGCGCCGCAGCACCACTTCGGGCGACGGCGTGCCTTCGTAGTTGTGATAAGAGAGGATCAGGCGAGCTTGGTTCCGAAAGGTGTCCAGGCCACCGGCCGCGTTCTCCGCGCTTTCAATCTCCACATCCACGGCGCTCGCCCCGGCGTGGATGGCCGCGCTCAACAATCGGAACTGCTCCTCCACGCTGCCGTTGTATTTTCCGTGATTCTGATGACGGCGGCAGGTGGCCAGGATGCGGCAATCCGGATGCGCCGCAAGAAACTTCCGGATCACGCCGATGCCCTGCTCCGGCGTGGCCAGATGATCCAGCCGGAACTCGAAAAACGATTCTCCGGCATCCGCCTCGCGGCGTGCATGTTCGATCAGCTTCTGCGCATCCGGAAAGCCCATCGCGATGCAGATACGCGGAAAAGAAATTGAATGCGGCATGGCTGCGGGAGGGACACAGGATAACACACTGCTCGGGGCTGGGGACTGCTCGGGGCTGGGGACTCGGGGCTAGGGACTGAGAACGCTCGGTAATCCCTAGTCCCTAGCCCCCAGCCCCGCAGCGCGCTTTCCAAGCCTCCAAAATCCCCACCGGCTCCGCAATCTCGATCCGCGCACACCCGGCGCTTTGAAAGGCCAGCGCGCTGTCGAGATCGGAAATCGCAGCGTGGCATTTGATTTTCAGGCGGTCGCGCGAATGGCTCAACAATAGAGGGACATCTTCCGGCTTGCTGGTGCCAATAAAATCGGCGCCCGCGCGGCGTGCGATCCGGCACGCGATGATGTTCAGCTCCTCGGTAAGGAATTCGCTTTCGAGATTTACTTTGAGCAATGCGGCGGATTGATGGCAGGCGTCGGCCATTTGCAGCAGCTCGGTCTCGAGATATTGAAACTGGCGGGATACCAGCTTGCCAGTGTTCATCACTGTATCGATTTCCTGAACGCCGCGCCGCAACAGATCCCGCGCTGCGTAGGTTTTCGCGGCCGTGGTTGAATATCCATGCGGCGAATCGGCCAGCGTGCCCAGGCGCACTCCGGAACCGGCCATCCAACGCGCAGCCAGATCCACATCTGAGGGACGAACGATCACGCTGGCCACGCCATGCTGCTTGGCGAGCTCGCACCCGCGCGCGATGTCCGCTTCCGAGAGCTCGGAGCGAGTCAACGCGTAGTCGATCAGCCCGGCGAGATCGGCGTAATTTGAGACGGATGCTGAAACCGCGGGATCGCTCAATTTCGTTTGCGCTTCGAAGTGGTTCCCGCCGAGAGCCCCATTTGCTTCAACTGTTCTCTGGCTGAAGCGGCAACTTCTGAGTCTGGGTACTTGGCAATCACATCGCGGAATTCGCGTGCCGCCGCATCGCGCTTCTCCATTTTCCGCAGACTCATACCCTTCATGAAGTGGGCGTCGGGAGTCTTGCGGTTCTCGGAATATTGCTCCAGGACCGCATCAAAGCCCTGCAGCGCATTGTCGTAGTCGCCTTTGTGATAGTAGATATCGCCGATGTAGTATTGCGCATTAGGCGCGAGTTCAGTCTTCGAGAAATATTTCAGATAGTCGGTGAACTCCTGCAGAGCGAGGTCATACTTCTGAGCTCTATAGTCCTTGAAGGCGTTGGTATAGGTGTCCCCAGCCGACATACCGGGGGGTGGGCCGGATGGCGCCTGAGTAGTTGCCCCGATGTCGCCGGAACTCGGAGTCGTGCCGGGCGGAGGCGGCTGAGGACGCTGTATAGTGCTGATCAGGTTCTGCAAGTCCGCCATCTTAGCGTCCAGCTTGCCCATGCGGGTATTCATGTCGAGCACGGACTCCCGCACGGCGCGGAAATCCTCCGACATCTGGTCCAGCTTCTGGCCCACGCTCGCCACAGGCTGAGAGACTTGCTGCGCCTGCTGCTTCATCGCATCGTTGAACTTGTTTTCCATCACGCCGACAGCGACATTAGTACGATTCACGCTCTCCAGAGTCTGTTGCACCAGCGCCATCATGGCAGCGAATTTCTCGTCCTGCGCGCGCTGCAGCGTACGCACTTGGTCCTGCAGCATTGCCACGTCGCGCTGCAATTCCTGAATCTCTTTGCTCGCGCCAAAAGCGAAGGGCGCCAGCGCTAAAAATACCACCGTAAACGCTGATGTCGTGCGGGACAAGCTCATAGCAACTCCTGTCGTCGGATGCGGGCGCCCGCCGAATGACAAGCGCCCGCTATCTCTTAACTACCTCACTGGCCGGCCGAGAGATGTGCGCGGCGGTTCTTCTGCCAGCACTCCTCATTGGCTTCGGTACACTGTGGACGTTCCTTGCCGTAACTGATGGTCTTGATACGGTCACCAGCTACGCCCAACTGCACCAGGAAATCCTTGGCTGCGCTGGCGCGCTTGTCACCCAGAGCGAGATTGTATTCAGCCGAGCCGCGCTCGTCGCAGTGCCCCTCCACAACAACCGTGAAGTTCGGATCCTGCGCGAATATCTGCTTCAACAGGCCGGCATCGCGAGTCAACGCGTCGCGCGCATCCGCGCGAATGTCGCTCTTGTCGTAATCGAAGAACGCATCCTGCGATTGTTGCTGCAGCATCTCAGCGCTGGACAGCCGCGGACCTGTCGGCGCCGGCGGTGGAGGCGGTGGCGGCGTGGTTACCGATACCGTAACTGTCCGGCTATCGGATCCACCCGGCCCGTTCGCCGTCAAAGTGTACGTGGTCGAGCTGGTCGGGAAAACCTGCCGCTGTCCGCGGCTCTGCACCGCGCCGATTCCGTTGTCAATCGACATATCGGTGGCGTTGCTGATGGACCAGCTCAATGTGGACGACTGGCCTTTCTCAATGGTGGAGGGCTCCGCCGTGAAGCTGTCAACTGTTGCTCTCGCGACAGTCGGCGCCGGCGCTACGTCGCGAGTGGGGGGCGGCGGCGGAGGCGGCGGAACTTTCTTCTTGCATCCCGGAGCCACTACTGCGATCGCTAATACCAGCAGTGTGGCTGCAATTTTGGAAGCGTGCAATCTGTCACTTGCGCTCATCCTGACAATCTCCTCTTCTTCAAGTCTACTGAGTTCCTTTGGTCCAAACAGGCTTTTCATTATTGCCTTGTGTAGTGAGTTGTTGCAATCCCGAGCCATCCGCCAACATGGTGAAGATCTGCGAAGTACGCCCGCGCTTGGATGAAAACACCAGGTGGACTCCATCCGGCGCCCAGTTCGGATTTTCGTTCCGGCCCGCTCCATGAGTAAGTTGTTCAAGCGTCCCGCTGGCTATGTCCATTATAAAAATGTTAAAGTTTCCCGGCTCGAACCC
>Ga0187871_10004187_pt1 | contig 10928 bp, 8 predicted proteins | sample June2016WEW_16_1_FD_132988 | JGI IMG/M metagenome (GOLD analysis project Ga0187871, IMG submission 132988) | Peatland microbial communities from SPRUCE experiment site at the Marcell Experimental Forest, Minnesota, USA - June2016WEW_16_10 | ecosystem: Environmental > Terrestrial > Soil >...
AGCGTCGTCAGCTTGCCACCCGGTGTGAGCTTGAAGACCGTCCCCCAGTCGTGGGCGCCGCCGCCCGACGTAGTCCCGTAGAATTTTCCGTCGGTGGCCTGGATGACCCCCGCGTAGGGGTAGAAGCCGTCCGCGCAGTTCTTTTGGGCGCAGAAACTGTAGACCGTGGTGAGCGTGCCGCTCGGGGTGATTTTGAAGACCGACCCATTGTTGAAGGCCCCGCCACCCGAGGTAGTCCCGTAAAAGTCCCCATCGCCGGCCAGGATGAGCCCGGCGTAGGGGGCCTCGCCGTCGGTGCAGACTGTTACGCAGAAGCTGTGCAGCAACGTGAACGCGCCGCCGGACGTGAGTTTGAAGACCGTCCCATGGTCGTTTGCGCCCCCGTAGAGGGTCGTCCCGTAAAAGTTCCCATGGGCGTCTTCGACCAATCCGGACTCGGGGTTGGCGCCGTCGGGGCAACGCCCGACCTCGGGGCAGGCGAAACTGTAAATCGTCGTGAGCGCGCCACTCGGGGTGATTTTGAAAACGGACCCACAGCCGTAGCATTGGGCTCCACCATCGAGCGTAGTGCCGTAAAAGTCCCCGTTGGCGGCCTGCACCAGCGTCCCATACGGGAATGCGCCGTCCACGCACGGAGCGCCTTTGGTGCAGAAACTGTATAGTGTCGACAACTTGCCGCCCGGAGTCATTTTGACAATTGCACCATAGTCGCTCGCCCCGCCAGCCGACGTTGCGGCGTAAAGGTTCCCATCGGTGGCCTGGACCATCGCCGCATAGGTCTGCGATCCGTTCGCTCCATTGAAGTCGAGCAGAATCTTGAGGGTCTGTGCAGGCAGGGCGATCGCCGTGGTTGCGCACAGCAGTATAACGGCCCAGGCCTGGCGGTTGAGTTCGCGCAAAGTGGTAGGGATTGGTTTCATATGGCCGACAATTATACACCAGATCGGCCGGCAGCGCGGGTGTTAAGGGGCAGACTGGTACGTAACTGATTTGGGGATTCCCGGGTGAAGGAAACCGCTTCCTGACGGTCGCGGCTCGGTAAACCTCACGCAGTCGACGCAACCGTTACTAAGCCGCGACCGTCAGGAAGCGGTTTCCCCACAACGGTCAAACACCCGCGGCAGACAGGCCGGGAGGCCCGTGCTGCTAGGACTTGTTATCCAGGATGAAAGTCGGGACCAGGCCACCGACGGAAGAGAAGCCGCCATTGCCGGTGGAGAGCCAGCTCGAGCAGCTCAGCACCTTGCCCAGATAGGCGAGCGGGTGCACGTCCACCTGCATCTCCTTGAACTCCAGGTTGCCGTAGGTCACCATGGGGAACACGGAGCGCACCGGACTGACTTTCTCCTGCACCACGTAGGGCGAACGCATGGCCTGCTTCAGCGCGCGGTCCCAGGCGGTCTCATCCATCTCCCATCCGAAGAAACTGTGCTGGTCGCTGTAGTCGTCGTTCGGCTTGAGGACCAGCTTCTCGCGATTTTGCGCGATGAACTCCAGCAGATCGACGGTCTCCTCGCGATAGGTGGTCTTGCCGGCGGACACCAGCCGGGTCCACGGCACGTGATCGTGAATCGCCTTGCGTTCGGCGGGCGGGAATTTGGCCGTGAGCGCGTCGTCGGTGAGCAGGCCGAACATGGCTTTCTTGTGCGCCAGCTCGGAACGGAAACTGTTCACCACGCAAACGGTACGCTCGCGGTAGGCGCGCACCAGCGGATGCGTCAGGTCGAACCGCATCAGAAACTCCTGAATGCTGATGCGGCGGTAGATCAGATCGATCTCGAAGGGGCCTTTGCGCAGGACTTTGTTGCGGTATTCCAACTGATCCGGCGAGACGATTTCGACCGCGTATCCTTCCTCGCGGAAGAAATCGCGAAACAATTGGAACTCGCTCTGTCCGGACTGATACGCCGGGCGGAATTCCAGAATCGCGATGTTGGGCTTCTTGTGCCCGCCGAATTGTTTATAGGCCTTGAGCAGCGCTCCCAGTAGATTTTTCTTGCCGCCCACGCGGCTCAGATGGTAACGCTTGCGGAATTCCTTGACGGGCGGCGAATCGTAGAACAGGTCGGCGAGGACCTCGGTGTAAGCCGCGCCGGTGGGCGAGTCGGCATTGTACTGCACCACGTGAAGAGTCCCGTTGGTGAGGTGCGAATCCAGGCGCGAGGCGACTTCCGGCACCTGGTAACCGGGATCGATGGCGGCCAGCATTTTTTCGGCCGGCAGCAGTTCCATGCGGGCCAGAAGGCTGGGGCTGTCGAGCACCATGCGCTGCATGCGGTCGATAGCGCTGATGAGGGACTCGCCCGTTTTCACCAGGCTGTCGTACTGGCGGCGGGTGATGAAATTGGGGCGCAGAAACGGGCAGATCAGGCGCCCGCCAGCGGAGAGGTGCTCCTCTTCCATGCGCTTGTGAAGATCGTCCACCCAGGCCAAGTCTCGGCAAGGGCCGTTCTCCAGTAGCCTGTTGTACCGGGATATGGCGTCGTCTAACTGGGACATTCGCAACCGTGAAATGATCTATAATCAGTATCGCACAGCGTGCGCCAAGAGTATAGTTGTAACTTTACTGAAATCCATGTAAGCCTTTGTATTTCAAGTATTTATAGATATTTTTGGAGGCCTGTGCAAGGCGGTCCCGGAGACGCGCCGCGGGCGTGGACATCTTCCCCGGCAAAAAAAAGAAGCCGGCTGGGGTGACCCCAACCGGCTTCCGGGAAGTGTCGATGCGCGGGGCTGCTACTCGGCGGATGTCACCTTTCCATCCACGAAGGTGATTTTCAGGTCCTTATAGACATACAGTTTCTTGGTGCCTAAATCGACCTTGTTCTTGGGCTGCCCTAGGATCGCGATCACTTCGTCGACGCTCTGGCCGATGTCGACATTCCGCGCAGGAGGAGCGGCGCTAGCCCCCTCGTTGTTGGGTCCGCCGGACTCGCTGAGCGCTTGCTGATCGGCTTGGTTGCCTTCCTTGGCCGTATCGGCCAGCTCGGATTTGACGTTGGGATCGTCCGGGGGCGCGATCGCCGCGAATCCGGTCTGAACCGGAGCGGCCGTGGCGCCTGCGGGCGCGGCCGGGATTCCGTTCTGACCTTGCTTGGCGCGCAGATCGCCCATGCCGCGATCGATGGTTTCCCGCATGTGATTCTGCATTTCCTGGAGATCGGCGATCCCCACTTGGACGCTGGCGCCCCGTTGGCAGTCCTGGCCCTTGCTGGCCAGCACGACCATGGTGGCGTCTTGCGAGTTGGCCGGCGTGCCGGGGTTGAGCTGCAGGACGTCGCCTTCGGTGACGCCGCAAGTGCCGCCGTCGAAAGGCACGTCCAGGGGCGTGGATACGACGAAGACGTGCGTGGTGTTGTCCGTTAAGATCCGGGCGATCCCGCTGGAGCCGGGGTCGGGTATGGCTTGCGCTCCAGCCGCCGCCTCTGACCTTTCCAAAGCGATCTGGCGGCGGACTTCATCCGCGATAGCGTTTTTCACGTCGGCCGGAATCGGCGCGGGGGCTTCCAACTGGGCATTGGCCAGTTCGGCGGCGCGCTCGGCATAAGCGGCCTCCAGCGTCTGCGACACGTAGTAGTCGGTCAACCAGAAGGCGGGGCCGGCGTAAACCGGGTAAGGCGTGAAGTAGGCTCCGTAGTACGCGAACCACGGGTTCCCGACCCAGCCCCAGGGATACGCGATGGGCGCCGCCCAGGGATAATATGCCCAACCGTAGAAGGCTGGCGCGAAATAGAAGCCCGGCGCATAAACGCCCAACGAAACTCCCCAAAATCCGTAAGGATGGTAGAAGCCGCCGTACATCCTGCCGTTGTAGAAGTAGCTGCGACGCTCGAAGTTCACGCCGCGATACCCGAAGGAACGGCCGACGTAGCCATGCCCGTAACGATTGCTGACCACCCTGGCGCCGTCCGCGCGGGTGCGGACGATGGTCCGAGAGCCGCCTGGCCCGTGATGAATATCCATCCCGTGGGCGTGTACGGTGCTGACATGGCCGTTCGCGCTGCGGTGGACCTCGGCGCCGCTCTTGGTATGGGTAACGGTCTCTTTGGAGTGGCTGGAAGCGGTGTGGGTGGTGGTATGGCTGGTGGTGCTGTGGCTCGCGGTACTGTGGCTGGCATCACTGTGGCTCGCAGTGCTGTGGCTTGCCGTGCTGTGGCTTGCACCGGACGTTCCGCCGGCACGGCTGGCATTAGACGTTCCTCCGGTGTGGCCCGCGCCGGAAGCTCCGGATGTATGCCCGGCAGTGCTGCCGCCTGCGGTACGCCCGTAAGTGTTCCCCCCCGCGGCGTGCGATGCGCCGGCCGTGGACCCATGCGATGCGCCGGCCGTGGACCCATGCGATGCGCCGGCCGTGGTCCCATGCGATGCGCCCGCCGTGGATCCATGCGATGCGCCGGCCGTGGATCCATGCGACGCGCCGCCCGCGGAAGGTCTGGCTCCGGAACTCGCGGGATGGGAGGCCCCGCCGCCGGACGGTCTGGCTCCGCCACCCGCGGGATGGGAGGCCCCGCCGCCGGACGGTCTGGCGCCTCCGCCACCCGCGGGATGGGAGGCCCCGCCGCCGGACGGTCTGGCGCCTCCGCCTCCCGCGGGCTTGCCTCCTCCACCAGACGGTCTGGAAGGCGCCGAGGCTTTCGGCGCTGAGCCCTTAGCTTGCAAGACTCCGAACGGCACGCACAACAGCGCGGCCAACGCTCCCGTGATCGAACTGCGTACAACGGCATTGCGAACTTGAACTGTGCTCATATGTTTTCTCCATTTTCCCGGGCGCGGACCTGAATCCGTATCCCCATTACTCGACGTTGACGACTTTCTCCTTTACGAATGTTACTTTCAAATCCCTGTAGACGTAGATTTGCTTGCTGTCCAGCTTGACGATCTTCTCAGGCGTACCCAAGGCCGCGACAACCTGATCGGGGGTTTGTCCCACCTCGATCCGCACTGGTTCCGCCGGGGGCGGCTGGGGCGTTTCCCCTTGCGCCGGCGCTTCGGCCTGGGCCGCGGGCGCTTCCTGCGGCTGCGGCTGAGCCTGAGCGTCCTGGCCGGCATCGGCCTCGGGTACCGCCAGGACTGAGGCAATGGCCTGCTGCACATGGCTGAAATCGGTGGCGTTCAGAAATCCGTTCACTAAATGGACCGAAACCTTCGCCAGGTGAGGATGATGCGCGGGATCGGCGGCGGCCGGGTCGCAAGTGCCGCAGGTTTGGACATAAAGGTCGACAGAGGCAGGCTTAATCTCCATCTTCGTCAGGTACACCTTGTCATCCACCGCCAAGGCCACGCTATCCACCTTTTTATCCACCTTACCCCCGCCCCACGGCATTTTAATACGATCCTTCATCTTGCCTTTGAGGGTATCGACAGCGCCGCTCACGGCGCCGGCCGTGATTTTTCCATCCTCATAATCGTTGCCGTAATACCCCAGCCCCGCTGGGTTGGCTTGGATGCCCTCCATCTTCACCACCAGAGTGGCGCCAGCCCGCGCTACCTTGATTCCAGAGGCGTCCATGACCGTGGGCACATACGCCGCCTGTAACTGTTGCACCAGGCCGCCTTCAGCCCCTCGGCCCTGCGCGGCGGTTAACATTGCCGCGGCCAGTAATACGGCTATGGCCGAACAGAGGGTCCTAGTAAAGTTTCGCATAGATTGGTGCTCCCTTCCGGGACGCTGGAAGTATTATAATTTTCGCTCTCAATATGTATGGCGTGGAATTTGCGGGGAAATACTCATGGGAATGTAAAAAACTTCTCTTCCGTCCCGCGGGCGGGCATTATATACTGATCGAAAGTGTCTGCCAACTCAAAAGACGCGAAAGGCGAGACGGGCGGTCTTACGCAGTTGTTGAACCGGATGCAAAAGGGGGATCGCGCCGCGGGCGAGGAGGCCGCCGCCAAGATTTACGGAGAACTGCATCGCATCGCGTCCCGCGAGATGCGCCGCGAGCGGCCGGGACATACTTTGCAAACGACCGCGCTGGTCAACGAAGCATACATGCGGCTAGCGGCGGCCGGATCCCTGGAGATCCAGAGCCGGGGACATTTTTTCGCGGTTGCCAGCCAGCAGATGCGGCGCATCCTGGTGGACCACGCGCGATCCGCGGGCGCGCAACGGCGGGGAGGCGGCGCGATGCAAGTCGATCTGGACGCGGTGGCGATAGGTGTCGAGGGACGCAGCGTGGATCTGCTTTTGCTGGACGAGTCGCTGGCGGAGTTGGAAAAAATAGAACCGCGCGCCGCGAAGGTGGTGGAACTGCGATACTTTGGCGGCTACACGGACAAGGAAGTGGTGGAGGCGCTGGGGGTTTCGCTGGCGACGGTGCGCCGCGACTGGGAGTTCGCGCGATCCTGGCTGTTCCGGCGCATGCAGGGAACCGGGGGTGGCAGGACCCCGGCCCCTTAGGGGGAATCGACCGGCCATGTCACCGGAAACTCATCGGCGCGTGCGCCAGCTTTTCGACGAAGCCCTGGAGCGTCCGGCGGCGGAGCGGACTGCGTTTCTGCGGGCGGCATGTGGCGGCGACTTCGACCTGTTTGGGCAGGTGGCGCAACTGCTGGCGGCGCAGGCGGAGTCGGCCAACTTTCTGAAAGAGGAACCGGCGTGGCCGCAGCACATCGGGCGCTACCTGGTTACCGGCGAGCTGGGCCGGGGAGCCATGGGCATCGTCTACGAAGCCATCGATCCTCTGATCGGGCGTAAGGTTGCGGTAAAGGTGATTCGCCTGGCGGGCGGCAGCGAGGCGGCGTTCCTGCGGGATCGGCTGTTCCGCGAGGCGCGTTCGGCCGGCGGGCTGTTTCATCCCGGCATTGCGGTGATCCTGGACGTAGGGCAGGATGGCGATGTGGCCTTTATCGCCATGGAGTGCGTGGAAGGGCCATCGTTGGCGCAGGTGATGGCCGCCTGCCGGAGGGTCGACCGCGGCGAAGCGCTCCAGATCCTGCAGCAAACCGCCGCGGCTTTGGATTTCGCGCACGGCAAGGGAGTGGTGCATCGCGATATCAAGCCCGCCAATATCATGCTCGACAAGGGCTTCACCGTAAAGGTTGCCGATTTCGGAATCGCCAAGATCACATCCGCGCCGCAATACACCCAAACCGGCATGACCATGGGGACGCCCAGCTACATGTCGCCGGAGCAGGTGGAGGCGAAAGCGTTGGACGGAAAGTCGGACCAATTCTCGCTGGCGGTGGTGGCGTACGAGTTGCTGACGGGCGAGCAACCGTTCCAGGCGGATTCGTTCATGGCGCTGGCGCACACGATCGTGTACGGGCCGCGGCCTTCCGCGCGCGCGGCGAACCCGGAACTGCCGGCGGAGGTGGACCAGGTTTTTTACCGTGGACTAGGCAAGCTTCCCGAGGAGCGCTACTGGAACTGCCGCGAGTTTGTGGCGGCCCTGGAACGCGCGTTGACCGCACGGGCCGGCGATGCCGACGACGCCACGCGCGTTACCGTCAAGCCTTTACCCGCGGCCCCTGCGGTCCGGACGCGCGGGAGAAAACTGTCGCGCTACATTGTAGGCGGTTCCGTGGCGGCGTTGCTGTTGGCCGCCGCCGGGCTCGTTTATATTTGGCTCACGCGCCGGCAGGTGGAGGAGCCCCAGGCCGCGGCGGTGCAGGCGCCCCAAGGCCCACCGGCCGCGCCTGTCACGCAGCGGCAGGCAGCCGCTCCTCGGGCGGTTCCGGCCATCGCCCGGTTCCTGGCGGATCCGCGGTCGATCGAGCCGGGTACCCAGACGACGCTGAGCTGGGTGGTTTCCGGCACATCCGAGGTGGACGTTGAGCCGGGCATCGGCAAGAAGCCGGCTGCGTACAGCGTGCCAGTGGCGCCGGCGAAATCCACCAGGTATGAATTGACGGCGGCCAACGCGGCCGGGACCACGCGCGGGGAAGCTTTTGTGGAGGTGAAGCCGAAAGCGGCGGAACCGGACGTTGCCACACGCGCAAGGCAACTCTACCGGGACGGCGAGTCCAAGATGCGCGCGAAGCAATTCGCCGACGGAGTGGCGCTGCTCCGCAAGGCTGGGGAGTTGGGCGACACCCGCGCCATGCTGAGGCTCGGCGACATCTACGGCGAGGACGGCGAAGGCCACGTCCTCGACGAGCCGGAAGCCGCGCGCTGGTTCCGCAAAGCCGCCGATGCGGGCGACGCGGAGGGTATGCTGCACCTGGGCGGATGTTATGAACTGGGCGCCGGCGTTCCCGCGAGCGATGAGTTGGCGGTGACGTGGTACCGCAAAGCCTCCGACAGCGGGGATGCTTCGGCGACGTACAATCTGGCGAAGATGTACGAGAGCGGCCGGGGTATTCCCAGGGATACGGTGCAGGCTCGCATCCTCTATCAGCGCGCGGCCGACATGGGCGAAGCGGAGGCCAAGGCATGGATCGCGCAGCACGGCGGGCATTAGCGGGCGGTCAGATGTCAGTTTTCAGCTTTCAGCTACGAACACACCCTCCGATGTGAGACGCACTTTTGCGCTGCTGGAGGTCGGGCAATTCTGCCCGCTTAGGCGAGCAAAGCTCGCCTCTGGAGATTGGCCTTTTAGTGGGGCAGGCCTCCAGGCCTGCGCGGGTTCTCCAGAACCCGCTCTGCGGCGAGCAAAGCTCGCCTGTGTCGGCAGAGTGCCGACACGGCACGCCGGGGGCGTGCGCCACGAGGGCTACCAATTGAAATGGCCAATCTCCGCAGCCGGCTTTCAGCCGGCTTGGCCGCCCTCCAGTTGGTTTTCGACGGTGCCTCACTCAAACGAACTGGTACTTCTCGCCCTTCTCGTCCCAGAGGATCTTGCGGTTCTGCTTGTAAGAAAGCGTCGCCATGTGGCCGGAAATGGCCGCCTGCTGGCCGACTTCCGGAGACGCAATCACCTGCTCGTTGCCGCGAATGGCTTCCACCCAGTTGCGGAAATGGTTGATGGCGCCATCCCGCTCCCCAAAGTCCTTGGGACCGTTCAGGTGGATCGCTTGACGCGCCTTCACGCGGTCCGGCGCTTTGCCGCCGAGCAACTGCGGCGTGAAATACAGGTCCATGCGGTTGAGCACTTCGATGGTGCCTTCGTTGCCGCACAACTGCTCGCCGTACCCGTATTGATCGTTGCCGAAATAACTGGAATAGTTGATCTGCAATTTGCCGGGATATTCGTAGATGGCGCTGAACGTATCCGGCGTGTCGCGGTCGTCGTCGCCGCCGGTCCAGCGGTAGATGCCTCCCGAGGCCATGCAGGAAGACGGCACGGTGCGGTCCAGCATGAAGTTGACGACGTCGGTCTGGTGCACCAGCAGGTCCGTGGAAATGCCGCCCGAGTAGTCCCAGTACAAGCGCCATTGATAATAACGGCGTGGGTCCCAGGCGCGCTGCGGCGCCGGCCCCAGGAACTTGGCCCAGTCCGTGTTCTGCTCGTTGGCGTCCTTTGGAATGACGTAGCGCCAGGCGGGATTATCGTCGGTTGAGTTGCGATACCAGAACGCGCGCACGAAATGGACGTCGCCGATCATGCCCTCTTTCACCAGTTCCTTGGCTTTCTTGTACAAGGAAGAACTGCGGTTTTGGGTGCCCACCTGCACGATCTTGCCGGACTTCTTCCACTCCCGGACGATATCGAAGCCCTCTTCGATGGTGTGGGCCAGCGGTTTTTCGAGATAGACATGCTTGCCGGCGCGCAGGGCGGCGATGGCCATGTCGCGATGCAGGTGCTCCGGCGTCATGATGAACACCGCGTCGATGGAGGCGTTCGCCAGTAGTTCGTGGTAGTCCTCGTAAGTGGCCGGCGTGTTGCCCCAGATGGTTTGCACGCGGTCCTTGCCGCGTGCCAGGTAGCCCTGGAAAGTATCGCAGATGGCGGTAATGGCGACGGTGTCCGGAGCGGCCTTCTTCAGCCAGTCGATGCCCGCGTTGCCGCGCGTGCCCACGCCGATCCAGCCGATATTGATTTTATCGTTGGCGCCGCGGGCGGCGATGACGGCAGGTCCGGCCAGCACAGCCGCGGTGGCCGTAGTTCTCAGAAAGTCCCGGCGATCCATAGCGAAATGGTAGCAGACTCCCGGCTCTTACACCATTTCGCCGCGCGCCCTCGCAATAACCGCCAAGTATTGCCGCGCCTTATCTTCGATCAGGTCGTAGCGCCCTTCCCGAATGAGTTTGGCGTCCACCAGTTCGCCTCCCACGGCCACCGCGCAGGCGCCGGCTTTCAGGAATTCGCCGGCGGTCTCCAGGTTCACGCCGCCGGTTGGAATCATTTCGATCTGCGGAAAAGGCCCCTTCAGCGCCTTGATGTACTTCGGCCCACCCACATTCCCGCAGGGAAAGATCTTCACCATATCGGCGCCTGCTTCCCATGCGGTGAGCACCTCGGTGGGAGTCAAAGCGCCGGGGCAGATCGCCTTTGCATAGCGCTTGGCCATTTCGATGGTGGCCAGCTTCAGACTGGGAGTGACGAAGAATTCGGCCCCCGCCAGCATGCAGATGCGCGCGGTCTCCGGGTCCAAAACGGTACCGGCGCCCAGCACGATCTTGTCGCCGAACTGGTCCGCGATTTTTTCGAGCGCGCGCACGGCGCCCGGAACGGTCATGGTGATTTCGGCCGCGCGCACTCCCCCGCGGTAGATGGCTTCGATCGCCCGGATGGCCGTTTCCGCGCTGGACGTGCGCACTACCGGCACAATGCCGATCGCGGTGATTTGAGAGAGAGTCTCCCTTGCCTGCATGGCTCCCAAGTTATCACGCCTGCCGGCATAGGGGCCTGCGGCCCACGAATAGTGATGAAAACCAACTGGAGGGCGGGCAATTCTGCCCCGCTGGTAGCACGGGCTTCAGCCTGGCTTCAGCCTGGCTTCAGCCTGTGTTAGGCGAGCGGAGCTCGCCTGTGTCGGCAAGAGCACTGGCGGTCCCTTCGGGAACCTCTCTGGCGCCAGAAACCGGGCTCCACTTGACAGGTTTG
>Ga0187871_10004189_pt1 | contig 10922 bp, 7 predicted proteins | sample June2016WEW_16_1_FD_132988 | JGI IMG/M metagenome (GOLD analysis project Ga0187871, IMG submission 132988) | Peatland microbial communities from SPRUCE experiment site at the Marcell Experimental Forest, Minnesota, USA - June2016WEW_16_10 | ecosystem: Environmental > Terrestrial > Soil >...
AACTGCTTTGCGCCTCGTACTCCCAACATAAAGTCTTTGTACAAGTCGCTCTGTCGCAGATGATCGACGTCCCTGAGGATCGCCCGGACCGACAGTCCATTCGCAATCGCTTCAAGCAGCTGGTGGCGGATTTTGTCCTGTGTCGCGCCGACCTCGCCGTCGTTACTGTCATCGAGCTGGATGACCGCACTCATGAGCGGTTGCGCCATCAATACGCTGACGCTCGCAAAAATAAGGCGTTGGCGGACGCGGGTATCAGGCTTGTAAGAATTCCCGCGGGCAACCTGCCATCGGCTGAAGAACTGCGCTCTATCATAGACGCGGACAGTGACTCGAGCGGGCAGACGAAGCGAGAGAACGAGCCGCGTTGCGCGCCAGACGAATCTGATCTTCGGCTCGCCGATGATTGGGGACATGTACCAGGGGACCCAGGTGAATGGTCGGCCACAACTGAGGACAGCGAGAGAGCCGTGCGGATGTATCTGCTGAAGGCAGCGGGCTCCGCCATCATTCTCGTGGTTGGATGGCTGCTCTACAGCGAGGTCCTGCCATGGATTGCACAGCAAGCATTCCGGCCGCTCGCCGCGATACGAGTCGCCCCGGAACCTCACACCACGCAATCGGTCGCAACGACGTCCTCGGCTATCCCGGTCGCCTCGGCAGCTGTCAAGCCCCCGGCACAAATTCCGGCTGAAAACCAGAGGGAACAGCCGCAGACCGACGCGGAGACGAGAAAGCAAAAGGAGCTCGCCTGGTCGACATTCTATTCGGCGCCGGCATCTTGCGAGCATCCCGCGGATTGGACCGCCCAGGTGGAGTGTGGCAATCAATATATGCGAGCCAAAAAGGCATTCGAGGAGCGGTGGGCGCTCGAGCATGCCTCTGCGCAAGCGACTGGCGGGGTGGTGGTGCTCGAGAATGCCTCGATCGGCTCTCATCACCATTAGATCTACCCTAAGCGCGGAAGCGTCGGCGGCCACCCCGTGACGCCGCAATTCTAGGTAGATTGCGCCAGTAGTGCCCTCCATCGCCCGCTGAGCGGCGCAACCTCATCCCCACGAACCCACGTGGCGGCACGCAGGTGGGCGGTGTGCGCATAGGCCCACCGTGCAACGCTCGTCGTTCCGCGCGCATCGACGATGATGTTGCCGCTCCGAGCCGCCTCCGCAATGGCGCCGCCATGAGTCTGATTTCTCGTCAACCATCGGTCCAGATGCACCTCGGCGGCCACTAGATCACTCTTGTGGCGGTTGCATTCCTTATGCGCTAGTACCAAGTTGTGGGCAAGGTCGCGCGGGTAGCGTGACCAGGGTATGAAGTGATCAACCTCCCCGCTTTGCACCGGTCGCTCGCAGTAGAAGCACTTTCCGCCCTGGACCTCGGTGAGAGGCCTGGTCATACGCAGCAACGCCGAACGGTCGGCGCCAAACAGGAATTGACCCAGATCGGAGGTGGGTCCCAGCAGCAACGAGTTGCCCGGCAGCGCCTGGATGAAATGCATCCACTCGGATTGCGCGAGCCGGACGATCATGCTGTGAAATCGCCGCAGATTGGCCGGCACACCCCGCTTTAGGCGTATGTGACCGGTCACCGGGCTTTCGGCATATAAGAAATCCAAAGATTCATTTCGCAGGCGCTGCAGCCGCCACAGAGGCATCTCTGTCACCAACCGGACCGTCTCGGTCACCGCCCGCGACCACGCGGCCGATCGCTTGGCCGTCGACAGCGATCCATGTGATTCTCGGAGGCCAGCGACGGTGGTGAGGATGGCCGCCTGTCGGCCGGTATTCTGTTGAAGTATGTTGTAGGCGCCATCCGCCACGGCGTTTCCGTAGGGGGCGCCCTGGCGCCAGTAGAGCTCGAGGAACTGCTCGGCGATGGCGCGGATCGGCACATCGAGCTCGCTTCCATCGTCTGTCCCGAGTTTGATGGCGAGATCGGCAATAGCGATGAGCAGGGCGAATTTATAAGTGGCGACGTATAGCCCTTCCGACAAGAGTCGCTCGATGTTGCCCAGGAACTCGATCTGTTCATCCGCCGTCGGAGCGGGAATGTCATTCACTTACGGTAGCCATGATCTGGTGGCAAGCCCGCGTCCATGCCGATCGTATAATTGGCCTTCGCCGGAATGACATGGCGGACACCGCCCCGCGGATCCTCCACATCGCCGAAAAACCTTGGGATGAGGTGGATGTGAAGGTGGAAGACTGTTTGCCCAGCGGCCGCTCCACTGTTGATACCGATGTTATAGCCATCGGGCTTGTGCCGCTCCTCGATGATGGCCTTCGCGGACCTCACCATTTCCAGTAGTGCAATCTGCTCTTCGTTGGTCGCATCAAACCACGTCGCAACATGGCGCCGCGGTATGATGAGTGCGTGTGCCGGGGATACCGGATATCCATCCCAGAGCGAAACCGCCAACGGACCATCCGCAAATATCCGGCTGCTCGCGGGATCGCAGAACGGACAGGAGGCCGGGGCGGGGTTGCTAAGCATAGCTCCATTGTAATTCCATAGGTAAGGCAGGCGCCTCACGTCATCGAAATTCTAGCGGAAGCTGATATGACCACCGAAGCCCAATCGATTGGCCGAGAATTGCTCAAAACTGGACTGCTGGGGGCCGTCACGCTGGAGACGCTCGGTCGTGTCGAGGCGGCGTTGCGCTGGCTCGAGCGCATGAAGGGCCGGCAGCTCCTCCCGGTGGTCGAGTAGTAGTCCCCCGGCGCCGCCTCACCGCATGGACAAATTCGACCGCATCTTCCACCTGCACGCCATTCTTGCCGCCCGCCAGACGCCGATCTCCCTCGAGGATCTGATGGCGCGGCTCGAATGCTCGAAGGCGACCCTCTATCGCGCCATCGCCGTGCTGAAGGACACCCTGCACGCCCCGGTGGTGTTCGATACCGGGGTCGGCGGCTTTCGTTACGCGCGCACGAGCGGCGAGGGCGCGTTTGAGCTGCCCGGGTTGTGGTTCAACTCCGCCGAGCTCCAAGCTCTCGCGCTGATGCAGCGCTTGCTCAAGGATCTGGGTGGCGGGCTGCTCACCGAGCATTTGGGGCCGCTGTCCAAGCGCCTGGACGAGCTCACGCGCCACCGGCGCCTGAATTTAGGCGAGGCCGCCGGCCGCCTGCGATTCCCGGCGATTGCTTCCCGTCCCACGGGCACCGCCTTTCAGACCGTTGCGGCGGCGACCCTTCAGCGCAAAAAGATTTGGATTGAATACCATGCGCGCGGCACGGATCAGCGCTCCGAGCGGACCCTGTCGCCGCAGCGGGTCACGCATTATCGGGAGGCCTGGTATCTGGATGCGTGGGATGAGGATAAGTCGGCGCTTCGCTCCTTCGCAGTCGACCGCATCCGGCGCGTGACCGTACTCGGTGCGCAGGCGCACGATGTGGCGGACGCGGCGCTCGATGCCCACTACGCGAGCTCCTACGGCATCTTCGGCGGCCCGGCGGACAAGCTCGCGGTGCTTCTGTTCTCGGCCGAGCGCGCCCGCTGGGTGGCCGACGAGGTGTGGCATCCATCGCAGCAAGGAACCCGGCTCGCGGACGGGCGCTATGAGCTTCGCATCCCCTACGGCGATCCACGCGAGCTCGTCATGGATGTCCTCCGGCATGGGGCCCACGTCACCGTGCTCGGACCGGCGTCGCTGATTGATGCGGTTAGAAGTGAGCTGGGAAAGGCCTTGCAGCTGTATCGCGATCCGGGCGGCTAGCGCCGCTCCCGATTGAACATATCGCGAGATTCTTAAGGCTCGCGCGCGAGTCTCAGGTTCTGAGACTCGCGCCCCATACCATGTCTCGCATCCGCCAACTATTGGGATTTCTATGAACACTGTACTGCTACCGCTTCTCCTCGCTGCCGCCGCAGCGAATATCATCCTGCTGGTGATGCTGCTGCTCCGGAGCTCGAGCAGCCACGCCTTTGCCAAGGACGTGCGCGATGATCTGCGCGTCGGCCGCGAAGAGCTGCGTCATTCCGTCAAGGACCTTGAGGTCACCACCGAAGCCAAGCTCGAGGCGACGCGCGGCGCGCTGGACCGCAGTCGGGATACGCTCGATACCCGGCTGGACACGGTGCAGAAGGAGCTGGCGACTGGGCTCAAGACCCACTCCGATACCCTGATCGACACCCTGGAGCGCATCCGCACCACCTTCGATACGCGCGCGGAAGAGCTCAAGGACCGGCTGGATGCCCGGGTGAAGGAGATGCAGGAGGGCAACGAGCGCAAGCTCGAGGAGATGCGCCGCACCGTGGATGAGAAACTCGAAGGCACCCTCGAGAAGCGCCTGGGCGAGTCGTTCAAATTCGTGAGCGAGCGCTTGGAACTCGTACACAAGGGCCTGGGCGAGATGCAGGGGCTCGCCACCGGCGTCGGCGACCTCAAGCGCATTTTCAGCAACGTCAAGGTGCGCGGCACCTGGGCGGAAGTGCAGCTCGGCGGCATTCTCGAGCAAATCCTGACGCCCGAGCAGTGGTCGCGCAACGTCTGCGTGCGCGAGGGTTCGCTCGAGCGCGTCGAGTGCGCCATTCGCTTACCCGGGCCCAAGGACGAGCGCGACCGCGGCCTCTGGCTGCCGATCGACTCGAAGTTTCCGACCGAGGACTACGGCCGGCTGCAGGCCGCCGCCGAAGCTGGCGATCCGGTCGCTGTGCAGGCGGCGACCGACGCCCTGTTGCGTGCACTCAAGGCTGCCGCCAAGGATATCCACGACCGCTACGTGAACCCGCCGGCGACCACCGATTACGCCATCATGTTCCTCGCCACCGAGGGACTCTACGCCGAGGCGCTGCGCCAGCCGCAATTCGTCGAGGAGCTCCTGCAGAAGTATCGCATCGTGGTCGCCGGGCCGACCACGCTGTCCGCCATTGTCAGCAGCCTACGCATGGGCTTTCAGACGCTCATCGTCGAGCAGCGCGCGGCCGAGGTCTGGCGGGTGCTGGGCGCAGTCAAGACCGAGTTTGGCAAATTCGGCGGCACGCTCGAGCGGGTGCGACGGCAGCTCGATACCGCCTCCCGGACCATCGACGAGACGGGCATCCGCACTCGCGCCATGACGCGGCGGTTGCAGGCGGTGGAGCGCATGGAGGAGGCGGACGCCGCCGAAGTGCTGGGGCTCTCGCCCGCCGCGCTCGAGCTCGAGTCGGAACTCGCCGAGGGCGGGGTCGCCGAGGCCGCGCCGGTGGCTAAGGCGATGGGTCGGGGCTGAACTGATCGTCATTCAAACAGGGAGTACCGACCAATGTTCTTGCTTCAGGGAACGCTGATTTGGACGGCATCCGATCTGACCGCGGCTGCTGGATGCGAGTATGCGCTGCTGCGCACGGCAGACTATCGTCTGGGATGGGCCGAGAACCCCGAGTTTCCCGACGACCCGCTGCTCGAGCATATCGCAAGGCTCGGAGATCGCCATGAAGAGCGCCTGCTTGCCACGCGGCACGCAATGGGCTCCGTCATTGAGTTGCCCCGGGTACCCACACCTTACACAGCCGCGGCCTTGACGGCGGCGGATGCGGCAACCCGGGTGGCTTTGCTGCAAAAGGCCGATGTCGTGTACCAGGCGGGCTTCTTCGACGGCGAATTTCACGGCTATGCGGACTTTATCGAACTGTCGGAGAACGGCTGGGTCGTCTGCGATGCGAAGCTCGCCAGGTCGGCGAAGCCGAAAGCGCTGCTGCAGTTGGGCGCCTACGCGGACCAGCTCGAGCGCATGCAACAGCCGGTGTCTCCCCGGGTGTCTTTGCTCTTGGGCAGCGGCGAGCGCGTCGACTTCCGCACCGACGACGTCCTGCCGGTGTTCCGCGAGCGCCGCGAGCGTCTGCGCCGGATGCTGCTCGAGCATCACCGCGGCGGTGTACCGGTGCAGTGGGGTGACGAGCGCCACGCCTCGTGCGGCCGCTGCGATGAGTGCCGGGCAGCCGTCGAGCGGACCAACGACCTACTGCTCGTCGCCGGCATGAGTCTCGCTCAGCGCGGCAAGTTGCGCGCCGCGGGAGTCACCACCATCGGCGCCCTGGCGGCCGCCGGCCCTGCTCCCGATGACATGGCACCGGCCGCCTTCGAGAAGCTCAAGGCCCAGGCGCGACTGCAATCGACGCAGATGCAGGCTGGCGCCGGCGCACCCCTGATTGCCGAATTGACGTCCGCCGCTGCGCAAGCGCTGGCGCTGCTGCCCGCGCCTTCAGAAGGCGATCTGTTCTTCGATTTCGAGGGCGACCCCCTGTACGACGAGGGCGATCCAAGCCGCAATGGCCTGGAGTACCTGTGGGGCATCATGGACGCCGAAGGGCGCTACGAGTTCGCGCCGCGCTGGGCGCACTCATGGACAGAGGAACGCGCCGCTTTCGTGGCCTTCTTGGACTTCGTTGCTGCTCGCCGCGCCCGGTACCCCGACATGCATATTTACCACTACGCCGCCTATGAGAAGACGGCTCTCAAGCGCATGATGATGCGGTACCAGATCAAGCTGGACGAGCTCGATACCTTGCTGCGCGACGAAGTGTTCGTGGATCTGTACCCGACCGTGCGCGGCGCGATTCGGATCTCGGCCCCCTCGTACAGCATCAAGGCGCTCGAGCCGCTTTACATGAACCGGCACCGCGATCAGGCCGGCGTAACCTCCGGCGGCGCGTCGATCCTGGCGTACCAACAATACCGGGAGCGCCGAGATCGCGACCCCGCTGCAGCAGACAAGCTCCTCGCCGATCTCGAGAGCTATAACCGCTATGACTGCCTCTCGACGCTCGAGCTGCGCACCTGGCTCATGCAAAAGGCGCGGGACGCTGGCGTATACGATCGGATCAAGCCCCGCACGAAGGCGGCCAAGTCCGATGCCGGGTCCGAATCCAAACGCCAAACCGCGCAGGCGCAGCAAGCTCTGGCAAGCCGCCTGTTCGGTCTCGCCGGTAATGGCCCATCGGCGACCCGTTCTCCCGAGCAACAGGCATTCGCGATACTGGGGTCCGCCCTGAACTACTACCGCATGGAAGAGAATGTCTTTTGGTGGGAGCATTTCGAGCGCCTGCAAAACCCGATTGACGATTGGGCCGAAACCCGGAATGTGTTCGTGGTCGATGCAGTCACGCTCGAGCAGGAGTGGGCCCATCCCGGTGGCCGGGCACGAAATCATCGTCGAACCTTGCGCCTGACGGGCAATTGGGCGCCAGGGAGTCGGCCAGGAAGTAAGGTGTCCGCGGTGTATGCAATCCCAGGCCCTCCGGGTTCGTTTGGTCCACAGGGCGCCCCGCTATGCGCAGCGGGGGCAATGGTGATCGAGCAAGACTCGAACGACTCGTGCACGGTAACGCTTGAGGAATCCCGCAGTCCCGCTGAGAGTTTTCCCGAACTGCCAGTTGCGCTAACGCCGGCCGCGCCTCCGTCGGCCGATACCCTGGAGGCCGCCATTGAGCAGCTCGCATCCGAGGTGGCTGCGACGGGTGCGCTTCCGACTCGAGCCATCTTTGACCTGCTGCTGCGCCGAGCGCCGCGGGTAGGGGGCACAACCAGCCTGTCGCGAGGCTCTGACCCCGTGACGGATATCGTCACGACGCTGGTTGCCATGCAGAATTCCTATCTGGCCGTCCAGGGGCCGCCGGGAACGGGCAAGACCCACACCGGATCACGAGTCATCCGCGAACTCGTGGAAAAGCATCGCTGGCGCATTGGCGTGGTGGCCCAATCGCACGCCGTGGTCGAGAACATGCTGACCGCCATCGTCGCCTCAGGACTCCATGCGGCCTTGGTCGGGAAGAGCAAGCCCGAGGCGGTCGATTCCCGCTGGACCGTTCTCAAGGACGACGCACGTTCGCGCGCGCGCTTTTTAGAGGAGCACCAATCCACCGGGTGCGTCATCGGCGGTACCGCATGGGCGTTCGCCCATCCGGATCTGCTGACTTCTGGCGATCTCGATCTGCTGGTCGTCGATGAGGCCGGTCAATTCTCGCTGGCCGCGACCATGGCGGCATCGGTTGCCGCGCGCCGCCTGTTGTTGCTGGGCGACCCGCAGCAACTCCCGCAGGTCAGTCAGGCCACCCATGCCAATGCCGTGGACGAGTCCGCCTTGGGCTGGCTCATGCGCGGTCACGACACCCTCCCGGCGGAGTTCGGCTACTTCCTCGCACACTCCTACCGGATGCACCCCGCGCTGTGTTCGAAGGTATCAGCGCTCTCGTACGAGCGCAGGCTCGAGGTCGCCAAAGACGCGGACCGGCGCGATCTGCAAGGCGTTGCGCCCGGCCTCGGCGTCGTCCTGGTCGAGCACACCGGCAACCGCACCGAATCGATCGAGGAAGCCCGCGCGGTGGTCGAGCAAGTCCGCCTCCTGCTCGGCAAGAGCTGGCAGGAATCCCCGGACATCGCCGTTCGTCCCCTGCAGCCCGCGGACTTCCTCGTCGTAGCGCCCTACAACGCCCAGGTGGCGCGGATTCGCGATCAGCTCGATGCGGCCGGCCTCGCCGCAGTGAGGGCTGGAACGGTCGACAAATTTCAGGGCCAGGAGGCCCCGATCGCCATCGTCTCAATGACCGCCTCTTCCAATGGGGACGTGCCGCGCGGTATGGCGTTCCTGTTGAATCGCAATCGCGTCAATGTGGCCGTATCGCGGGCCAAGTGGCGAGCCGTTATAGTCCGCTCCGTAGCGCTGACCTGCTACATGCCTGGCAGCGCTAGGGAGTTGCTCGAGCTGGGCGCGTTCATTGGGTTGTGCGAGGCCGGTCAGTGACAGGCGTAGTGCGGCGAGTTCGTGTGGAGTATCTCTTGCGACATGTTGCCTGCGCAGTGCGAGTGCCGGCGGAAAAGGAGCGGCCTTGATGATCTATAAGGTGTTCGTCGACGACAACTACCATTACATGGACAAAGACAGGCGATATACCCATGGGGAATTCGAGACCCTGGAGGCTGCCGTCGAGGCGGCAAAAAAGATAGTCGACGACGGTCTGCTGAGCGATTATCAAGCCGGCATGAGCGCCTCCACTCTCTATAGCCGATATACGATGTTCGGCGAGGATCCCTGGGTTTCGGGTCCCGGAAAGAGCGATTTTTCAGCCTGGAAGTATGCTGAGTCGCGCTGCGAGATCCTCTGCGCCGGCACGGACACAAAGGACGTCTAGCAGGCCGGCCAACGACGAGTGGCCGCTGTGGCAAACTGAATATCGATGTGCCCAACTTTGCTGCCCGGCCGCGATGATTCGTATGATCAAATGCGCAAATAATGTCGCGCGCGCCATCGCGGTGATAAACAATGACTTCCCTTGACCGCGGCCTGTATGAAGTCCTGGTCACGGAGGGGCTGGAGGGGCAACTCGGCAGCTTGGATGCCGCGCTTGAACCGATCCGCTCGGCACTTCGGACCCCGGAGGCTGCGGATCGAATCGCATTGCATTTGGCACGAGTGATAGAGCGTGCAGTCAAAAGCATTGCAGAGGGTCAACGGGCTGAGGTCGGACTCGATCTTGCCCGAAGGCTGATAGACCTCATTCGTGAGCTTCCATCGACGGCCGAATTCGGGGCGGAGCGTCCGGTCGCGGCAGGCGATGTGCTAGAGAGTATCGTGGGCCGGCTGCCCGATGGTCGCCCCGATACGGTAACCGCGCCAATGATCCCGCTGCTGGATACGACACTGCTCACCAATGCACCCGGTGAGCCGCGAGTGGGCAGTCAAATCCTCACGGAAATCCGCTCGGCGGATGCCATCGATATCGTGATGGCGTTCATCCGATATAGCGGCATCGACCCGCTGCTCGAGTCGCTGCGCCGGCATCGGAGTGACGGACGAAAGCTTCGTGTGTTGACGACGACATACACCGGATCCACTGAAGCGCGTGCACTGGATGCGTTGGGCGGCCTGGGCGCTGACATACGAGTTTCCTACGATACGTCCAGCACCCGGTTGCATGCCAAGGCGTGGCTATTCCATCGCAAGTCAGGCTTTTCGACGGCGTACATTGGTTCCTCCAACCTGACGCATGCCGCGCAAATCAGCGGCCTCGAGTGGAACGTGCGCGTGTCCGGCGCGCGCAACCCCGACGTGATCGACAAGGTGGCCGCGGTGTTTGAGAGCTATTGGCACAATCCGGATTTCGAGGTCTACGATCGGGACGTGTTCCTGGCCCGGACGGTTGCCGAGCAGGGCGACGGACCGATCATCGTACTTAGCCCGACCGAGCTTCGGCCTGAGCCATTCCAGGAGCGGCTGCTGGAGCAAATTGCGCTCGCTCGACTCCAAGGTCACCATCGGAACCTGCTGGTTTCGGCCACCGGGACGGGTAAGACCGTGATGGCGGCACTCGACTACCTTGGCCTGCGTGAGTCCTTATCCCGGGCGCGCCTGCTGTTTGTAGCGCACCGAGAGGAAATTCTCACGCAAACCCTAGCGACGTTTCGCCAGGCGCTGCGAGATCCCACCTTCGGTGAATTGTGGGTGGGGCATCATCGGCCTCGAGTGTTCGACCACGTGTTCGCTTCGATTCAAAGCCTCAATGCCGCGGGCTTGACCCATCTGGATTCACGCCACTTCGACGTGGTTGTCATCGACGAATTCCACCACGCCGCGGCACAGTCGTATCGGTCACTGCTCGAGCATGTCCAGCCAGTCGAACTCCTGGGACTGACGGCAACGCCCGAGCGCAGCGACGGCCTGCCCATCTTGGACTGGTTTGACGGTCGAATCGCGGCCGAGCTGCGGCTTTGGGATGCCATCGATCAGCAGCGGCTGTCAGCCTTCGCCTATTACGGGATTCACGATGGACTGGATCTGCGCGAGCTGCCTTGGCGACGTGGTCGCGGGTACGATGTGGCGGGTCTGTCCAATCTGCTTACCGCCAACGATGCGGTCGCGAAACTCGCCCTGAAGCAACTCGTGGAGCATGTGGACGATATCAGTCGCATGCGCGCCCTTGGCTTCTGCGTTAGCGTGGAGCAT
>Ga0187871_10004190_pt1 | contig 10920 bp, 11 predicted proteins | sample June2016WEW_16_1_FD_132988 | JGI IMG/M metagenome (GOLD analysis project Ga0187871, IMG submission 132988) | Peatland microbial communities from SPRUCE experiment site at the Marcell Experimental Forest, Minnesota, USA - June2016WEW_16_10 | ecosystem: Environmental > Terrestrial > Soil >...
AGCAATTAGCAACTAGCATTAAGAGGCAAGATGCGAGCGCGGTAGGCGCGAAACAGCTTAGCCCACCGCTTCGGCGCTGGGAGAGCCGTAACTGCAATTCTAGAGTCCTGTTGGGACGACAGGCCTGCCGTCGCCACGCGACTCACATGCATTATTCTGAGCCTCCCAGCCTTGAAAGGCTGAGCTAAGCTCTTTCCGCCCCTTTGGGGCTGGTTCGTCGTAAGGCCTTCATCTGCTTTTCGCATTGCGATTGCAGCTCGAGTCTTTACGTCAATCGTATCCGCGAGACCGTGTCCACTTCCCCCATCTCCCGCACCCCGCGCATTGGCTATGGCTGGGACTCCCACGAGTTCAAGCCCGGTATTCCTCTGAAAATCGGCGGTGTTACCATCCCGCATCACAGCGGTCTCGCCGGCCACTCGGACGGCGACGTCCTGCTGCACGCGCTCACCGACGCCCTGCTTGGCGCGATTGCGGCCGGCGATATCGGAACCTACTTTCCGCCCAGCGATCCCAAGTGGAAGGGCGCCGACTCCGTAGTATTCGTGCAACAAGCGCTGAAGCTCATCGACGAAGCCGGCTACCAGGTCGGCAATATCGATAGCACGATAATCCTCGCCTCGCCCCGCATCGGCCCGCACGCCTCCGCGATTCAGCAGAAGGTCGCCGGCCTGCTGGGCATCGAGCCTTCGCGTGTCGGTATCAAGGCGAAGACCCCGGAAGGCATGGGCACCGACAACGCCGCCATTGCGCACGTCGCCGTGCTGCTGTGTGAGATTAGCTGGCCGTAACTTCGTCCGAATCGGAGCACCCTGGACTGCTAGAAGAGCCAGCGACGCACTCGGGCCTTGTAATCCAGATACTCCGTGCCGAACCGCCGCCCCAGGTGGGATTCTTCGCGATCAATCACTGCCTTCCGCATGATGATCATCACTCCTGGCAGCAGGATCACCGGCCATACCGACTGGCGCAGCAAGCTCGTGCCCGCATAGATGGCCGTCAAACCGACGTAGATGGGATTGCGCGAGAGGCGGAACGGACCACTCTCGACCAACACGGAGACGGCGCGCGTGGGCAGTATGGTTGTTCCGCGTTGCAGAAAGAGAAGTCGCGTCCAAACCACCAGCGCGACGCCACCAGCGACCAGACCAGCTCCGGCAACCCGGGCTTCGCGCCGCCGTAAGGGCGCGAATTTCTGCAACAGCATCCCTAACGCAAACGCTCCCGCGTACAACAACGGCGGCGGGACCTTCACGCCCGGCGAATCGGCATCGATCGAAGTCATGCGAGTTTTCTCCAACAGCCTGCCACCCCCACCCGAGCCCGGTGCGCAGGCAGCCGTGATTCTGCCATCCGCGTAGAATAAACTTTCCGGCGAATTGCAGCCTGGGCTGCCGCTCCGCCGTTTTTACGAGGCTACACAATTATGTCAATATCAACGCAAGAAGAGGAAACGGTCGCCACGGCCCTGCCGGGCGAAGCCAATGCCCGTCCCTCGAATTTCATCCGCGACATCATCCTCGAAGACCTTAAGACCAACAAGTATAACGGCCGTGTGCACACCCGCTTTCCTCCTGAGCCCAACGGCTATCTGCATATCGGCCATGCCAAGTCCATCTGCCTGAACTTCGGGCTGGCGGCCGAGTTCGGCGGCAAGACCAACCTGCGCTTCGACGACACCAATCCCGAAAAAGAAGAGCAGGAGTACGTCGACTCCATCATCGCCGACGCGCGCTGGTTAGGGGCCGACTGGGGCGACCGCATGTTTTACGCGTCCGACTACTTCGACCAGCTTTACGAATGGGCAGTGCAGCTGATTAAAGCCGGCAAGGCATATGTCGACGACTTGGATGCAGAAGAAGTGCGGAAGTATCGCGGCTCGCTCACCGAGCCGGGAACGGAGAGCCCGTACCGCAATCGCTCCATCGAAGAGAATCTGAAGCTGTTCGAACACATGCGCGCCGGCGAATTTCCTGACGGCTCGCGCACGCTGCGCGCCAAGATCGACATGGCCTCTCCCAACCTCAACCTGCGCGATCCGGTGATGTATCGCATCCTGCACGCCACCCATAATCGCACCGGCGACAAGTGGTGCATCTACCCGATGTACGATTTCGCACACGGACAATCGGACTCCAGCGAGCACATCACGCACTCCATCTGCACGCTGGAGTTTGAAGACCATCGCCCGCTATACAACTGGTTCATCCAGCAGCTCGGGATTTTTCCTTCGCAGCAGATCGAGTTTGACCGTCTCAACCTGACGTACACGCTGCTCAGCAAGCGCCGATTGTTGCAATTAGTGCAAGAGGGGCGTGTGCGCGGCTGGGACGATCCGCGCATGCCCACCCTCTCCGGTATTCGCCGCCGCGGCTACACGCCGGAGGCGATCCGAAATTTCTGCGCGGCGATCGGCGTCTCGAAGACGAGCGGCATCATCGATCTCGCCATGCTGGAGCACTTCGTGCGCGAGGACCTGAACAAGCGCGCCCTGCGAGTCATGGCGGTGTTGCGTCCGCTGAAGGTGATCATCGACGACTATCCCGAGGGACAAGTTGAGGAGCATGAGGTCGTCAACAATCCCGAGGACGCCAGCGCGGGTACGCGAAAGGTGCCGTTCTCGCGCGTGCTCTACATCGAGCAGGACGACTTCCGCGAACTGCCCCCAAAGAAGTTCTTCCGGTTGTCGCCGGGGCAGGAGGTGCGACTGCGCGGCGGATATTTCATCACGTGCAAGAGTGTGGTGAAGAACGAGGCCGGCGAAGTCGTCGAAGTGCACTGTACTTACGATCCGGCGACACGCAGCGGCAACGCGCCCGACAATCGCAAGGTGAAGGCGACAATCCATTGGGTTTCGGCACTGCACGCGATTGACGCCGAGGTTCGCCTGTACGAGAACCTTTTCGTGAAGGAGAATCCAGGCGATGTGCCTGAAGGTCACGATTTCACCGAGAACCTGAACCCAAACTCGCTGGAGGTGACCTCTAAGGCGAAGCTGGAGCCGTCGTTAGCGAATGGGACGCCGGGTGACCGCTACCAGTTCGAGCGGCTAGGCTACTTCTGCGTCGATCCGGATTCGCGGCCGGGAGCGCTGGTGTTCAACCGCACGGTGCCGCTGCGGGATACCTGGGCGAAGATCGAAAAGCGGGAGAAGGAGTCACGCTAGGTGCAGTCCACCGTTTCCTCGTCCGTTCGTCTCCGTTTCGCCCCGTCGCCTACTGGCTATCTCCACGTCGGCGGAGCGCGTACTGCATTGTTCAACTGGCTCTACGCGCGGCATTACGGGGGCACGCTGGCGCTGCGCATCGAAGACACCGACCTGGAGCGCTCCACGCCGGAGATGGTGGAAGGCATCCTCGAAGGTCTGCGCTGGCTGGGCATTGATTGGGACGAAGGGCCGCACTTCCAGACTGAGCGTATGGAACTCTATCGCGCCGCGGCTGGGCGGCTGATCCACAGCGGTCACGCTTATTACTGCTTCTGTGCTAAGGAGCAGCTCGAGCAGCAGCGCGCGCAGGGCGTCGCCGAAGGCCGAGTGCCGCGCGATTGCTGTCGAACGCTCAGTCGCGAAGAAGCACAGCGCCGCGTCAAGACTGGCGAAGGCGCCGCGATTCGCTTCGCCGTTCCCGAGCAAGGCAGCACCGCATTTGACGACGCTGTCTTCGGCCGCGTCGAATTCGCCAATGCGGAGATCGAAGACTTCGTCCTGCTACGCTCCGATGGCGTGCCGACCTATCACCTGAGCGTCGTTGTTGACGACCTCGACATGCGCATCACGCACGTGCTGCGCGGCGCCGACCATCTTTCCAACACGCCCAAGCAGATCTTGCTCTACACAGCGCTGGCGCATCCGCTGCCGGCATTTGCGCACGTGCCGCTCATTCTCGGGCCGGACAAGACGCGGCTCAGCAAGCGCCACGGCGCAACCAGCGTGATCGCGTACAAAGACGAAGGCATCGTCCCCGAGGCCTTCCGCAATTTTCTGGCGCTGCTGGGCTGGTCGCCGCCCGATTCGTCGCAGGAGATTCTGCACGACCGCGAGCTGATCGACCTCTTCGACCTGAGCGGGATCCAGAAGTCGAACGCGATCTTCGATCGCACCAAGCTCGACTGGTTCAACGCCGAATACATCCGCGCCACGGCGGCCACGCTGCTCCTGCCACTGATTGAAAAGGAGTGGAAGAAGGTCAACCTGATCCCGTTTCAGACCAGCCGGCTCGCGATGGAAACGACCGTCGATTTGGTGAAGCCGCGGGCGCGCAATCTGAAGGATTTTGCCACGCTATTTCGCGCATATTTCACCGATGAGTTTGGCGCCGATCCCGCAGCGGTCGAGAAGTTCTTGAAAGACGGCGCTGTACGCGAGATGCTGGTGGAGCTGGCGGCGCGCTACGAACCGGCCGCCGAGTTCTCTGAAGCGAGCGCAGAAAGAATCCTGCGCGATTTTGCCGCCGAGAAGAACGTCAAGGCCGGAGCGCTGATCAATGGCGCGCGCGTGGCGCTCACGGGACAGGGCGTAGCCCCCAGTCTTTTCGCTGTAATGGCGAGCCTGGGGCAAGAGCGGACCGCTGCAAGGTTGAAACGCGCAACGCAACTGTGAGCTCAACAGAAACCCTCAACTGCTCGCCTTGATCGGGACGACTTTCAGTGCAGCATCGAACCGGGATTCTTACTTAACCACCGTGACCTGAAATTGCACGGGAAGGTTGCGCGGAGGATAGCAGGCACTGTGATCGCAGGCCTGGAAGCGCAGTTCCCCTTTGATCGGATAGGTCCCGGCGGCCGTACCGGCAGCCACCTTCACCAGCGCATCGATACTGAAATCCCCGCTATAGACATTCAGCTTCTCGTCAGGCGAGAAAGGGAAACTTTCGTCCTGGCCAGTGGGATACTTCACGTCAGCGATGATCACCGAAGCAGGGACGATGAGCTTCAGCGAAGTCGGGATCAGCAACGGCGATTTCGGCATGTGCGAGTTGATGTGAAACTCCGAGCCGATGCGAAAGTCCAGAGAGACATCTTTCGTTGCCCCGGCACGGACCTGCACGTTGCCCACGGGCGCCATGATCACAAAGGGCTTGTCGTTCAAATTCTGCGCCCATAAGCATCCGGTCAGCAGAAGCGCAGGAAAGATCCATGCAAATCGTAGCTTCATTGCGCAGCATCCTTGGCAAAGGCGTTCCTTGTATCTAGCGAAATCTTTCTGATGAATTCTCATTTGCGATCCGGTACTGGCTGGCGCTCTCATCGATCTGTGTTTCCCTCGGCGGACAGTTCGTCACGACCCGGTTCCTTCGCTTCGAGTGCTTTCATGGCGGCAGCTTTGTTCGCCGCCCGCGCCTGGTTTTGCTGGCCGCTTACCGGATGAGCGCCGGCATTCAACGTTTTCCGCACGGCGTCTTCGATGTCCTTGCGCTCCAGCAGCCCGGTCATTTTGTCGACAATGGTCCCGTCGCGCGCGATATAGAACGTCGTGGGCAGATACTGCACATCCCCGTAGTCATCGGAAACCTGATCGGTCCCCAGCAGCAGGGGGTAGTTCACACCCATCTCGCTGGCGAACTTGGCGATGGACGCTGGTTCGGAATCATCCATCGCGACGCCCAGCACCACCAGGCCGTCCTTGCCGTATTGCTTCTGCAGCTCTTCAAACCAGGGCATCTCGACCTTGCAGGGCGGGCACCAGGTCGCCCAGAAGTTCAGCAGCACGGCCTTACCGCGAAAATCCGAGAGCTTGACCTTGCTGCCGTCGAGCGAGGTCAGCGTGAAGTCAGGCGCGCGTACTCCCTGAACGTTGCCCACCAGTTTAATGGGGCCGTGCTTACGCTCTTGGCGTGCGTACTTACCAAACGCCAGCATGGCCATGATGGCCATTACCAAGGCGATAAAAACCAGGGCGTTTCTTCTCACAAAACCTCTCTACAACGCGAACCGGTTAAGGAACGAAAGATACCCGGACAGCAAACGAAGGTTGTTCAGGAATATCAGCACTCCGATGGCGATGAGCAACACGCCACTGAGAACTTCCACCGTGTGCAGATGGCGGCGAAAGCGCCCATAGAAGGCCAGAAAGCGATCGACGCCGAGCGAGGTCAGAAGGAACGGCACCGCCAGTCCCAACGAATAGACGGCGAGCAGCACGATTCCCTTCCACACCGTTCCCTGCGCGCTTGCCAGCACCAGGATCGTGGCCAGGATGGGACCGATGCAGGGCGTCCAGCCGAACGCGAAGGCGAACCCCACGGCGAAGGAGCCCATCGCGCTCGCTCCGCCCTTGATCTCATGCAGACGCTTGTCGGCATACAGCGCCTTGATCTTCAATAGTCCGGTCAGGTGCAGGCCGAATATGATGACAACGATGCCGGCGATTTTCGACAGAAGCGAGTGATATTGGTTAACGACTTGCCCCAAGCCGGTCGCTACTGCACCCAGCGCGACGAATACCACGCTGAATCCCAAAACGAAGGTAAGGGAGTGCAGCATGACCGTGCGCAGTACGCGCCGCTCCGACGATTGCAGTTCCTCGACACTTGCCCCCGAAATAAGTGACACGTAACCCGGCACGAGCGGAAGCACGCATGGCGAGAGGAACGACAAGACGCCCGCGAGAAACGCAGCCAGGGGCAGAGGCAAATTGTGCATAGTTTATTCTAGCAATGTTAGCAAGGGCATTTTGTAAAAAGCCATCCCCTGGGACGCGGGTGGTACTACTACTGTAGTATCTGAGACGTTCTTCGGGGTAGAACGTTACACCAATGTTCCCGATTTGGCCACAGGTCTGTGAGGCAGAATAATCGTCGGTTTCCGCAGGCCGCTCCAGGACTCGGAGATCACGATGGAATCGCCCGGATTGTGCGGATCGTACTTAACGGACGCCGGCAAGCCCAGCCGGCATGAGTATAGATCGATGAACTGCCGCAGGTGGGTCACATCCTGCGAGGCCTCATAGGTCACACCCGCCACGTCGTAGCTGTAGACCAGCAGCACCATCTGCCGTCCGGTCTTGTCTTCTTCCAACTCCAGGACATCGATCACATTCCCGTCGATGATACGGCCGCCGCGCGCGAGTTCGGTGCGGCGCTCGCGCTCAAGGTCCTCCTCAGGCTTCTTGTTCTTACGCGACAACAAGGCGTAGCCGATGATGGCGGCGGTGACGCCAAAGGCGAGTGCGGGGTACAGTCGGAACGAATTCATGGGGTGGCTGTGACGATACGGTATTGCTCCCAAGATAGCTGGAGTGCGTGCGCAAGGGAACAGTAAAATAGCCGGTTAAGCACCTCCATTTCCACAACGGGACGAGCCCGGTGCTGCGTAACCAGCTATGGGTCTTTACCGATCGACCACCGGGTTGCGCAAAGTGCCCACGCCTTCCACGGTCACCTCCACCACGTCTCCGGAGTTCACCGGGCTTACCCCGGCCGGAGTTCCGGTAGCGATCACGTCGCCCGGCTCCAGGGTCATCACTTGCGCGATGAAGCGTACCAGCACATCGAGCGCAAAGATGAAATCCGCTGTGCTGCCGTCCTGGCGCAACTCGCCGTTGACGCGCGTCTGCACGCGCACGCCCTTCCACGGATCCAGGCCGTCAACTACTACTGGACCGACGGGACAAAAGGTGTCGAAGCCCTTGGCGCGGCTCCATTGCCCGTCTTTGTTCTGCAGATCGCGGGCGGTCACGTCATTCAGGCAGGTATATCCCACAATGTACGGGCTTACGTCGTCAGATTCACGCAAGCGATAGCACCGCTTCCCGATGACCACGGCCAGCTCGCCTTCATAGTCGACGCGTTGCGAAAGATCCATAGGGCGGCGAATCTCATCGCCTGGGCCTATGACCGACGACGGCGGCTTGAGAAAGAACAGCGGCTCGGTGGGGATGGGATGATTCAGCTCTTTGGCGTGTTCGCGATAATTGCGGCCGATGCAAACGATCTTGCTGGGTTGGGCGGGAGCGAGCAGCTTGACATCCTCCACGACCAGGTCACACTTCTCCCCTTTCTCCAAGTCCGCCGGGGATTGCGGCGAGCCCGCGAGCGCGTGTGTGATGCGCTCGACGCCGCCAATGCTCTCGATCAAACCGTAGCTGCTGGAGCCTCGATAAGAAAATCTGCAATAGCGCACGATTCCTCCCTCAATGATTATTTATTGGGCACGGTCTCGCTGGCCGGAGCTGAACGCGGGCTCTCGTTACCGCGTAAATCGACCGCAGACACAGCATAAGAGTACGTCTTACCCAATTCAATGTCTTCGTCACGGTACGACGAAGTCTGTGCCATCTGAGTGTTCAGCTTTCTCGGCTGTCCGCCTTCCGTCCAGCGAAAGACGTTGTACCCGGCCAGGTCGCTGTCCAGATTGGGCGCCCAAGTGAGGTCGATGAACGGCTTCTGTCCCACGCTGGAAAACACCGCCTGCAGCCCAACGGGCTGTGCGGGCGGATAAATATCGCGCGTGAACACCTCGACCGGCGGCGAGTCTTCGCCCTCAACCGCGGCGGTCTTCCCGTTCAGATTGACTTCGCCGACTGTCGTAATTCGGTACTCATATTTCTGTTCCCACGCGAACGTCTTATCAAGATACGATCCGCTCGCGGACGGCGACAAATCGTCTACGACAACGTACGCGGGCGCGCCCACCGGACGTCGCATGATGCGATAGCGGTAAGTGACTCCCGTCGGCGGCTTCGGCGGCGCGGGACCTGACCAGGAGATGTGCACGCCATCAGCGCTCACCGTGGCAGACAACTTCTCCGGCGCAACGATCACGGGCACCAGCGGTATCGCTACCTGATTCGATAGCCCGGCACTGCGTCCGTGCGCGTTCACCTCGTCCACGGCGTACGTCACAAATCCTGCAGGATCGGTCAAGCCGAGCTGCTCCGGCAACGTATCCACGTAGTGGATGCGAACCTCACCCGGCGGCGGCCCACCCTTCTGCTTTTGTGGCGCCCTTGGCGAGGGCGGTTGCACTTCGGCTACGACATCGCATTTGGCCATCAGCGTAATGCCCTCGCGGCGGCAGATGCGCGTTACCGGATTGTGCTTTATGTTGGTGCGGTCCGTGTTCTTGTGCGGCAAGGTCCAGTCGAGATCAACCTTGTTGCCGCGCCGCGAGGCGGTAAGATCGTCAACCGGGATCGGCAGATTGAGCGATGGCGGCAGCGGCGCCCCGGGGGTTCCGCACGCGCAGAACGCCAAACTGAGCAAGACACTCCCGATTAGCCCGAGCGACCGCAATCTCATGGAAGCTAACAGGGTAACAAATCGCGCTCACCAGAGAGACACCCTTCGCCCGCGCTAAGCGGGCCTATGTGGTTAAATCATCGTATGCGTCTCGAACTCATATGTGTTTTGATCGTGGCCTTCTCCTTGCCGAGCGTCGCACAGAACGCCCCGACTAAAGAAGCAGCGAAGACCAGCGCCACGCCTGCAGCGGTTGACCGCGCCTATCTGCAGAGCATCTGGGACGGCTGGGCCGCCGCCGACCTGGAGAAGCAGGCGCAGTTTTATAGCAAAGGTCCGGGCCATCTATTCTTCGACGTTGCGCCGCTGAAATACTCGAGTTGGGAGGAGTATAGGGATGGCGTTGCGCCTTCGCTCAAGGATGCGCCCAAGATCACGTACACCCTGAACGACGACCTGCAAATTCATCCCGCGGGCGCGATCACCTGGGTTGCGTCAACTCTGACCATGTCGGGGCAATCGCCGCAGGGCCAGAAAGAGACGCTCTACCTGCGGTGGACGGCTGTGCTGGAGCAGCAGGATGGCCGTTGGCTGATCACGCACGAGCACGTGTCCGCGCCCGCCGAGCCGCCGCCGCAACAGTAGCAACGCGCGGAAACACCGCTCGTGCAGCATGCATCTCAGTCGGCCTCGAGAAACTAAACATTTCTGACGAGCAGGTGGTCGGGTTGGATGGTGTCGCACCCGCAGCATAGCGGATGTTTACCCTTCCAGCTTCTTCGCCAACAACTCGTTCACCAAGCCAGGGTTCGCGTGGCCTTTGGACGCCTTCATCACCTGTCCCACAAAGTAGGAGATGACGGTCTTCTTCCCCCCGCGATACTGCTCCAACTGTTTTGGGTTGGCCGCGATCACCTCATCAATGATCTTCTCGATTGCCGACGTGTCTGTGATCTGCTGCGGCTTCTCACGTTCGTAAACGACGGGAAAATCTTCGCCACGTTCGAACGCGATGTCATAGAGGTCCTTCAGTATCTTGCCGCTGATCGCACCGCTCTCAACCAGGTCGGCGGACAGCGCCACGCCCTGCATCGAAATCGGCGATTGCTCAATCTCGAGCCCCTTGGCCTTGAGCCGGCCCATCAGCTCGCCCTGCACTAAATTCGCCACGCGCTTTGCATTCTTCGCCGCAGCTGCGGCCGCCTCAAACTGATCGGCCAATGCCCGCGTGCTGGTCAGCGTCGTCGCGTCATATTCGGTAATGCCGTACTGCGTCACCATGCGCGCGCGCCGCGCCTCCGGCAACTCAGGAAGCTGGGCAACGATCTCCGTGCGCCACCTCTCGTCCACCATCAGCGGCAGCAAGTCAGGCTCGGGGAAGTAGCGATAATCGTGCGCCTGCTCTTTGGAGCGCATGCCGTACGTCTTGCCTTCGGCTGCGTTATACAGCCGCGTCTCCTGCTCGATCCGGCCGCCAGACTCCAGCACCTGTTCGTGACGTTCGATTTCGTACTCCAGCGCCTGGCGAATGAAACGGAACGAGTTCACGTTCTTCACTTCCGTCTTGGTGCCGAATTCGCGCTGTCCGCGCGGCCGGATGCTGACGTTGGCGTCGCAACGCAGCGAACCCTCTTCCATGTTGCAGTCGCTGACGCCGGTGTAGAGGATGATCTCCTTCAGCCGCGTCAGGTATTCCCAGGCTTCGTCGGGCGACGAGATGTCGGGCTCGCTGACGATCTCG
>Ga0187871_10004191_pt1 | contig 10920 bp, 13 predicted proteins | sample June2016WEW_16_1_FD_132988 | JGI IMG/M metagenome (GOLD analysis project Ga0187871, IMG submission 132988) | Peatland microbial communities from SPRUCE experiment site at the Marcell Experimental Forest, Minnesota, USA - June2016WEW_16_10 | ecosystem: Environmental > Terrestrial > Soil >...
AAGGTTCCCGCTTCGATACTGGCCGTCAACGAAGAGTGGACCGATGCGGATGTCCGCGCCAGCGGCGTGCTGGCCGAATCATTGGACGGGAACGAAGGTGGGACGGACCCTACGCTTTGGATCTCCGAACTCGGCGCCATCGAGACAACCCATCCCGCTACCCCGCTGGACGCGTTGCCTGTGAGTAAGATCCGCACCCTTTTGGCGCTCCATCCTTCCCGGTCACCGGCGCACCGGGTGCGCGTTCGGGGGGTACCTTACGTGCCGGCCCAGGGCGGTATGGCGGTGATGGACGAGGCCGGGCAGATCCCCGTTCGGATTGGACAGTTCGCCCTCGACCCGAACGTCCGCGTGCTGGACGTGGCGGGCTTTCTGGGTTGGGAGCACGGGCGTCCAGTGCTGGACCGGGCGGTACCAGTTGACGACGTCGTGGTCGCCGACCGGGACCTACTGCCCGCCGCGGGAGCCACGCTGACCACCGCACTCGCGGTACACCAGTTGCCGTTGAGCGCCGCGCAACGCGCGTACCCAGTTCATCTGCGCGCCGTGGTGACGTACTTCGATACCGGCAACCACCTTCTTTTTGTGCAAGATCCCAGCGATGGCATCTTTGTCGAACTGAGCGAAAAAGAGAAGGCATCGATGCGGGCGGGAGACGAAGTGGAGGTAACCGGAGTAACTACCACCGATTTTGCTCCGGATGTGGCCAAGGCCCGGATTAGAGTTCTCGGTCACCCAGGTCTGCCGGCGCCCGAGACCGGGCGATTTGGGAGCGCCAATTGGGGCCGCGAGGACTGCCACTGGCTAGAAATAGAGGGAATTGTCCAAGGCGTGGCCCAGGGAAGGGCGGACACACTGCTCACGATTGCATGGGGCAAGAATTCATTTAAAGCCCATGTGCTAGCCCCTCCCGAGTCCTTAGCGCATCTGTTGGACGCCGACGTGGCGGTGCGTGGTGTGTGCGGGGCGCTTTTCAATGGAAAACACCAGATGCTCGGCATCCAGATGTTCGTGCCTGGAGCAGAATGCATTCGCGTGTTGCGGGCGCCGGCTCCGGATCCCTTTTCCCTGGCTCCGACTCCCATTGCGGATCTCCTGCAGTTTTCGCGCGCAAGCAATATGGGACATCGGGTGCGGCTGCGGGGAACGGTAACATACCCGAATCTATCCGGAACCAGTTGGGTCCAGGATGCGACCGGCGGCGTGATGCTCCAGGACCACGACGCGGAGGGATTGGCCGCGGGCGATCGGGTGGATGTGGTGGGCTTTCCGGCCATCGCCGGGTTCGGCCCCGCAGTGCACGGGGCTGAGGTGAAGCGATTGCAAGCCGGCGCGCCGCCGTCGCCCATGCGCATTACCGCCCAGGACGCTATGAAAGGCGAATTTGACGATCAACTGGTGCAGATCGAGGGCAAACTTGTGGACCGGCTGCAACAGCCAGGAGAGCAGGTTCTGGTGATCGAGTCCGGTGAAATGGTCTTCAACGCGAGTCTGCCCAGCCGCGGCGTGGCGCAATCCTTGCAGCCCGGTACGCGCCTTCGCCTGACCGGGATCTGCTCGGTGGAAGTGGAGCAATCCCATGACCTGATCCTGCCACACGCGTTTCGGCTGCTGCTCCGGTCTCCGGCCGATATCGTCATACTGGGCGTGCCACCGTGGTTGACGGCGGACCGAGTGGCCCCGATCCTGGGGGGAGCCGCGGTGTTCTTGATCGCCGCCCTGGCTTGGGTGGTTCTTCTCCACAAGCGGGTCCGGGCTCAGACCCTCACTTTGAGCGCCCAGACATTGCAGGTGCAGGCCGCTCATCAGCGGACCCGCCATGCGTTACAGAAAGCGTGCGAGGCCGAGGCACTGGGCCTCGACAGCCAGCGCATTCTCGAGCTCATCGCCAGGGACGAGCCGGTGGATCTGATTGTCGACCACATCGCCGAGGCCGTGGCGCTGCACTGCGAAGGCGCGGTTTGCGCGATCCTGTTGGGGCGGCCGCACAGCCCACAGGTTTGCGTGGTGCCCGCTCTGCCTGGCGGCTGGCTGGAGGCCTTGAAGCGGATCGACGTGAGATCGGTTTCGTTCAGTCCCGAATTCCGGGAGCCCAAACGGTTCTCGGACGACCCGGCCTGGGCGGAGTTCATCGATTCCCAGCAAAATGCGCGTTTCCGGACGTTCTGCTCGGCGCCTATTATAGTTGACGGCGCCACGGCCGGTGCGGTCGCCGCGTTCTTCCGGGAGGACAAGCGCTCCGCGGAAGCGCAATGTGCGCAACTCGGCTTGTGGTGCAACATTGCCGCCCTCGCCATTGATCGGCGCCGGCTGCACGACCAGTTGTCCCACCGCGCGCAGCACGACGGTCTTACCGGGCTGCCAAACCGGGCGCTGCTCTATGAAAGGCTGGAAGTCGAGATTGAGCGCGCCGCGCGCGGCGCAAATCTACTGGGATTGCTCTATATAGACCTCAACGGTTTCAAGCAAATCAACGATACCTATGGTCACGACGCCGGGGATGTGGTTCTACGGGAAACCGCCGGGCGCATGACCCACGGTGTGCGCCGCGGAGATACGGTGGCGCGCATCGGAGGCGATGAGTTTGTGGTATTGCTGCCCCTGCTCAGCCGGAGAGACGATGCCGAACAGATTGCGGATAAGATCGTGAAGGCGTTGCGCGAGCCTATCTACTCGAACCAACAACGGCTTTCGGTTAATGCGAGTATCGGCATTGCCATATGGCCGTTTGACGGAGACCGGGCGGATCCGTTGCTGCGCTTCGCCGACGCGCAGATGTACGCGGAAAAGAGACGGCGCTGGTACGACGCGCCGGTAACGGCGGAGCAGCCGGCCACTCCTTCGGGAGCAACCGGGCCGTATTCCAAGAGTCGCGCCTGAACGATCCGGTGGGACCCACGTCCAGGTCCATCGCCAGCCGAATAGAGCGTTCAGCAGCAAGCCGCCCAAGAGAGTTGCGGAAAGATAAGCACAAACGATTGCCGCCCACGGACATTATTCGTCCGTCGCCGCGCGCACCCGCTGGGTATACATTGGCAGCAGTTGCGTTCCCGTTCGTGTCTTCCGCACGCCGGCATTTGTGCAAGCGAAAACAATGAGCTGCATTTTGGCAGGTGATATCATTTAAAAGACTGGGTTGTGACAGTGCCCGTATCCAGCGCCATCAATATCTTGATCGTAGCGGGTGCGGCGTTGTTGAGCGCCCACCTGTATTTTTCGGGCTTAAATCGCCGATACCGGGCCTTTTTCCTTTTCATGGTGTTCTTCACTCTGCAGAATACGGCCTTCGTGGTGGTCGCCTCCAAAAGCGACGCCTACCAGAAGTTCTGGGTCTTAACCGAGCCGATCGAATGGTTGTTCTATGTCTGGATCGTTCTGGAATTGTATTCGTTGGTCCTCCAGGACTACCAGGGCCTATATACAGCGGGGCGCTGGTCGCTCATTGTCGCGGTTTGCTTAGCGTTGCTGGCTTCCGGCTTCAGCCTGGTGGTTCCCTCCCAGGCTACGCGGCAAGGACACCTGATGGCGTATTACTACGTGGCCGAGCGCGCCGTCTACTTCAGCCTGGTGGTTTTCCTGTTGACGATGCTGGCTCTGCTCATGCGGTATCCCATCACGCTGAATCGCAACGTTATTGTCCACAGTGTGGTGTTTTCAGTTTACCTTCTTAGCAATACGGCCATTTTTCTCTTGTTGAGCACGCGCGGCTTCGGGGCAATACGAATAGCCATCTTCGCCACTCAGGCGGTCAACCTGGGCGCGCTGGGAACGTGGCTGGCGATGTTGAACAAGGCAGGGGAACAGCGCCGGCAGAGACTGCACCCCGCCCGGCTGCCCGGCCGGGAGGAGCAGTTGATCGGCCAATTGAACAGCCTCAACATGGCGTTGATGCGGGCTGCCAGAAACTAGACCCTTGTTTTTCGACTAATTAGCGGTGAGGGGAACTGTTTGCGCGATCTGAGGCGCCGTCCCTCCTCGGGCAAACTGCTGGAGGACCATCATCGAAGAGGTTCGTGAGAGGTGAGGCGGCAGCGAGCCGGTGCAGAGCTCTCAAGGACCGAGACCCTGCGCCGGATTAAGGGAGGAAACCATGGTTGAGTCTTAACAACCTCCGCAGACTGCACGCGCAGTCAGATTCTATTGACCGGCGACTTGCCAGGTCGAGTCCTTGTGAAATGCTGTCATCGCACTTGCGAGCGCAGAAGTGTTCGTTCCAAGATCCTTTTCATAGACGACATCGTTCGATGTGACTATGAAGGTCATCACCCCAGAGGATCGATATTCCGCCGGATAAGCGACTAACGCGAAGTTGCCAGTAGTGTTGCGCTTGATTCCATTAGCCGGGATTGCCGGCAATAAGTGGAAAGAGTAACCATCCGACAGTACGCGTTCGTCGCCAGCTGATCCGTAGGCGGCTTTCGCGGTCAAACTCGTGAAGGAGTTGACGGTCGAATCCGCGGGCGCCGAACTGGCACGATATTTCTTTACCGCGGCAACTAATTCGTGGCAAGTCGCAATCGCGGTGAGTTCATTGTCGCCGACTCGGCGGAACGTAACTTCTTTCCCGCCCGCTTCGGGATCGAAGCGCCATGCGCCATTTGTTGCAACAAGACGGATCGGGAATGGCCAGTTCTCGGCGCCGATGTAGAGGGTTACCGAGCCGTCGGACTCGCGACCCACGCGATGCATCTCCTGGTATTTTCGGACGAACAGTTCGCGGTCGATCTTATCCTGGCCTGGATCACGCGAGGAGATCAATTCCGCGGGATTTTCGCGACGGCCGCCTCATCGTTGCTCTGTACGGCCTGGAAAAGAGTTTGAATTGCCTCCGCGGCTGACGGGAACGCCGGCTGCGCGGATTGTTGCGCCAGCGCCGAGTAAGCGCCATTGGTTGCCCACATCGCAACGATCGCGAGCGGAATTATTGCGGATCGGGCTTGCCATGAAAACCGTTGGGCCCATACGTTGATCATGTTTATCATTTCGCGTGTCATTGTTTAGTCACCTCATTCAAACTTATCTGCGGCCCCCGCCGCCGTGAAAGCCTCCGCCGTGGAAGCCGCCAAAGCTGGACTGTCCGCGGAAGGAATTGGCTCTGGCATTCCCACCATGGTTGAACCCACTGAAGGCACCGGAATGCCTTCCTCCGGAAGGATGTGCCGTATTACCGTCATGAAACGCCTCATGCCCACCAAAACTCTGGCCGCCATGATTGAAGTTCGTTCGACCAGCACGAAAACTATTGCGATTCGGGCAAATCGGTAAGAAGATGGATTTCCGACTGTAATTCGCGGCGGCCTTCGATCATCTTCAACCAATTCAAAAAAAATCCTGCTCTGATGCCGGAGCGATAGCCCTTAAGTTGGGCTTGCGCAGCTCCGCGAGTTTGCCCAGTTCGCCGAGAAATCCATCGACAGCTTGCCAGGCCGAGGAATTCGTGGCCAACAGGTGGAGTTCCGAGAAGGCTCGACTGGTCGTCGCTAGCGCCAGCACGCCGGAAGTTCCGTAATATAGCCCGGCGATGCCCGACACCGTTACCCCGAACAGAGGATCCGCAAAGACTTTCAAGTGCGCAAGGTCGATTCGACCTCTTTGGCCACGCACAATTCCGTGCTTGGCGAAGATCCGATGAACGGCGGCGCGGCTGAGGCCGTGCTTTTGTGCGAGTTGGCTGGTGCTCCAAAGTTGACCAATCACATCGTAAAGCACCTCCCAGAGAAGGGCGCGTTCTTTCTCTGGCGGCCCTGCTGGCGGATCCCATAAGCCGCGAATCCCCTGCGCTGCGAACCGCTTCCTCCAGTGGATCACCTCCTTCCGGGGCATCAAAAGCTCGGCCGCGATCTGCTCGTGATCGCGGCCCCCGGCGGCCGCCAGCACAACCTGTGCCCGAGCCTGGATCTTTGGCAGATCTGGCGAGATCGCCAGAGCATCGAGAATCGTACGTTCCGGGGCGGAAACTGTCACGTGTTCATTATCCCGGAACCAGGAAAGATGTCGCTGCCGCGCGCCGGATGAACACGCTCTCCTAACCCGCTACCATCCTGCGGAAGCCATCGAAGTCCTGGGCCGCCGCCTGCGTCAGTTCGAACAGCTTCGCCAACAAGTCCTCCGCCTGTCCAAACTCCACCTTTAAGCTGCCCACCTGCAAGTGCACGCCAGAAGGCAAATCGCCCATAGTTCGCAGGCTTGTATCCCTGGCCACCGGCAGGATCACCCGAGCTGCCGCCCGATGCCGCCGGGTTTCTTCCAGGGTTTCATGGAGGCGTTGCCGGCGGCGCTGTTCCATGACCAATTCCGCGCCGTTTTGGAAAGGCTCCAGTTGCCGCAGCAAGGCTAGGCGGTCCACCAGATAGGCCTGGCCGGATTGCCAACCGCCAAAAGAATGCATCAACTGGAGTGCGCGTCGGCGCCGGACGCCAAAGATGCGTTCGCACATGGCCCGGTCGATGACGGGCGCTTCCACCGCCGTCAACTCCTCCACGGATCTCGGCAACCCGAAGTAACCAAGTCTTTTTCATAGGCATTCCATCCTCCTCCTCCTTGCTTGCTGTTTGTGCACGACCGTGCACTCAGCTCGAAATATAGTTGCTGATAATCCCTGTTATCGGCAACTAACACGCTGCACCTGCAATTTGACCGCGGAAACCGTCTCACGGGCCAAAGACGGGCATAACATGCCTTGCGGGAATGGCCCATTCCTTATGTTCGCCTTTCTCTCGCCGTACTGCAAACTAACTAACAGTGTGTAAGTCGTGAAGCAGCCGTGACTTAGGTCTACAATCGAGATATACTCAGTTACATCTATGTCAGATCAGGCGCTCGTCGTCATCCCATCCTTCGACCCGGTGCTCTCGCTGGTAACCGACAGTGTGCACTCGCAGCATACCCGGCGGGCCTACCGGGCCGCCCTCACCGGCTTCCTGCTCTGGTGCCAAACGTCGGGACCCCGAGTGCCCTATCACCAACCGCGCTCACCCGACTGGCTGGAGTGGACCGCCGAAGGAGGACTGCCTTTCGGGATTGCGATGGCGACCTGTTTGTCTGGTGTTCGCGTCCGACGTCTAATTTGGTTTTGGTATCGGGGCGATTCGCGGTCTTCTTGCACGCCGCCGCGCATTATCCGTTTTCCCGTCCCGCTCTGGCTGCCTTGGCTGTGACGGTGATCGCGCGCTGCTTGGCCACGCGCGCGCACCCGGCCGCAGCCGAATTCGAGGACCGCTAGTCTAAGTCTCGTAAGTGATCTTCTCTGCCGCGCTTACGGAGTGCTGGTCGCGGATTTGCTGCTGAACGTCCCCGCCGCCGCCAAACCGACCGTAGTGGCCACCGCAGCGACCCCGCCGACTATGGCAATAATGACGCCGGTAGACAACCCAGCCGCGCCCGCTATAGTGCCCGGTCCGGGAGAGCCGGCTTCTTCAGTGCCGCCGGCAGTCATGAGAACGGCCGGGCTGTCTGTCCAGGCGCCGCGGACCATCCGGAAACACCGGCACAATCGCCTGCCACTGTCGTACCACCAGCGACCTTCGCCCGGCAGTGGTTTTATGCCCCGGGAGCCCACGACACCCAGACGCCAGGAACTTATCCGCCGGAATTCACCGAGTTCTTTTTTTCCGAAAGAGTAAGGCGTATTGTCCCGGAAATATTGGGCGCGCTACCGGATTCCGGATCGCGCAGTATCGCCCCGAGGTACAGTTCCGGGTAAGTGGCGCGCCGCAAGGGGAAGACATCACCACCATCAAGTGGGCGTCGGACGACGGCGCTAACGGGCAGATGAGAATCGAGTTGCACGGCTCCAATTCGATGGCGGCAACTTGGTGGACTGCAACGTTGGGTCGGCAAACGGCGTTTGAGCTCGGGTACTGCCGTCCTCGTGCGGCAGCAGGCACATTAGTCGCTAAGTTCGCTGTCTTGTCTGGTCGCGACCCGCAAAAATCACCCGCCCGCGCGATAGTTTCGGGAAAAGCTCTCCCTTTCGCATGATTCCATTACTGAAACTGCGAGATAGCTGCGGGCCGTTGGAACTCCAATTTGCGCTTAACGCGGGGGAAGCGGGCCTTTGGATGGGAAACTCCGTGTTCGCCGGAAGTGGCGGATTCTTCGGTAGAGCCTGAACCACCAACGGCACGCGGTGGGGCGCGCCAAGTTACTGAGAATAAGGCTGTCTGAAACCCTGCATAATTGCGCTGACACGCGGACAACGGGTTATCAGTATGTGAACCTCTGTTTCACCCATGTGGTCTGATTTCCTGGACTACCAAGAGAACGCGGAGAGGCGCGTCAAGTTATTAGCTTCGGAAGCGGTGAAAATTCTGCGCAATTGCGATTACAAGCAGGAATCGGGCATTGGGGGTTGAAGCTCTGTTTTACCGATATGGGTACCGGCTTCTTCGCGCATGAGCTGACCGCCAAAGCACGCGGAGAGGCGGAAGGCACTCTCCATGGAGGTTTAACTCGTCCTTTCGGGGACCTGGCTTGTGGGGAACAGCGCCAGTAATGTGACATTCGGCACAAGTTTGAAACACGTTAATAAATCATCGCCGGAAAACGGGCCTACTAAGTACCAATATACTCAACTATATGGCAACTGGAGAAAAGAAATAAATGGTTTTGCTCTTGACATCCGTATACATCCCGCTTACACTGGCATCAAGTCATTAACTCGGGTTTTCCTGAGTTGTGATTAGGCGGTTGCCTTAGAACACGAGGGTCGACTCGTTGCCTGGGGCGGATGAGCGGTCTACTCATCTTGCGAGCCGCCTTCGGTTAGAACGAATCTCTCAGGACGGCGAGAATGGCGGCAGTCTGCCCAATTTCCCTTGTTTCACCGCACGCAGGGCAAACAGCAGATCTCACGGCTGCTTCCGGAAATGCATGGTTGGCCCTGGTTGTGCGTTCGCGTCACGAAAAAGCGGTTAAAGAGATCCTTGACTCGAAAGGCTACCGAACCGCACTCCCGCTGGTGTGCTGCATCAATAAGAGGAGCAGCGGATCGGCCTGGGAAAGCCAAAAACCTCTCATAGCCGGCTATGTCTTTGCGGCGCTTGACCCGGAGAATCCCTTTCGCATGGTCACCACCCCCGGAGTGGTGCACATCGTCAGTTTCGGCCGCGAACCAGCCGCCATACCCGAGGCCGAGATTGAAGCCCTCGAGCGCATCGCCGCTTCCGGACTGGCTGTGGCAGGTTGCGGCTACATCGGCGTTGGCAAGACCGTGGAGCTGATTAGTGGCCCGCTAAAGGGTGTTCGGGGGATCGTGCTGCGCCAAGCTAAGAATACGCGCCTGATGGTCAGTTTGGAGTTACTCCAGCGTTCAATTTCTGTCGAGATCGATGGAGCCTGGGCTTTGCCGGTCCAGTAAGATCCTCCGCATATGTGTTGGCTTCGTAGCAGCTTTAATACAAGTAAGCTAAGATCGAAGTGCGCCAGAGAGCACTTCAATGTTTCGTCGAGTTGGGTTCGGTATTGCTTTCGGGTGTCGTTTCTCACAATCATTTGCGAGCGGAGCAGATTATTCGCTTGACATACAGTATGCATTCCGCATACACTCGGCTTATTCGAAACTAAGTTACCCCAAGTTTCGGGGGCCGTGGAGCGGTTTGCTCGTTTCCAAACGGTTCGCTGTAGGACCTTCCTAATTCGGCGAAAGTGGCGGCAGCCTGCCCTTTAAGCTACGATTCCACTCGGTGGCAGACAAGTGGCCACTCCCAATCCAAACCCTGCTTCCGGGCACACATGGTTGGCCTTGCGTGTAATGCCGAATCATGAAAAAGCAGTGCAGACGATCCTCAACGCTAAAGGCTACCAGACGGCGCTTCCGCTTGTGCGGTCTATTCACAAGAAGCCCTCAGGATCTCATTGGAAGAGCCAGATGCCGCTCATACCCGGCTACGTCTTTGTGGTACACAACCCTGAAAATCCCTTTCGCATCGTCGGCACTCCTGGTGTGGTGCATATCGTCAGCTTTGGGAGCAGCCCATGCACTTTACCCGAAGCGGAGATCGAAGCACTGGAGCGAATTGCCGCTTCCGGGCTCCCTGTTGCCAGTTGCCGCCACACTGGGCTTGGCGAGACTGTGGAACTGACTGCGGGCCCGCTAAAGGGCCTGCAGGGTGTGGTACTTCGCCAAGCCCAAACCACGTCCCTGGTAGTCGGAGTTGAGTTACTCCAGTGTTCATTCTCGGTCGAGATCGACGGTGCTTGGGCCGCTTCGAACTAGCATCGCTCCCGTGCCACAACTGGCCGGCCGCGGGTTCCAAGCTTCCCGAGCCGGCGGCTTCCGGTGAGCGGCGGATTTGCCGAACGAAGAACCGGATGCGGGTTGGCGCCGCGTGTTTTTTTGTTTTCGCATTCGATCTGATGTTGTCTTGACTGAAATGCAACTCTAATTTTGGCGCAGTCCGCTTCCTGCGCTGGCGTCTGAAGCTTCCTGACCGCGAAACCGTGTTGCCAGGCACTCCATCAACCTCGGCCAGTTATCCACTTTCCATCGCGGTTCGAGAGCACCTTGCATTCCTCGCCCAAGAAGTGCCCCTTGCCCAAGTAGACACAATAAGCACTTGGAGGGTGTGATGCGTATTACCGGAGATCCCCGAAACCGGGTGGTCGTCTTCCGCCTGGCGCAGGACGAATACCAAAAACTGCAAGACGTCGCGACCCGGAATGGAGCCCGCAACCTCTCCGATTTCATGCGCTCCGAACTCCTGGCCTACATTCATTCCGGCACAATTACCGAGCATCTCCATCGTCGCTTCGATTCGCTCGAGCACCGCATCGCCGAGCTGCAGTCCACCACCGTCTCGCTGCTGAAAGGGAACGGTAATGGCGGGCCGAAGGACAAAGGTTAAGTCCTTGACTGCTGTGTGGAGTCATACATCGCGATTGGAGTGGTTCGCTCTAAGGGTGCAGCCCCGGCGGGAGGGA
>Ga0187871_10004194_pt1 | contig 10917 bp, 6 predicted proteins | sample June2016WEW_16_1_FD_132988 | JGI IMG/M metagenome (GOLD analysis project Ga0187871, IMG submission 132988) | Peatland microbial communities from SPRUCE experiment site at the Marcell Experimental Forest, Minnesota, USA - June2016WEW_16_10 | ecosystem: Environmental > Terrestrial > Soil >...
GTGCCGGGCCTGCCTGGGGATCTGGGCGCACCGGTATTTATCGCCCAGCATATGCCGGCCCTGTTTACCCAGCCGCTGGCCGCCAGCCTGGATAAGAGGAGCGCCTTGCATGTCAAGGAGGCCAAGGATGGCGAGGCGGCGCGGGCGGACTGCGTGTATATCGCTCCGGGCGGACGGCACATGAAACTGGTCCCGGGCCCCGGCGGAGAAATCGTGGTGCGCATTACCGACGATCCGCCCGAGAACGGCTGCCGGCCCGGCGTGGACTATCTGTTTCGTTCCGCGGCGCTTCATTTTCCAGGGCGGGCGGTAGCCGCGATCCTGACCGGGATGGGATACGACGGCACGGCCGGCTTGCAGACGCTCAAACGGAGCGGGTGCTTTTCGATCGCGCAGGATGAAGCCACGTGCGTAGTTTTCGGCATGCCGAAAGGGGCGATTCAAGCCGGGGTGGTCGATACCGTGGCGCCGCTCGAGACGATCGCCGCCGCCATCGTGAAGTCGGTGCGCGAGGCCAGATCGTGACCCGGCTCCTTCCCGAAGAACAGAAGTCGCTAGCCCAGTATGTCTACGCATTGTGTGCGATTACGCTCGATGAGACCAAGGGTTATCTGATCGAAGGCCGCCTGGCCGGCCTGGTCGAGGAGACCGGCTGCGGCAGCTACGGCGGATTGCTACTGCGGGCGAAGAGCGATTCCAGCCGGGCCCTGGACCGCCGCATTGTGGACGCGATCACCACCAATGAGACCTCTTTCTTTCGCGATACCTCGCCCTTCGATCTGCTCCGGCACAAGATCGTTCCCGAACTGATCGACCGGCGGAAACGGAGCGGGGCTGCGCGCATCCGCATCTGGAGCGCGGCCTGTTCGACCGGCCAGGAACTCTACAGTATCGCGATCCTGCTCAAGGAGTTGCTTGGGGATCCCGACCGGTACGGTGTCAGGCTGGTGGGCCCGGACATTTCCGACGATGCGGTGGCGCGCGCCACCCGGGGGCGCTTCAGCCCTGTTGAGATCTCGCGCGGGTTGAGCGACGCCCAGCGGACGCGGCACTTCACTCCCATCGCGGGCGGATGGCAAATTCGCGACGAGATCCGCGCCATGGCCTCCTTCAAGAAGCTCAACTTGATGGCGGATTTCTCGGCCATGGGACGGTTCGACGTTATTCTCTGCCGCAACGTGGCGATCTACTTCAACGAGCGGGACAAGATTTCCCTGTTCGGACGGATTGAGGCGGCACTCGAGCCAGAGGGTTACCTCGTGATCGGGGCCATGGAATCGCTGAACGGAGTATGCCCGCGGTTTGAATCCAAGCGGCACCTGCGCGCGGTGTATTACCAGGTGAAGAGGGCCGTCTAATCTATCCGCATTGCGAGGGTCCGCCGATATAGGGAATGAGGTCCCGCGCCGGAGGTGATTTGGTTGCTGAAGCCAGGGAATAGCGCATACCAGCCAGCGGACATAGAGCATGCGGGTTTGGCCGCGGCGGTCGAGCAATCGGCGGACGCCGTGGTGATCACCGATCGCCGGGGGCAGATCCAATATGTGAATCCCGCATTCGCGGAGATGACGGGATACAGTCCAGAGGAGGCCATTGGACAAAACCCGCGCATCCTCAAATCGGGCCTGCAATCCGCGGAATTCTACAGAGAGATCTGGGAAACCGTGGCTGCGGGGCGGGTCTGGAACGGCAGAGTGATCAACCGGCGAAAGAACGGGAGTCTCTACACCGAAGAGATGCGGATCACTCCGGTACGGGACGCGCACGGGGAGATCGTCAGTTACATTGCGATCAAACACGACATTACCGAGCGCCGGGCAGCCGAGGAAGCCCAACGGCTCCTGGCGGCCATAGTGGAAGGCTCGGGGGACGCGATAGTCGCGAGCACACTGGAAGGCCGCATCCGCACCTGGAACCGCGGCGCCGAAGCCCTGTATGGCCACTCCGCGGCGGAAGCCATCGGGAAGCCGTTTTCCATTCTGGTGCCGCCCGAACGACAGCACCGGCTGGCACAGTTGAAGGAACGGATATTGCAGGGCCATTGCATCTCACAATACGAGGGCCAGGGGCTGCACAAGGACGGACATCGATTTCACGTATCGCTTACCGCGGCGCCCATTCGAAACTGCGACGGTGAAGTGGCGGCCATCTCCGTTATCTTGCGCGACATCACGGAGCGAAGACAGGCGGAGGAGTGGCGCGCCTTACTGGCCTCGATCGTGGAGTCGTCCGCGGATGCCATCGTCAGCGGCACTCTGGATGGGACGATCGTCACCTGGAATCGGAGCGCCGAGGCGTTGTTTGGGTACGATGCGGGTGAAATCGTAGGGAAGGACTACGACCTTTTGGTGCCGGTGGACCGGCGCGACGAAGTGAACCGGGCGCTGGAGGCGGTCCGGAGCGGGGTCGTCAGCCGCTACGATACCGTCCGGCTAGGTAGGGGCGGCCGGCGCGTCGATGTGGCGGTGACGATTTCCCCCATACGGAATGCCCAAGGCGTAACCACCGGCGTTTCTGTCACGGCGCGAGGCATCGGCGAGCGCGTGCGCGCGGCGCAGATGCTGCATGAAAGCGAAAAACGATTTCGCGAGGTCTTTGAGAATGCGCCGTTTGGCATGAGCGCCAGCGGGCCGGACGGGTGCTTCATGCAGGTGAATGCGGCGTTTTGCCGCATGCTGGGGTATTCCGAACAAGAACTGCTGGGCACCGCCTGGCCGCGGCTGATCCACCCCGACGATCTGGAGCCTTCCATGCGCGCCGCGGAGCGTTTGTTGAAGGAGGGCGGGCACATCGAAATGGAGAAACGCTACCTTCACCGCAGCGGGAAGGTCGTGTGGGGGCGCATGCGGATGTCCATGGTGCAGGATGCCGCCGGCAAACCGCAATACTTCGTGGTTCACGTGGAAGATATCACGGAACGCAAGCGGGCGGAAGAGGCGCTGTCTGAAAGCGAAGACCGCTTCCGGGTGATGGCGGACAGTTGCCCGACGATGATGTGGGTAACCGGCGCAAACGGCGGGACTCAGTTTATGAACCGTACGTACCGAGAATTCTTCGGCGCCGCCTGCGAACAAGGGGGGGCAAGCCAGTGGAAGTCGCTGATCCATGCGGACGATGCGGCGGGATATATCGGAGGCTTCGAGCGTGCCGTCAGGGAGCACGCGCCGTTCAGGGCGGAGGTGCGCGTGCGGCGCGCGGACGGCCAGTGGCGGTGGCTGGGCTCCTACGCGACGCCGCGTTTGTCGCAGAGCGGCGAGTACCTGGGGCATGTGGGGCTCAGTTCGGACATCACGGCGCGGAGGCTGGCGGATGAGACGCTGCGCGAGAGTGAAGAGCGCTTCCGCATCATGGCGGATGGTTGCCCGGCGGCGATCTATGTAACCAAAGCAGATGGCGGGCATCAGTTCGTCAACCGGGCAGGCCGGAGGTTCTGCGGGGAGAAGTACGAAGAGGTATCGAAAGGCAATTGGGAGTGTCTGATGCACCCGGACGATAGTGCGCAGTTCCAAGCACACGCCGGCCGCGCAGTCAGAGAACGGGGGCCTTTCAGGGCCGAAGCACGCCTGCGGCGCGCCGACGGCCAGTGGCGGTGGGTGACGTTCTACGCGGAGCCGCGTTTCTCGCCCGCTGGCGAGTTCGAGGGCCACGTGGGCCTTAGCACCGACATTACCGAACCCAAGCGCGCCGAGCTGGCGCTCGAATTTCAGAACACGCTGGTGCGCGCCATACTGGACGTCTCGCTGGACGGAATCCTGGTGATGAACGATGAAAATCTGGCGGTGGCGCACAACAAGAAATTTCTGGATGTCTGGCGGATTCCCCTGCCTCCGCTTCCGGATCCCGGGCACGATGGCGCGGCCGGCGGCGGGCATCCGCAAATCTGGGCGGCGGCCGCGGATCGGGTGCAAGATCCGGCTGCTTTCCTGCGGCAGATCGATGAACTGAATGACGATCCGGATGCCAACGACCATTGCGAGATTCGCTTGAAGGACGGGCGGACCCTGGAAATGTATTCCGCCGGAGTGGGGAAGGAAATGGGACGGCGCCTGGGGCGCGTGTGGTTCTTTCGACATCACCGAGCGCCGGGAATCGGAGCAGGCACTCCGTTCGAGCGAAGAGAAATTCCGGCAACTGGCGGAGAACATCCGCCAGGTGTTTTGGACGATGAATCCAAATGGCGACGTGCCGTATGTCAGTCCCGCGTATGAGCAGGTGTGGGGCCGCACCCGTGAAAGCCTTTACCGGAACGCAATGGACTGGCTGGAGGCTATCGAACCGGCGGACCGCGAAGAGGCCGATTTGACATTCAAGAGGCTGTGTGCCGGAGAGCCCACAGACTCGGTATACCGGATACGGACCCCGGATGGCGTACAAAGATGGATCCGGGACCGCGGTTTTCCGGTGCGCGGCCCTGCCGGGGAACTGGTGCGGGTGGTGGGCATCGCGGAGGATATCACGGAGCAGAGGCAACGCGAGGCGGAACTGGTAAGCGCGCGCGAGGCAGCCGACGCCGCCAACCTGGCGAAAAGCCGCTTCCTGGCCAATATGAGCCACGAAATCCGCACGCCCATGAACGGCGTACTGGGCATGCTGCAACTGCTGACGCAAACCAGCCTGACGGCGGAACAGCGCGACTACGCGGGCGTGATCGAGACCAGCGGGCACACGCTGTTGGCGCTCATCGACGACATTCTGGACCTATCGAAGATCGAGGCCCGGAAGATCACGCTCGATCGGGTGGACTTCGAACCGCGGCGTATCCTGGCGGACACCGTGCGCACCCTGCGGAACCGCGCGGCGGCCAAGGGACTTGGCTTGAGCTGGCAGGCGGCGCCGGAGATCCCCGCGCTCCTCGGAGGCGATCCGCACCGGCTGGGCCAGGTGCTGACCAACCTGGCGGCCAATGCCATCAAGTTCACCGAGCGGGGCCAGGTGGCACTGTCGGTGCGGGTCGAGAGTCGATATCCCGGCAAGGCCACGCTGCGCTTCGCTGTAGCCGATACGGGAATCGGGGTGCGTCCGGACCAGGCCGGCGCGTTGTTCGCTCCGTTTGTGCAGGCGGACACTTCCACCACGCGCAAGTATGGCGGCACCGGCCTGGGGTTATCGATCTCCAACCAACTGGTGGAGTTGATGGGCGGCGAGATCGGGTTCGATAGCCGGATGGGAGAAGGCTCCACATTCTGGTTTACGGCGGTCTTCGACATACCGTCCGGGCCGGCCTCCCACCAACCTGGGCCGCGGGAAAACGCGCTTGCGCCGATGGGCGGGGCGGGGGCGCGCGGATGCGCCCGCATCCTGGTGGCGGAGGACGATCGCACCAACCAGCGCGTGCTGCTGGGGCAACTGCGGAAACTTGGATTCGAGGCGCGGGCGGTGGCGAGTGGAGTGGAGGCCGTGGAAGCCGTGCGCCTGGCCGCGCCGGGCGGGAAATACGGCCTGGTTCTGATGGACTGCCAGATGCCGGGGATGGACGGATTCGAAGCCACGCGCCGGATCCGCGAGTTGGGGCTGCCGGAAATTCCGATCGTGGCCGTGACCGCCGATGCGATGGCGGGCGATCGCGAGCGCTGCATCCGCGAAGGGATGAACGACTATCTTTCAAAACCAGTGGCAATGCACCAGCTTGCGGAAGTGCTGGCCAAATGGCTTCCGGAGGCCGCTCCGGAGAAGGACCGTGCGAGTGCCGGGCAGGCCGCGGCGGAGCCGGCTCCCGACGATGCCTCCGTCTTCGACGCCGACGATTTGTTGAATCGGCTGCTGGGCGACCGGCCGCTGGCGGGCCAGATCGTGCGAGGATTCGTCGCGGACTTTGGGACTCAACTGCACAATTTGCGGAAACGTCTGGAGCAGGCGGATGCGGCGGGCGCCGCCTTGCAGGCGCACGCGCTGCGAGGATCGGCCGCGGCCATTTCGGCGCGCGATATGCGCGCGCTGGCGCAGGCTCTGGAGAGCGCCGCCAAGGCCGGCAAGCTGGACGATTTCGGCACATTGCTGCCCCGGGCGGCGGGCGAATTCGAGCGTCTGAAGGCCGCCCTGCGGCAAGCCGGATGGGACTAAACGAAAAGAGAGAACCAGTATGAAAACTCTAATTGCAGAAGACGACTTAACCAGCAGGCTGGTATTGCAGACATTCCTCGCCCGCTATGGCGAATGTCACATCGCGGTAAACGGGTGGGAGGCGGTGGAGGCGTTCCGCTTAGCGCTGGAGGCCGGCCAGCCCTACGATCTGATCTGTATGGACATCATGATGCCCAAAATGGACGGCCGCGAGGCGGTGAGCCATGTGCGCGCCATGGAAGAAGCGAGGGGCATTCATTCGACCTCCGGGGTGAAGATCATCATGACTACGGCGGTGACCGAAGTACAGGAAGTAGCGCAATGCTTCCACGCGCTTTGCGACGACTATCTGGTGAAGCCCATCGATTTGGCTAAGCTGCTCAAACACGTCGTATCGTATCGACTGGTCGAATGACCGGGCCTCGCTACCTGGCACCCAGGGCGGCGCGCAATTCCGGGGGTTTGGGTCGATTGGCTAAGATGGCTACGCGCGCCAGGACCAGACTCAGGACCCGCTGGGCCGGTCCGAAGCCGGGATCGAGAGCGAGGGCGCGTTGGGCGGCGAACTCCGCGTCGCTATAGCGACGCAAGGCAAGCCACGCCAACGCCAGATTGCTGACGGGGCCGGCGTCGCCGGGTTCCAGCCTGATAGCCTCCTGAAACTCAACGGCAGCGGTTTCAAAATCTCCGCGTTGCAGGTAACGGACACCCAAGTCGTTGTGCGCCTCCATATAATCCGGATAGAGGGAGAGCGCCTTACGCAGATGTTGGATCGATGCATCGGTCAGCCCCTTTAGAGCGGCTTTGCCGCCGCGCTCGAATTCCCTGCGGGCGGCGCCGGGCACCTGGCGTAAGAGTCGATTGCGGGTGACTGTTCCCGCGGCGGGGCGCACATGAATGGGACTATCTATGTTGAATTTGACGCTATTGAGATATCCGCGCACCGAGATCGCCTGGCTTTGCAGGACCGTTTCGAGAGGATCGGCCACTCTGATTTCATAGTTACCAGCCGGCACGCCGGCCAATTCAAAACGTCCGTCTCGCGCCACCAGCGAGCGCTTCACTATGCGGCCGCCGGATAACAGTTCGACCGACAGGGAATCGCGGTGAGCCTGGCCTTCCCAAGCGACTTCACCGGTAATGCGCGGTGGGCTTGCAGGCGTGGTCTGACAAGCTGGTGCGGCCGCCCCCCACCCGCCGATGGCGGCAACACAGACGAAACTGGAGAGGCTGCGCGATAAGAGCACCGTATCCTCCTCGTGATTTGTTACCAGGGTTGTGTTAGAGTCTGGCAGCCGAAAGGCCGTTAAGATCTCATACCGTGGAGATCCGATTCGCCCACCGCATCCGTTTTGAACGACTCGGGTTTAACGATAGGGGAGATCGCTTGGTTAGCAGTAGTTTACCGCGGCCTGGCCGGTTATACAACCTCCAACCGTGCGAAACGTAACGAACGCCGTTCGTCGGGAACGCCCTTTCACCGCTTGCCCGGCTGGGGATGGCGCCCGTCGGCCGCCGGGACCCGGAGAGAGAAACAGGAGCCTTTCCCCGGTTCACTCTCGACCGCGATATCCCCGCCCATCATCTGGCAGAACTTCTTGCTGATCGCCAAGCCCAGCCCGGTCCCGCCGTATTTCCGGGTGGCGGAGTTATCCACTTGGGAAAACGGCTGAAACAGCTTGCCCAGGTCCTCGGGACGAATGCCGATGCCGGTGTCGGAAACGCGCACCTCGATCCAGTCGCGCTCGGCGCCGCGCAGACGGGACACCGCCGCCGAGACCTGGCCGTTGAGCGTGAACTTGCAAGCGTTGTTGACCAGGTTCAGCAGGCTTTGGCGGAACTTGGGAAGATCGGCAAAGGCCAGCCGGGCATCCTCCGGACAGTGGAGGGAGACGACGTTGCCCTGGTGGCGGGCGAGAGGCTCCACGGCGTTGCAAACGTCGGTGAGCACATCGGCCACATCCACGTTGCGGAGATCGATCTCAAAACGGCCGGCCTCGATTTTCGACAGATCCAGGACGTCGTTGATAATACCGAGCAGGATATGGCCGGAACGCTCGATTTTCTCGAGGTCGGAGAGGATCTCGGGCTGGCCGGGACCGATGGCGTCTTCGCGGAGCATCTGGCTGTAGCCGATGATGGCGTTCAAGGGAGTGCGCAGTTCGTGGCTCATATTGGCGAGGAATCTGCTCTTGGCGCGGTTGGCCTCTTCGGCCGCATCGCGCGCCGCCACCAGTTGGCCCTCGACGCGCTTGAGTTCGGTCAACTCGCTCTGGGTCCGGCGGGCAGCCTCGGCGGTCTCCCTCAGAGTGACTTCCGTTTCCAGCTTCTGGCGAATGGTTGCCGTCTGCTGACGGACCTTCCGGCGTAGCACGAAGACCCACCCGAACGCGATGAGAGCGGCGCCCGCGACCACGGCGATGGCTTGCAAGGCGCGTTCCCCGGTCCACCAGGGGGCGGTCACCAGGACTGCCGCGTCGGAGGGGGAGCGCAGCAGGATGTGAAAATCGGAGGTCCCGGCGCGCGTCACAGGCCGCCACGACTGCACGTCGAAGATACCCGTGAGCCGCACCTTCGAGCCGGTATCCAATTGAAGGCGCTGTCCCGCGGCTTTGTCGAATACCGCGTGAAACGTGGTGGTGCCGGACCGCAGCTCGAACAATTCCTCGGCGACGCTGGACGTGCTGCCGCGCACGTAAGCATCCAATTGGACAAGTTGGTTGGCATGCAGGCCGCGCACCAATTCCTGGGCGCTGGTCACAACCGGATCGGGAGCGCGGCCATGACCGTTGGGGTACGCCTCGGAGTCCTCCAACAACGGTACAACGGGGCCGTCCCGCGGATAGCCCAGCACATCCACCCGGTCGCCCGGAGCGAGTTGGGCATTTCCGCGCAGGTCCACACGGAGCCCGTTATCGGCATCGCGGATGAAAAGAAGCGAGGCCGACGACCAGGTCACGATACCGCCGACACGCACGCGATGGCCGGGAAGGCGGCCGGCCGCAAAATCGAGTACGTGGTCGACCGCCACGCGCGCGCTGGCGCTGGGTGGTTCAATAACGCGCAGGCTGCGGGGACCCGGCACGAAGAGTTGGATGCCGCGGATCTGGCGGCGGTCGTTGTACAGTGTCCCGCACACGCCATGAATGGCGACGCGGGCGTCCAGCAGGCGCTCGGGAGCGGCCAGGCCCGGCACATAGGCGGAGAAGCGGTTTCTGGCGCACAACACGTCGAGACTTGCGACATTCCGGCTGGCGCTGGCATTGCGAATTACACCCTCGAGGTCCACCAGGCGGCTATCTTCGGCGCCGGACAGTATGCGGTCCATGAATGTGCGACGGCGGGGCAACGGAACATTCCGTGCCACTACTCGCACGTGCGCGCGGCTAAGAATCGGCGCGAAATTACCCGCCGCCGAGAGGGCGTCGATATCGACCAGGTCTCCAACGCCCACGCCTGTAACCGGCAGTTCGTGCGGGCTTACATAAATCCCGTCGTTGCGATCCTCCACAAAGACGATGTAGCCGCCGGGATCGTAGTAAGTGACGGTAGCGCGGACGTGGACCGGGTACCGTCGCATGGCCTCATTCGGCGGCAGCGAACGGACCTGATGAATGCTCGTCAGAACCGGCGTGGAGGCCTCGCGGCCCAGCGGGATGTTGTCGGCCAGCATACTGGCGCTGTCCAGATAAGAGCCGCTGGAGTCGCGCCGGGGAAAGCCGGCCACGGCGACATCTTCGCCGAGGCGGACGCTGCTGGTAAAGCCGAACTGGACCTTTAGCGAACCGGTCGCGTCACGAATGCGGAACAGCCCCGCCTGTCCAGCGGCTTCGAGCCTACCGCGGACCCGCACGCGGCGCTCCGGAAGTCGATCGGTGGGCATGCCGCGCAAGCTGGCGGTGGTCGCCAACGGCGCCGAGCCGGGCGATCGAACCGGATCGAGGTGCACCGTGGCGGCCCACGAGACGCTCCAGAGAGTTCTTCCCACCGTTTTCAGCTCGACATCGAGGTCCGACGTGGCTACGCCCGTGACGCGAACCCGCCGGTCGAGTTCGTCCCCGACCGAGCCGCTGTACTCCTGGCAATAGACGTCGACCGGCGTGCCGCCTTGACTGATCCTAACCACCAGGGCAAGGCCGTTCTGCTTGGTGTCGGCGCGCTGGACCACGCCTTCCACGGCGACCAGACGGTTCTCGACCTGGCGCGTTCCGAATGCCGCGGCCGTAATCGGTTGCGCCACCGGCAGAGGACCCGCGCCATGCGCCACGATTCGCGGGTTCAGAATGACCGGAGAGACTTCCGCTTCGCTGACGACCCCCGCAACGGTGACCCGCTCGCCAGGCGAATACCGCGGGCCGTCACCGCCGACACTCACGCGCACTCCGCCGGTGGCGTCCTGCACGAACAGCAGACCGTTCGCCGGATCGAAGTAAGTCACCACCCCATCGATGCGTGCGGCCGGAGGGCTGCCGGACACGGATCGCTTCCGGCGCGAAACTTCCGCTGCCGTGGTTGCAACGCGGCTTTGGGGCCAGACATCCCAGCAAACGCCCGCTACCAGGAGGACGGCCCCGAGGGCGGCCGAATACAACTTACGCCGGGCCGGTGGCCTTATTTCTGGCATGGAGTCGAGAGGGTCCCAATAGTCTTATCGGCCGCCCGGCGCATTGCTTTAGTCGCGCGCCGCAGGCACCCGGAGAGAGAAACAGGAGCCTTTCCCCGGTTCACTCTCGACCGCGATATCCCCGCCCATCATCTGGCAGAACTTCTTGCTGATCGCCAGGCCCAGCCCGGTCCCGCCGTATTTCCGGGTGGCGGAGTTATCCACTTGGGAAAACGGCTGAAACAGCTTGCCCA
>Ga0187871_10004198_pt1 | contig 10909 bp, 8 predicted proteins | sample June2016WEW_16_1_FD_132988 | JGI IMG/M metagenome (GOLD analysis project Ga0187871, IMG submission 132988) | Peatland microbial communities from SPRUCE experiment site at the Marcell Experimental Forest, Minnesota, USA - June2016WEW_16_10 | ecosystem: Environmental > Terrestrial > Soil >...
GCGTCGTGGCTGGCGACGCCGTCGGAATCGTGGTCGGGAATGCCGTTGTCAAGCACTTCTCCGATGGGCATCAGTTTCGCCAAATCCGCCGCGCCGCCAAAATGGTCCATGTGAAAGTGGGTGAGAATGAGGTAGTCAATCTTGCTCACCCCCGCGGCGGCGGCGGCTTTGTGGATGCGCGCCGCGCTGGTGTCCGTCTGGTTTGGCGAACTGGGATTCCCGGTATCCACAATGATGGATTGGCCGGCCGGGGTGACGATGAGCGTGCCGGCGCCGCCTTCCATGTCAATCCAATAGATTTCCAAGGGGCGGACGGCGCCGGCGGCCCGGGCGGTGAGGGCGAGGGCGAAGGCGGCGGCGAGGGTTAGAGTCAATACTAATAATTGGGAGGCGTGTTTTTTCATGGCTGTGGATTTGCGGCCGGATCGCCGGCGGGCTGTCCGGCCGGGCGGTCGCGGTCGCTGAGTTGAGTTTGCGGGGGCTGGGAGACATATTGGGGGCGCAAGGCGGCCCGTTGGGCGTCCAGGGCGTTGAGCTTCCTGCAGGCTGCGTTGCGCGAAAGGGCCGCGGAGGAGGGCAGGTTCCTGGCCATGCCGGCGGAGATGGCGGGACGGGAGCTGTCCACATAGGTTTGCAGGGTCAGAAGATAGGCGTCGAGCAAGGGCTGCAATTCGGGAGTCATTTGGGGACGCAACAGCAGCAATTTTTCGAAGGCGCGCTGCAATGCGGCGGAGGCCTGGGCCGGTTCCCAAGTGCTGATGACTTCCTGCAAGGTGATTTCCGCCTCGGCCGGTAGGGTGTCGGGGCTGAAATGGACTTGCACCGGGACATCCAGAGCCTGCTGGAGTTTGTGCCAACTGTCTGTCGGGCTGAAGCGGGAGGCAAAATCAACGCCGGTGAAATTGACGCAAGCCAGCCCCCACCATTTTTCCACGTCCACCAACTGGGAGAAGAACGGGGAGAAGGCCTCGAGAAAAGAGGGCTGCCAGTTCAGATGTTGCGGCAGTTTGTCAATCATCGCGCCCAGGCAACGGTTGCCGTCCTTGAGCTGCAGCAGTTCCTCCACGAAAACCTGCGCGCAGGCGGAATAGAGGCTGTAATTGGTGCCGGCGACTTTCTCCGGCTCCGGCCAGCAGAGTTCCTGAAAAGTGAGCGGCGTCTGCCGGCGCAATTGGCCGCGGACGGCTTCCAGGGCTGGCAACTTGATCTGGTTGGTGTTGATTCGCGACTGGAGGGGGAGAAGCAAGGTGGGAAGGCTGTCGGCCTGCAAATGGGCGCTGAGGCCGGCAAGGAGCCAGAGGGGGATTTCGGCCGAGTGTTCGCCGGCATGGCGGTTGGCCGTTTCCGTCAGGAGCGCCTTGACAACGGCGCTGAAAAGGAGATTGGTCTCGATGGGCGAAGGGAGGGACAAACGATAGTTCCAGCCTCTCGGTCCATAGATGCCTTCCAGGACCGGGCCTTGGTCTTCCGGGAGGCCGGGGTGAACGAGGAGGATGATGTTGCCATGCCATTCGTCCCGCCGGCCCAATGCCGACAGGAGCGATTCCTTGATCCGCTCGCAGTACATCACCAACAAGAACGGGTCCAGGCGGAGCCGGGAGTCGCTGTTGGTCCGCTCGGTTGGGGTGAGGTTGAATTGGCCCGGAATGCCGGAGGGCTGCAAAATGGCGATGGGCAGCCCGTCCTGGCGCGGGGCATAGGCGATGAACTGGCCGGAAGCGCTTTTGGCGCTGACGACATTGGCCCCCGGTTGGGCATCAGCCCGGCCAAGAGCCAGCGCGCAAAAGAAGGCTGCCAACCAAGTTTTCATGCCAGTTTCGGTTCGCAATCGCATTATTCCAAAATCGGATTTGCGGCAGATATCGAATTTGCGGCGGTCATAGACCGCCGCTACAGGTTATTATTCAGTTTTTCAGCTCGCCGCAATCGAGCATCTCCTTGCCATAATAGGGGTTTCGGATGTCCTTGCCGGTTTGCAGCCAACTGGCTTCGGCCATCGGACAATAGACTTCGTGATAGAGGCCTTTGGCGGCCTTTTCGTGACCAATATATGCTATCAGCGACGCGCTGAGGGGCTTGAAGGCGGCGCGGGCGGCCTTGATGTCTTTGGCTTGGGCGAGCGTTTCGGCCTGCGCCGCAATGTCGGGCGGGAGCGTTTTCGTCGAGTCGCCTTGGACGGCTGTGGCGATGGCTTTGGCGTGTTCGTCCAGGCCTTGAATGGTGTCGCCGGCGAGGCTGGCTTGGATCGCTAGGTAATTGCTCATAACGGATTTCGCCGGCTCCTTGAGCGCAGGAGAGTCGGGGGCGCAACCGGCGGTGCTGCAGAGGAGGGCGGCTGCCGCGGCGAAGGTGAGGGAAAGTGATGCGAGTTTCATAAGGGAGTTATGGGACTTATACTAATATGAATCATAAGACTTATGGTATCACTTGGGGGCGACTAGATCAAGTTGGCGCAGGGCGAAGGAGCATGCGCCGATGGCCACGGCTTCGCTGGTGCCCAGGCGCGTCACGCCGACGCCGATGCGCTGCAATGGGTCGTATTTCACCTTGCGCTTGCTGCCGGGCACGGTGATCACCCGCGTTTCGCCGGCCAGGAATTCTTCCAGTTGGGCGGGGTCTTCCAGATTGAAGGCGCGGGAAGCAAGCCGGCGGAATTGAGCGCCTCCTGGGGCGGTGAACACACTGTTCAACTCGGCGGTCAGCGCGGGCAAAAAGAGCGGCGCGGCGCCGGACAGACCGCCGCCGATGACGGCCAGTCCATCCAACAGGGTGAGGGCGTTGGCCATCGCATCGCCAACGACTTCGCCCAATTGGCGAAATGCCTCGAGAGCGGCGGCCCGGTTGCCGGGTTGGCGGCCCTGGGCGATGTCGCAGATGACTTTGGGTTCCGGGGCCTGATCGAAGGGCAAGCCGGCGTTGGCCGCATAGACGCGGCGGACGGCGCGGATGCTGGCGCCTTCCTCCGCGTTTGTATGGGGCTGCAATTTGTGGCGCAAGAGCCAGACTTCGCCGGCAATGGAATTGTCGCCGATGAATAATTCGCCGTTGCGCACAATGCCGCCGCCGAAACCGGTGCCGAGGGTGACGCCGAAAAGGTTGTTGTAATGCTTGGGGCTGCCGGCTTTTTTCAGGAGGCCGTTAACGTGCGGCAAAAAGCCGGCAATGGCTTCGCCATAAACGAACAGGTCGCCGTCGTTGTTGATGAAGACCGGGATGCCGAACTTGTCCTCCAGCATCGGCCCCAGCGCCACGCCGCCGCGGAATCCGGGCAGATTTCCCAGGTCGCCGATGATGCCGTTGGGATAATCAGCCGGGCCGGGAAAGGCAAAACTGATGGCGGCGGGCGGCTTGGGGCATTGCTCTTTGACGCGCGCGAAGCCTTCGACAATGTTGGCCAGGCAGCGGGGCAGGTTGTCGCCGTTGGCGGGCAGGGCGACGGTGGCGGTGAGCGGTTTGTTGGCGCGCATGGCGGCGAAGCGGAAGTTGGTGCCGCCGGCGTCGAGGGTCATGACGATGCGGGGATCGGGGGATTTCTTCATGATTGCGGATTGCGGATTGCGGATTGCGGATTGGTCATGACGATGCGCGGATCGGGAGTTGGCTTCATGGGAATTTTTCAGGATTGCGGGACTGCTGGGGCGGACGCGGGTTTCTTGCCGCCCATAAAGGAGAGCATCAAGAGGTAGACAAAGCACACCGCCGGGATGACGAAGGAGATGGCCTGGAGCTTCTTGTCTTCAAGCGCCCCCATGAGCAGCGGGACGAGGGCGCCGCCGGAAATGGCCATGCACATCAGGCCGGAAAGCTCATTGGATTTTTCAGGTTTTTCCTCGACGGTTATCGAGAAGAGCATGGGCCAGACATTGGCGAAACCCAGTCCCGCGATGACCACCCCGGCCAGCGACATCGTTTTGTCCCCGGTCATGAGCAGGACCGTGCCGGCCAAACCAAGCACTGCCGACAGGCGAAAGAAAGTCCGGGCGCTGACTTTGACACTGCCGGCAACCAGCCGCCCGACCGTAATGGCGAGCAGGAAAAGAGTGGGGCCAAAGGCATTCGCAGCTTTGTCATCCATGCCCAAAACATTGACGAGAGTTGGTTTGAGGAACCGGCTCAGGCACTGTTCCGCGCCCACATAAAGGAAAATGCCGAGGACGGCCAGGGCGAAGACCGGCTGGCCCAGCAAGGCCAGCGAACTGCCGATGCTCGGCGGTTCAGCCGCTTTCGTCTCCTTCACGTCCAACATGGCGACAGTGACCAGCGCCAGAAACATCAGGATGCAGAACAGGGGAAATGCCGCCCGCCAATCCATGCTCTTGAAAAAGGCGAGGCCAGCCAGGGAAAGGACGATGTAGGTGGAGGCGGTGCTGCCGATGCCTTTAATGCCCTGCGCAAACGCCAGATTGCGGCTGTAGGCGCCGGGCGGGCTGACATCGCGCATGATTGGGTTGCCCGCCACTTGCAGGAAAGTCGTGCCGATCCCCAGCAGGAAAATACAAACCAGCAGAACCGGGAAGGATGGCGCCATGAGAGACGGGATCACCAGCGCCGCGCAGTTGATTCCCAGGCCCAGGAGCAGCAGTTTCTTCTTCCCGATGCGCGCCGACAGCAGGCCGCCCGGAACGCTGCACACCGCGAAGGCGATGAAGACAGAGAAGGAAACCAGCGTGGAATTCACGTTGTTCAGGCTGTAGGCCTTCTTGATGGCGTCGGCGTTGGGGCCCATGGCGTCGGCCAGGCCCATCAGGAAAAAGGCCAGGAAAATGGGCAGGGTTTGCAAGTTCATTGGTTGACCTCTCTATTCATATTCAGGTTGCGATATTCTTTTTTTGGCCTCGGGACGCACTTTACCAGCCTCGGAAACTTCCGCCAGTCAAAAATTCAAGTTTGAGTTTGCCGGGTTCCCGGCCCGTGCCAATCATTACTTGTTTTAGTCAGGATTGCGTCATTCTTTGCCTTTTGCGACTCATCAATAACCTTCTTTTTTTGTGTAATTAACCGTAATTAACTGTAATTAGGCTTAACTGACCTTAATTGGAAATAGTCGATTTTGGTTGTAAGTCGTTGATAGTTAGTAAGTTATGTTGATTAGCCGCAAAAAGGCTCAAAAGGCTCATATAAACAGCCTTGCACGGGCTTCGGAATCCTGACTGATTTGGTAAGGTATTCACGGGATGGGGTGGACGGAGCGCCGCAACGGCATGAAAAATGGCGGCGGATTGCCATCCGCCGCTACGACTGCTTTGCCTTCGTGCCTCACGCTGACTATTTAATCATAGGCTCTAATTTTTGTCAAGCCCTGGTTGCGAACGCAAATCCCGGCCCAGGGCGAATCCATGCCGATGCGGCGGCAAACTTTCAGCGGAATATATCGTAGCCAGTTCGGGATTGCGGTATTGCAAAGCGATTATGCGGCGGTCATAGACCGCCGCTACAGGGGAAGGGCGAAATGCTCGCGGTATCATGGGGCTGTTGCGGGGGTGACGATCCGGTAGAAGAGGGCGCGGTTGGTCGGGACGATGGGGAGCCGGACTTCGTAGGTGAGATTCGAGGATGCAATGTCGCAGAGATGGGACCATGAGCCGGAGGAGAGGGATTGCCGGTATTGGACGGAATAGGAATTGCCGGCCAGGGCTTCGAAGTTCAGTGTCGGTCCGACGGACGGCCCGACGAGATGAACACTCAGGAAGCTGATTGGATCCTCCGGATTAGTGCCGTTGAGCCATTCGACGTAGTTGCAGATGCCGTCCCCGTCGTCATCCGCCCACGGCTGCCCGACAAAGCGCGGGTCAATGGGAAAGTCGGCGGAGAGCGCGACCGCATCGGCAATGACATAGCCGGAAGTGCCGGTGGTGCGGATGTCCACACTGTCCACGTTGCCCAGGTTAAAGGGAAACGCGCCAAGCGAGAACCAGCCGCCCGGATTGGCGGTTTGGTCCACGATGACTGTGAAGGTGCCGTTGCTGCAATTGATGTCCACCGGGACGTTGGTGGCGCGATTGGAGCCGGGGGTCCAGTGGAGATAGACCGTGTAAAGGCCGTCGAGGGGCACATTGGGGCGGAAGAGAACGCTCTTTTCGCCCTTGTCGGTGTCGCCGTCGTGGAGATAGTAGCTTCCATAGTAGCCGCTGACCGACGTGCTGCTGGTCCAGTCACCGGTGATCACGACGCTGTTGGTGTTTGAGACGCCAATAATGGAGACGGCGTTGGGCGGGCCGCCTGTGTAGGGGGCCAGCAAGAGGAGGCCGCGAAGTTCGTCGGCGTGAAGCTGGTCAATGACGCGCGGGGTGGTCCAGTAGGCCTTGCAGAGGGCGGCGGCGGTGCCGGCGGCGACGCCCATCTGGCCGCAGGTGTTCATGACGCGCGGGCTGCCCAGGCCCACATGGCTGGCGCTCAGGCAGCGGCCGGCCATCATCAGGTTGTCAATGTTGGTCGAATAGAGACAACGGAAGGGAATCCAGTAGGTGGTGATGGGGGTGAACTGGGCCCAGGTGAAAAAGTCATAGATGCCGGGTTGCTGGTAATGCAGGTCAATCTCGCGGTTCTCTGTCACCACCGCGTCGGCAAAAACCGGCGGGTTGCAGAGATCGTCCTGCGTGAGAATGTAATCGCCAGTCAGGCGGCGGGACTCGCGTTTGCCGGCGATATAGGCGACGAAGTACAGGTCCTGGCCGAGATACATGGACTCTTGTTTGAGATTGTAAAAGGTGCCGTAGATGGCCTGCAGGAGGTGATCGCGGATTTCCTCGGCATCGTAAATGGTGTCCAGTGTCAGTCCATACTCCCACCACCAATCTCCAGCCAGCGCGGTGTAGTCGTGAGAAACGCTGGTGGCCCACGGCACGGCGGGAAAGTTGACAACCTGGCCGGTGTCAACCGAATCCCATCCGAGTGTGGTGCCCAGGGTCATGGCGTCGCCTACAGTCGGGGCGAGGCTCTCTTGGAATTCCCCGGCCGGCTCGCGCCCCATGCTGTAAAGGGCGCCCGCCCAGTAACCGAGCCACCCGTCGCCCGTGCAGTCAATAAACAGCGGGGCGGTGAACCGGAGTTCCTGGCCGGTGCGGATGTGCTTGGCGTCCACGCTGGTGATGTGGGGGCCGTTGGTGTTGGCGGCAAACGCGCGCCATTCGGTGAAGATCCGGATGTTGGTTTCGGCCTGCAACACTTGGAGGCGGTTCGCGTCGCTTTGGATGAAGTCGTCGGAGCAGAAGCCGAGATTGTCGGTGTTGATTTGACTGACAATGGAGTAGTTGGCAACCCCCAGGCTGGGGACGCGGACGTCCTGGCTCGCATTGCCTCCGGGAAATGGCCGGTCATGGATGAGGGCGACCTGAAGCCCCTGGCGGGCGGCGGCGATGGCGGCGGCGCAGCCGGCAATGCCGCCGCCGACCACAACCAAGTCGTAGTTGCCGGCGCTGGGCGGGGTGTCCGGCTCGCCAAGTTGCGCGCGACGCCAGGGACCAAGCGCGGCCAGATCATTGGGCGGCACAAACCCGGGATCGGTGGTGAAGAACAGGGCGTCGCACCGTCCATCGAATCCGGTCAGGTCATGGAGCACCACCTGGACATTCGGGCTGTATATATTGACGCTGCCCCCGCTCTGCCACAGCCAGCCTTGTCCGGTCGTGCCAAAGACGGTGGTCAGCGCCACGCCGCCGACGCTGACGGTGAAGGAGCCGGGATGGTCCGGCAACGGCGCCGTCCAGTCCTTGGTGCGCACCCAGACATAATAAGTGCCGGGGGCCGGGAATTGGGCGGTGGTGGTGGCATCGGCGACAGGATGGCCTTTGCCGTGCGCCAGCAAGTAAGGCGACCCCATGACATCCACGAACTGCTGGTCCACAACCCAGCCGCCGAGATTGGTGAAGCTCTCGGCTTCCAGCAGCAGGCTCCCGTTGGCGGGGTTGGTGTCATTCCAAATGGTGACGGTGGCGGCATTCGTGCCGGCGATGAGCCAAAAGGCGTTTGTGTTCAACGTGAGAACAACCGTTTCCGCAATCCCCTGCTGAGGGTCCGCGATGGGGACAACCGGGATGAGGAGGTTGGTCGCGCCGGGCGGGAAATTGGTCGCGCCGCAAAGGAACTGATAATCAACCCCGTCGGTCGCCGTGCCGCTCATTGTGTAGGTAAAGGCCAGCGCATTGCTCACATTGCCAGAACGCTGCACGCTGAAGGCGCCGTTATTCCCGCCGGATACCGTGGTCGAGGGGACGCTGGCGGCCAGGGTGAGAACCGGCAGATTGGACGGCGGGTTGGTGGCTGTGCCGAAGAAGCCGACATCATCGAGGCGAACAAAGTTGAGCGTATAGCTGGTGTCATCATAGAAATAGAAACGGAACTCGACCTGGCTGGTGAGATTGCTGAAAACCGGGCCGTTCAGCGAATTGGTCAGGAGGGTGAAGGCCATCGCACTGCCGCCCGGCACGGTGAGGCTTGCCAGGTCGCCGGCAAAGCCATCCAGGCTGCTGCGCACCACCATCGAACCGCTCAGGGTGTTGACGCCTGTGAAATCGAACCAGACGGAGAGGCCGGTGAAATTCAGCACCGAACCGGGTTGCGGCCCGATGGTGAAGCTGATGTAATCGTTGGCCGCGACTGCGCCGGTTTCATTGCCGGCGAGGACGCTGGCGCGCACGTAAAATCCCGACGGCGGCGACACATAGCCGCCCGTGCCGTAGCCGTAGGTGTTGGTCACGTAGCCGCCATAACCGAACTGGCCCAAGCCGGCGCCGGCGCAAACATTGGAAGCCCACACCCGGTTGGTGTCCGAAATTGTCGCCGCGGCCACCGCCGACAGCGACGGGGCGTTATTGTTGTCTTCGTTGAAGTAATACCAGGCCAGCGCCTCGGCCTTGGCTGCGGGAACAACCGCGGCGCCGGCCAACAGGACAACGAGCGCGCCGCACCGGCAGCGCAGCCAGCCGGCCACGGCGTGTTGTAGCGTCAGGCCTCCGGCCCGATCCCGCACCGCGCCAATTCGGCAGCGCAGCCGGACAGCCAGGGGGCGGATCATGAACAGCCAAGCGCCGCAAAGCGCCGGCATTATGCCTGCATTTGCTTTCATGGCAGTTATCTGAGTAAGGGCTTTCCTAAACCATAACCCTTTTCCGGCTCCATTCAACCAAATTCTTGGATTACGGTTCAATTCTCAAAGTTCTCAGCCAAACGGAGCTTGAAAAACAACGCCGGTATTCCCCGCCTCAAGTGGTGGGAGTTGAAAGGGCGATTGTCGAAGGGATGCCGGATGTTGAACTGATCTCCACCAGCCACGTTGAAAAGCAGAATCATAGATTGCGGATGCACGTCCGCCGTTTGACCCGCCTCACGAATGCGTTTAGCAGAAAACTGGAAAACTTCAAAGCGGCGGTTGCCCTGCATTATGCGAATGACAACTTCGGCAAGGTTCACGGTGCAATCCGATGCACCCCGGCGATGGCGGCTGGCGTGGAAAAGAGCATCTGGACATTTTCCGATTTAGTTGGCATGGTCGAGGCATGAGCAAGAGGATTGTGGATTTGCGCCTTGCGGTGGAAACAATGCACCACTGCAAGGCCAGCCACGAATCGTCAACACCCACTCGGGAGACGTTTCGCACGGAAATCGTATGGGAGGGCGACGTTGGTTCCTTCGCGTTGGCCGGGCATCTAAAGGCGAGGCGGTGTTACGCATGGGGTTTTCAGGACAACGGGGAAACTCAATACGTCACCGCTCTTGAAATCCCACGCGTCGAATCTCCCATCACGGCGGTCAGAGTGGCGATTACGTCGGAACTGAGGGATAAGAAATGAAAACGGCCTCAGTTACCCATGTCCGCAGGGTGGGGATTCGCCTCGGAGGGATTACTCTGATAATGCTGGGAGCGGCATTATTGCAGGGATGCTATCCTGCATGGGAGACGTTCGATCAATCCGCAGTCTATCACGGGCGATTACTTGATGCCGGTTCGAATTTGCCAGTGGAGTCGGCCAACGTGAGGATTGAGATGCTGTCTTTTAAGGCTTCAACGAAATCCAGCGCCGATGGTTCGTTCCGAGTTGGGCCTCTTCGCGAGTTTCGTGTAGGTGTTATGACCCTTGAAGGCTTGAGGCCAGGCCGGACTTATGGAACGCCGAAAAACCTAAATTTAAGCATTTCACACCCCGGTTATCAGCCCTTACAATTGGTTGTTCCAAGTGACACCAGTTTTTGGAACTCTCCAGTGAAGACTAGCGACGCATGGAATGGGGACTTGGAATTGGGAACTATTAGGCTTCAGCCGGAACATAAGACCCCAAATTAGGACACCACCAAATTCTTGGGGTGTCCTGATTTGGGGTAACTCCGGCGCAATCGCCGGTCTTTGGGCTTGATCGCCGGCGCGAGGGGCGGTATAAGCGATCACTTACGGAATGAAGGCAGTTCAACAATTCAAATCTCAAAAGGAAAAACTATGTCAACCGAAGCAAAATGCCCGTTCAATCACACTGGCGGCGGCACATCGAACCGCGACTGGTGGCCCAACCAGTTGAAGATCGAACTCCTGCGCCAGCATTCCTCCAAGTCCAATCCCATGGGCGGGGACTTCAACTACGCCAAAGAGTTCAAGAGCCTGGACCTGGCGGCGGTGAAGAAAGATCTCGCGGCACTGATGACCGACTCGCAGGATTGGTGGCCGGCGGACTTCGGCCACTACGGACCGTTGTTCATTCGCATGGCCTGGCACAGCGCCGGCACTTACCGCATCGGCGACGGTCGCGGCGGCGGCGGCAGGGGCCAGCAGCGCTTCGCCCCGCTCAACAGTTGGCCGGACAACGTCAGCCTGGACAAGGCGCGTCGCCTGCTCTCGCCGATCAAGCAGAAGTATGGCAGGAAGATTTCGAGGGCCGACCTGATAATCCTCGCGGGGAACGTCGCCTTGGAAACTATGGGA
>Ga0187871_10004199_pt1 | contig 10908 bp, 8 predicted proteins | sample June2016WEW_16_1_FD_132988 | JGI IMG/M metagenome (GOLD analysis project Ga0187871, IMG submission 132988) | Peatland microbial communities from SPRUCE experiment site at the Marcell Experimental Forest, Minnesota, USA - June2016WEW_16_10 | ecosystem: Environmental > Terrestrial > Soil >...
GGCAAGCACGCAGGCACCTACGTTTCATTCGCCGAAAACGCTTGCCTGCCGGCGCAGAATGCGGCGGAGTTCAAGACCATGCTGGAAAAAGCGCTCGCCGTGGACCCGGACGCGGATCCCGACAACCGGCTCGCTACCCTGGTGGCGCAACGGCGCGCGCGGTGGCTGATGGACCACATGGACGAACTGTTTCTGGAACCGTCACCGAAGGGATCATAAGGAAAACCAATGTTCAGGCGAACTGTCTCTGCAGCAATCCTGTGCGGGCTCGCTGTTTCGGCGCGAGCTCAGAAGATCGACATGGCCACCCTGGCACCGGCGGACTCCACCTGGTTCAAGGTGATGGAGAACATGGGCTCCGAATGGAAGAAGATCTCCGGCGGCAGCGTCAACCTGGTGATCCATGCAGGCGGCGTGCTGGGCGATGAGCCCGAATGCGTCCGCCGCCTCGATCACCAGTCCATCCAGGCTGCGGGCCTGTCCGGCGCCGGGTTGGGAGACATCGACCCGGGCGTAGCCTGCCTCCAGATTCCAATGATGTTCGACTCTTATGAGGAACTCGATTACGTGCGAGACCGCGTCGCCCCCAAGCTGGAGCAAAGGCTTCGACAGAAAGGCTACGAGGTCCTGTACTGGAGCGACGTGGGCTGGGTCCAGTTCTTCTCTACCATTCCAGTGCAGAGGTTGGACGATCTTCGGAAACTGCGGCTGTTCACCTGGGCCGGCAGCGCCACCGAAGAAGAACTGTGGCGGGCCAACCGCTTCCGGGTTGTCCCGCTACCCGCCACCGACATCATCTCCCAACTGAAGATGCACAACCTGGATGCGGTACCGGAAACAGCCTTGTATGCGGAGACCACGCAACTGTATAGCCTCACCCCATACATGTGCGACGTAAAATGGGCCCCTCTGGTCGGCGCCACGATTATTTCCAAGCGGGTGTGGGACGCGATTCCCGCTGCGCAGCGCGGACTGATGCTGGCCGCCGCGCGCAAGTCCGGAGACGCACTGAAGGAGGACATCCGCGCTCAGGGCAACCGGGCCATCGCCACCATGATGGCTGGACAACCGGGCAAGAAGTCTCTCAAGCTCACCGTCACTCACCCCGATGCTGCCGCCCTGGCGGAGTGGCGCAGAGAGACCGAAGCCATGTATCCCAAGATCAAAGGTGAAATGGTGCCACCCGACCTTTTCGACGAAGTCCAGAAGCTGCGTGACGAGTACCGGTCGCAGCATCCGGTCAAAGGCGGCTCCAACTGACGCGCGTCTGGCGCACGCTGGGGAGCTGGGAAAGGGCCGCCGCGGTTTTGGCGATCTCCCTGGCGTCGCTACTTCCCTTGATCGCCATGATGACCCGCGTGGCCGGCGTTCGCGGGATCCCCGGGTCGGTCGTATTCGTCCAGCAACTGACGCTATGGATCGCGTTTCTTGGAGCAGCTCTGGCCGCTTCGGGCGATCGGTTGCTGGGCATGTCGGCCAACACGCTGGTGCCGCCCCGGTGGGCTGTCCCGGTCCGCATCCTCGGCTGCGGCTTGACGGCGGCCATTAGCGCCAGCCTCTGCTGGGCCAGCTGCCAGTTCGTGGTCTCCGAGCGGTCGATCGGAACTACCCTCGCCCTCGGGGTGGCAAGCTGGGTATTAGCGCTCGTGATGCCGCTCGGTTTCCTGCTGATCACGATTCGCGCGATCCGCGGCGCCGGGCCCGGTTTGTCCGATCGTTTGGCCGCCGCGCTTTTTCTGCTGGTTCCGCTGGCTTTCGGTTTCGCGCCCAGGCCGGAAGGGGTGCTGGTTTTGTGGATCGGGATCGTGGTCATCCTTGCTGGCGCGGTCCTGGGCCTGCCGATCTTCGCTACCCTTGGTGGCGTTGCACTCCTGCTCCTCTGGCAGATCGGACAGCCGGCGGTGGACGTGCCGGACAACGCCTATTCCCTGATGGTCTCCGAGGTGCTGCCGTCGCTGCCGCTCTACACCCTGGCTGGTTATCTGCTGGTAGAGGGCGGCGCCAGCTCGCGCCTGCTGCGAGTCTACACCGCTTTGTTCGGTTGGCTGCCAGGGGGGCTCGCCATCACCATCGCCGTGGTCTTCGCCATCTTTACCTTCGCCGGATCTGGCGTGACCATCGTGTCCATGGGCGGGCTGATGCTGCCGATGCTCCTCAAGGCGCGCTATACGCAACGGTTCTCCATCGGTTTAATCAACGGATCCGGTTCATTGGGGCTGCTGTTTCCTCCCAGTCTGCCGGTCATCCTCTACGCGATATACGCCAAGACCGTCCAAATCGACACGCTCTTCGTGGCTGGGTTCGTGCCGGGGCTGCTCATGGTGGCGATGATCTCGGCGTGGGGCGTTTACCATGGAGTCAAGAACGGGGCCGAGCGTTCGCGGTTCTCCTTCGCGGAAGCGCGCCAGGCAATCTGGGCCGCTAAATGGGAATTGGCAGTACCCGTAGTGATCATCGTCGGCCTGTTTCAGGGGTTCGGCACCCTGGTGGAGGCCGGCGCGATTGCCGTCGGGTACTCCTTCATCGCCGAGTGTCTCATTTTGCGCCAGTTCTCGTTGCGCCGTGATTTCCCGCGTGTGGCCGTGGAATGCGTCACCGTGGTCGGCGCGGTGCTGCTGATCATCGGCGTAGCCAAGGGGCTCACTTACTACCTGGCAATTCAGGATGTGCCGGGCATCTTGAGCAACTGGGTCGATATCCACATCCATTCCAAGTATGTCTTCCTGTTGCTGCTCAACGTTGTGCTGCTAATCAAAGGGTCGTTCATGGACGTGTTTTCGGCGATTATCGTAATGGCTCCGCTGATCCAGCCACTAGCCGCGAGGTTCGGCATCGATCCGGCGCAAATGGGTGTGATTTTCCTGGCCAACCTTGAGCTTGGCTATCTCACGCCGCCCATCGGCATGAATCTGTGCCTTTCGGCCTATCGATTCCAGCAGCCCATGACCGCCGTGTACCGTGCCACGCTCCCGGCCTACCTGATCCTGCTCGCCGGCGTATTACTCATCACGTACGTGCCTGAACTCACCACGCTACCCGTGAAGTGGCTAGGACTATAGGGCTCCAGCGTCGCTACGACAATTTCAAGAGAACAGATTACCGCGCTTAGCATATAATGCTTTGAGCACTTACGACACTCACCGTGGCAACCCCTGACAAGACTGCCGAGAGTACTTCCCGCCGGTTTCCCACTACATCATGGAGCATGATCTCCGCCGCAGTTGGGCATTCATCCGTTTCGGTGGACGCTCTGAGCGAGCTATGTGCCGCTTACTGGCTGCCGGTCTATGCGTTCATCCGGAGAAAGGGATACTCGCGAGAGGAGTCCGAGGACCTGAGCCAGGCATTCTTTACCCGGGTTCTGGAGCACCGGACATTGGCCGAAGCTCGTCGGGAGCGTGGTAAGTTCCGCTCGTTCCTCCTGGCGTCGGTAACCAACTTTCTGGCGAATGAGTGGGACCGGTCGCGGGCTCTGAAGCGAGGCGGAGATTGCACCACGCTGTCGTTCGATTTCGACACCGGCGAAGAGACATATCATCGCGAGCCGTCCCACGAACTAACCCCCGAGGCCTTGTTTGACCGGAAATGGGCGATGGCCCTGCTTGATCGCGTGCTGGGACGTCAGCAGGAAGAATACGGCCGGCGAGGCCATGCCTCCCATTTCGATCTGCTGAAGGTGTTTCTGACAGGCGATCAGGACCGCGGTTCGTATCATCACCTGACCGCTAAACTGAATATGAGCGACTCCGCTGTCCGCACGGCGGTGCATCGGTTGCGACGCCGGTATGCGGAACTGCTTCGGGAGGAAATCGCAGCCACCGTGGCCGATCCGGACGAAGTGGACGGCGAGATCCGGTTTCTGCTGGCAGCTCTGGAACGGGCGTAACATTCCCGGCTGATTGCTTTACGGAATCTACGGAGAGTGAAAAATGACCGCTGGGCAATGCTGCCCGGAGTGCGGCGGCCCCTTAATGGGCGGCTCACAAGAGGGCCTGTGTGCGCGATGCCTGCTGGCGGCCGCGCTGCGCAACCCCACAGAACCTGCCCCGTCTGGCCTGCCTGTGCCCAGCGAGTGGATCGGTTCCTACCGGGTTGTGCGTCTGCTGGGCGAGGGCGGCATGGGCATGGTCTACCTGGCCGAGCAGGAACAGCCGATCGCCCGGCAGGTGGCGCTCAAGATCATCAAGCTGGGCATGGACACGCGTGCCGTCCTGGCGCGTTTTCAATCCGAAACACAGGCCCTGGCCCTGATGGAGCACCCCAACATCGCCCAAGTGTACGAGGCGGGATCAAGCGCTAACGGACGACCGTATTTCGTCATGGAGTACGTGCCTGGAATCCCCATCACCGAGTACTGCGATCGCCACTACCTGGGCACACGCCAGCGGCTAGAACTGTTCTTGCAGGTGGCGAATGCGGCGCAACACGCGCACCAAAAGGGCGTAATCCATAGAGACTTGAAGCCTTCCAACATTCTGGTGATGGAGCGCGATGGGGAGGCTGTACCGAAGATCATCGATTTCGGCTTGGCCAAGGCCACGGAAAAGACCTTCACCGAAGAGACGGTGTTCACGGAGGCCGGAGTGCTGATCGGCACTCCCGAGTACATGAGCCCGGAGCAGGCATCGCCGGGCGGTTGGGACATCGATACTAGGACGGACATCTATTCGCTCGGTGTGCTGCTTTATGAACTTCTGATCGGAACGGTGCCGTTCGAGTCTAAGCACTTGCGACGGGAGGGTTACGACGAGATCCGGCGTATCATTCGAGAAGACGAACCGCCCACGCCTGCGACCCGCCTGGTGTCGCTAGGAGCCCAAGCGGTGGGCATCGCAGCCTGCCGTGCCACGGATGCCGGCTCGCTGCGGAAACAGGTCCGGGGAGATCTGGATTGGATCACAATGACGGCCATGGCGAAGGACCGCAATCGGCGGTACGCCTCGGCGTCGGAGTTGGCCGCCGATATCGCGCGCCACCTGCGCGACGAACCGGTCATGGCCAGCCCGCCCAGCACCTCGTACCGATTCAACAAGTTCATCAGGAAGCACCGTGGCCCGGTGCTGGCTCTCACGGCGGTGTTCCTGTCCTTGCTCTTGGGGCTGGGAGCCAGCACGGTCCTCTATTTCAGAGCTGAGAGACAGCGTCTGGTAGCCCAAGCGCAACGCGCAGAGGCGGAGAGAGAGCGCACGGAAGCTGAGCGGCAGCGCGCCGCCGCAGATCAAGAGCGCGCAGAAGCCAGCCGCCAGAGCGAACGAGCCGAGCGCCAGCGAACGCTTGCTGAACAGTCCCGCATGACCGCGGACCAACAACGCAAGGAGGCGGAGCTGCAGCATGCCGAGGCGGAACGCCAACGGAGCTTGGCCGCACAGCAAACCGCCGAAGCACGCAAGCGGGGCGCGGAGGCCACCGAGCAGCGCTCCGCCGCAGAAAAGGAGCGTGAAGTTGCCGAGCGGCAGAGCCGGGCAGCCGACGAACAGCGCGCGGCCGCTGAACGGCAACGACTCTTGGCTCAGAGGCAGAGCTATGCAGCAAATCTGATCGCCGCCGATCTGCATATCCGCTCCAACGAGATCGCCGAGGCCAGGCGGCGCCTTTTGCTTTGCCCGCCGCTTTTGCGCGGCTGGGAGTGGCGCTACCTGCTCTGGAAGTCAGATACGAGTCTAGCCACGCTCGCCGGCCACGCCGCTGCCTTGCCCTTGTCGAAGCCGGCATTGGGATTCAACCAGGATGGCACCCGCATCTTCTGGACCTCCGGGGAAGGCCTGGATTGGTGGTCGGCAGCGAGCTACACGCAGTTGGCCAGCTATCGGGGTTTAGGGCGGGTTTTCGGCGCGGACCGGGACGGCGTCCGCATCGTATCTGCATCCGCCAACAACGGCGATCATAACCTTCGCGTCTACGAATCGGCCTCAGGCAAGGTCGTGTCCACCTTTGCCGGAAATGATAGCGAAGCGACGTGCGCGGCTTTCGGAAGGAATGGCTCGCGAGTTGTCTCGGGCGGCAGGGACGGAAGCATCCGGATGTGGGATACCGCGTCAGGCCAACCGCTCGCTAAACTCGTCGGACATAAAGGTGGCGTGTGGGCGGTGACCTTCAGTTCCGATGGCGAACGAATTGTCTCCGCCGGTGAAGATCGCATGGTCCGCGTTTGGGATGCGAACGCGGGTCACGCGATGTACGGAATCGCAGGCCATGGAGGCCCTGTCATGTCGATAGCCTTCAGCCCGGATCGTCGCACAATTGTTTCCGGATCCGCCGACAGGACGGTGCGCATCTGGGACGCGGCCACAGGCCGGCCTCTGCACACACTGTCCGGCCACGAATGCAGCGTGCAGGGTGTCGCCATCAGCCCAGACGGCGCAACGATCGCGTCGGCATCCTGCGCGACGTTGCGCCTTTGGGACGCCGCATCGGGCAAGTTGGCCGCAACGCTGGCGGGGGACTGGCCCTCCGAGATCGCGGCGGTCTCCTTCAGTCCGGATGGCGCGCTGATCGCGGCAGCCAGCGCGGCGGGCGAGATCAAGGTGTGGAATGCTCAGACGTACGGCGGAGGCATCCTCAGACGCACCGGGAGCGACGAGGATCGGATAGCCCTCAGTCCGGGGGGCGTCCGCCTCGCGCTGCACAACGCAAAGACGCAATCCTTGCAAGTGTGGGACGCACGGCAACGGAAATCGGCCTGGATGGTGCACGGCGACGACGCCCAGGTAACTGCCCTGGCCTTCAGCCCGGATTCCAGCCACCTCGCCGCCGGATTGATCGATAACGTCGTGCACATTTGGGATGCGGCAACCGGACACGCGGTGGCCGCCTCCGCTAAGCTTCCAGCTCAGGTTACATCGCTGGCGTTCACCGCAGACGGCGCACGGCTGGCATTGGCTACATCCGATCGTGCCGTGTCGCTCTGGGACAGTATGCCCATGCAACGCATCTTTAGCGCGACGTCGGACGCAACGGGAGCCGCCAATGTGCGCGTCGCTATTCCCAGCCCCGATGGCAAGCACGTTGCGGCTGGAACCGGCGATCGAACGCTGCTGGTCTGGGACACCGCGAAGGGCGATGCCCCGCTGAAGCTCAATCTGCCAGCGGGATCCGGAGGCATCCTTTCTGCGGCTTACAGTCCTGACGGCAGGCGCATCGCCGGCGGCGCCGAGGGTGTCGGAGATATCGGAGTCTGGGATGCCGGCTCCGGCCAGTTGCTGACAGTTCTCAAAGGCCACTCCGCATCGGTGGATGCGCTCGCCTTCAGCGTGGATGGAAGCCGCATCGTCTCTGGGTCGCGCGACAAGATGATACGCGTGTGGGACGCGGCCACTTACGATCCTCTGTTGGTAATGGGAGATCACGACGAGGCGATCGCGTCGCTGGCGTTCAGCCCTGATGGCGGCCGACTCTATTCTGCTTCGCTGGACGGAACAGTTCGCATCTGGGAAACGCGAATGGGTGCAGACAGCAAGTAGCCAAGGAGGCCGTACAGGATTATGAACAACCATGCGATCGGAATCTCGTTGCTGATCATGCTCGGGTGGAGCACGCCGCGCGCGGTGGCCGCCAGCGGGCAGGAACTCCATATCGCGTGGGAGGGCCTGTCCGCCGTCGTCGGTCACAACGTGAAGGCGGTGATGCCGGATGGCACGCGGATCCAAGGGAAGGCCACGGCGGTCGAGATCGATGCGCTGGCGGTCGAGATCCGCAAGACCTCGAACAAGGCGGCCTATCCGAAAGGAAAGTTTCTGGTGCCGCGCGCCACATTGAAAGCAGTCGACGTAGAACAACCGACCAAGCAGTGGCGAATCGCGTGTACCACGGGGGGCGCCGCGCTTGGGATCGCCTTCGGGACGTTGGCCGCGGGAGTGGGCAGTTGGAAGACACGGACCGAAGTGTACGGTGTCATGGCGGTGGCTGCGCCGGTCATTGGATACCTACTGGGCCATGCGGCCGACCGGCGTACGATAACCTACGTGATCGCGCAGTAGAGCACCTCAAGAATCGGAGTGCAGATTCAAATAAGCAAAGGAGGCAGGAGAACGATATGTTGAACAGGTGCGCAATCGGGATTTCCTTGCTCGTTATGCTGTGGGGCATGCCGCGCGCGGACGCCGCTGCCAAAGAACAACGCCAGATCAAGTGGGACGATCTGTCCGCTCTCGTCGGAAAGAAAGTGCGGGTGGTGATGCCGGATGGCGCACAGATCGAAGGGAAGGCCAAGGCTCTCGAGCTGGATGCATTTGTGGTCGAGATCCGCAAGACATCGAATAAGACGGCATATCCGCAGGGCGAGTTTCTTGTGCCGCGCGCCACCTTGAAAGCGGTCGATGTAAGTCATCCCACCAAGCACTGGCGGATCGTCTGCACCGTGGCGGGTGGGGCGCTTGGGCTCTTCTTCGGGGCAGAGGCGGCAATTAAGATCGGCGGTATTTTCGGCAACCAGAATAGCCGGCGGGCTGGCGATGCATTCGGCGCCTTGGCAATTGGCACGCCGATCATTGGATACTGGCTGGGAAGCAGGGCGGACCGCCGTACCATCACCTACGTCGTCTCGCAGTAGGGCGGGGTTCTAGCCGTCTCAGTCGTTCGCGACGATGCCTAATGCGATGCCGTTGATGGTTCCAGCCGCAAGGCGACGCTCCTCAAGGCGAATAACCGGATGGCGTGTCGCACCAATTGAAGAGGCTTAGATGCGTTGGAGAATTCTGTTCGCCGTTTTGCTCCTGACCCAGGCTATACAAAAACAACTTCCCGGCCAATGGAAAGAAATATATGGACTTAAAGTACCGCAGCAAAGCGCTATGTACGATGAGGTGCCCAATTCGCGCCGAGTGAGCGATGCGTCCAAAACTACATTGCCTTATCGGCTTGACTCCGATGCGCGATCCGTACGCCTAGCAGAGCGTCCCCAAGACGTCGCATTGATCCTGCCGGCACGTGCCAGACTTGGCAAGCCCAAATTGGCGGCAGTGCTACGACGGGGGCCCAGCATAGAGGTTTTCTTGATCTGGACGGCTCCGCACGTCAAGCCGGATGCCTTGTTTGAAAGCCACATCGAGATCTTTGACGGGACAACGGGCGGACGGGCAAATAGCGTACACGAATTGAAACTGTCAGGGGGGCCAGGGGTGAGACTGTCTTTATTCGAATCTCCCGATGACCGGAATGACTCGACGGTCCTGGCTGACGTCGACGGGGGCGCCTACTGGGGAACCACTTATGTCATCTCGCCGGATCGCACCGCCATCCAGAAGATCGCCGACGGTTCCGATCACGAATTCGCCGATCTCGACCGCAGCGGAAAGTATGAGTTCATTTCTTGGAATCGTCGCCCCGACGATATTCGTTGCCTGAACCCTGTTTTCTTTACAAGATTCTATCCAGAGGTGTTCGTACGCTCCGGTTGGCAGTTCCGAAAGATCTGGCCACCCGCGCAGTGGTCCGGGCCAGGCGATCACACCTCCCTAGCGCGAAAGTCACGAGTACCCGGTGATGGTTCGAGCCCTGCAATACAGGTCGTTGGAGGTTTCGCCGATTTAGACGGAGACGGACGGGCGGAACTTATTTGTTTACGGGACAGATATCAGCTTCGGCCGGAGCAGGAACTGGCGATCTATCGCCTTTCCGAGGGCGCCTTTCACCTCGTCGCCAGCGCTCCCCTCGGAGGTGATCATCTGGCGTACATGCTGTCGGGTGTTGACAAGTCATCGCGAGAACCGGAGATCACCGTGTTTCAAACGACCCGTGATCGTTGTGAGGCGGACGGTTGGCAGCCGGAAACGGGCGAACAATGGCTAACCCGGTACGTATACCGCCAGGGAGAACTGAAGCTGCTTCAGAGGTGAGCCCTCTGCCGTCGTCGCACCGTGACGCCGCCTTACAAGACGGACAGCCAACCGAAGCCGGCACACCTTTTGGCGACTGGCTTGTCTGGGCGACGCAACAGGCGGACCGAATTGATCCTCTCAAGGAGAGTCCGACCTCGCTCATTGATCGCAAGAGTGTGGGCACGAGCGGAGTTCACGGCCACGAAAAAGTCCGCGCTGGAACAGTTGTGCCGGAGCCGGCCGCCATTCTGAGGGGATGCGCGATCCATGACCGAGCGCGGCTTCGGCTGACCGACATCCCCGGATCCCCCTTCCCCGCCGGAACGAACCTGGTAGCCGTGGCTGTCGACCCCAGAGGCCCGTTCGCGTACGTGACAAATAGGAATTCAGATGGTGGCTGGGCTTCGGGTTACACAATTGACGCCGAGACCGGCGCGCTCATCAGCCCACCTGCACGCTTAATCCGCTGCCGCAATGTTTCTCCTTCGATGTACGGCATCACGAAGAACAGCACGGCACCCGATTCACCGGAATCGATCAGTGGCAGAATGTGCGGATGGGTAAGCTGCGCCGCGATGCGAATTTCGCGGAAGAATCTCTCCACGCCGTTGGGCGAGGATTTCTCATGCGAGAACACCTTGATCGCCACTGCCCGATCATGCCGGGCATCTCGCGCCAGGTACACCTCCGCCATCCCGCCCACCCCGAGCGGAGCGGTGATTTCATAGGAGCCGAGCCGTGTTCCTGAAGCGAGCCGCATTTGTCGCCCTGATTATAACCCCGACAGTGTTTTGCCGGTTGCCCGAGTCTTGTCTCATCCGAGTCTTGTCTCACGAGTCTTGTCTCATGCAAGATGAGCCTGGAGCTAGTTTTGAATGCGTGCATCCGAAGTCCTAGCGTCGCAAGCGCGCCGGCCTCGCCCCCCTTTGGGCCGCCAGTTAACCGAACGTGCTGCCTTATCGGAGAGTCTGAGAGAACCGGGCGAAATGGCCCCAGACGGCGTTTAGGAAGCCGCTGCCCGCCGCCGCCCGCGAGATGATAGGCACACTGCAGAGCGCGCCGGAAGCCCGCAAAAACGCCGCCCTCCCAGTTA
>Ga0187871_10004200_pt1 | contig 10908 bp, 5 predicted proteins | sample June2016WEW_16_1_FD_132988 | JGI IMG/M metagenome (GOLD analysis project Ga0187871, IMG submission 132988) | Peatland microbial communities from SPRUCE experiment site at the Marcell Experimental Forest, Minnesota, USA - June2016WEW_16_10 | ecosystem: Environmental > Terrestrial > Soil >...
AACCGGCTGGAAGTTTTTCATCGTCCAAACACGAATTGTGTCTGATCCGCCGGTCGCGAGGTAATTGCCATCGGGCGAAATGGCCATGGCAGTCACATCCGAATGATCAAGAGCTGCCTCTACTTTCTGGTTCTTCCAATCCCAGACCTGGACCTTTGTGTTAGACCCCCCAACCACCTCACTTGAACTCCCAACGATTACATCGTGATCGCCGGGGCCAAACAACGCAGCTTCGACACTCTCCGGGTGCGGGAGAACAGCTACCTCTTTGCCATTCGCCAAGTCCCATATGTGCGCCTGCTTGTCCCCACCCCCGATAACAAGCCATCTTCCAGTTGAACTCAAAGCGACTGCGTTGAGCGGCTCCTTGGAACGTGTCGTCTGGACCAGGGGCGACCAGTCAGCCGTGTTCCACGTCCGCGCGATTCCGCCGTATTCGGCGACTGCGGCGATGCGGCCGTCCGAACTCAACGCCGCGGCTCGGACATCATCTGTTGTCAGTGTCATGTCGGGAAAGTGCAATTTCGCGCTCCAAACGAAGGCACCTCTCCAACTGCTGGTGAGCATCCAGTCCGCATGGGAAGATTGCACCACTCCAGACGTGGTCGCCGAATGCTTCATTTCAACGAACGTGTCATTTCCTTCTAAACTCCAAAAACGCACAAAACCATCGCTGCCCACGGTGGCCAGCATGCGGCCGTCAGGCGAAATGCTGATATCCCGTACAAAATCAGAGTGGGCGCAGACATATAGCTCCCGCCAACCGCTCGACTCCCAGACACGGGCGGTATCGTCCTGTCCGGCAGTGACAACAAACCGACCGTCTCGGCTGAATTGAACTCGACTGACAGCATCGTCATGCGTAAGCCGCGCCAGAAGCCCCCCGGTCTTGGCGTCCCAGACTGCCGCCGAGTACGCTTCTCCTCCTGTTGTCACCAGTGTTCGACCGTCCGGACTATATTGAATATCAACGGACACACTCGTAAGGTGAAGCCGAATTGTTTCTCGCCAAGAAGTAGTATCCCAAATTTGTACGGCCCCGCTTGAATCTGCCGTGGCAACATGGATTCGGTCCGGGCTGAAGGCTACGGATATACCATTCCAGGAGGCAGATCTATCCCGCACGAGTCGCCTGATCACCTTCCAATGTGCCGTTTCGACGACCACGACGTCAGTTGTAGTTACAACGGCGAGGTACCTCCCATCGACGCTGAAATAGATCTTCATGACGTCATTCTCGACGGAAATCGCGGCAAGTGGTCGTGCTGATGGAAGCGTCCAGATCCTCAGAAACTTATCACTTCCTCCTGTGGCGACAAACTGGCTGTCCGGGCTGAAGGCCACTGCGTTCACACCGCCGTGGTGGGCCAGGTTACGCCGACTTCCAACTGCCTCCATTTGAACCAGTTGGCAGGTCCCGTCTTCGCTTGCGGCTGCGAAGTACTTTCCGTTAGGACTGAATGCTACCATGTGAATGTAATCCTTCGCCGCTAACTGAAGAAAGACATCGTGTGTGCGTGCATCCCAGATCGTCGCAACTTTATCGAAGCCGCCGACTGCGAAGCGCCTCCCATCTGGACTAAAAGCCGCCGAAACCAAGACCTCTGGCCGCATGGTCTCCCATACTCGCTTAGGCAAAATATAGAGACCACTCCTCAGTGCCCGATCATTCTCTAGCGATGGAACTCGTTTCATGGACTCAATGGCTAGCAGAACGCTCGGTACGAGCAGTTCACCGCGTTCGCTTCTTAGTAGCTCGGCGCGAGCGGCTAGTTGTCTGGAAACTGCAACTGTTCGCTCTCTCTCGGCCTGAACACCAAACCATGTCGCGGCTATCGCCAGTGTGGTCGAAACAATCAGGGCCACGGCAGCCGCACTGCGGTTTTTTCTATACTGCTGGACATCTGCTCCGTCCAGAACATCCTTCGGGCGATCCATTAGCGTTGCAGCGACATCAAGAATCGAACTCCGGAACCGCGAATGGCGAAGCGAAAGGTCGGTTTGGCTGCGCGCCCACGAAAAATCCACGTAGAGCGGCTCTCCTTGAAATCTGTTCTTTAGCGGTGCCGGCACTGCCGATGATCGGTTCCAATCGAAATCGTTATGTTCAGCGTCCCATACGATAGCGCCGTCGGTCAGGAGTAGTAGCAAATGATCTATCGACCGATTAGCTAGCCACCATTCCACTTCGCGGCAGACCCAGTGTGATTGTGCCGCCGCAGGCGATGCCAATAGAAGAAAGTACTGTGCTTGGGACAGCCCCCTTTCAATTGCAAACCACAGGGCGGGAGTAGCAGACAAACTGGTCTGGTCTCGAAAGATCGACATACTACGAAGTCGATGCCAGGGCTTCGCAAACGATTGCAGGCTGCCCTGGATTGCGGGTGCCAGCATACCGTCCACTGCGTGACTATAGGACAAGAAGGCCGTATACGGCATACGGACATCATATTACCAGCAAATCAAGCGTGGGTTTATTTGGGTCGAATCGGTTGTTTGGATTCCCGAACTGGCGTCGCGGTCCCGTGCGTAATTACCTGGCAACTCTCCAATGCACCTAACCAACTCCTGAAGGCTATGGTCCCACAGAGGATAATCTGCAAGTGGCTTTTGGTTGCCAATCACAAACCAACTCGGAATCGGGCTTGCAAAGACGCTGCGTTACCGGACCGTTCGGAACGTTTTATTCACCCTGGCTGACGGCGGCGGTCGATACTGGGACCGATTTGCCCTCGGGCGTGCGCGTCCATTTCTTGAACCAGCTCATCATGTAGAGCTGTGTGCGGATGAAATTCGACGGCTTCGAGCCGGTCCCGTGGTACTCTCCCTCGAACTGCAACAGTTTCACGGGCACGCCGCGAACCTTCAGCGCGGCGTAGTATTCCTCGGTTTGCGGCATGGGTGTGCGGCGGTCGAGCACGCCGGTCATCAGCAGCGTCGGCGTCGTCACCTTTCCCACCATCATCACCGAGGAGTGCGCAAGCCAGTCGCTCGGGTCTTCCCAGAACGGCTTTTGGAAGAAGCTGTAGGTGAAGAGTGGAATGTCAGTGTTGCCGGTCATGCTCATCCAATCGATTACTGGGCAGCGCACCGCAGCCGCCGCGAAGCGGTCGGTGTGGCCGATCACCCAGCTCGAAAGTACGCCGCCGCCACTACAGCCCGAGACGGCCATGCGCGTAGTGTCGATGAAGCCTTTGGCAGTCGTGGCATCCACCCCGGCCATCAGGTCGTCGTAGTCGGGTCCCGGATAGTTGTGGTCGATGCCGCCGGAGAAGGCCGTGCCATATCCGGTGCTGCCGCGCGGGTTGAGGTACAGAACCACGAAATCGTTGGCGGCGAAGTTCTGGAACATGTAGTTGAACGCCACGCTGTACATGGCGAACGGCCCGCCGTGGATTTCGAGGATCAGCGGGTACTTCTTCGTCGCGTCGAAATCGGGCGGCTTCACGACCCAACCCTGCACCTTGGCGCCGCCGCTGGAGGTGAAGTCGATTTCCTCGGTTTTCGCCAGGTGCATGCCGGCCAATAGGCCAGCATTGACGCTGGTCAGCTTGGTTACTTCTCCTGGCCGCCGCAGGTTGTAGCGCACCACATCGGGCGGATTGTCGGGATCGGTTAGCGTGCCGGCCGCCATCAGGTCGCTGGAGGCCGAGTCCATGGTCAGCACATGCACGCCGGTGGTTACCGGCTTCACGCCGCCGCCCGCGACAGCCGCGAACTGGACGTTACGCGCGCCGTGATCATCTGCGTCGAAGTAAACGCCTGTCGAATCCGCCGACCAGTGCAGATTGATAGGATCGCGGTCGTAGTCGCCGCTGATCTTTCGCATTTCGCCGCCCTCGAATGGAATCACGTACAGGTCCGCCACCGAGTGCGTGTGCTTCGATTCCGGGTAACCCGTGAAGGCTACTGTCCGGCCGTCGGGCGACACCGCCGGACGGCTCCAGGAGCCGGGGGTGGTGACCAGTTCCCGAATTGCACCCGAAGCAGTGTCGGCGACCAGCAGGTGCGAAGTGCGATAGTCCAGATCGGCTTTCGCGGTGCGGTCGCCCTGGAATACGACGGCCTTGCTATCGGGAGTCCAGTCCATCAGCACTGCGCCTCGTAATTCGCCTGCTCCTGCGCTCCACGTGGCGTTGGTAATCTGGCGAGGCGCGCCGCCATCGGCCGAGACCACGAATAGATGCGTATGCCCGTCCTCCAGGAAACCAACCTGATCCTGGCGGTAGTGCAGAGTTTCGACTATGCGCGGCGTACCTGTCCAGTGCGCGCCCTCTGGCGCGGTCGGCATGCTGATCTTCCAGGTATCCTTTTCCGGCACGAACATGGAGAACGCGATGGACTTGCCATCCGGCGACCAGTGCGCGTCGGCGACTTTGTCGGTGGCGCGGGTGACCTGCGTGGCGGGACCGTCGGTATCGATCCAGCGGACGAATATCTGCGGACCGCGCGGCTCTCCGTCGGCGATGTAGAGAATGCGCTTTCCGTCGGCGGACCAGCGGGGGTTCGAGCCCTTGGTCAGGAACCGGTGTTGGCTGCCGTCGGCATTCATGATCCAGAGCGAGGAATCCCAGCGGTCCTCGATCTTGTTGGCCTGTTGGCGGGCGTAGACGATGCGCGAGCCATCGGGCGAGATCTGAGCATTGCTCACGCGCTCTAATTCGAAATAATGATCGTTGGTGAGGCGTGTGGCGGAGTGGGTTTCCTGGGAGAGGGCGGGGAAAGCCGCCAACGATGCAAAGGCCGCCAGGGCGGCAAGACGAGTTTTCATGGGGCACCTCGAAGGGCAGACTAGAGAGGGCCAGTATACAACGAATCACAAAGGGAAGTAGGTGCTGGATAGTTCCCCGATATCTCGGGGCTTAAGCCCGGAAGTGGTGCCGACGCCGGCAATCCCGCTCCCATGGCCGCGACTATCCTTTTCCGAAAACTCTTACATTAGGAAACCGGGTGATCGAACTGCGCCAACAGACCCATATCTCTGTTCAAAACGGTCGAACGGGAACTGCGGGATTTTATGGGAGCATTCTCAATCACGTTTGGGTAGAAAAACGTGGGCAAGTCAGAGCCAAACAGCTAGGCGTCGGCGTGGGAACGGTTACCTCGACGCTGCCTAAACGCTCTAACGTTTCACACGCGTTCCAGCACGTAATCGCGAAGCTCTTTGCCCGCTTTTTGATAAATGGTGTCCTGGAGGTGTTTTACGATGATCGCGAGGGCTTTCGGGAGAACATCCTGATCGCTCACCGAGGGATGATGACAGTTGGTTGCGTGACTAGACGCCAGCGAACAGCCCTTCCAGACGCTGGCAAGGAGCTTCCCGTCGTCGGTCAGATGGTCTAACAGTCTGCCCCCGTCGAAATCATCAATCCGCACATCCTCGGAGGGAACTCGCTTTTCGCAGACGGTAGACGTTCCCCCCTTGGACTGCCTGATACCTACAAATTCAATCAGCCATCGTGTCGCGGCCAATCTCCCCTCCCAAATCGAGTCCCCCGCGCACCGCCAATAAACCTTATCTGTGTCTGTTTGTAGAATCGGGTCAAGGACGGCCTTCACGCGCAACAGGGATTTCTCAAGGTCTAGGCGCGCGATGGCCGCTCGCACACGATGAGGAATGTGCTTGGTTATCCATTCATCCTGCTGGTTCGGATTCATTAAGGCCCCGTTTGCGCACCACCGACTCCAGTCTACTCCAAAACAAACCGTAAGCGCCGTGGCTTGGCTACCTCAGTGGGCAACCGTTTTTTTCGCCACCGTTTTTGCACTAGCTCTCCAATCGTGCCGAGCGGTGTCCGATCTTCAGCGCAAAGCATTATATCCCTAGAATGAATATCCGTGGGAATAGCGCCGCGCGGTCGGGAGTGGCACTGGTCGGCAGCAGGGCTTGCCCTTCGCCTGGAGTCCCTTTTGGGCGGTTGGGCGTCGGCCTGCATCTGGGCGTCAGGTTCGGACGGGGGAGCGGGTTTCTCCTAGGACCATGCCGTATCCTCCACAATAGCGAATCTCTCAAAATCAAGTGCCGTCCTGAAAACCCTGACTGTTGTTGGATAGCTCACGAGTAGCTTATCTATCTCGCTTCGTTCGACAACACACCTCACACCCAGAATCACGCTGCAAAGCTGAAAACGTTTGCCAAACTTGTAGTAACAATATTTGCCATTTCTGTCTTTTTGGCGAACCAGGAGCCGAACCTCATCTTCATAGCTCCAACCCTCGAATTTCGTTAGTAGCATCTTTGCGATCACCTTTGCTGCTTCTGCTGTCTCACGTGTGCGAACAGCCTTGATCAAGATCCTAGCGTCTGATTGCTGTTGCCTCGCTACATACTCCGGCTGTTGAAGTTCGACATCAGGAGCAATCTCAAATCCAAGACAGATTCCCTTGTGCTTGTCCGCATAGTGACTCCACAGTAGCGGGTTCGTCCAATTACGACAAAGACACAATGCTCCTACTCGCTCCTTGAAATCATCTATCAGAACTCGCAGTATATCCGGAATAGATAGACTGACACCATTCAACTCAAAGGGGTCGTTCATGTCGGAAAACTCCGAAATCTTCATCTGATGGTCTCTAAGGTCCTGAAGCGCGTATTGGCTAGGCAGGTACTTATATACAAGCATCTTTCTATTGTCCCACAGGCGCGTTTGCGACCACCTTGAAGTTGTTGGAACGCGCGCCCTTCGGAGTGCCTGAGAATCGCGTTTTCAGTTTCTTTGGGCATGGCTGGACGTCGGCCCAGGCTCAGCGGGCCCTTGAGTTGGACATGAGAGGCCAGCAACTCCCTCAGGCGATCATCATCGCTGATCCAAAGCAAGATTACCAGAAACATCGCCCAGTGTTGCGATTTCTATTACACTAGGAATTCGTGGCATTCACAGTCGCACCGCTGCATAATCTCTCCTTTCCGGCCGGCAGCATCATCCCGTTCGGAAGCAAGTTCGTGATTCAGGATGTTCCAGACTGGCTCAAGCAGGATAAGGGCATTCTCGCCGATATCAACCGCCATGATCGGATGGCAACCGTGACGTGCACTCAGGCGCTTATCTCCGAATACGACGCCGACAGCTATGGCCATCCCGATCCCGATTGGAAAGGCCAGCAGCCTCGCGGGATTCAGGAGCTTCGTTTTCAATCGGCCATGCTGGCGAACATGTGCATATGGATGATCGTGCCGTCGAAGGTCTGCTTCACCGTCTGTTTCCATGCCCTCACCAAAATTAGCGGGTGCGAGCTGGATGCGCCAGTCGTGAACCATGTGGATCGCGAAGGCCCGCTATATTGCCACCCGAGAGATGAGTACAATTCGGTAACGCCCAAGGACCTGGTCAAGGCCGCGCAGCTTTTCGAGACACTTTCCACGGTTCCGCGCAAGAATGACGTGTGGCCCGCGCTAAGGGCGTTTTGGGCGGCGTTGGTTTCATACTGGGCAGACTATCGATATCCGCTGTATTGGCAGGGGCTGGAATCGCTTTTCGGTAGCGACGATGATCGCGGCGTAAGCCGAAGGTTGAGGGAACGGATTTCCTATTTCCTCGCGGACGATGCCGCGAAGCAGCAAGGCCTCTGTGAAAGGGTCAAAGCCTGCTACCGCGTCCGTTCAGAAATCGTGCACGGAAGGTGGGAAGACGACCCCAACTTCGATGACCATATGTACACCACGGAAGCTATCGTCAGAACCGTCATGCGCCATATCGCTGATAGGCCCGGACTGCTGCCGATTTTCCTGTCGCCGAAGCGAGATCAGTTTCTTGACGCGTGGGTGCAATCTCAAGCCTTTGCACCTCCCACCGTATACTGAGCGTGAACGAAACAGATCTGGAGGCCCTACTCTTGGAGTGTGCGCGTGAACGGGGAGCGGCTGCCCCGCATTTGGCCGCGCGGGTGGCCGCAAGGCCCAGGCCGTTCGGTTCACGCGCGGCGTTCTCTGACATCCAAGACCGCGCCGATGAAATCGAGGCCGTATGCCTTGTGGACTACGCCAAGAGCGCAACGTTCTTGCCGAACTGGCTTACGGTTTTGTGACGGGGGCAGACGTTCAACCTTCGTAGCTAAAAACACGTGAAGCTTCCGCACGGTGAAGGGGTGCATCACGCTGCCTCTGCTTTTGCCCCGCCCTTCCTCTCGGCTTCCTCGATTTGCTTGTCGTGCGCCCTGGTGCGGCGCTTTTGGATCGCCCGCGTCAACTCCTCCTGGCGCTTCAACTGCACTACCGTGTAGTCCCCGGTCTGGTTAACCGTAGCGTGGCCGGCAATCTTGCTGGCCTCGATGGCGCTCCCGCCCTCTTCCTGCCGCATGGTGATATTGGCGCGCCGGAATGAGTGTAGCCCGAAGCCGGGGAAATCGCAGCCGGCGTCTACGGCCGCGATCTTGAGCGCTTTCCGCACACCCGAGTCCCACATGGGCTTGCTGCGGTCCTCGTCCTGAAAGAAGATCCAATCGTTGGCACCGGTGATCTTCTTCGCCGCAATCCACGCCTGATACCGATCTACCAGTGTGCCCAGCGCCAGCATCCGCCTGCTGTTCTTCGTCTTCGGCTCGTCCACGTCGCCGCGGCAATGCCGTTGCTCGATCCGGATGGTGCCCTTCTTCGGGTCGAAGTGCTTCAGTTGCAGGCCTACGGCCTCGGAGATCCGCGTGCCGGTGTCGAGGCACGTCTCGCAAATCAATAACTGCGGATCTTCCAGTCGCGCGAACACTGCTGCGGTCTCGTCGTCGTCGAGGATGCGGTCCGGGCGGACGGTCCACTTCCGGCCGACCTTGACGCGCGACATGGGATTCGCGAACGTCTCCGGGATGATCTCCCACTCCTGGCCGCGCGCGAAGATCCCGCTCATAATGTTCCGGAGGTCGATCATCATGTGCCAGGACGAACACTCGTGCTGGAGCCAGTCGAGGATTTCCTTCGTGCGGAATTCCCCGAGCCGCGTGTCTTTCCACCGGGGCAAGATGTGGTTGTCCAGGCGGGTGCGGTACTTCTCGCGGGTGGGCGTGGCGAGCTTCATCTTCGGGTTATCGACGTAATCCTTGCGCCACAGCTCCGCGAGTTTACCGAACAGGATCGCCGTCACCTCTACCGGTTGGCTGGCGACCACGGCCGCTTCGCACCGCGTTGGCGCGGCGTTCAGTTCGCCGAGGAATGCGTCCCGTTTGGATTCGGCCTGTTTCTTGGCGACGGCGTTCTCGCCGCGGCTTGGACCGATCGTATGGAACTTCCGTGTGGTCTTAATCGAACCGTCCGGCAGCAACTCGTCGTGCCGGTAGCGGAAGAACCAGTAGTAGCTGGCCCGGTCTTTCCGTTCGTGAACTTTAGGATGCTGTACCCGTTGCTTCAACTTGACACCTCCTGTCAGCGTCAGCAGGGTACCTCTGTCCACGCCCATCATTCAAGTCCCATTGTTTCAATTAGATCCGCACTGCCATGGCGCTTTCCGCCGAGCAGATGTAGAGCGTTTCCCGAGCGCGGGTGGCCCCCACGTAAAAGACCCGGATCACCGAGTCGCGCGGGGGACCGTGCTGTTGATACTGCGCGTCTCCAGCTTTGCTGAGGTCCGGGAACAGGTAGACAACGTCGGCCTGCGCGCCTTTGACGGAGTGCACCGTCCCCACCACCACGCTGGGATCTTCAACGAGACCAGTCGCGCCCCGCCCGATAGCGACCTCGGCGGGAAATGCCGTACGCTGTTGGAATTCAGCAGCGAGCCGTGCACGCCACCAGCTCAGCAAAGCCGGGTAGCCGCGCCCATGAGCCTTCATCAGCGATTCGAGCGCGTGGCTTTCGAAGACCTCGGCCAGCAGGTCTAGCGGCGCCGATGCGCGGAGATCGGCTGCAAGGCGGTCGCGGCCGCCTGCCTTGAGAATCCCTCTCGGAGCCAGCCATTCCGTCCACGACAGCAGTTCACCACGCTCCCAGCTCCGTTCCTGACCTACCCAGCCCGGGTGCGCGGCGAGAAGCGAAAGGATGCGGCGCGCCGCCGAGCCCCGGTTCCCCAGGCGCAGTGGATTCCAGAATCCGTTGGCTTTCCGGTAAGGATTATGAAAAGGGATGCCGCTTTTCCGCAGCACGGCCAGTAGCGGCTGGAGCATATAGGCAGACGACGCCAGGAACATGATCGTCTTGCCCTGTTCCAGGTGTTCCGTGGCCGTCCGAAGTATGAAATATTCCGGCGATTTGTGGCCGCCCGCGCTGAACCGGACCACGCGGCCCTCGTCCGGTCGAGGCCGGTACACCTTCGGCTGCCGTCTGGTTACCTGGCGAATCAGGCCATCGGCAAGCCGATGCACAGCCCTCGGAATGCGGTGGCTCTGGGTCAGGATCACCTTGTGGTTTTCCGGGATCTCCGGGTCCAGGATGGCCTCGGGTGACGCACCGGTGAACACGAAGATGGTCTGGTCATCGTCGAATGCCGAAACGAAGTAATCGGCCTGGTGGCCCCACTTTCGAAGGAGGTTTAACTGCATGCGATTCAGATCTTGCGCCTCATCGGCGAAGATGACCGAGGGTTTCCCCGGGGCGACCAAGACGTTCTGCAAGCAGGTCTCGATCAAGTCGCAGAAATCGAGGAGGCCGGCGTCGCGCTTGTAACGCGACCACTTGCGCTCGAACTCGCCAACCCTCGCGGGCCACGACTTCGGCTCGATCATGAGGCCCCGGTAACGGTTCAACTCCTGCAGCAGTGGATCGCCGCCGCGCGCCGGCGCGCTATCTTCATCGCCCGCGTATTCCTCTCCGTGGAGCCGGCGGTGGTCCCTGACTGGCGTGAGGGCAAGCGCGGGGTTGGCGCGGTTCCAGTCCTTCACATGGGCTTCGGCGATAACTGGTGAGCCGAGTGCGCCGTAGCAACGGGTGTGCAGTGTCCCAACCCGGTCCGGACCAACCGGCAAATGATAATCAACGAGTTCCCCGGT
>Ga0187871_10004202_pt1 | contig 10905 bp, 9 predicted proteins | sample June2016WEW_16_1_FD_132988 | JGI IMG/M metagenome (GOLD analysis project Ga0187871, IMG submission 132988) | Peatland microbial communities from SPRUCE experiment site at the Marcell Experimental Forest, Minnesota, USA - June2016WEW_16_10 | ecosystem: Environmental > Terrestrial > Soil >...
CGCGCCGATGCTCGGCGCATCCGGCGCGATCGCCGGCGTGCTCGGCGCCTATCTGTTGATCTACCCGTATTCCAATGTGCACGTGCTGGTGCTGATCATCATCATCGTGCGCATCGTCACCGTGCCGGCGTGGGTCATGCTCGGGCTGTGGTTCGGGCTGCAGCTGCTGAGCGGGTTGTTGAGCGAAACCGGCGCCGGGGCGGGCGGGGTCGTATTCTGGGCCCATGTCGGCGGGTTCGTGACCGGGATCGCGCTGCTCGTCCTGCTGCGGCCACGCGGAACGATGCTGTGGCAGCCGGCGAAAACGCCGAGCTTCGCCGCCAAGCCGGCGCGCGAATTCACCGGTCGCGGCACGTTTCACGGCAGCGTTCCGCAGGCCGGTCCGCAGCGCCACCGTCCTCGCGGTCCGTGGGATGGCGATTAGGCGGGGGCCACGGCGGCGCCGTATTTTTTCAGCTCGGCCTCGTCGATCACCGTCGTCATGAAGAACTGGAACAGCGCCGCGCCGATCAGCGTGATCAGCGCGCCGATTGCCAACGCCACGACAAACGATCCGGTCTGATCGACGATGAACCCGGTCGCGATCGGCGAGCAGGTGCCGCCGAGGAAGCCGGCGAAATTCTGGTTGCTCGCGGCTGAGGCGCAATAGGCCTGCGGCGTCACCGCGGTCACCAGGATCCATTTGCAGGTGATGCCAAACTGCATGCAAAACATCGAGCAGGCGATGGCCGTGACCGCCAGTCCCGGCGTCGTAGCCGCCGCCGCGAGCCCGGTGAACCCCGCCGAGAGCAGCAGCCCGACAATCAGCGGCAATCGCCGGCTCTTGATCAGCTCCATGCCGTGGTAATGCAGCCAATCCGAAAACCAACCGCCGCCCAGCGCGCCGAAGAAAGCGCAGATCAACGGCACCGAGGCGAGCAGCCCGGTCTTGGCGATCGAGATGTGCTGCTGCATCTCGAGATAGGCCGGTAGCCAGGTTTGATACATCCAGGTGATGTAGCCGGTGCAGAACGCGCCGAGCATCAGCACCCACATGGCGCGAAAACGGAACAGTGAACTCCATTGTTTCAGCGACACCGACGAAGCGGCTTCGCGGTTCGGGCGCAGATAAGCTTCGTCCTGAGCGTCAAGTTCCTGCACCCTCGGGTCACGGTAAATGAAAAACCAGAAGCCCGCGGCGACAACCCCGGCGAGGCCCATCACAATGAACATCACCCGCCAGTCAAAGGCCAGCATTAGCCCGGTCAGGATCGGCGGCGCGATCGTCGGACCGATATAAGCGCCCGACGTATAAAGACCGCTCGGCTTGCCGCGGTCCTTGACGTCGAACCAATCGCTGGTCGAGCGCACCGCTGACGGAAAACAGGGCGCCTCGGTCGCGCCAAGTCCGATCCGCGCCAGCATCAGCTGAACATAACTGCCGGCGATCCCGCCCGCCGCCTGAAACAGCGACCAGACGATCATCGTGACGCCCACCAGCGCCTTTGGCCCGATCCGGTCGAGCAGGTAGCCCGATGGCAGCTGCGCGATGCCATAGGTCAGCGCCCAGGCTGACCCGAGCGCGCCGATCGCGGTCGCGTTGAGGCCGAATTCCTCGCGGATCTTCAGGTTGCCGATTGCCAGCGTCGAGCGGTCCATGTAGTTGAGCGCGATCGCCGCTGTGACCAGCACGATCGCGATCCATTGCATGCGCCGCAGGCGGGGCGACGGGCCGGTGGCTGGCATAGGTTCTTCCCCTCCGATCGGCCCCGTGCGGCGGGTGCCGCGAGCCCTTTTGGCTTATTGCCGCATGGCGGCTGGGAAAGACAAACGGTCATTGCGCATATCCTATGCGCATGGCGTATGCGAACTCGGTGCGTCGTCCTCGTCCTTGTTTAGGACGGAAGAAACTCTTTGCGGATCTCGGGAATTTTTCCTTGCCGGAAGGGGATTCGCCGCCTAGAGCAGGACGTGCGCGATCTCCTTGTAGGGCCGGGCATCGACGAAATGCCGCTCGCGCGTTGCCCGGTCGATGTAGAAGAACACCTGGACGACCAACAACATGTTGACGCCCCCGCCATCGGGCGACAGCGGCAGGAACAGCACCTTGGTGTGGCGCTCCGGTTCTTCCCGGCCGGGTGGGAAGAACAGACATTCCGAATAGAGCGCCCGCCGCTCGCGCACGGATTCGTCATATAATCCGAGCACATGTGCGCCATAGTCCGGGCCGGGCAGCACCTCATCGAGGTAGCGGCCGGTGGCGTTGAGACCGTGGGCGCGGGCATTTTCGGTGCCGATCAGGCGATAGCGATAGCGGCCGTCGTCGTGCCGCTCGACCAGCATCACGTCGGGCAACAGCTTGGGGATTTCGATCGGGTCGATATCGGCGCGGCTCGGCATCGCGCGGCCGGTCGCCTTCGCGCGCCAGTAGTTGTACGCCTGTTCCAGCCGGGGATCGGTGAACGGCGATTGGGGAGTCGGCCGGGCCTGGGGCCCGTCGCGAACGATCGCCGTATCGATGGCGCGCCTCACTGATCGCAGGATCGGACGGTTCGTCCCGTTTGGCACGAGCTTACGGTCACACTCGTAAAAATTCGGTTGAGGTCGCGGCGGAATGAACGCCGCGACGCACTGTTTGCCGAGGAGGTACCGGGCGGGCGAAATTGCTCTATGGCGCGGTCGGGGGGCCGCATGGCATTTTTCAAACCGATGCGAGGATTGCTGAGGCGCCCGAGCGGCGCAGCCATGCTGGGCGGGGTGACCCGATTTCTGCGCGGCCTGGCGCAGCTGATCTTCGTCGTCGGGGTGCTCGTCGCGGTCATCATCGGCGGCGGCACGGCGCTGGCGATATCGCATTTCAGCCGAGATCTGCCGGACCATCAGCAGCTGTTGTCCTACGTCCCGGCGACCGGCACGCGGATCTATGCCGGCGACGGCAGCTTCATGGCCGAGTTCGCTACCGAGCACCGCCTGATCACGCCGATCAACGACATCCCGCCCGATGTGGTGCACGCCTTTCTGGCCGCCGAGGACCGAGATTTCTACAATCACAACGGGGTCAACCCGCTGGCGGTGCTGCGCGCCGCGCTCGCCGACGTCGCGCGTTTCGGGCGGGGGCAACGCCCGTTGGGCGCCTCGACGATCACCCAGCAGCTCGTGCGCCATTTTCTGTTGACCAACGAGGTCTCGGTTTCGCGCAAGATCAAGGAGGCGCTGCTCGCCTACCGGATCGAAAATCAGCTCAGCAAGAACCGCATCCTCGAAATCTATCTGAACGAGATTTACCTCGGCTCCGGCGCCTATGGCGCCGCCGCCGCGGCCGATACCTATTTCGGCAAGTCGCTCGGTCAGCTGACCCTGGCCGACGCGGCGTTTCTCGCGGCCTTGCCGAAGGCGCCCAACAACTACAATCCACAGCGCCACGCCGACGCCGCGAAGGCGCGACGCGACTGGGTGCTCGATGGCATGGCCGACGAAGGCTGGATCACCCGCACCCAGGCCGAGGCGGCCAAGGCGCACCCGCTCGACGCGCGGCCGCGCCCTGACGCTGAGGCGATCCAGGCCGGCTATTTCGCCGAGGAGGTGCGGCGCGAGCTGATCGACCGGTTCGGCGAGAAGACAGTCTACGAGGGTGGGTTGACGGTGCGGACCAGCTATGTGCCGCTCTATCAGGCAATGGCAGAAAAGGCGTTCCACAACGGCCTCGTCGAATACGACCGGCGGCACGGTTGGCGCGGTCCGGTCGAGCACCTGGCCACGGCGATGGCGGCGCAGTCGGCGCTCTATGGCGTCCCCGATCCAGCGGCGATGCCAAGCTGGAAAATGGCCGCGGTGACCGGCGTCGACAGCAGCGGCGCGCAGATCCAGTTGAAGAGCGGTGTTCCCGGCCGCATCCCGCTGGAGGAGTTGCGCTGGGCCCGGCATACGATCGCCGACCAGAAACTCGGGGCCGCGGTCTACCGCGCCGAGCAGGTGCTGAGCCCCGGCGACATCGTTTATGTGGAGCCGCTAGGGACGTTCGCGCCCGCTAGCAAGCAGCATCCCGGCCTGCCGCTCTACGGCTTGCGCCAGGTGCCCGACGTCAGCGGCGGCTTCACCGCGATGGACCCAAAGACCGGGCGTATCTTCGCGCTTGTCGGCGGCTGGGACTACCAGCAGAGCCAGTTCGATCGCGCCACCCAGGCCAAGCGCCAGCCCGGCTCGGCGATCAAGCCGTTTGTCTATGTCACCGCACTGGAGAACAACTACACCCCCTCGAGCATCGTCGAGGACGCTCCGATCGAGCTGTCCCAGGGCCCGGGCATGCCGATGTGGAGCCCGGTCAATTACGAAGGCACCTCGGTCGGGCCGAGCACCCTGCGCCAGGCGCTCGTCCATTCGCGCAATCTGGTGACGGCGCGGCTTGCGTCGATGATCGGGTTGGTGCCGATCGCCAAGACGGTCGAGAAATTCGGCATCATGGACAAGATGCCGCTCTATTATTCGATGGCGCTCGGCGCCGGCGACACGACCGTGACCCGGCTGACCACGGCTTATTCGATGCTCGACAATGGCGGACATTACCTGCTGCCGTCGATCATCGATCTGGTACAGGACCGGCAGGGCCGCATCCTCTATCAGAAGGGCACGGCAAGCTGTGCTGCCTGCTACGTCATCGCCGGACCGCGCAGCAGCCCGGATATCAATCTCGGTTTTGTCGCGGTCGGGCCGCCCGATCCCTCGATGATCTGGGTCAAAGGCGCTCGCTTCGGGGACAAGGCGCTCTACTACAAACCAACCAAGCTCGACCCGATGGTCGACCCGATCGCCGATTATCAGATCGTCGCGATGATGCAAGGCGTCGTGCAGCAGGGCACCGGAATCAAGGTCGCCGCGGTCGGCAAGCCGCTCGCCGGCAAAACCGGCACGTCGAGCGACTGGAACGACGCCTGGTTTGTCGGGTTTTCCCCCGATATCGCGGCCGGCGGCTATGTCGGCTTCGACAGTCCGCGCACCCTGGGCGACGGTGAGACCGGCGGCAATGTGGCGTCGCCGATTTTCCGCGACTTCATGGCCGATGCGCTCAAAGACGCCCCGGCCCTGCCGTTCCCCGAGGTACCCGGCGCCGATATGGTGCTGGTCAACTCGATCTCCGGCCAGCCGACGAGCGCGGGCGACAAGGACGCCGTCCTCGAAGCCTTCCGCCCCGGCACCGGGCCCAACAGCGCGTGGGCTAGTCAGCAGATCGGGGCTGCTCCGCCGACCGATCCGAATAATCCGGTGGTGAGCGTCAGTGCCGCACTGCCGCCGGGCACGGTCGTCCCGCCGCCATCGTCGCGAACTCTGCTCACCGGCACCGGCGGGCTGTACTAGCCGGCGATTTGTGCCAATTGGCTCAGCCAGCGCTCGACCCGCCGGCGATTGGTGCCGAAATCGCCGCGCCCATATCGTGACCGACTGTAGATCGCCAGGCTCGACCGGTCCGGCGCCACATCGACGAACTCGACGGTGACAATGTCGGGAAAGCGCAGCAGCATCGTGTGCTGGATAAAGACGAGGCGGTGCTGTGTCGGTTCGGCGGCGACCTGGACGACGCCGCTCTCGCCGGCGACCACCTCTCCCCAATCGTCGGCGAGGCGCTCGACCGAGACCGCGAAGATCGGGCTCGAAGCCGCCGTCGCCGCGCAATACCCGGCCGGGCACGCGAGAAAGGCGTTTTGCGGGATCGGGTCGCGCAGCTCGCGGATGGCTATTTTTTCGTCCGGCCGCAGCTCATTCTCGACGGCGCGCGCCATGTAAACCCGCACCGCCAGACCCAGCCCGGCCAGCACCAGCATGACAATGACGAAAAGTCGGACGAGCATCTAGACCGCCACGCCGTCTCCCGCCGGCTCCAGCCCGAACGCCTCGGCGAGCAGCGCGTAGGAGCGTTTTCGCGCCTGATAATCGTGGGTGATGGTCAGCACGACAACCTCGTCGACCCCATAGCTTTCGGCGAGCGCTTCGAGCTCCGGCTTGACCGTCTCCTGGGTGCCGACAATCTGGCGGCGGCGGTGGTACTCGACGACGCGGCGTTCGATGTCGGTGTAGGGGTAGGCGAGCGCTTCTTCGGGCGGGGGGAAGGGCTTCAGAATGCCCTGACGCGAGCGCAGTCGCGACAGGTCGCGGCTGGCGGCGAGGTATTGCGCACGCTCCTCGCTCTCGGCGCAGATCACGAAGACGCCGATGTTGGCCTGCGGGAGGCTGAGCTTCGCCGAGGGCCGGTATTGCGTCTTGTAGGCGGCCATGATTTCCGGGCCGCCCTCGTCGGTGATGAAATGCGCGAACGAGTAGGCGCGGCCGAAATAGGCGGCGAAGATCGCGCTCTGGTCGCTCGAGCCGAGGATCCAGATTTCCGGCAGGGTCTTGCCGTCGGGCGACAGCTGGATGCGCGAGAACGGGTGCTCGCCGGGTATCGTGTGTTCGAGGTAGCCGATCAGATCGGCGATCTGGTTGGGAAAATGCTCGATGCCGAGCGCGCCCGGGCCGTGCGCCAGGGCGGCCGCGGTCAACTGGTCGCTGCCCGGCGCGCGGCCGATGCCGAGGTCGATACGTCCGGGATAAAGCGTCTCCAGCATGCGGAACTGCTCGGCGACCTTGAGCGAGCTGTAATGGCTCAGCATCACCCCGCCCGAGCCGACGCGGATATGGCTGGTTTCGGCGGCGATGCGGGCGATCATGATTTCGGGCGCGCTGCCTGCGAGCGCCGGGGTCGCGTGGTGTTCGGCCAGCCAATACCGGCGATAGCCGAGCGCCTCGCAATGACGCGCGAGCTCGATTGTTTCCATCAACGCGTCGCGCGGGGTCACTCCCTGCCGCACCGGCGATTGATCGAGCACGCTCAACGTCAACATGCGCGGAGATTACCCGGTTGGCACGACCGTTGCGGAGGTTTTCGCAGCCAGAAACCGGGAGGCTCATATGATCCGCGCCGAGGTGACCGAGAAAATTCTGTCGTTGAAGCGGCTGAAGGGCCTGAGTTGGAAGACGATCTGCGCCGAGCTCGGCGGCGGATCGCCGACCTATGTGACCGCGGCGCTGCTGGGCCAGATGAAGCTGCGCGCTGACCAAGCCGAGCGCGCCGCCAAGCTGTTTGGTCTCGGCGAGGAGGAAACCTTGCTGCTGCAGGAAGTGCCCTATCGCGGCTCGCTGCCGACGGCGGTGCCGACCGATCCGTTGATCTACCGCTTCTACGAGCTGGTCAGCGTCTACGGCACGACGTGGAAGGAGCTGATCCAGGAGGAATTCGGCGACGGCATTATGAGCGCCATAGATTTCGACATGACGATCGAGCGCCAGCCGGACCAAAAGGGCGACCGCGTCAGGGTGACGATGAGCGGCAAGTTCTTGCAGTACAAGGAATACTGATTCGCTCGCTGCGCCCCCGCCGACATAGATCGCGCCGCGCGAACCGGAAGGCCGAGCGCCGCCGCTTCCTTCTCTCATTGTCGCGCGAACGCGAGACGCGTTAACTGGTGCCGCAAAACGCAACCGGCCTCGATCTGGCAAAAGGGGGGGAGCGATGAACAGCGACACCGGGCGGCGGGTCGCCGCCGAGTTCTTCGGCACGTTCTGGCTGGTGTTGGGCGGGTGCGGCGCGGCGGTGCTCGCCGCCGGATTTCCCAATCTCGGGATCGGCTTTCTCGGGGTTGCGTTCGCCTTCGGCCTGACGGTGTTGACGATGGCCTACGCGGTCGGCCATGTCTCGGGCGGGCATTTCAATCCGGCGGTAACGATCGGCCTGTGGGCGGCCGGTCGCTGTGCCAACTATCACGTCGTCCCCTACATCATCGCGCAGGTCGTCGCGGCGATCGCCGCGGCGGCGGTGCTGTGGGTCATTGCGTCGAGCCATGCCGGCTGGGTTCCGGGCGGGTTCGCCTCGAACGGTTACGGCGATCTGAGCCCCGGCAAATACGGGCTCGGCGGCTGCTTCCTGATGGAAGTGGTGATGACGTTCTTTTTCCTCTTCATCATCATCGGCACGACATCGAAGGGCGCGGCGGTGGGCTTTGCCGGCATCCCGATCGGCCTCGCGCTGACCCTTATCCATCTGGTTTCGATCCCGGTCACCAACACCTCGGTCAACCCGGCGCGCAGCACCGGGCCGGCGCTGTTCGCCGGCGGCGAATACATCGGCCAGCTCTGGCTCTTTTGGCTGGCGCCGATCGCCGGGGCGGTGATCGCCGGCCTGTTATCCCGCTGGTTGCACGAGCCGCCGTCGGGCGACGCCTAACTCACCGCGCCCGTCTCGCGCAGCGCGGCGATCTCGGAGGCGGCGAAACCGAAACGGGCCAGCACCTCGTCGGAGTGCTGGCCCTGCAGCGGTGCGGCGGTCGGAGCGGGGCCGGGCGTGTCGGTGAAGGCGATCGGCTTGGTCATCGTGCGGTAGGCGCCGATTTTCGGGTGGTCGATCGACGCGACCAGGTTTTCCGACAGCACCTGCGGATGGTCGAACATGTCCTCGATCGGCCGCACCGCGGCGCAGGGCACGCGCTCGCCGAACAATTCCTCCCATTCGAGCGCGGTCTTGGTCGCGATCGCGGCGCGCACCCGCGGCACCAAGGTCGCGGCCTCGGCGGCGCGCTTGGTCATCGTGCCGTAGCGCGGGTCCGCCGCCAGCTCGCCAAGCCCGATCAGCTCGCAGAACGCGGCGAAGAAATGGTTGGAGTGGACCGAGACGTAGAGCGGACCGTCCTTGGTCGGGTGAATGCCGGTGAGCCCGCCGGCGCCGCTGTCGCGCACCGCGTCGCGCCCCTCGCTATCAGCCCACACAAAGCGCCCGGCCTGGATCGTCAGCGCGCTGCGCAACAGCGAGAGCGCCAGGTACTGGCCATGGCCGGTACGCTCGCGGTGGTAGAGCGCCGCCGCGACCCCATAGGCGAGCAGCGCCGAGGTGAAATAGTCGAGCACTGAGCCGAGCACCAGTTGCGGCGTTGCCTTGCCGCCCTGAAACACGGCGATTCCCGAAAGGCATTGCAGCACCTGGTCGAATCCGCCCTTGTCGGCGAGCGGGCCGCTATCGCCATAACCGGTCAGCCCGGCATAGACGAGGCGTGGGTTGAGCTTTTTCAGCCGCGGATAGTCGATGCCAAGCCGCGCCGGCACCGAAGGGCGGAAATTCTCGACCAGCACGTCGGCCTGCTCGACCATGCGGTGCAACGCCGCCAGCCCTTCCTTCTGCTTGAGGTCGAGGCAGAGGCCCAATTTGCCGCGATTGGTGCCGAGGAAAAACCGGCTCTCGCCGGGCAGGCTGGACGGGAATTGCCGCAGCATGTCGCCTTGCGGCGACTCGATCTTGATCACGGTCGCGCCGAGATCGGCGAGAAGCGTGCAGCCATAGGGGCCGGCGAGGTAGCTGCACAGATCGAGGATCGTGACGCCGGTAAGCGGGCCTGTTGTCATTTGGCGCTCCGGGCGCGGATCGCGGCCATCGCGTCGAGCGTGCGTTGGGCGCGGTAGACGATCGGATAGTCGATGAACTTGCCGTCGAGCTGGATCGCGGCGCTGCCCGCCTTTTCGGCCTCGGCGAAAGCGGCGACGACCCGCTCGGCGAAATCGCTCTCGGCATTGGTCGGAGTGAAGACGCGGTTGACCACGGATATCTGGTTCGGGTGGATGCACATCTTGCCCTGGAACCCGAGCGCTAGAGCAGTCCGGGTCGAGGCTTCGAGCCCCTCCTCGTCCTGGAGGTCGACCCACACCGTGTCGAGCGGCGCTTCGATCCCGGCGGCGCGGCTGGCGGTGACGACACGGGCGCGGGCATAGGCAAGCTCGCTCTCGACGCGGCTCCAGATCATGTTGACGTCGAGCGTGAAGTCTCCGGCGCCGAACGCGCAATGCCTGACGCGCGTTCCGGCGCCGAGGATCGTCTCGATATTGGTCAGGCCCTTCGCGGTCTCGATAATCGGGATCAGGTCGATGCCACAGGGAGACAGACCGCGCTCGCGTTCAAGATTGCCGAGCAGCCAGTCAATGGTCTGGATCGTCGCCGGGCTTTCGACCTTGGGCAGGATGATGCCGTCGAGACCGGGGTGCACAATGGCGGTGAAATCGCCGTGGCAGAACTCGGTATCCGCAGCGTTGACCCGGACATAGAGCAGCCCGGTTCGCGGTTCTCCATAAGTGGCGACCACCGTCTCGCGGGTTTTCGGTTTCTCGGCGATCGCCACAGCGTCTTCGAGGTCGAGGATCACCGCGTCGGCGTCGAGGGTCAGCGCCTTCTCGACCCGGCGCGGGTGATTGCCGGGGGCGAAGAGGAAACTGCGGAGGGGAATGGCGGTTCTCCTTCGTCTAAGCCTCTCTCCCGCGGTGCGGAGAGGGGTTGAACGGTTAGTTTCCCAGCGAAATCTCGATTCCACGCTTGGTCGCCGGTCGCGCCATCAGCGCCTCGTACCAGCGCTTGACGTTGGGGTAGTCCTTGAGATCGACCTGGTGCCGCTCGTGCCGCCAGGCCCAGCCGAGGATCGCGAAATCGGCGATCGACACCTCGCTCCCGGCGGCATAGGCGACCTCGGCGAGCCGCTTGTCGAAGACGCCATAGAGCCGGTGGGTCTCCTTGGTGTAGCGCTCCAGCCCGTATTTGCGGTCGGCCTCGTCCTTGACCATCAGGAAGTGGTGCACCTGGCCGGGCATCGGCCCGAACCCGCCCATCTGCCACATCAGCCATTCGAGCACCGGCACCTGGGCCCGCAAATCGCCCTTCGGCCAGAACTTGCCGGTCTTCTCGCCGAGATAGATGAGGATCGCGCCCGATTCGAAGACGCTGATCGGCTTGCCGCCCGGCCCGTCGGGGTCGACGATCGCCGGGATCCGATTGTTGGGGCTGATCTTGAGAAAAGCAGGGTTGAACTGCTCGCCCTTGCCGATATTGATCGGAACGATCTTGTACTGCAGTCCGGCTTCTTCGAG
>Ga0187871_10004205_pt1 | contig 10892 bp, 8 predicted proteins | sample June2016WEW_16_1_FD_132988 | JGI IMG/M metagenome (GOLD analysis project Ga0187871, IMG submission 132988) | Peatland microbial communities from SPRUCE experiment site at the Marcell Experimental Forest, Minnesota, USA - June2016WEW_16_10 | ecosystem: Environmental > Terrestrial > Soil >...
AAGCGCTGATCGACGCGGCGGTGGCGGCATACGGGCGGGTCGACATCCTCGTCACCTGTGCCGGCAACTTCTGGCCCGACATGACCATGGAGGTCACCGAGGAGCGCTGGAACGCCCAGCTGGCGGTGCACGCTACCGGGACTTTCGCGTGCGCTCAGGCGGCGGCCCGGCACATGCTCGAGCAGGGCGAAGGTGGCCGCATCATCACCTTCTCCTCCCGCGGCGCGTTCTTCGGGCCGACTCCCGCCTACGCGGCCGCTAAGGGAGCGGTGATGGCGATGACGGCGGGGCTTTCAGCTGACCTGAGCGCCCGCGGCATCACGGCAAACTGCATCCTCCCGAGCGCCACGACGCAGTTGTTCCCGGGCGACGACGCCACGGCGCGGACGTTCGGCGGGGTCGCCGCCGCACAGAGCCTGGACCCCGACGACGTCGCGCCGCTGGTGGTGTACCTCGCGACCCCGGCCGCCGCATCGATCACCGGTCGTTACCTGTACGCGGCAGGCGGCGATATCTGCGTGTACCCGCAGCCGACCAGCGTCGGCGGTGGCGGAAGCACCTACCTGCGCAAGGCCGACGGCCGCTGGACGGTGGAGGAGATCGCCGAGGTGCTGCCGGCCATCATTGGCGCCGGCGGCGACGGCCAGGTCTGGAGCGCCGAGCGTGTGACGGCGCTGTCGGACTCGCTGTTCAAGAGCTCTCACTAGCTAACGGCATCCGCTAGGCGGCGCGGGCCGAGCGCGGGCCGATGCGGACCAAGGAGACGGACGTGCAAGAGTTTCAGCTTTACATCGGCGGCCGGTCGGTGCCGGCAGCGTCGGGCGCAACATATGAGTCGGTTAATCCGTACACCGGGAAACCCTGGGCGCTCGTGCCCGAGGCTGACGCGGGAGACGTCGAGGTCGCGGTCGCGGCCGCACAAGCCGCGCTCGACGGCGAGTGGGGCGCCATGAACGGTTTCGCCCGCGCGGCGCTCCTGCGGCGGCTGGCCGACCTCCTTCCGCAGCATGGCGAGCAGCTGGCCCGGCTGGAGGTAGCTGACGCCGGCAAACTGTACCGGGAAATGATCGGCCAGCTGCAGGCCGTGAGTGCCTGGTACTACTACTACGCCGGCCTCGCGGACAAGATCGAGGGTCGCACCATCCCGGTCGCCAGCCCCGAGTACATGGTGTACACGCGGCGTGAGCCGGTGGGCGTCGTGGCAGGCATCACGGCGTGGAATTCGCCGCTGCTCATGCTCGCCTCCAAGCTCGCGCCCGCACTCGCCGCGGGCTGCACGTTCATCGTGAAGCCGTCCGAGCACTCACCGAGCTCAACCCTCGCCTTCGCCCAGATCTTCGACCAGGCCGGCTTCCCGCCTGGAGTGCTCAACGTCATCACCGGATCGACCGGTGCAGTCGGCGCCGCCCTCGTCGGTCACCACGGCGTGGACAAGATCACGTTCACCGGATCGCCAGCCGTCGGCCGCGCCGTGGCGAGCGTGGCCGGCCAGAACCTGACAGCGGTCAGCCTCGAACTCGGCGGCAAGTCCCCGCAGGTCGTCTTCGACGACGCGGACCTGGAGGCCGTGGCCAACGGCGTCATCGCCGGTATCTTCGCCGCCGGCGGCCAGTCCTGCGTCGCGGGCTCCCGGCTGATCGTGCAGCAGAGCGTCGAGCGGGAACTGGTCGAGCGCATCGTCGAGCGCGCGTCGACGATCAGGCTCGGCGATCCCAACGATCCCCAGACCGAGATGGGCCCTCTGGCCAACGCCGCACAGTACGAACGGGTCCTGCGCTATCTGCAGGTCGCGCGGGATGAGGGGGCTACGGTCGCGCTCGGTGGCGGACCGGATACGTCACTGGGCGGCTTTTTCGTCCGGCCGACGGTGCTGACCGGGCTCAAGCCGGACGCGACCGTGGTGCGCGAGGAGATCTTCGGGCCGGTACTGAGCACGCTCACCTTCGCCGACGAGGCCGAAGCGGTCAAACTGGCCAACGCTACCGACTACGGCCTGGCCGCGGGTATCTGGACGAACGACGTCCACCGGGCTCATCGGGTCGCCGCCCGGTTGAGAGCCGGGACGGTCTGGGTCAACGCCTATCGCGCCGCCGGCCCCGGCGTCCCGTTCGGCGGGTTCAACGACAGCGGCATCGGACGGGAGAACGGCATCGAGGGCCTCGATGAGTTCTTGCAGACGAAGTCGGTATGGGTCGAGCTGACCGGGGGGACCCGGGACCCGTTCGTGATGGGCCTGGCGAAATCGACGGCCGCGGCGGAGCCTAAGCCATGAGGGCCGCGGTCATCCGGGGGGTCGGCCGGGGCTTCTCGATCGAAGAGATCGACGTGGCCAAGGCACTCGGGCGTGAGGTGCTCGTCGATGTGAAGGCGTCCGGGCTCTGCCATACCGACCATACGATCGCGACCCGCGACATGGGCATCCCGATGCCCGTGGTGACCGGTCACGAGGTGGCCGGTATCGTGGCCGCGGTCGGACCTGAGGTGAGCCGGTTCGCCGTCGGCGACCGGGTGGTCGCGTGCCTGATCCAATCGTGCGGCGCGTGCGCGCGGTGCCTGGGTGGCCGTCCGTATCAATGTCTGGCCATCCATCGGCTGGCGCGTGATCCCGGGCAGGAGCCGCGGCTCTCGAGCGCGGGTGAGCCGCTGTTTCAGGCGTTCGGGCTCGGCGGTTTCGCCGAGCGGGCGCTCATTCACGAGAATCAGCTTGTCGCCCTGCCCGACTGGATGCCGTTCGCTCCAGCCTCGCTTCTGGGCTGCGGTGTGGTGACCGGAGCTGGCGCCGTGCTGAACACGGCCGACGTCGCCGCCGGGGAGACGGTGGTCGTTCTCGGCGCCGGCGGGGTCGGCCTGAACGCGATCAGCGCCGCGCGGATCGTCGGTGCCGGGCGGATCGTCGCCGTAGATCTGCATCCGGGCAAGCTGGAGAAGGCGGCCGCCTTCGGCGCGACCGACCTCATCAACGCAGCCGAGACCGATCCGGTGGAGGCCGTCCGCGAATTGCTGGGTGACGGGGCTGACCACGTATTCGACTTCGTCGGGACCGACGCCGTGGCGGCGCAGGGCATGGCCATGCTCGGCGTCGGGGGTGCGCTTTACGTCATAGGCGTCGCGGGCCCGGAGTCCGCTGTTTCGGTCAACCTGGTGAGCGCGGTGATGCGGCAGACCCGGGTGATCGGTGTGAACACCGGTTCGACCAACCCGTTGCGCGACATCCCGATGTACATGGACCTGTACCGGCAGGGCCGGCTCAACCTTGACGACCTGGTCTCACGGGAGATTGCCCTGGCCGACATCGAGGCCGCCTACGCCTCGCTCGGCGACCCGGCGACCCGGCGCATTGTCATCACGTCCTTCTGACAGAACGAGATTTGAGGAGCACCCACCATGACCGCCGGCACCACAGCGACAGCCATCCCCGGGCAGGCACGCAACCCGCAGATCAACCAGTGGCTGGGCTCATTGCGGCCAGCCCTGCTCATCGGGAACCAGTGGGTGCCTGCCAGGTCGGGTAAGACGTTCGAAACGATCAACCCGGCGACCGGGAAGGTCCTGGCGGCCGTGGCCGAGGGCGACGCCGCTGACGTTGACGAGGCTGTGCGGGTCGCGCAGTCCGCGTTCGAGGAGGGACCGTGGTCGCGGATGGGGCCGGCCGACCGTGGCGCGCTCCTGCGCCGGCTGGCCACGCTCATGGATGATCACATCGATGAACTCGCCGAGCTAGAGACACTCGACAATGGCCTGACTATCGCCACGTCGCGGGCGCTGATCGCGACCGCGATCGAGATCATGTTCTACTTCTCCGGCGCGGCCCAGCACGCGCTGGGCGAGACCGTGCCGACGGCGCCAGATCGTTTCCACTACACGCTCCGCGAGCCGATCGGGGTGTGCGCCGCGATCACGCCGTGGAACGGTCCGATCATCATGGCTTCGCTCAAGATCGGCCCGGCACTCGCCGCGGGCAACACCCTGGTCTTCAAGCCCGCGGAGCAGACTCCGCTCACCGCGCTGCGGCTGGGCGAGCTGGCGATGCAGGCCGGTTTCCCGCCCGGGGTTCTCAACGTGATCACCGGGTATGGTGACCAGGCCGGAGCGGCCATCGTCGCGCACCCGGGCATCGGCAAGGTCGCCTTTACCGGCTCTACCGAGGTGGGCAAGAAGATCCTGGCCGCCTCGGCCGGTTCCCTCAAGCGGGTGACCCTCGAACTGGGCGGCAAGTCACCCAACGTCGTCTTCGCCGACGCCAACCTCGTCAGCGCGGTCCCGTCGGCCCTGATGGCCTTCACCGTCTCCTCCGGGCAGGTATGCGTGGCTGGCACGCGGCTGTTCGTCCAGCGGGATGTCAAGGACGAGTTCCTCGATGCGCTGGTCTCTTACGCGAACGGGATGACGATGGGCGACCCGCTGGACCCGCAGACGACACTGGGCCCGCTGGCTTCCCGGGAGCAGTTCGACCGGGTGCGGAATTACCTGCAGACGGGCCGCGCGGAGGGCGCCATTGCCCTGACCGGCGGCGAACCCGAGCCCGGGCCAGGGTACTTCGTCCCGCCGACGATCTTCGACGGAGTCAACAACTCGATGCGCATCGCCCGCGAGGAGATATTCGGGCCGGTCGTCTCCGTGATCGGGTTCAAGGACGCCGACGACGCCGTGCTGCAAGGCAACGACACCGACTACGGCCTGGCCGCGGCGATCTGGACGAATGACCTCTCGACAGCGCACCGGGTGGCCCGCCGCCTGAAGGCCGGAACCGTTTGGGTCAACCATTACATGGGCTTCGACCCGGCTCTCCCGTTCGGCGGGTACAAGCAATCGGGCCTCGGCCGCGAGTGCGGGGAGCACTGGTACGAGCACTACACCGAGCAAAAGGCCATGATGATCCAGCTGTGATGACCGCACCCGCCAGGGCGGCGGAACTTGAGGAGGCAAGCAGGTGCCCACTGAGCCGGACGACAGACAGCTACTGCGCTTCGACGGCCGGGTTGCCGTCGTCACTGGCGCCGGTCGCGGGCTTGGTCGCGAGTTCGCGCTGCTCCTAGCCCGGCGCGGCTCGGCCGTCGTCGTCAACGACATCGGGCGTTCGATGGACCAGGAGAGATACGACGCCTCGGCCGACACGATCACTCAGGTGGCCCAGCAGGTAGTCGACGAGATCAAGGCATCCGGTGGCTCAGCGGTGGCCAGCACCGCTGACGTCTCCGACCCGGCGGCCGCGGCATCGATCGTCACCACAGCGGTCGATGCGTTCGGCGGCGTTGACATCGTGATCAACAACGCCGGTATCCTTCCGCACGCGTCTCTCGAAGAGCTGACCCCGGAGCAGTTCATGGCCACGCTGGCCGTGCACGTCGGCGGTGCGTTCCACGTATCCCGTGCGGCGTGGCCGCACTTCCGCCGCCACGGCTACGGGAGGATCGTGAACGTGTGCTCCAGCATCGGGGTGGTCTACGGCGCCGACAACTACGCGGCCTACGGTTCGGCCAAGGGCGGGCTGATGGGCCTGACCCGGGTGAGCGCCTGCGAGGGTGCTCAGCACGGAATCCTGGTCAACGGGCTGCTGCCGAACGCCGCGACCCGGGGCCGCGCGTCAGTTACCCAGGCACTCCAGTCGAGCGGGGTCGACAACGACCGGAGCGCGGAACTCGTGGCGCATGCGGCAGCGTGGCTAGCCCACGACCAATGCTCGGCTAGCGGTGAGTTCTTCGCCGCGAAGTCCGGCAGCATGCGGGAAATCTTCATGTCGGTAGCCGAGGGTTTCCAGGCCAAGCGCCCAGAGGAGTTCTCGTTGGAGCTGATCCAGGAGAACTGGTCCACGATCCGGGACCGGCGTCCGGCGCTCTCGCCGACCGACGCGAGCCAATATAACGACTACCGCCAGGCCGTCTTCGATCGTGTTACCGGGAGACGTTGAAAATCTGGCGGCAACGCGGAAGAGGCGGAAGTGGTTCGGCCGAGCACCTTCGAAGTCTGCTCGACGAACGCGAGATCCGACGCTGCATCTTGCGCTATTGCCACGGCACCGATCGGCTCGACTGGCAGCTCGTGGTGGACTGCTACGTCCCAGGGGCTTCTGACGACCACGGTTCGTTCAACGGTCCCGTGGAGAAACTCGCCGACTGGCTGGCCGACAAGAGCAGGCACCGTGGTGCCAAGCAGCACTACATCGCCAATCAGCTGATCGAGATCGTAGGCGACGCGGCCGTCTGCGAGAGCTACTACTTCTGCTATATCGAGTTCACTGGCGACCCCGAGTTCGGGGGCAGACAGGACCCCACAGCAGTGATCATGGGCGGCCGCTATGTCGACCGGCTGATTCGCTACCAGGACGAATGGCGCATCGATAGTCGTACCGTCCTGATCGACTGGAGCCGGAACCTCGGCCGGCCGGTTCCGTGGTCGGCGCCCGCGGCCGCCGCCTTCACAGCTGGCCGCCAGGACGGGCAGGACGTCGCCCAGCTCGCTTTGGCCGAGATGGCCAGGTTGAGGTCAAGCCACCGGCGTGACCTGAGGAAACGGGCTTAGGTTTTCCAACGTTAGTGTTGACGAATTGTCTGCGCCGGGCATAGTCTTGGGCTTACGCGCAGGTTGGCTCAGTGTCCGTGTCGAGACTCGGGCGCGGGTCGGATCGCGCAGCCCGAAGGACCACGGCACTCGTGACTTCGCACCCGACGCCTGCTGAATCGGCGTGACGTCACGTCGGCCCCCGACGTTCGCGGTGGCGTCTACGTACTCAACTCCCTTTCCGGTCAGTACTAACGAAACGGCATATCAATGAAGTCAACAGCGTTCAAGAGTGTCCGATGGATCGCGGGATTCACGCTCGCTTGTGTCCTCGCCCTGTCAGCCTGCTCCTCGAGCGGGAACACTTCTGGTTCGAGCGGCGCTGCTGCCGCGTCCGGCTCCAAGACGATCACCCTGGGACTGCTCACGTCCCTCACCGGTCCGCTGTCGTCGGAGTTCGGCCAGCCCACTGTCGCCGCGGCACAGGCTCGGGTCGATCTGGCCAACCACACCAACGAGGTGCCCGGCGTCACGCTCAAGTTGGTGGTGCAGGACGACCAGTCAACACCCGCTGGCGCGCTGGCCGCCACCCAGGTGCTCGTCAACCAGGACCACGTCTTCGCCTTGATCGATGCCAGCGCGTTGTTCGCGGCAGCGTACAAGTACACCGTCCAGAACAACGTTCCCGTGCTGGGATGGGCCGACAGCACGGAATTCTCCGATCCGGCCAATCGGAACCTGTTCGCCTACTTCGGTTCACCGACCAGCAACTACCCGCCGATCAAGAACGTCGGCTCGTTCCTGCAGAGCCAGGGAGCGACAAAGGTCTGCAGCCTGGCCACGGCCGACGTGCCCGCCGCGACGAACAGCGCCAATCAGTTCGCCTCATCGGCCAAGGCCGTCGGCCTGCCCGTCGTCTACAGCGTCGAAGTCCCCAGCACGACGACGGACATGAGCGCCTACGCCCTGGCGATGAAGAACTCCGGCTGCAACTCGGCGGTGGTCATCCTGCCGGAAAACCAGTACACCGCGGTGTTTCAGGACATGGACAACCTCGGCTTCCGGCTCAAGGCAACCTTCGGCCCCTCCTACGACCAGTCCGTGCTCGACAAGAGTGTCGTCGGCGCCGAGGAAGGTCTGGACTTCCTCTCCCAGTACGAGCCGTACTGGATGAACACCGCGGCGACGAGCCGGGTTCAGGCGGCCATGAAGACGTACGCCAACGTTGACACTGAAGCACCCTCCGTGGGCTTTTACTGGGGCTGGGTCCCGACCGACCTCGCGATCTTTGGTCTGAAGCTGCAGGGCGCCTCGGGCTCGCAGTCGGTATTCATCAGCGAGCTCCGGAAGGTGAACGACTACAACGCCGGAGGCTTCATCTGCCCGGTCAATTTCACGAAGTCGGACTACGTCCTGACGACGGTGTACAGCACGTGCGCCTACATGAGCCAAGTCGTGAACGGGCACTTCGTCGCGCCGCCGAAGGTCACTGAGCCGATCCAGTTGACCAACTAGTCACCAGCTAGTCTCGCGCTACTTGTGCCCCCCGACGCCCGGCGCGCCGGGGGGCACAATGCGCGGCCGGTACGTGTCAAGTCAAATGAGACAAAGGGTTATAGGTGAAGAACACGCCGCAGAACGCGCGGGCGTCCTGGAGCGACCCGAACGTGCCGGGGAACGCCGGGCAGTATTTCAGTGTTTTGAACTCCGCCTCGCTGTACGGGTTGTCATTGCTGACCTTCGGTCGGGAATCCGATTTGAGGATTGTCAGGTCCGATAGCAGCGCCGACACCGGCTTCGACGTCATCGAGGTCCCCGGTCCGCGTGGATGGCCGGCGGCGCGATGCCGCCGTTAAGGCGGACCGCCTCGCTCATGAAGTCTTTCGCCAGCTCGCCCAGCTCCGTTGCCTGGACCTCAAAATGCACAGCTCAGCGGGAGAAAATATCAATCATCACGTACAAGTGTTATACACGCCCCGCTGCGGGGCCCGCCAGCTTTGTAATGTCCCACGACCACACCTGGTGAATTGCGTCGAGAAATCACGCAGCGGTAATCGTGTGCCGTCTTCGGCTCTACGACCCCGGATCGGTGCTTCGGGATCAGGAAACCCGAGTGACATCCCAGCGGACCGGGAGCCGTTGCAGGCCGCGCAGCCGGTCGTAGGGCTGCTGCTCGGGCGGGCCGGCCAGCCGGATGCCGGGCAGTCGCTGCAACATGAGCCTCATTGCCACTTCGATTTCGATCTTGGCCAGGGACGCGCCCAGGCAGCGGTGGATACCCCAGCCGAAGGTCAGGTGATCACGGGCATTGGCTCGGCGTACGTCGAAGCGATCGGGGTCGGCGAAGGCCCGCGGGTCACGGTTCGCGGCGCCGTTGACGATCAGGACTCGTTCGCCGGTGTGCACCGGCACGTCGCCTACGACGCCGTCCCGCAGCACGACCCGGTGCTCAGCCTGCAGCGCGCCGTTGTACCGGAACGCCTCCTCGATAGCGTTGTCGAGCAGGTCGGGGTTCGCGCACACGAGGTCGAGCTGGTCGGGGTGGATCAGCAGTGCTTCTAGCAGGTTGCCGAACTGACCTCCGGTCGTGTGCATTCCGGCGCCGATCAGCAGGAGCAGGCTGAACAGGATCTCGTCGTCGGTGAGGCTCTCGTCCTCCTCCCGGGCGTCAAGCAGTGCGCTAACCACGTCATCTCCGCGATGAGCCTTGCGTTCCTGCACGAGCGTTCGCAGGAAGTCGGCTTGCTGGCGGGAGACGATCCGCCGTCGCTCGTCCCTGGCCTCCCGGTCGCCTGGTTCGCGGTCAAGGTAGTGGGCCAGCCCGCGCTGGGCCACCATGACCTCAATGTAGTTTCGCCACCGGCGCCCGTCATCAATCGGCACGCCGAGCAGAACGGACATGACCATGGCCGGCAGGCGGCTGGCAAAGTCGCCGATGACCTCCATCTCGCCGGCGTCGCAGACCTCATCCAGCAGCGAGCCGACGATCTGGGTGATGTGGTCCCGCCGTCGTTCGACGGCCCGCGGAGTGAACGCACGGGAGACCAGACGCCGCAACCGCGTGTGCTCCGGCGGGTCCATCTGGTGGAAACTGGGTTGCGCCCGTGTCTCCTGGCCGAAGGTGGCCGGATCGCGAAGGATCGCCAGCACGTCGTCGAATCGGGCGAAGACCCGGTAGCCGGTGGGAGTGCGCCAGCCCGGCCGGTCAAGGAATTCACGGTAGACAGGGAACGGATCCCTGATGAACTCGTCGCTTCCCACCATCGCGCAAAGTCTAGCGTCGTCATCCAGCAGGGTGTAATCCGTCGCCGCGGTCGCTGCCATAGCTCAACTCCCAGGGATAGCCCGTCAGAACGTCAACTATATCGTTGATACCACAAACGAGACCGCTCCCGGAAGAGCAGCCAGCCGTCCGTCCACCGTGGTACGGCCTGGTAGCGGGCACGCACAGCGAGGAAGACCGGTCAAGAGATCACAAATTCAACATATACGTTGACAGTCAATGTGAGCCAGGTTACGCTGGGCGAACTGGTCAAATGGCTGGCTGGTAGCGGTCCGGAACGGCAGCGGCCGCCGGTTGCCAGCTATCCCTGGGGGCGCGCTTGCCGTGCTCGAGCTGAGTGCGTGACGCGTCCGACATGCCCACCACCTCCAGAGGAGACACCTAGCAATGAGCCGGCCAGACATCATCGGGGACGCGCAGCGGATCAAAGACGTCCTCCTCCGCGGCGGCGTGACCATCCTGCAAGGCGACGTCGGGTACGGCCTGCTCACCGCCACCCCCACGGCGGCCCGCAAGACCTTCGACGTCAAGCAGCGGGCCGCGCACAAACGGCACGGCATGCTGGGCTGCACCGACTTCAGGCGCGAGGCCCAGATCCTCGATCAGGCCAAGCACGACATGATCGACGCGATCACGATCGACTACGACCTGCCCCTCGGCGTCATCGCGCCGGTCCGCCCCGACCACCCGGTCGTCAAGTCGATCGAGCCGGACACCTTCCGCGCGAGCAGCGTCGACGGGACGATGGCCATGCTGCACAACAACGGAGCGCTATCGGACGAGCTGGCCCGGGTGAGCCTGGAACAAGGCGTCGCGTTCCTGGGCTCCTCAGCCAACCTCACCGGCACCGGCGTCAAGTTCCGGGTCGAAGACATCCAGCCCGAGGTCATCGAGCAGGCCGACCTCGTCGTCGACTACGGGCTCGCGAAGTACCACCTCTACCAGCGGTCCTCCACCATGATCAACTTCGACACCATGCAGGTCGTCCGCATCGGATGCGGATACGAGCTGATCACCGACATCCTCCTGCGCTACTTCGGCTTCGAGTGCCCACCAGACCCCGGACACGAGGCAAACCCCTTCGGGCACCTATGGGAACCCGCGGCAATCT
>Ga0187871_10004207_pt1 | contig 10885 bp, 8 predicted proteins | sample June2016WEW_16_1_FD_132988 | JGI IMG/M metagenome (GOLD analysis project Ga0187871, IMG submission 132988) | Peatland microbial communities from SPRUCE experiment site at the Marcell Experimental Forest, Minnesota, USA - June2016WEW_16_10 | ecosystem: Environmental > Terrestrial > Soil >...
GTGAACAAGTTCCGAATAAGCATTACCGGAAATGTCGTTACCCGAGATCCTTACCGGCAGCACCGCCTTGGATCGGTCCACACTGCGCTGTTTACCCACTCCTGCCTTCTGTACCAGAGCCGCCAGAGCTTTATTTGGAGAAGTCAATGCCACGTCCTTAATTATGCGAATGGCTCAATATCCAGATGAGCGAATTATTAGGGGAGTACTTCCTGCTGGACTACAACCATATTGAGCCATCAAGGGGATTTTCACCATAGCACAAAGGTGGCGGATTCATCCTCATCCGTGCTAAGCCAGGACCAGCAAGGCCGGACGGTCTCTAACCGACAGGTGACTCGAGTAATCAAGGTGCCATTACAGCCGTCAACTTAGCCACCTGAACGGGCCATTGCTGAATGGCGGTCCAGGGCGCAATCTGGTGCCAGTAGCAAACAAATCGTGTAGGCGCGAACCTTACCGCTCGCGCCCGGCACAAATGGAGGGTGAGGAAATGGCTAAGTTTCTTAAGAGGTTCTGGTCAGAAGAAGAGGGCCAGGACATTGCCGAGTACGCAGTTATGTTGGCCGTCATTCTGGTGATTGTGGTGGGAACCATTCGCTTGATCGGTGGAAACGCGAATAATGTGTTTTCCAGCGTGTCTAGTTCTATCGGCAGCTAAGACTCTGGAGAAGAGATTAGCTGGAGTGACGGCGTCATGATCTTATTATCGGCGAATCCAGGCAGAGAACCGGGGACTTCACCCGGTTTATGCTTCGGCGGCACCGGTGAGCGCGGTTATGGCGTCTTCCAAAGTCGGGAACATCAAGAAGAGTGGCTCCACTCTGGTGGTCTCGAACAACTTCAGCACGCGATCATTGACCCCACTCAATGCGATGTGTTGCGTGGCCTTGTGGCGTCTGACGTAGGCGCTGACCAGCGATCCGAGCCCCGCGGAATCGATATAAGGAACGTCGCTGAGGTCCAGAATCACCATCGGAACATTTTCTTCCCGCCGGATCGCGTTCTGAAATAAAGACAAGTTCTCGAAGGTAAGCGGCCCACGCAGGCAGAGTACACGCGGCCCTTCCGGGGCGGACAATCGCTCGATCGTCAACGGCTCAGTTGCCATCGGGAGATTGTATGGTGGCTTGAAACGGTAATCAAGCGCGGCCCAGCCTGGATACGAGCGTTCCCCGGAGCACCAGTCCAACGTACATGGTCAGTTGCGCGCCTGACGACGCCGGTGTCCTATCCAGACACCCGCCGTTCGGGTAACGCCATGAAGGTTTCGGCCTAAAGCTATCGTCGACGACGCCGATTTGCAATGTGTAAGTAATCAAAAGGTCGTACTGCCGTGTTTGCCTTTCTTCCCTCACGGCTCGATCGCTTTCGACTGCTTGAGGCTTGTCAGGCACTCAGGATGGAGGTCTTCACGGCTGAAATATTATCCTCGGTTCGCAGTTCCCTTTCTCCGTCCGCCGACGGCCTCGACGCCTCAACCCGCGAACACGCGGCCAGTATAGCGGGCGATCAGCCGGCGCTTTCTGAGCGTGCATCTTTGAACGCCGATCCGGGCAAGGCCAGCATTCGATTGCGCGTGCTGCTGGTCGAGGACAATCCGGCAGACGTTGAGTTGGAGCTGCTCACACTGCGGAAAGACGGGTTCGACGTCTCCGGCGATGTGGCGCAAACTGCGGAAGAGTTTACCGCGCGAGTCCGGAGCGCTCACTACGATCTCATTCTTGCTGATTACAACCTGCCGCAATGGAGAGGAACCGAGGCGCTAGACATCCTGCGTCGTGAAAAGCTGGATATTCCCTTGATCGTGGCCACAGGTTACCTGGGCGAGGAAAAGGCGGTGGATTATATCAAGCAAGGCGCTGCCGATTGCGTCTTGAAGGACCGCCTGGCTCGGCTGCCCACCGCAGTGCGCAGGGCGCTCGAGGAAAAGCAGCTTCGCGATCAGCGCCGCCGGGCAGAAGAAGAACTTGCTCAAAAGGTAGCTGAACTAGCGCGATCCAATGCAGAGCTAGAGCAGTTTGCCTATGTGGCCTCCCATGATCTGCAGGAGCCGTTGCGGATGATAGCCAACTACACCCAGCTGCTGGCGGAACGCTATCGCGGCAAGCTCGACGCACAAGCCGACAAATATATCGATTACTCAGTGGGTGGCGCCATGCGCATGCAGGCTCTGATTCAGGACCTGCTGAAGTTCTCCCGCGTTGGCAGGCAGGAAATTGAACGGCGGGGCACCGACTGTCGCCTTGTTGTGGAACAGGCTCTGAAGAATCTGCAAGCCGCCGTCCAGGAGAGCGGCGCAGTGGTGAAATGGAACGGTTTGCCCGTTGTCATGGCCGACCCCTCACAGCTCGCACAGGTATTTCAGAACCTGATTGCGAACGCCATCAAGTTTCATGGACCCGATACTCCCTTGATCCAAATCGACTCCGAAAAGAAAGACGACGAATGGGTACTCACAGTTTCCGACAACGGCATCGGTATTCCAGCCGAGAATTGGCAGGACATCTTTGTCATCTTCCGACGTCTGCATACCCGCACCGAATATTCCGGTAACGGGATCGGGTTGTCGATCTGCAAGAAAATCATCGAACGGCACGGCGGAAAGATCTGGATCGAAGCCCAAGCCAAACCTGGCAGTTGCTTCAAATTTACTCTGCCAACCGATTCCCGCTCCAATACGGCCCGGGGAGCGCAGGCATGAAAACAACCGAAGTTTTGCTGGTGGACGACAATCCCGCGGATACCGATTTGACCAGCGAAATCCTGGCGCGAAACGGCTGTCCAAGCCACATTCAGTCAGTAACCGACGGGGTCGAGGCGATCGCGTTTTTGCGTCGCGAAGGAAAGTACACCAGCGCACGTATGCCCGACTTTGTAATTCTTGACCTGAGTCTTCCGGGAAAGGACGGCCGCACCGTGCTGGCCGAGGTCAAGAGCGATCCGATTCTACGAAAGATTCCGATTGCCATCTTCAGCACCTCCGATGCGAAGCAAGACATTCTCCGTAGTTACGAGCTGGGGGCGAACTGCTACGTAAGCAAGCCCGGCAACCTGCGGGACTTCATCTCCGCGGTGACATCGATCAGCGAATTCTGGTTTGGTTTGGCGCATCTGCCGCGCGAGGAGGAACAATGAAAAATGGTCATACGGATGTCCTGTTGATCGAAGACAACCCCGGGGATGCCGACCTGGTTCGGCTGCGGCTGGTCGAGAGCGACTCCGGGGTCAACATAAGCTGTGTTGACCGGTTGGCGGACGGCCTTGCCTCCATGGCCAAGCAACCACCTTCGGTCATACTGCTAGACCTGAACCTTCCTGACAGTCACGGGGCGGACACATTCCGCAAAGTGCTGGAGAAAGCTCCCGGCGTGCCCGTGGTAATTCTTTCGGGCCAGGATGATGAGGCCCTGGCCATAAAGGCGTTGCACCAGGGCGTACAGGATTACCTGGTGAAAGGCGATATCACCAGCGGCCACCTGGAGCGCGTCATGCGCTATGCCATCGAACGGCAGGCTTTGCTTCGTTCCCTCGAGATGAGCCGTCACCAGCAACTCGAGTTCAAGAATCAGTTCCTGTCTCACGTTTCGCATGAACTGCGGACACCCCTGACTTGCATTCATCAATTCGTTACCATCCTGCTGGACGGCTTGGCTGGTGAGATCAACGCCGACCAGCGCTACCACCTCGGAACCGTGTTGAACAGCGTGCACCAGTTGAAGGCGATGATTCGGGACCTGCTGGAGGCGACGCGAGCCGAGTCGGGAAAAATTCGCATCGTGCCTCGTTGCATCACCATCAGCGATCTCATCCAGCAAGCGGTTTCGATGATGTCCGCCACCGCCAAGGAAAAGCAGGTGGGTTTGGAAGTTGGACTGGATAGCAGAATCCCGTTTGTGTATGCCGATCCCGACCGCGTCCTGCAGGTGCTGATCAATCTCATCGACAATGGCATCAAGTTCACGCCGCCTGACGGGTCGGTCCTGGTAAGAGCCTGTATTGTGGAGGCCGATCCCAGTATGGTTTACGTTTCCGTGGCCGACACTGGCCAAGGGATCGGCCCCGAAGCCAAAGCTTTGATCTTCGAACGTTTGTACCAGGATCCAAATTCCGTCGACAACAATCGCGCCGGGCTCGGTCTGGGACTGTTCATCGCGAAAGAGCTGGTCGAACTTCACGGCGGACGAATCTGGGTGGCCAGCGAAGTCGGCAACGGCAGTACATTTTCATTCACCTTGCCGCTGTATTCGCTGGCAAAGCTTCTTTTTCCGGTCATTACTTACGAGGGCCGCTTGCGCGAGGCCGTGGTTCTGGTCAAGGTCGAACTGACTCCACTTCCCGGTGTTACTCGATCCAACTGGAAGGAAATCTGCCAGCGGGCTTTGGAGACGCTAGGCCGGTGTGTTTATGTCGATAAGGACCTGGTTCTTCCGGTTACGGGAAATTTGGGCCTCAATGAAATTTTCTTGGTGGCTGCATCGACCGATCTGCAACGAGCCGAGATCATGATGAAACGCATCCGCGAACAACTGGAGGCGGGAGCGGGCTTCAAAGCCGCCGGCCTCTTGCAACTGTCGGCGGCCGCGGTGGCGCTGCCTTCGCGCGACGATGGGCCGCTCGAAGCTTTAGTGCAGAAGACGGCGGACCGGATTACGGAAATGGCCATGACGACGCTGGACGAAAAACCGTTTCCACCAAGCGCGAACGGCGATGAAAGTGCACCGACAAATTAGGATCGGATCAAAATTAGAGAGAGTTAATGGAGGATTCAAAATTGGAAAAGCCGAAAATTCTGATCGTTGACGATGACCCCGACCTGAGACGAGCTTTGAAAATCCGTTTGCGGGCCAACCACTACGAAACCGTGCAAGCCTCGGACGGCTATTCTGCCATTTCGGTGGCGCAGAAGGAAAAACCCAATCTGATCATTCTCGATCTCGGTCTTCCCGCAGGGGATGGCTACGTGGTTCTGGAGCGGCTGCAGGATAGCGATACGCTGTCGAGCATCCCGGTGATTGTCCTGACCGCGCGCGATCCGCAGTCCAACGAGCAAAAGACGCTGCAAGCAGGGGCAGCAGCATTCTTCCAGAAGCCGGCAGACAATAACGAGTTGCTGGATGTGATTCGCGCGACTCTGCCGAAGGCATGGCCGGGCGTGGCCATGCCCTCGTAGCGGGACGGTTGGGTTGGCTTGGGACTCGTGGACGGGCGAGGAGGCCCGTCCTTCATTGATTGCCCTGACCATACGTAACTCGTTCTCTTTTGAGATGGTGGCAGGCGTGCCGATAGGGATTCAGTGAGGCTACGCTGGGATCGTGGAATTCTCCAGATCGTTACTCTCTGATTTGATGCCGCACGGGCGAGAGGATTTCGCCGAATGACCGACCATTCCGACGCTCGCCTGGTGGAATGGTTCAGCCTTTTCGCTTCTGCAGCTGCCATATTTTCAGGGGTGGTCGGGCTTTCGGTCCTGGCTGGATGGACATTTCACGTTCTTGGTCTTCTTACCTGGGGCTGCGCGACGCCCATGGCCCCGAACGCGGCCGGTTGTGTCGTGTTGGCCGGCGCCTCTCTGTGGTTGTTAAGAAAGCAAGACGGCCAGTCGGCGGGGACAGCGAAGAGGCTGGCGGCCAGAGCTGCTGCGGTCATTATCTCCTTGGTAGGCTTGTTCAGTCTGGCGGAGCATCTTTTCGGCTCGAACCTCGGTATTGATCAGTTGCTGCTGGCAAAGTCCCTGGCCCGGCAAACCAGCGGCGCACGCGTCCTCATGTCTCCCGTCGCAGCCGGCGTTTTTCTGCTGCTTGGTCCCGCTCTGCTGGCGATCGATTGGCGGACGCGCCGAGGGGATTGGCCAGCACAGTTTCTGAGTGTTGGAGCAGCCATCGGGGCGGCATTCGGGCTACTCGGGTTAATTCTGGGAGCGGGTATTTCTCCGATCACTCTGGCTCTACCGGCGGTAGTTTGCTACTTCCTGCTCGCCTTCGGGTTGCTGTGTTCTCGCGCAACTTGGGCGCTCGGCGGAATGCTGACTAGTTCAAGCCGCGGAGCTCGCTTATTGCGAAGGGCAGTTCCTGCTGCCCTGCTGGTGTTGGGCCTCATAGGTTTTTCCATATCGAAGCCCCTTCTGACCGATTCTCACTTCACCTGGATTGAAGTGAGCGTGCTGGCCTTGTTTTCCAGCATTCTGCTGGCTGGGTTCGTGGCTTGGGTGGCGTTCATCGTCGAGCGCGGCGATGCCGAACGAAGAAAGCTCGAAGAGGCGTTGGACGTCGGCAAAGAGCAAATGGACCGGCTCCTGGACCGGATCGAGGAACCGGAAGCGGAGGCGCGGCTGCGGCGGAAGGTAAACGCCGGCTTCGCCATGGCGGTGCTCGTGACCGGTCTTCTGGGTTTGCTTTCCTGGCAGATGGCACAACAGGCTGCGGAGGACGCGGATTGGGTCACCCACACACATGAGGTATCAACCGCTCTCGAAGCCACGCTCCGGCATCTGGTCGACGTGGAAACTGGATGTCGTGGCTTTGCTCTGACAGGGTATGAGTCTTACCTGGAGCCTTATGAGAGTGGCAAATATGCGGTCGGCCAGGATCTGCAGACGCTGCGCCTTTTAATCGCAGATCCGGGTCAGGAACGGTGGTTAGACATACTCGACAAAGAGGTAAATGCGAGGATTGAGGCTGCCAAAGCGCTCATCATTTTACGGCAGAGCACGGGTCGAGTTCCTACAGAGCACCAGCTCGAACCGGGCAAACAGATCATGGATGCAACCCGCGCCACGATCGCGCGAATGGAGGACGGGGAAAAACAACTGCTGGAGCGCCGTACCCGCCACGCCCGCAGCGCTCAGCATTTCACTATCACCGTCATCGGGTTGGGCTCACTTTTGGGCGTGCTCTTCCTGTCCATTGCTGGAATCACAGTCAGCCGCGAGATTGGCATCAGCACAAGGGCTCGAGCCCAGGTTAGCGCTCTGAATGCTGAGTTGGAGCGGCGTGTGGCGCAGCGCACCGAAGCGTTAGGTGAGAGCGAGGGCCGTCTCGCGGGCGTCATTCAGTCGGCGATGGACTCAATCCTTACTGTGGATGAAGAACAGCGCATTGTATTGTTCAACGCGGCCGCCGAAAGAATGTTCCGTTGTCCGGCAGCGGAAGCTTTGGGACAGCCCGTCACCCGGTTCATTCCACAGCGCTTCCACGGCGCCCACGCCGGACATATCCATAAGTTCTCCGACACCGGGGTCACCAATCGGGCCATGGGGCCGAAAAATGTGCTGTGGGCACTGCGAGCCGACGGCCAGGAATTTCAGATTGAGGCTTCCATCTCTCAAGTCGTGACTGGCGGGAAAAAACTGTTCACCGTGATCCTGCGGGACGTGACCGAGCGACAGCTAGCCGAGAACGCGGTCAAGGAAAGCCTGGCCAGCACCCAGGCCGCGCTCAAAGAGCTGGCGGATCAGAAGTTCGCCCTCGATCAGCACGCCATCGTGGCCGTTACTGACGTCCAGGGAACCATCACTTACGTCAACGAAAAGTTCTGCGCCATCAGCCAATATTCGGAGGCAGAGCTGCTGGGAAAAAATCATCGCATCCTCAATTCCGGCCACCACACGAAGGAGTTTTTTCAGCAGATGTACCGGGCCATCGCCGGCGGCCAGGTATGGCACGGCGAAATCCAGAACCGCGCCAAGGACGGCTCGATCTACTGGGTGGCAACCACTATCGTTCCTACCTTAAACGCCGAGGGCAAGCCGCGGCAGTACGTGGCCATCCGCGCCGACATTACGGAACGTAAGCGGGCGGAGGAGATTCGCGAACGTCTGGCGGCCATCGTCGAATCCTCCGATGACGCCATTATCAGCAAAGATCTGAACGGGGTTATCACGGCGTGGAATCGCGGCGCCAAGAAGATATTCGGCTACGCGGCGTCGGAGGCCATGGGCAAGCCCATGCTGATGCTGTTTCCACCCGACCGCGCGAAAGAGGAATCGGACATTCTGGCGCGCATCCGGCGTGGCGAAAGCGTGGAACATTTTGAAACCGTCCGGCTCCGCAAGGATGGCACGAAGATTGACGTTTCCGTGACCATCTCGCCGATTCGCGACAGCAGCGGGGCGGTTGTTGGCGCTTCAAAAATTGCGCGCGACATTACCGAGCGCATCCGTGCGCAAGAAGCCTTGCGCCAGAGTGACGTGAGAAGAGGCTTTGCGTTAGACACTGCGAAAATCGGGGATTGGGATCTCGACCTAGCTACGTTGCAGGCCACTCGCTCTGTGCTGCACGACCAGATTTTTGGGTATCCCACGCCCCTGCCGGAATGGAACTTTGATATCTTCCTTCGCCACGTCCACCCCGAGGATCGGGAACGCGTCCGGGAGACTTTTTGGAGCAGCGCGAGCCAACGGAAAAAATCGGAATTCGAATGCAGAATCGTCCGTCCCAATGGGGACATTCGTTGGATCTGGGCGTGTGGCGACCAGAACCGGGACCCCTCGGGCAAAGCGACCCGAATGTTTGGCGTGGTGCAGGACATCACGGAGCGCAGGCGGTCCGAGGAGGTGCTGCGCGAGAGCGAAGACCGCTTCCGGCTCTTTGTCGAGCACGCTCCGGCGGCGTTGGCCATGTTCGACCGCGAGATGCGCTACCTCCACATGAGCCGCCGCTGGCGCACGGATTACGGCCTGGGCGACCGCGAACTGCGGGGCGTCTCGCACTACGAACTCTTTCCCGAAATTCCCGAGCGCTGGAAGGAGATTCATCGCCGCGGGCTGGCAGGCGAGGTACTGCGGGGAGAAGATGACCAGTTCAACCGGCCTGACGGCAGCACGCAGTGGATTCGCTGGGAGGTACGGCCTTGGTACGACCGGACGGGTGGAATCGCAGGCATTGTGATCTTCGCGGAAGAGATCACCGAGCGTAAACGGGCCGAGGCTGTTCTTAGCCGTCAAGCCCAAGAGTTGGCCCGGCAGGCCGAGGAACTGTCCATTTCGCGGCAGGCTCTTGAAACTCAGACGCTTATGCTCCAATCCGTGCTCGACAGTATGTCTGAGGGGCTGGTGGTCGCTGACCAGAATGGAAAGTTCATCATCTGGAATCCGGCGGCGGAAAGAATTGTTGGTTTAGGCGCGGCGGACGTGCCCAGCGGGGAATGGAATCAACATTACGGAGTTTTCTTGCCCGACACGGTGACGCCTTTTCCGCCAGAACAAAATCCGTTGTTACGCGCTCTTCACGGTGAGGTGTGCTCGGCCGAGATGTTTTTGCGCAACGCAGAACTCGCCGAGGGGGTTTGGATCGATTCCAGCGCCAGTCCACTCAAGAACAAAGATAACGTGGCGCGCGGCGCGGTCATCGCGTTCCGCGACATCACCCAGAGAAAAAAGGATGAACAGAAGATCAGAAAGCTCAATGACGAACTCGAACTGAGAGTGGTGGAACGAACGGCCCAGTTGGAAGCAGCCAACAAAGAGCTGGAAGCCTTCAGCTACTCGGTGTCGCATGACTTGCGCGCGCCCTTGCGGCACATTGGCGGCTTTTCCAAGCTGCTCATGGAGGAGTTCGGTTCCACACTCGATCCCGCTGCGCAACATTATCTCGATCGCATCCACTCGGGAACCCAGAAGATGGGGCTGCTGGTGGATGAGTTGTTAAATCTGGCGCGGGTCGGGCGGCATGCACTCAATCGGCAATCGACCCAGTTGAACGAGATTGTGGCGGAGGTGATCGCCATTCTGCAGCCGGAGAACGAAGGGCGGCAGGTGGATTGGGTGATTGCGGATCTGCCTGTCGTAGATTGCGATCCGGTTCTGGTCAAGCAGATCTTTCAGAATTTGCTGGCCAATGCACTGAAGTTTACTCGCACCCGCGCCCAAGCGGTCATCAAAGTCAGCCGACAAGAACCAGAGGAAGGTGGGCAACCAATCTTCGTGGTTCGAGACAACGGCATCGGCTTCAACATGAAATATGTCGACAAGTTGTTTGGAGTTTTTCAGCGCTTGCATCGCGCCGAGGACTTCGAGGGCACCGGAATCGGCTTGGCTACGGTGCAACGCATCGTGCAAAAACACGGAGGTCGAGTGTGGGCGGAGGCGGAAGTGGATAAAGGCGCGGCGTTCTATTTCACGCTCGGCGCGGGGCAAGAAGCGGAATCGAAGAGCTATGGAGCAACGGCTGGAGGCCGACTATGAACGCAGAGGAACTCGACATACTGTTGGTGGAAGACAATCAGGACGACAGGGATCTCGCCCTGCATGCGCTGCGGCGGGAGAAGCTGGCGAACAAGATCGTCGTGGTACGCGACGGCGAGGAAGCTCTGGACTTCCTGTTCTGCCGCGGAGCCTTCGCGCAAAGATCATTCGATCATCCGCCGAAGTTGGTACTGCTCGATCTGAAACTTCCTAAAGTCGATGGGCTGGAAGTGCTGAAACAGGTTAAGAGTGACCTGCGGACAAAGACCATCCCCGTGGTCATTATGACTTCGTCGAAAGAAGAACGCGATCTGGTAGCCAGTTACCACCTGGGAGCGAACAGCTATATCCAGAAGCCAGTCGACTTCGACCAGTTTCGAGAGGTAGTCAAGACCGTCGGGCTGTACTGGCTGGTGATCAATCAACCGGTTCCGACCAATGGCGTGCATAAGACCCTTACGACCCAGTGACTGGTTGTTTTGTTCCGCGAAAGGCGAAGGCCCAGAGCCCTGTAGAGCTTTTCGCGGCCTGCCCGGGCGAGGCGTCCGCGCCCGCGTGGGACAGCTCCTGCCTTCATCCAACCTGATCTCCCGAAACTAATAGAATTTGGTGTATGGTATAGTGGTCAGACCAAGCGGGCCTTTCCCGGCCTGACCCTCGGAGAGCAATGGCGATTGCAAGCATCAACCCTGCAACAGGACA
>Ga0187871_10004210_pt1 | contig 10878 bp, 8 predicted proteins | sample June2016WEW_16_1_FD_132988 | JGI IMG/M metagenome (GOLD analysis project Ga0187871, IMG submission 132988) | Peatland microbial communities from SPRUCE experiment site at the Marcell Experimental Forest, Minnesota, USA - June2016WEW_16_10 | ecosystem: Environmental > Terrestrial > Soil >...
CCAGCACGAACGCATGCGTCGATCCGGACTCGAACCACACGTCCACGATGTCCATGACCTGTTCGTAGGCGTCCGGATCGCGGTCGTTGCCGAGGAAGCGTGACGGGGGAGACGAGTACCAGGCGTCGGCGCCTTCCGCGGCGAACGCCTCGACGATGCGCTGGACCACCGCCGGATCGCGCAGGGGTTCGCCGGTGCTCTTTTCCACGAACACGGCGATCGGCACGCCCCAGGCGCGCTGGCGGCTGATGCACCAGTCGGGGCGGCCGGCCACCATCGAGCCGATGCGGTTGCGCCCCTGGTCCGGCACGAACTGCGTCGCGTCGATCGCGGCGAGCGCCTTCGCGCGGATGCGTTCCGGCCCATCCAGCCGGATGAACCATTGCGGCGTGGCGCGGAAGATCAGCGGCGCCTTGGAGCGCCAGGAATGGGGGTAGGAATGGGTGAGCTTGGCTTCGCCCAAAAGCGCGCCCGCTTCCTGGATGGCGGCGATCACCGCCTGGTTGGCGTCGCCCTCCTTGCCGTTGGGTTTGTAGACGCGTTTCCCCGCGAACAGCGGCACCGACGGGTAATAGGTGCCGTCCGCCGCCACCGTTTCCGGCACCTTGATGCCGTGGCGGGTGCACAGATCGAAATCGTCCTGTCCATGGCCGGGCGCCATGTGGACGAAGCCGGTGCCGTCTTCCTCGGTGACGAAATCGCCGGCCAGCAGCCGCACGTCGAAGTCATAGCCCCGTCCATGCAAGGGATGATGGCAGACCGTGCCGGTGAGTTGCTCGCCTTTCAGCACCATGACCATGTCGGCCTTGAAATCGAGCTGCTGCTCGAGCGCCGCCCAGCGCGATTCCGCCACCACCAACCGCTCGCCCGGCCGCGCCAGGCTGTTGGGACCCGCCTGGCTCACCAGCAACACGATATAATTCATGGCCGCGCCATAGGCGATGGCGCGGTTGCCCGGCAGGGTCCAGGGCGTGGTGGTCCAGATCAGGATCGAGCTGTTGGCGATCTCGCGGTTGCCCGGCTTCGTCACCGGAAACTTCACCCACACCTGGGTCGAGGCGTGATCGTGGTATTCGATCTCGGCCTCGGCCAAGGCGGTCTGCTCCACCACCGACCACATCACCGGCTTCGAGCCGCGATAGAGCGAACCGTTCATCAGGAATTTGCCGATCTCGCGCGCGATCTGCGCCTCAGCCGAAAATTCCATGGTGGTGTAGGGATGGTCCCAGTCGCCGCCGACGCCCAGACGCTCGAACTCCGTCTTCTGCACGCCGATCCAGTGGCGCGCGAAGTCGCGGCATTCCTTGCGGAACTCGACGATCGGGACGCCGTCCTTGGATTTCTTCTTGGCGCGGTATTCCTCCTCGATCTTCCACTCGATGGGCAGGCCGTGGCAGTCCCAGCCCGGCACATAGACCGCGTCCTTGCCGCTCATCTGTTGGGCGCGATTGATGATGTCCTTCAGGATCTTGTTGAGCGCGTGGCCGATATGGAGGTTGCCGTTGGCGTAGGGCGGCCCGTCATGGAGCACGTATTTGGGGCGGCCCTTGGCCATGGCGCGCTGTTTTTGCCAGAGCCCGAGCTTGTTCCAGCGTTCGAGCAAAGCGGGCTCGCGCTTGGGCAACTCGCCGCGCATCGGGAAAGCCGTGTCGGGCAGAAAGACGGTCGAGCGGTAATCCTTGCCCGAATCAGGATCGGCTTTCTCGTTCATGGGCTTGGTCATAGGGAGATGGCGATGAGCCGTCAACCGTGGGGCGGGGACGCGCCGACGAGCGCGGACCGGGCATTGGCGAGGTCGCGGGCGAGCTGCGCCTTGAGGGCGTCCACCCCGGCGAAGACGGCGTCGGGGCGCAGGAATTCGACCAAGGCCACGCGCAGATGGCGGCCGAGCAACTCACCCGAGAAATCGAGCAGATGGGCCTCGAGGCGTAATTCGCCCGCGCCCAGTGTCGCGCGGCGGCCGAGATAGGCAACGCCTTCGTGCCAATCGGTCCGCCCGTCGTCCTCGATCCCGGCATAGACGGCATATATGCCGGCGGATGGCCGGAGATAATCGGCCAGCGGCAGATTGGCGGTGGGCACGCCCAGGCCGCGCGCGGCGCCCTCGCCGCGCTCGACCCGCCCCTCGATCTCCCAGAAACGGCCGAGCAGTTCCGCCGCCGCGCGCGGCTTACCCTTGGTCAGCAATTCGCGGATGCGGGTCGAGGAATAGACCGCGCCGCCGGGGCTGGATATGGCCTCGACCACGGAAACACCGAACCCCTTGCGCGCGCCCAGTTCCATGAGCAGCCCGGAATCGCCGCGCCGCCCCCGGCCGAAGACGAAGTCATAGCCCACCACGACGTGCCGCGCGCCCAGCCCTTCGATCAGCACCCGGTCGACGAAATCCGCGGGCTCGCGCTTGGCGAAATCGAGATCGAAATGGATGACGAACAGCAGATCGACGCCGAGCGTCTCGATATGCCGCGCCTTGGCGCGGAAGGGCGTCAGGCGGAAGGGCGGCGCGTCCGGCTTGAACACGCCGAAGGGGTGGGGATCGAAGGTGAGCACGGCATGCGGAATATGGAGGCCGCGGGCTATCCCGCCGGCCTCTTCTATCACCGTCTGATGGCCCGGATGGACGCCGTCGAAATTACCGATGGCGACAGCGGCGCCGCGGTCCGGACCTTCGGCCTTGTCATGTCGGAAGACGCGCACGCGCAGCACCCAGGGTGCGAAGCCAAATCAAGATTCCAGGCGGAAGATATACAGATGCTGCGCGAAGGCGGATAGGGCCTTGGTTTAGCTTCGCACGCCGGGTGCTAGGCGGGGGCCTTGCGCGAGGGAACCATGACCAGCGCCTCGCCGTCGATCACCACCTGGTCGCCGACGCGGCACACGGTCTTGAGGTGGACGCGCTTGTGGGCGGCATGGATCTCCGTCACCGTGACGTGGGCCTCGACGGTGTCGCCGATGCGCACCGGGGCGTGGAAGGCCAGGCTCTGGCTGAGATAGATCGTGCCCGGGCCGGGCATGATGGCGACGACGGTGGAGAGAAAGCTGGCGGTCAGCATGCCGTGGACGATGCGGCCCTTGAACCGCGTCCGCTTGGCGAATTCTTCGTCCAGATGGAGCGGATTATGGTCGCCGGTCAGATCGGCGAAATCGACCACATCGGTCTCGGTCAAGGTGTGGAAATAGGAGGCCGTCATGCCGACGACGAGTTCCTCGAGCGCATAGCCCTGGCGGGGCGCCACGGATTGCCGAACATCGTCCATTATCAACCTCGGCTGGCCAGTTTTTGTGCGGTGCACATTAACCGGCAAAATGCCCAACCGCAAGTAATTAGGCCAATCGAAGGCAAAAGCCCGGTTTTACCGGCGTCTTCTCTCGCAGAAGCAAAAGGGCCGCGAGTCTCTTCCCTGCCCCCGGCCCGGGGGCTACTCTCGCCGCCGGCCGATGGCGGAGAAACCGGTGGAAGAGAGCGGTCCCGCGCCCTTGCGCGAGATGTGGTACTTCGCCCTGCCGGGCACGCTTCTCGCGCCCGGCCGGATGCGGCCGAAGACGCTCTTGGGCGAACCGTTGCTGTTGGGACGGACGCGCGAAGGTTCAGTCTTCGCGCTCAAGGACATCTGTCCGCATCGCGGCATTCCGCTTTCCTGCGGACGATTCGACGGCAGCGAGGTCGAATGCTGTTATCACGGCTGGCGCTTCGGCGCGGACGGTCGCTGCACCGCCATTCCCTCGCTCTTCGAGGGCCAGGATTTCGACATCTCCAAGATCCGCGTCGCGGCTTATCCCGCGCGCGAGGTGCAGGGCAATATTTGGGTGTTTTTCGGCAAGGATGAAAGCGCCGCGCCCGGGCCGCCCGAAATCCCGGAGATCGGCGAGCGCCGTCCCGAGCTGTTCGAAAGCATCCGCGTGCCGGCGGCGATCGACCATGCCGTGGTGGGGCTGATGGACCCGGCGCACGGCCCCTTCGTGCACCGTTCCTGGTGGTGGCGTTCCCGGCATTCGATTCATGAAAAATCGAAGGCGTTCGCGGCAAGCCCCTATGGCTTCACCATGCTGCGCCATCCGCCCTCGTCCAACTCCAACGCCTACCGCCTGCTGGGCGGCAAGCCCGAGACCGAGATCACTTTCCGCCTGCCTTCGACGCGCATCGAGCATATCCGCGTCGGCCGGCGCTTCGTCGCCAACCTCACCGCGGTGACGCCGTTGAATGAAACCGAGGCCGAGGTCAATCAAGCCATATATTGGGATATCCCCTGGCTCGGATTTCTGGCGCCTTTCCTGCGGCCCTTCGTGCGGAAGTTCCTCAACCAGGATCGCGAAATCATGGTGATGCAGCAGAAGGGGCTGCGCTTCGACCCGGCCCTGATGCTGATCAACGATGCCGACACCCAAGCGCGCTGGTATTACCGGCTCAAAGCCGAATATCTCCGCGCCCGCGCCGAGAAGCGCGCCTTCGTCAACCCGGTCAAGGACAGGGTGCTGCGCTGGCGCAGCTGATATAAAATGCCGGCTCGAATCGGACGGGAGCAGGCCTCATGACGGAATCCAGCACCAACGGGCGCGTTTCGCCTAAAGCCGCGGCGGCGACGCTGGCGGCGCTGATCTTCGACCGCGACGGTCTCATCCCCGCGGTGGCGCAGCAGCATGACAGCGGCGAGACGCTGATGCTGGCCTGGATGAACCGCGAATCGGTGGCGGAGACGCTCAAGACCGGCCGTGTCTGCTACTGGTCGCGCTCGCGCCAGAAGCTTTGGCGCAAGGGCGAGAGCTCGGGCCATGTGCAGCGCCTGGTGGAGTTGCGCGTCGATTGCGACGGCGATGCGCTGCTCTTGCTGGTCGACCAGACCGGGCCCGCCTGTCACACCGGCACGCGCAGCTGCTTTGCCCGCGCGCCGCGCGGCGACGCGCTCGCCGACATATTGAAGCCGATGGAACCGCCGGCTTCCGGGGAAACGCGCTAGCCTGCGTAGCATAGGCGAGGGCCAAGTTTGGTCCTCGCCGTCATGCGAAGCAAAGAGAGCCGCATAGCGGCCGTCGTGCGAAGCCAATAAAAGACTTAAGCGGACCGGGAAGCGAGCATCGGCTGGCCTCCCGGTTTGTTTTTGTCCAGTTTGATTTTATCCGCGGCGTCGGCGGCGGATCGGGATACCAGCTGCACCGGGGTTTCCGGCCGCAGCGGATCGAAAGCCGCGACGCCGACCGCGACGCCGAGCGGCTGCTCCGGCGTGCCGGTGAGCGCGGCCATGCGGCGCGCGCCGTTCTCGATGGCGAGCACCCGGCGCCTTGCGCCCTGCTCGTTGATGCCCTCGATCCACAGCACGAACTGGCTGCCGCCGTAACGGGCGATCAGGTCGCCGGCGCGGGTGTTGTCGCGCAAGATGCCGGCGAGCGTCACCAGCGCCTCGTCGCCGGCCGAAGGCCCGAGCCGGTCGTTGACCAGTTTCAGGTTGAGGACCTCGATGTAGAGCAGCACGGCCGATTGCGTGCCGCGGTCGAGCCGCAACAGGCGGCGGGCGAATTCGTCGAAGAAGGCGTTCCGGTTGGTGAGCGTGGTCAGCGGGTCGGTGCGCGACAGCGTGGTGATGCGCTCGCGCGCCTCGATTTGCGCGATCACGATGCCGAGATGGTCGGCGACGTCGCCCAGGAGAGTCCGGTCGAAACCGCCGAAAGGCTGCTCCTCGGCGCGCCGCCACAGCAAGATCGCGCCCTTGGGTTCGCGGCGATACTGCACGGTATGGGCCATGAGCTGGCAGACGGGCGAGGATACCGATGCCGCCTCCCTGTCCTTGATGGCATTGCGGACCATCATCAGCCCGGCGGGCGGCAACTTGGCGCCCCAGGTTATGGCCGTCCGCAGCGGCGGATCGACGCCCGCGCGCAGGATCGCGCCGCCGGATGATCCTACGGCAAGGCCGAGCGCGGTGAGCGCGGCGGTGAGCGCGCTCTCGGGCTGGATTGCATTGCGCACCGCGCGCACCACATGGCCGGCGAGGCCTTCGCGGATGTGCTGGTCGGCCTGGGTCAGGTCCTGAACGCCGTGGACGCGGCAAATGCCGCGCGCGCCGCTCCACACGCCGGCCGGACCGAATACCGGCCGCGCCGCAAGCGTGAGCAGGATGATGCCGCCGTCGGCGGCGCGAAAACGGATTTCATCGGCCGTCATGGGCTCGGTCGCGGCGAAATGCTTGGCCTGGGCCGGGTCGGCGAGGAATTCGGCGACCGTCTTGCCGAGCAGGCTTTCCGCCGGCCAGCCGAATACCAGACGCGGCGAGGCGAAGATGAAACGCGTGGAGGCGTCGATCTCCCAGGCGAAGTCGCCGGCGATCTCGACCAGCTCGCGGAAGCGCTGCTCCACCCCGTAACCGCTGTCGTCCATGGACACCCCTGAGCGCCGGCCCGGTAGCCGGATAAGGGGCCAAGCCTAGCGGCAGGGGTTTAGAAAATGATTAAGGATCGGCTTTTCGGCGTCGGGACGGCCCCGGCCATCCTTAAGAAATACCCTTAATGGGCGAGCAGAACCGGCATATCGGCGCCGGCGATCACCTGCCTGGTGGCGCCGCCGAAGATCATCTGCCTGAGCCGGCTTTGGGTATAGGCCCCTTTGACCAGGAGATCGGCCGACATCGCCTTGGCCTCGGCGAGAAATACGTCGCCCGGCTGGCGGCTCCCGGCCGGGATGTGGCGCGAGGCAGCTTCGATGCCATGCGCCTTGAGGCTTTTGGCGAGATCCGCGCTCGAAGGGCCGGGCGTCCAGGCGCCTTCGACGCTCACCACTTCCACCCGCTTCGCGCGCTTCAGGAACGGCATGGCGAAGGCGACGGTGCGCGCGGTTTCGGTCGAACCGTTCCAGGCGATCAGAACGCGCTCGCCGAGGCTCGACGGCGGCTTCGCCGGCGCCATCAGCACCGGCCGGCCGCTTTCGAACAGGGCGTCTTCCAGCGTCGCCTCCGCGAAGGAGGCCGGCTTGTCCGGATGTTCCACCACGATGAGATCGAAGACGCGGCCGATCGATCCCACCACCGCGTTTTGCCTTCCGCTTTCCTCGCGCCATTCGGCGCTCATGCCCGCCGCCGTCGCGCCGGCGCCTATCCCGTGCCGGCGCATCACCGCCTCGAACAAGGCATGCGCCTGTTCGCGGCGGTCATGGCCCTCGCGCTCGAGGGTGCGGTCGACCTCGGACGAGATCGAGAAGCCCATCTCGCCGCCGAACACCACGGCGTATTCGCTGGCCAAGGCGTTGAGGCCGGTTATGCGGCTGCCGAAGCCCTTCGCCGCCAGAACGGCGGTTTCCAGCACCGGACCGGCATTGCCGTCGCCGACCACCGCCAGGATCGTCTTCATCGCTGTCCTATCCTCCGCTTCGAACATTATATCGCCGGCCGGGCGGTCCCCCAAGCTCTCTGGCCGAGCCTTCCAATAGATTGACAGACCGGCCCGTCCACGGCTTGAGTGAGCCCTGATTTCTCGGGGAGAATGATGGCCGATCCCAAAAAAGGCGACGCCAAGGGCATCGCGCGGGGGCTCACCCAATACGGCGATCCGGATTATTCGCTCTATTTGCGGCGTTCCTATGCGCGCTCCATGGGCTATTCGCGGGCCTTGCTCGACCGGCCGGTGATCGGCATCGCCAACACCGCCAGCGGCTTCAACAATTGCCACCGCCTGGTGCCCGAATTGATCGAATCGGTGTCGCGCGGCGTGATCGCGGCAGGATCACTGCCGCTCGTATTCCCCACCATTTCGCTGGGCGAGGTCTTTCTCAGTCCGACCAGCCTTTATCTGCGCAATCTGATGGCGATGGATACCGAGGAGATGATCCGCGCCCAGCCGATGGACGGGGTGGTGCTGATCGGCGGCTGCGACAAGACCGTGCCGGCCCAGCTGATGGGCGCGATCTCGGCCGATCTGCCGGCGATCCAGCTGGTGACCGGGCCGATGATGACCGGGCGGCATCGCGGCGAGCGGCTCGGCGCCTGCACCGATTGCCGGCGCTTCTGGGCGCGTTTCCGCGCCGGCGAGATCGACCAGAAGGAAATCGACGAGGTCGAGAACAACCTCGCCACCACGGCGGGCACCTGCGCGGTCATGGGCACGGCCAGCACCATGGCGGCGATGTCGGAGACTTTGGGCATGATGCTGCCGGGCTCGGCGGCGATCCCGGCGGTCCATGCCGACCGGCTGCGCGCCGCCGAGGCCACCGGCATGGCGGCGGTGACGCTGATGCGGGAGAAGCGCACGCCCCGCCAGATCGTGACCCAGGAATCGATCGACAACGCGCTGCGCGTGCTGCTCGCCATCAGCGGCTCGACCAATGCCGTGCTGCATCTGGCGGCGATCGCCGGGCGGCTCGGTCTCGAAGTCTCGCTCAAGCGCCTCAACGAGCTTTCGGATTCGACGCCGGTGCTGGTCGATTTGAAGCCCACCGGCCAGCATTACATGGAGGATTTCTACGCCGCCGGCGGTATCGGCGCCGTGCTGCGGGAACTGAAGCCGCTGTTGCATCTCGATTGCCAGACCGTGACCGGCGAAACCGTCGGCCAGAGGATCGAGGCGGAAAAACACGCCTTCGCCGATCCCGCCGTGATCCGTCCCTTCAAGCAACCGTTGCAGCCGCAAGGCGGGCTGGTGGCGTTGTTCGGCAGCCTCGCCCCCAAGGGCGCGATCCTGAAACGCGCCGCCGCGGATTCCCGTCTGTTCGAGCGCGAGGGCCGGGCCGTGGTATTTTCCTCGCCCGAGGACGTGGCCAAGCGCATCGACGATCCGAACCTTGACGTGAAGCCCGAGGATTTCCTGGTGATGCAGCATGCCGGGCCCTTGAGCCCGTCCTGCATGCCCGAGGCGGGCTCGCTGCCGATTCCGGCCAAGCTCGGCCGCGCCGGGGTCAAGGACATGGTGCGCATCTCGGATGCGCGCATGAGCGGCACGGCTTACGGCACGGTGGTGCTGCATGTCGCGCCCGACGCGGCCAGCGGCGGGCCGCTGGCGAAAGTCCGCAGCGGCGACCGCATCAAGCTGAGCGTCTCGGCGCGCAAGCTCGATCTGCTGGTCGACCCGGCCGAGCTCGCCAAACGGCCGGCGGCACCGGCGCCGAAGCCCGCGCGGGGCTACGCCAGGCTCTATCACGAGCACGTGCTGCAAGCCGATCAGGGCTGCGATTTCGATTTCCTGCGCGCCAAGTAACCGAGGGAGACGACATGAAAATCCACAACCCGCCCAAATCGGCCCAGCCCAGCGGGCCTTACAGCCTGGGCGTCGAGATTCCCGCCGGCCAGCGCCTGCTCTACGTCTCCGGCCAGGTGCCGCTGGCGGCCGACGGTTCCACGCCGCAAGGCATCAAGGCGCAAGCGGAACAAGTCTGGCGCAACATTCTCGCCGTGCTCGAATCCGCCGGCATGGGGATCGAGAACCTGGTGAAGGTGAATCACTATCTCACCAAGCACGAGAACCTCCCCGGCTATCTCGAGGTGCGTTCGCGCATGCTGGGAGCGGCGCGGCCCGCCTCGACCCTGGTGGTGGTGCAAGGGCTGGTGAAGCCGGAATGGCTGGTCGAGGTCGAGGCCATCGCCGCCAAGTAGTTCACCCCTGAAGCGGGCGGTCCTTGGCGCTTTCCTCGCGGCGCGCGCCCCCGCCCCTTTTCCACGGTTTCGGCCTCTTAAGGATTTCGCAACCATAACGCCGCGCCACCCGGACGCGACCGGCGGCGGGTTTGCGCGGGTTAACGGGTCGATAAGCCCGCAGGCCTAAAATTCCTTCTTATCTCAAACGCTTCGGCACCTTTTCGGCGGGCGCCGGAAAATTTAGGACTGCGAGCGGAAGTTGCAGCTGTTGGGGAAACACCCTGAAGTGTCGGCGGCGTGGCGCGGCATCATCGCGCCGATACGCCGGCAGTCGCTTGCGCTCCACATCCTGCCGGTGACGATCGTCCTGCTCGCCATCCTGCACGCCTTGAACGCGCTGTTCGCCATTCATTTCTACGGCACCACCGTCACGCATGAGCGCGAAAGGCGCGAAGCCACGGCAACGTTGCTGGCGGAACAGGCGAGCCACGCCTTCACCGCCGTCGATCTGACGCTCGAGACGATATCCGCCAGGCTGGAGAGCGACGTCGCGCAAGGCCGGCCGACGATCCTCGACCAGGCGATGATCAGCGCCGAAAGCATGCGGCTGCCGCAGGTGCGGGAAATCTTCGTCATCGACAAGACCGGCAAGCTGATCCTCGATTCCAGGCGGTTTCCCGCCGACGGGCGGAATCTCGCCAACAAGCCCTATTTCACCGCGCAGATCGAGCATCCCGAGCAGGGCCTGTTCATCGGCAATCTGATCACGCACGCGGCCGATCAAGCGCCGCATTTCAGCATGAGCCGGGTCATCCACGACAATAAAGGCGCCATGGTGGGAGTCGCCGTCGTGTTGATCGAGCCTTCCTATTTCTCGGGGTTCTATGCCTTGCGCGCTTCGGATGCGGTCGCGGCCGAGTTTCTGGTGCGCGACAACGGCTCGGTCCTGGCGGGCAACACGCCGCAATCCTCGACTTTCGGCGATCATGCGCAGATCGCCGATTTCCTCAAGGGGAAACCGGATGACGCCGTTACCATCCGCGACGTCGGCGGTTTCCCGCTGCAGCTGGTCGTGACCGGCGCGCCGGCCCTGTCATCGCCGGTTTTCCGCGATTTCCTTGCCATCGACTTGCCGCTGATGGCGCTGATAACGCTGGTCGCGCTGTGGCTTGCCCGCACCCTCGCCGAGGAAACCCGCGCACGGGCGACCGCGGAGAACCGGTTGCAGAGCGCCATCGAAGCCGCTCCCGGAGCCTTGGCGCTGTTCGATCACGACGACCGGCTGGTGTTGTGCAACCTGCATTACGTCGACTTTTATCCGGAAACG
>Ga0187871_10004211_pt1 | contig 10873 bp, 8 predicted proteins | sample June2016WEW_16_1_FD_132988 | JGI IMG/M metagenome (GOLD analysis project Ga0187871, IMG submission 132988) | Peatland microbial communities from SPRUCE experiment site at the Marcell Experimental Forest, Minnesota, USA - June2016WEW_16_10 | ecosystem: Environmental > Terrestrial > Soil >...
CATGCCCAAACCTACGAGATCGGCCTTGTGCAGGCTCAGCGCGCCGAAGCCTGGCTCAAGGAGGCCGGGGCGGCGAGCACGGTCATCAGCGCAGGCAAGTCCACGACCGTGTATGCGGGCCAGCACCAGGCCGGCACATGTCGCATGGGCGACGATCCGCAGGGCTCTGTGGTGAACCGCAACTGCCAACTTCACGATGTGGACAACGTCTTCGTGATTGATTCAAGCGTGCATGTCACCAACGGCGGCTTTAATCCTGCACTCACCATCATGGCCGTCGCCTATTTCGCCTCCGCAGCATTGGTTGGCAACTGGAAGGGCACGGGCTTCCGTTCATGAAGCGATTCCTCAAGTTTGCGGCAATCGCCGTTGGCTCAGTGGCGTTGCTTGTGGTCGGTGCCACGTTTGGCGCGTCCTATTACTACACATCGCAATACGGCCAGGGCTGCGCAAGCTGTCACGAAATGGCCGCGTACGTCAGCGTGGTTCATGCGGCGCCCCACCGGACAGAAGGTTGCATGGAATGCCATGATGCAAGCCTGGCCACCAAGCTGCGTCACATGCGAATTCATATCTTCGGCGCCATTCCGGAGAACATCCGGATGCGGGACGTGGATGTGCAGGAGATGACTGCGAGCTGCCGGGCCTGCCACCAGCAGGAATATGCAAGCTGGCATGCGGGTCCGCACAGCGCCACGTATAGCCAGATATTTGCCGATCCCGTACAAAACTCCAGACAAGTGCTCATGGACGATTGCCTCCGCTGCCATGGCATGCATTTCAACGGGTCGATTCATGACCTGGTCCAGCCACTCAACACGAAAGGGCCCTGGCGAGTGATTCGCTCGGACCTGGCCGATCAGCCGGCGATGCCCTGTATGACCTGCCACCAGATACACCGCGAAGGCGCTCAGGAAACCAAGCCTGGCTCGCGCATCTCTGTGGCAGGCGCGGCCGTTCCCTCTTCGTTAGCCTTCTACGACCGGCGGGAAACCCTTCACTTCGCGGCAACGGCGCTTTCCATTCCGCAACTGTACGACGGTGCCCGTATGGTGACAGTCAGCCAGGATCCGCGGCAGGCGCTGTGCTATCAGTGCCACGCGCCGCGAATGCCCGGCGCGGGTTCAATTGCGGCGGCCCATGCCTGGGGGCCTCAGGTTGGATCAGGCGACGATCGCACTCCGATGGGCGTGCACGAGGGCCTGAGCTGCATCTCCTGCCACGATGGGCATAGCGGGAACACACGAGCTTCGTGCAAAACCTGCCATCCACAAATGTCCCATTGTGGAATCGGCGTGGAGAAGATGGATACAACTTACGCAAGCGCTGCCAGCGCACATAATATCCATTGGGTGAAGTGCACCGATTGCCATCAGCATGGTATCCCGAAGGCTAAGGCGCACTCGGCGGTGAAGGCGAAGTTGCCAACCACTCCTGGTATGAACGGCTGACAAGCGACGAACCCGGAGACGCACAGGAGGTCGCGGCTTGAGAGGCTGCGGATTCTTAGCCCCCGAAGCGAAGTGGCGGAACTTTCAAGCTAACCCTTTGCGTCAGGCATACTTCTTTGTAGGAGGGTATTGATGAACCGTAGGAACTTATCGATGGCCGCGGCCGTCTGCGTTTTGTTCACTGGCATGGCGTGGGCGCAGGAACCGAACGCACTTACACCACAAGAGAAGCAGGATGGATGGCACTTGCTGTTCGACGGGCAAGATCTAAAGGGGTGGCACTCGTACGGCGAGAAAGGAACGGGTAGCGACTGGTCCGTCGTTAACGGTTCCATTCAACTAAAGAAGACTAACCAGGACCCGCAAGCCGATTTTGCTGACATCGTGACTGATGCGGAGTACGCAAACTTCGATCTCAAGCTCGAATGGAAGGCGCAACCCTGCATCGACAGTGGCGTCATGTTCTATGTCCACGAATCACCCGAGTACCACGACACATGGGAAACGGGCGTCGAAATGCAGATTGCCGATCTGGCATGCACCGTTCCGGACAGCCGCGTTCTGATGGAGCGCTCCGGCGATATCTTTGACATGATCTCGGACAACGTTGAGTGGGTGAAGCCCGCCGGGGAGTGGAACCAGTTCGAAATCATCGCGGACCACGGTCACCTTCAACTCTTCCAGAACAGTCACGAGGTCATCGACACGCAGTTGTGGGATGACAACTGGAACAAGTTGATCGCTGGAACGAAGTTCGCAAAGATGCCTGGATACAGCAAGTACCACACGGGGCACATCTCATTACAGGGCACCGAGCCTAAAGGTGATCCGGGAGTGAAGATCTGGTTTCGGAACATCAAAATCAAGGAACTGTGAACGCATGGCGCCCTGTTGCCGCCGGCAGCTGCTCCGCCGCAAGTCGTGCTATGGTTGACCCGCTGCTGTGGAGGTTCGAATGGCGCAACGCTGCGTATTTCGTCTTCTCGTTCTGTTCGTTCTCTCGCTCTTGCCAGCGTGCTCGTTTGCAAGGACGGTCGTGTTCTGGCAGTCCGGATTTCCGTCATCGGACTCCCCTGCCCCGCATGAATCGGAATTGCGCGCGGCCTTTGCTGGCGCTGAGTTTGCGGATACGGCCGGTCTTCCCGATGCCTTGGCCGCTGCGGACACGGACCTGCTGGTGCTGCCCTATGGATCGGCGTGGCCCGAGGCGGATTGGGAAGCAATTCTGAAGTATCTGGACCACGGCGGGAACCTGCTCACCCTCGGCGGCAAACCGTTCACGCGCGCGGCCTATGAGGACGCAAGCGGGTGGCGTCTGCGCACGGAGAGCACTGCACAGCTGCTGGAACTATTCATCGACGGGTATCAGGAGACGTCGAGTTCCGATGGGCTCCAGTTCACACCCAACGGCGATGTGTTTCCGCAGCTTGCTTCGTTTGGATGGCGTCGGGCGTTCAGCCCGGTAGTGCGGCTCTCGGTGATTAATTACGATGCGACTGGTGGCGCAACCGGCGGCGAGGACATGGATCTGACCACGCTCGCCTGGGGTGAACGCAGCGGGCACAAGCTGGCGGCCCCAGTGCTTGAGCTTGACCACAACGCGTATCGGTTCGTTGGTGGGCGATGGATACTGGTGGCGTGCGAGCCTGATGCGGACTTCTTCAGCAACGGGCAACTGTTAGAGGCCCTTGCGGCATTGGCGGTGAGAAAGGGTGACCGCTTTACCTTCCGGCCACGAGTGCCGCTATTCGTGCCGGGTGAAGCGTTGGAGTTCGATTACACTTCCTCCGATCCGCTGACGACACAGCCCACAAGCGAACAACTGCACGTGCGCGTGACCTCAGAAGACGGCAGCGTGCACTACGACCAGACTGATCCGGCGGAACAAGCGATAACGCTGCCCGAAAGCGCGGCCGAAGGCAAGGGCTTGCACAGTGTCGAAGCCACGCTGCTCCTCGACGGAAAGCCGCTGCGGACGTACCGGTCCGGATTCTGGATGCGGGACTGGCAGTATTTGCTGTCTGGGCCCAAGTTGACGGTGGGCACTGACTATTTCGAGCTGAACGGCAAGCCGCTCCCGGTGGTCGGGACGACGTATATGTCCGGGGATGTTTCGCGGCTCTACCTCATGCTGCCGAACGCATACGTGTGGGACCGCGACATGGCGCAAATTCATGGGGCCGGACTCAACATGATCCGCACGGGATTATGGACGACCTGGCAACACGAGTTGGCTTCCGACGGGCAAATGAGCGAGGCCGCAATGCGATCGGTGGAGGCGTTTCTGATGTGCGCGCGGCACAACGATCTGCCGGTGCAGTTCAATCTGTTTGCGTTCTACCCGGACGAATTTGGCGGGGAAAACGGCTACCTCGATCCGGCCGCGCTCAACGCGGAATCGCTCTACGCTCAGTCGCTAGTGGAGCGCTTTCACGCAGTGCCGTTCCTGGCCTGGGATCTGATCAACGAGCCGAGCGCAAACAAGAACATATGGCACACCCAACCCGATTACGATCCTTTCGAGCAAGCGGCGTGGCGCAATTGGATCGCGGATCGCTATCCGGACCGCGCGAAGCTGCTGCATGACTGGGCTGAACCGTCGCTCGGAATTGGGCGTGATTTGCAGGCGCGTCCGACGGCCACGAGTATGGAGATGGCGGCCGAAGATCCACTCGCGCTCCCCAAGGCTGGTGCGTTTTCATCGGATTCGACGACGAGCGGCTTCAATCCGCTTAAGGATTACGACTACGCGCTCTTCACTCAGTCTGTGTTTACCGATTGGGTCAACAGGATGCGAACCCTGATTCGCAGCACCGGCTCGGAGCAGTTGATTACTGTCGGCCAAGATGAAGGCGGCGTCGCGGGACGCGTCTCGCCCGCGTTCTATTCGCCGCAGATCGACTTTACGGCGGACCACACATGGTGGGACTATGACGCGATCCTGTGGGCTTCGCTGGCGCCGAAACTTCCCGGCAAGCCAATGCTGATCCAGGAGACGGGAGAGCAGCGCAGGCTCACGATGGATGGCCAGTTGCGTTTCAGTGCGCAGGCGGAAGCGTGGCAACTGGAGCGAAAGATCGCGGTCGCATATGCGCAGGGGGCAGGAGCGCTTGAGTGGGTTTGGAACGTGAATGCCAACATGGCCAATGACAATGAAATCACCATCGGCGCCGTGCGCCCGGACGGCACGGAGAAGCCGGAGGCGGAGGTGCTGGCGGGCTACGCGGCGTTCGCGAACAAGAGTCCGCAGAGCTTCACCAAGATTGAGCCGCCGGCGGTAACGATGGTGACGTCGCAAGCGCTGCTGTATTCCAATTTGGGAGGTCTGGCGCTGGGTACGCAGAAACACGCGCTCCGCGCAATGGCGTACTGCGATCACACGCCGCTGCGCATGTTGCCGGAGAATCGACTGGCCGAGCTGGGAATGCCGAAGCTGGTGTTTCTGCCGTCGCCGCAGGGGCTAACCGACAAGGCATGGGGCGAGCTGCTGGATTACACCTCGCGCGGCGGAACGCTGCTGGTGACCGGCCCGGTCGATCGCGACGAGCATTGGCAGCCGGTGGACCGAACGATGGAACTGGGGGTGATGGCAACAGTCGTTCCGCTGGCGGTGCGTGGGTCGGATTTGACGTTGCCGAATGGGGATACATATCCGCTCGGATTTCCTGCCGACGTGCAGCAGACGGCGACATGGACCATGCGCTTCGCCGACGGAAAATCCGTGGAAATCATTCCTCATGGCAAGGGCCGAATTCTGTGGGCCGCAGATCCTGTGGAATTTGCCGAGGGATATACGGCGGTCGCTGCGCTGTATCGCTGGGCGCTGGACGAAGCCGGGCTGAAACCAGCATTCCGTGAAGTGGAGCGGCTGTCGCCGGCGGTGCTGGCGTTTCCCACAGTTCTGAACGACGCGGAAATCTACAGCTTCAGCAATGAGTCGCTCGATCCACAGACCGTAAACATTGTGGATGCGCTCACAGGCGCGCACATTCACTTCACAATGCAGGCGCAGCGTGGCGCGGTGCTGCTGTTGGACCGCAAGGGAGCGGCGCTGTCGAGCTACGGCGGGGCGGCAGTGGATGCGAAATGATCCGCTCGGAATGATCAGGTCAGAACCATTGTGGTCATCATTTCTAAAAATGCCTGATCTGCTGATTCGCGGTTGGGGCTTCGTCGGGAATTTGTGTCCGCTCGCCGGGGTGCTCGACGTGACTCTCGAGAGAGCGGCTGACGAGGTCGCGTGATCCAAGGCCGACCGCAAGCGCAAGGGTAAGAACGATTCCGCCAAACAAAATCCCAAACGCCAACTCGACGATATTTCCGCCTACCTGCAAATGGTCGAGCACCATGGCCGCCGTCAGCACAAGAACGAGCCACTTCACACCTAGAGAGAGAATCCTTGCATATTGCAACTGCGCGTTCACGGCGCTGATCAGGACTGAGCGGGCAAGAAATCTCGCGACCACGACGCCTGCGATCAGCAGTAGCGCGGCGCCGACGGCATGAGTCAGATACGGCAACAAGGAAATGGGCAAGGGAGCGCCCGTCGCATACGACGTATCGAACGCCGAAACACCAATGACGAGGCCGAGCAACACGCAGATCCAGAATGAGGCACGGGCGACGATCTCGGTCGGCGAGCTGGCCGGAGCCCAATCAGTGCCGCTCTTTGAGGCGATGCGAGCGTCGAACTTCACCCACGAAAGGCATCGGCGCAGTACCCAGGAAATCAGCACACCGGCAGTAGTGAACACCAGCAGCGCAACAAAGAACGCAAGAATTCCGGGCAGCACGGCGATGAGCAAAGCGAGCACCCGGTAAAGCGACTGGTGCAAAGCTTCGGACATGTGATGCCAGATCGACACGTCTTCGCTGTACCCCGTAAACGTGGTGATGTTTTGACTTGCCGCTTGCATCGAATTGTTGACCGTGTTTTGCATTGCATTCCCTCCTCGCCGAATTGACGCTTGGCGCAGGCGTGAACGGCGATTACGAGTTGAACCGGTCTGGCCAGCGCCATCGCGCCACCAGATACGGTTTGTCTGCTTCGAACGCAGCGGCAACTGCTTCAATGTGCCGCTCTGCCGGGGTCCCCGACGCCATTACATTGATATGGCTGGCGACCCATGCCAGATAAAGTGGGATCAGTACTCCCAAAAGGTGGCCCCGGTTGATCGTGCGGAGCCGGTGAGCAATAAGAAAGTCATAGACAATCCGCGCCCACAGACCGTCGGGCAACCTGAAGGCGGCGGGATCAAGCGTCGAGCAACGCCGGAGCGAAAGCATCGAATTAGGCGGCAGGACAAGCGACCAAATCTCCTGTAGATTCGCGTTGGCCAGTTGGAAAGCCGCAACCATGCGCGCAACATCCGTGGTTCCGTCGTTCAGGTCAACTTCAACCATCGGACGGCGTACTACGGGAGGCCTGCGAGGCCGCTGCCAAAGAGCCGCTTTCGCCTCGATATCGGCAAACAGCGATCCAGTCACCAAGGCGAGAATTGAGTTGACGTCGGGATCGGAGGGTTGGGGCATCGTGCGCGAACCCACATCGACTTCATCCGCTACGAAACCCGCGGCAATCGCTTCATTCACCGGCCACAGAAGCGCTTCATCCTGGTTGGCCGCGGAAATTGGTTCTGCCACGCTGGCAAGCCGCTCTGCCATCCTGGCCGACATACCAAGATCGATCGACAACGGAAAACGGACACGCGAAGCAAAGGCCGCTCGCGTCAGCGGGTAAAGAATGGCTGAGTTGATGAGACCGGCATGCGAAGGAAGTGAATAGTGCGGAACGGCCATGTCGATCGACGCACTTAGAACGGCATCGGCAAGGCTGCGAAGTGCAAGCGAGCTGAGCGAATCGGCCTCGGGACCGAGAATCAGAAATGCCTTTGCTCCATGTTCGCGGCCGTACCGCGCTGCATTCACAAAGTCGATTGGCTTAAGAGCCCATGCCGCGCTTGATTGCGGCGTTGCGACAATCCGCACACTCGAGGGAATATCGGCGGGCAATTCGTTCTGTGTCGCAACAACGAAGCTGCCGGGAGAAAATGCGGACCCGAGGTTCGCCAGAACTCCCTTGAAATGCTCAGGCGCCATGGGCGTGACAAGCACAAGCAGATCGGTCACCGTGTTTTCCGCGGTCTGGCTGTTGTCGGGAATTGGATTCGCTGTTGCCATCGTTCTCCGGTACAACTCTCAAGCGATCGAATTCGCTTGCCAACAGAAATTCTTCTCCGCCGAATCTTAATCCGCAGGCATCTCCTCAACCACACTGGCCGCCTGCAATTCAAGCCAGAAAAACGAATACGGAGCCAGCGTGAGCGCATAGGGTTCGTGCGTGATGGTCGGAAACCGAACGTATCCCAGCATCTCCACGGGTTCGCAGCCCACATAGCTTGTCAGATCGAGCGTAACCGGCTGCGCAAATCGGCTTAGATTGGCGACACAGAGCACCGTTTCGCGGAATCCGTCGCCTTGGTCCAGTTCGCGAAGGTAAGCAAGTATCTTGCGGTTCGATGGATTGAGAAACGTCAGGGTACCACGACCAAATACCTGAAACAGTTTGCGCAGCGCTATCATGTTGCGCGTCCAGTGCAGAAGGCTCGATTGATCGCTTAGCTGCGCTTCGACGTTCACAACCTGATAGCCATAAATGGGGTCCATCACCAGCGGCAGAAACAGTCGCGCAGGATCGCATTTTGAAAAACCTGCATTTCGATCCGACGTCCATTGCATCGGAGTGCGAACACCATTGCGGTCGCCGAGATAAATGTTATCTCCCATCCCGATCTCGTCGCCGTAGTAGAGAATCGGAGTGCCGGGGAAACTTAGCAGGAGGGAATTCAGCAGCTCGATGCGGCGGCGATTGTTGTCGACCAGCGGCGCCAGCCTGCGCCGGATGCCGACATTGATCCGCATCCGCGGATCGGCCGAATAGGCGAAGTACATATAGTCGCGTTCGTCATCCGTCACCATCTCCAGCGTCAGCTCGTCGTGATTACGCAGGAAAAGTCCCCACTGGCAGTTGTCGGGAATCGGCGGTGTCTGCGCCATGATGTCAATGATCGGGAGCCGGTCTTCCTGGCGAAGCGCCATGTAGACACGCGGCATGAGCGGAAAATGAAACGCCATCTGGCACTCGTCGCCGTCGCCAAAATAGGGGCGCACGTCGGCAGGCCACTGATTGGCTTCAGCAAGAATCAGGCGATTGGCGTAGCCCGCATCGATTGCCGAACGCAACGTCTTTACCACTGCATGAGTTTCAGGCAGGTTTTCGCACGAGGTTCCATCCCGCTCGCATAGGTAAGGGATCGCGTCCAAGCGAAGCGCGTCGACGCCCATATCCAGCCAGAACCGCATGGCCTTCAGCACTTCGTCAATCACCAAAGGACTGTCGAAATTGAGGTCCGGCTGGTGCGAAAAAAATCGATGCCAATAATAGGCTTTCGCGGTGTCGTCCCAGGTCCAATTCGATTTTTCCGTGTCGGTGAAGATGATGCGCGCGTCCTTATACCTTTGGTCGCTGTCTGACCAAACGTACATGTTACGTTCGGCCGAACCCGGAGGAGCCTGGCGCGCTGTTTTAAACCACGGATGCTGATCGCTCGTGTGATTCACCACCAATTCGATCATCACCTGCAATCCGTGAAGATGAGCAGCATCGAGGAACGCCTTGAAGTCGCCCAGTGTTCCATAGGCCGGATGAACGTCGGTGTAATTGGAGATGTCGTATCCATCGTCGCGTAATGGCGATGGGAAAAATGGCAGAAGCCAGATGCAGGTAATTCCCAGATCTTTCAAATATTCCAGGCGCGACAGCAGGCCCGGTAAATCGCCAATGCCGTCGTTATTCGAATCTGCAAACGCGCGAACGTGCAGCTCGTAGATAATCGCGTCTTTGTACCAGAGTGGATCCGATGTGCTTGCGATCTTCCTCACGCCTTCACTCTCCTGGAAAGAAGCGTGAAGCGCCAGCCGCCTGTGGCCGGCGCGACAACAATTCCATTACCAGCAACCCGGCGGATTTGATGACGGCCTGCCGCAATCTGACGGCGAACGTCTCCGATGACAACGCGCGTGCGACCATTGGGGGGAAGCAATGGCATGCGTTACCTCTACAGAATGCACAGCTGCCACGGATTGGCCGCAGGAACGTTGATGTTGGCCGCACACCGAACGCCAGGAGTTCACCACCAAGAGTCCGTAGCTGGGGCAACAGTGTTTATATAGATGCGCGAAAACGGGGTGGGGTTTCCTCAGGCCGCGCACGCAAGCACCCTTAAATGCCACATATTCTTGGGTTTCGCGCAAGGAAGCTCGGAACTTGATTTGACAGCCCAAGACCTTTCGCGCGGCTCTGCAAATCTTGTCGCCGTTCAATTCCCGCATCATTCCGGTGACCAGCGCTCCTGCTATGCCGCAACCGCGCGATCCGGAATCCGCTGAGCCTAAAGAGTCCGAGAATGATGGCTTCGACGAGTCTCGTAGACCGGTCGGGCAGAAGGGGTTACTTCCCAGCTGGCGACAAACCAGGCGTTACCCTGAGCACTCTTGAGTATTGGGTCTTAGAACGGGTGCAAATCATCGCGAGTGGAGGCAAGTGGGGGTATATTGGTTTGCAGCCGAAAGGCAAAACGGAAATCCCGGGTTAATGATCTGTTGGTGGTTCTTCGCAACGACTGAACTTTGCCTTGATAGGAGGCAGCGATGAGCGGTCGCCGTAACGCTGCGCGAGTCCTCGTCGCCTTCGGAAGCCTGGTGCTGTTTGCCGGCGCGGCACTTCATTCGATTCTGGCATATCCCATTGTCTCCGCCGCGTTGGCCGCGTCGAACCTGAGCCATTCACTGCAATCCGCCTTGCGAGCAGTTTTTCTTTTGGTGGCATGCGACTGGATCGCAATTGCGATTATCGTGCTGATTGCAGGCTTCACGGAAACCATGCTGCGCAGGATAGTGATTCTGTTCTGCGGTGCGGCCCTTCTGGTCCAGACGGGAATTATGTTGCGTTTCCTGGGCTGGTTTACGGGCAGTGAAATGATCGTCGCCGCCGGATTGTTGATTGTGAGCGCCGGCTTTGTCTTTCCCCCGAGTTCAACCACATAGGGGGCTTGCGGCGGCCCAGAATACGGCTGATCGTGGCGCGGCTCAGGCCGGTCTGCTGACTGATCCGCGGCCCGGTCCCTACGTCCCTGTCTCCAACGCCTTTCGATCCCACTTCGCGCAGTTTGCCGCCGCCTGATATGTGCTCTGCAAGAACTTCAGCAGCGCATCGTCCGGGTCCGCCGACTGCCGCATCGCCTCGTACGGAAAAATGAACTCGCCGAAATTCTTGTCGAACGACGCCAGAGCTGGGGCCTCCGCGGGCCCAATTGCGTAATCCCGATAGCCGGGCGGCTCCGGGTAGGCGTAGCTGTAAAAGA
>Ga0187871_10004216_pt1 | contig 10868 bp, 10 predicted proteins | sample June2016WEW_16_1_FD_132988 | JGI IMG/M metagenome (GOLD analysis project Ga0187871, IMG submission 132988) | Peatland microbial communities from SPRUCE experiment site at the Marcell Experimental Forest, Minnesota, USA - June2016WEW_16_10 | ecosystem: Environmental > Terrestrial > Soil >...
GCAAAAAACGTTCGCGATGCCTCAACCAAAGCGAGGCGGGCGCGGCGGTCCGGACCTGGCGGCACCGGGGCCGGTGGTCGGCTTCGGCTTCATCGGCAGCAGGCCCTCGCGCTGCAACCGCTTGCGCGCCAGCTTGCGGGCGCGGCGGATCGCTTCCGCCTTCTCCCGAGCCTTTCGTTCCGAGGGTTTTTCGTAATGGCCGCGAAGCTTCATCTCGCGGAAAATGCCCTCGCGCTGCATCTTCTTCTTCAGCGCCTTGAGGGCCTGGTCGACATTATTGTCGCGAACAAGAACCTGCACGCATCCTCCTGTCAGTGCGCTCAACCAAGTGCGCTCGGTGAATGGAATGGCGGTGCAGGCGTTCACACCTGCGCCACGTTGCCGCGGTCTCTAGCAGATATGCCAAGCCAAGTCCACAAGCCACGTCCATACGCCGCGCCGATGCCGTCTACTCGGCAAATACCCGCGTCACATGCCCCATCTTGCGGCCGGGCCGCACCGCGGCCTTGCCGTAAAGGTGCACGGTGGCGCCGGGCACCGAAAGCCAGGCGCGATAATCCTCGACCTCGCTGCCGATGAGGTTGACCATTTCCACGCGGCCGTAGCGGACCGGTTTTCCCAGCGGCCATCCGGCCACCGCCCGGACGTGCTGCTCGAATTGCGACACCGAGGCGCCGTCCAGCGTCCAATGGCCGGAATTGTGCACCCGCGGCGCGATCTCGTTGACCAGAAGGCCGCCCTCGCGCAGCACGAATATCTCGACCGCCAGCACGCCGACATAGCCGAATTTGTCGGCGATTGTCTCGGCAATCCGCCGCGCCTCAATCGCCGCGGCATCGGAGACGGCGGCGGGCACCCGCGACACCTTCAAGATATGGTCGCGGTGCTCGTTCTCGGTGACGTCGAAACACTCCACCGTGCCGTCGCGCCCGCGCGCGGCAATCACCGAAACTTCGCGCGCGAACGGAATGTAGACTTCGAGGATGCAAGGCTGGCCGCCGACCGCGCGCCAGGCGGTTTCGGCATCGGTGCCGTTCTCGATCGTCGCCTGGCCCTTGCCGTCGTAACCGAACCGGCGCGTCTTCAGCACCGCGGGCCGTCCGACCCGATCGAGCGCCGCGGCAAGCTCCGCCGGCGCGCTGACCGCGGCAAAGGGCGCAGTGCCGATGTCGAGGCCGGCGACGAAAGTCTTTTCCGCGAGGCGATCCTGGGTGGTCGCCAAGACTTTGGGGTCGGGCAGCACCGGAAGGCGCGCGGCCAGAAACATCGCGGTTTCCGCCGGCACGTTCTCGAATTCGTAGGTGACGACGTCGACATCATCCGCGAAGTGGTCGAGCGCCTGCGTGTCGGTATAATCGGCGCAGGTGGTCCGGTGCACGACATCGAAGGCGGGCGAGTCGGGATCCGGTGCCAAGACATGGCACTTGAAGCCGAGGCGCGCCGCGGCGAGCGCCAGCATGCGGCCGAGCTGGCCGCCGCCGAGGATGCCGATCGTGGCCCCCGGCTCGAGAACGCGAGCGGCGGTGCTCACCCCTCGGAGTCCTTAGGCCGTTCGGCGACGGCGGCCGTCTGGCGCTGCCGCCAGGTTTCGAGGCGGCTGCCGAGCGCCGGATCGCTCAGCGCCAAGACGCTTGCCGCCAGCAGTGCCGCATTGATGGCGCCCGCCTGTCCGATCGCCAGCGTGCCGACCGGAATGCCCGGCGGCATCTGCACGATGGAATAGAGCGAATCGAGCCCGGACAGCGCCTTCGATTCGATCGGTACGCCGAACACCGGGAGCGAGGTGAGGGCGGCGGTCATGCCGGGCAGATGCGCCGCGCCGCCGGCGCCGGCGATGACCACCTGAAAGCCGGCGGCTTTCGCCCCTTTGGCGAAGGTGTAGAGGCGTTCCGGCGTGCGGTGGGCGGAGACGATGCGCGCATCGTAGCGAACGCCGAGGGCGTCGAGCGTCTCGGCGGCGTGCTTCATGGTGTGCCAGTCGGACTGGCTGCCCATGATAATGGCTACGGAAGTCGCTCCCGGCGGCGCCAAATGAAATCCCCTGCGCGAAGGAAGCGCCGCATTATAGGGTCGCTCGCCTTGCTGGCAAGGCGATTGTGCCGATATTCCTAACGATCTGATGAGCGCTCGCGTTCTAAACCGCTTTTTGCGGATCGAGATTTCTTGGTCCGGCGAAAGGCCTCTGGTCGACAGCGTGGCTCATCGATGGACGAGCACCGGGATCTTGCAGTGCGTGAGGACCTTCACCGTCTCGCTGCCGAGGACGATCGCAGACACACCGTGGCGACCATGCGAAGCCATGACGATGAGATCGCAGCCTTTCGAGTCCACGGTATCGATGATCGCCCGGTAGGGATGCTCATGCTCGACCTGGACTGTCTCGCAGGCGACGCCTGCTGCTTGTGCTGCGGCGGCGACGGCGCCAAGAGTTTTCTCCGCATGCTTCTGCATGCGTGCTTTGTACTGAGCCGGCGTGTCCTCGATCATCTGCGTGTCGGTCGTGAACGTATGAAACGGCGGTAACACGGTCAGCGCGGTGACCTTGGCGCCGATCCGCTTGGCCAAGGCGAGGCCGTGCTTGACCGCTTTCCCGGCGAGTTCCGACCCGTCCGTTGCTATCAGGATTTTGGTATACATCACGCTCTCCTTGATCACCGCTTTTTAGCACCGGCGCGCTCGCCGTCTCGCTTCGCGAGCTGCCGGCGAATCGCCAGCAATTCCCGCCGGCGCGCGGCGCTGGTTTTCGGGTGGCTCATTTTTAGTCCTTGCAACGTATCGAGGACAATCTGCGAGACGATAAGCCGGGCGTTCTCTTTGTCGTCGGCGGGCACGATATACCAGGGCGAATCCGCCGTGCTGGTCGTGCTGAGGCACTCCTCATAGGCCTTCATGTACTGCTTCCAGTATTTCCTCTCCTCGATGTCCCCGAGGCTGAATTTCCAGTTCTTTTCCAGCTCGTCGATGCGCGCCAGAAAACGCTGGCGCTGTTCTTCCTTGGAGAGGTGCAGGAAGAACTTGACGATGCAGGTGCCGTTGCTGTGGAGATGGCGCTCCAGATTCGTGATCGAACGATAGCGGTCGTGCCAGACCTTCCTTTCGTGATGCGGCATCCCCGGGATCGCTTCGCTTCGTAGAAGCTCGGGGTGGACGCGGACGATCAGCACCTCCTCGTAATAGGATCGGTTGAAAATGCCGATCTTCCCACGCTCCGGCAGATCGCGCGTGGTGCGCCAGAGAAAATCGTGCTGCAGCTCGGTTGCGCTCGGGTGCTTGAAGCTGAACACCTGGCAGCCCTGCGGATTGACCCCGGACATGACATGCTGGATGGCGCCGTCTTTTCCCGCCGCATCCATGGCCTGAAAGATCAGCAGGACGGCATAGCGGTTTGACGCGTAGAGCAGCTCCTGTTGCGCGCTCAGTTGCGCGACATCGTCTTCCAGAAGTTTTTTGTATTGCTCTTTCGAGCCGCACACGGGCGCGACCTTGGTCGGCCACTTTTTCAAGTCGACATGCTTGCCTTCCGGCACGCGAAAGTGTGCTGAGTTGATTTTCATGGTCATCCTTTCGGCAGCAACCGCGATGCATGGCAGGACCCCCTTCGCGGGCGCTGCGATGGCCGCGGGCGAATCATACCGCGCGCATCGTTACTCAGCCGAAACCCCGCGGCACCGCCGTCACTAGTTCGGTGCGGTGCAGACACTATTCGATATAGGTTGTCGGCGCGACGCGCCACGGGCCCGATGTCGCGGCGGCGGTGTGGAAAATTAGACAGAATTTCCGCAGAGCAGGTGCAAGCCGCCGCGTCTATAACGCGATGTTTGGTTGCGGCGCCGAAACTTGGGTGACTACGCCTCACCGTCATAGTAATTGACCGCTGCGCTCTTGCGCGCGAAGTGCCACAGTGTCTTTCCAAACGCCTTTGAAATCGCGCCGACCTTGTCGGAGTCAGGATAGAGAACGATATCGGTAAGTTCGTTGTTGGAGATAACAAGGTATTTCAAATCATTTCCAGAGGTATTGATGATCTGATGCGCCTTTCCGATAGCGGAGGCGATAACGTCGCCCGCTTGAATCGGAAATTCCTGTCCCTCTTGGCGAAGCGTCCCTGAGCCCTCTAAAATTATATACATTTCCTCCATGAGAGCATGCGCGTGATATGGGAAAGCACGCTTTCCCGGCGGGACGACATAAAGACTACAGCCAAGTTTCTCCAGCCCGATCGCCGGGCCAATTCGGCATTGTTTGAACTCGAACTTACCGCCGTTGCCTCCGGGCTTTGTCGTTGCAACCGCCAGATTGATGACGGGCTTTGCATCGCTCATACCAGTCTCCCGCTATCGGAGGGGGCCTATCCGGCTCCTGTGACCCAGGTCGGATTAGTCGCGCGCTTTGGACCGATGAACGCGGATTTGAGTCAATCGCATTGGACTCGATCCAAATAAGTATCCACCGCATGTCTGCTGTTGAGGCAACTGAGAAGACCGCGAGGCCTATGCCGAATCCCGTGGAATTTACCCTCGGGCGCGCGTCGCGCGACCCGTGGGCTTAATCTGGCACACTCGCCTCACCCCTACAACGGCGCGTATTCTTTTACATAGCCGGGCAGTAAGTCCTTGATGCTGGCGAGATTGAGCAGCATCGTCGCCACCGCGCCGCCGCTTGGCAGGGCAAAGACGGTGGTGCGCACCCACAGGCTCTCGGTGCGCCGGCTGCGGCTGAGCGCGACCACTTCGCGCTCGATCTCGCAGCTTTCGGGGACCGCGCTTCGCATCCCTCTGACTTCCCCTCGTCCCTTTGGGGAGAGGTGAATACGAGCTGTTTGATTTTTGCGTAGCAGCCGTCATCCCCACATCACGTGACGAGGCCGTATTTTGATCTAAAGCGAAGCGATGGCGCAGTCGCCATCGGCGGTGCAGAGCTTTACTGTTTGCGCGAAGTTGTTGCCCGGGCAACGCCTCGCCATTTCTCGTGGCGATCGGTAACCACGAAACTATCCGCGGCAATTACCCGGTCCCGGCCGGTGTGTTTGGCCTCGTACATAGCGAGGTCGGCGCGGCGCAAAATGCGATCTATTGTATCGCCGTTTTCCCATTCAGCGACGCCAAAGCTGCATGTCACGCCAAGGGATTCCATTTCCGAGAATTCCAGCGCCTTAATGGACTGCCGCAGATCCTCGGCCACCTCAACTGCCTCGGCGAGATCGTCGGACAAAAGCAGACAAAACTCTTCGCCGCCAAGTCTGCCGAGAGGGCCCTGCGCTACCGTTTTTACCGCCGCGCCGAGTGTGGCCAGCACGACATCTCCGGCTTGATGCCCATGCATGTCATTGATGCGTTTGAACCGATCCACATCAAATAAAATTACCGAAAGTGGGTTTCCTGAGTCCGCTGCCGTGCAGGCCTCGACGGCATCGGCGAAAAAGGCGCGTCGATTCAGAAGACCCGTGAGCGAATCTGTTGTAGCGTATCTTATCAAGTCACGCTGGATTGACGTGAAACGACTCGCTGCCCGTAGCCGCGCTCGCAGCTCTTCCGGGAACGGCGGCTTGCGAATGAAGTCATCTGCGCCATTGTCAAGCGCCTGAATGACCTGCCCATAATCGTCTGTCGACGACATAACGATAATAAAGAGCGCACGGCGCGAGCCGGCTAGCCTACGGGCTGCCGCGCAAAGCTGAATTCCTGAAATATCCGCGAGCTGGACACTGGTGATGAGGGTGCCAACCGCTTCATCCGCGGCAATGCGGTCAAGCGCCTCTTGTCCGTGGCTGCAAGCAAACACCTCGTGCTCGCCCGGTACAATAAGATCGGTCATTGCCCGCCGGATGGCGCGGCTTGGATCGACTAGCACAATTCGCATACGGGCCGCCTTACGGGAGTAATTGTGAACCGCCTCGACTAAACAACGGATTAAGCCTGGCAAGCCGCCGGTCTTTGCCGAGTTCCGCTCATGCCCGACGTTCGTTAACGCTTCATTCATTAATTCGGCGTGGCCAAGCATCGCATGCCGCCTTCAAATCCCGACCGACAATTAGCGGCTGGGGTAGCTTGCTACCTTGCCGTCACGCATACAACGCCGCGTATTCTTTCGCATAGCCTGGCCGCGAGTCCTTGATGCTGGCGAGATTGAGCAGCATCTTCACCACCGGGCGGCCGCTTGGCGGGACAAAGACGGTGGTGCGCACCCACAGGCTCTCGGTGCGCCGGCTGCCGCTGAGCGCGACCACTTCGCGCTCGAGCTCGTAGTTTTCGCCGACAAACAGCGGCCCGTCGACCAGCCGGATTTCCTGATCGGCGAACAAGCCGACCGCCGGTCCCTTGATCGGCAGCCGATCTTCCCGCGAGCGATATTGAAAGAGCACGCTCAGCATCTCGAACGGGATGATGGCGCGTCCCCATTTGTTGTCCGCGGCGCGGTCCGGCTGGTAAAGCCAGGACGGCTCGGTGATCACTTTGAGCTTGTCGCGTAGCGAGAACGGATAGAGCTCGCCCATAGTCTGATCGAAATCCATGCGCACGATCTGCCGCGGCGTCTTCATGCCGACCTTGACGTCGCACAGGATGACTGGGTCGGTCAGCGGCTTGAGCTCGTCGCGCAGCCGCTTATCCAACGCCGTCGCGGAGTTGTCGCGCCCGACCGACGCGGTGCCCTGTAAGACTTCCGTGCCGTCGCGCTTGACCATGCGAATGGCGACTTGGCTTTGCGGCTCTTTCGGCTTTAAGACGACGGCTTGCACGTCCTCGCCGGCAAAGACCGCGTTGCGATAGTGCGCGGAAATGCACCCGGTCTCGAACCACGCGTCACCCCACAAGCGTTCGCACAGCGGATCGAACTGGCTGAAATGCGTCGGTCCCTCGATGGTCGCGGCCTTGAATCCGACTTTCTGCGCCATCGCGTCGTCGTGGATCGAGACGTGACCATCGTACACTTGCGCGGCCAGCATCTGCTGCGGCGTGCGCCACGGTCCGACCAGCGCTTCGCCATCGTCGACAATCGCGGTATCGAACGCTCTTAAAATCAAGACGGCGATCCCCGGCGCGCAGCAGCATTTAATGGATGCTCCAGAATACGAGCTTTTTGCTAGAGGCCAATGGGACTTTCAGCTTGGCTACGATGCTACGTCCGCGATGGCCGATGGGACGGCCACAAGGGCCGCCCCTACGAAGGTCAATCCGGGCGTGACACGGCGTTCAATGGGACGGCCACAAGGGCCGCCGTTACGAGCGTCAATCCAGCCGCGTGACCACGGCGAGCCGCTTGATGCGGTGATTCAAATAGGCCTGCAGGAACGCGTTGTAGTCCCGGAAAGACACGCAGCCGTTCGAATCGCCGTTGGGGCCGAGCATGTAGGTGTGGGCGAGAAGCCCGCTGCGGCCGAAGACTTGGTCTTCGTCCTCGGGGATCAGGCGAATGGCCTGCACGCCGTGGAACAGGCTCTCGCGCAGTTTCAGATCGTAGACGGTGGGCGGCGTGGCGCCGCGCATTCTTTCGTCGACGTGGCGCGGATCGTCGAGCCGATTGCCGTAGCCCGAATGCGCTTCCAGCGTGGTGCCGTCCGGCATGTAGACCTTCTGCGCGGAAATGTCATAGACGGCGGTCCAGCGATCGTAGCGGCCCGGGACGAGGCTCTGGCCGCCGCCCAGATCGCCGTCATCGGGGGCGGCGTAGGCAAGCGTCAGCGGCGCCGGCTTGCCGAACAGCCTCTCGAAAATGCTCGGCTTCTCGGCCGGCGGATTTGCGGCGGTTCGGCTCGCAGGCGCGGTCTCGCGGAGCGCCGCGGTCCGCCGCGGCGGCAATCGAGGGGGCTGCGCCATCGCGGCGTCGCGCCGCACGGCTTGACGATCGATCGAGCCGGTGACGGCGACATTTGGCGTCTGTTCGGTGGCCGGTTCTGCCGGCTCGCTGTCGGCTGGAAGCGCCGCGATCCTATCAAACGGTTCCGGCGGAACACCTAAATAGCGCGAATCGAACAAGCTGGCATAGCTGGTCGACAGCGCCGCCTTCCGCGCGTAGCTGTTCAAAGCCGCCGCGAGCTTGGCGTAGGCGCTCGAAGCGAGCGCGAGCCTCGCATCGGTGTTGGAAGCGGTCGCCGCCCGCGGCTGCGCGTCGATGAATGGATCGGTCCCGGTCCGGGTCAAGTTGGTCCACAGCGTGAAGGCGCAGGCGAAGGCGACGCAAATGAGCGCGGCGCCGCCGAACAGCCGCTGCGGGCGCGCATTGCCCGATAGACGCCCCTGATCGTAGCCTTCGCAGAAATTATCGCGCCACTCGGTACTGAATGCCATTCCCCTCGACCCAGTATGAAGATTGCTTGTTCATGAGAGCCTTCGACGGCCTTGGCCATCGAAGCGGACAAGCGCGCAGGCGCGCCCCCGGCGAAAGATTGCGCGAAGGACCCCGCAGACCCGCGCAACCATTAAGACGAATTTTCGTTAAATGCCGATTAAGTCCCCGGCGGGTCGGCCAATGCCTTAACGCGTGAGCGCGAGGCAGCCGGCTACCGGCACCCTGACCGACGTTCCCCTTTGCTTCCCCGATCGGTCCCATCGACCGCGCGCATTTGAACGAAAGCGCCGCGGCGAAATTAGAGCGCCGCGGCGGCGAATTTTGGCAATTCCGGGGACCATATCGGGTGAAGTCGGCCGGCTGCCGGTGAGTTACGGTTTCCCGCTTGCCTGTGCCTTAAGCCTGCGCGCGCCGGCAGGCTTCCCACAGCCGCGCGGCGGTCGCCGGCATGTCGAGATGCGCGGCGGCGCGGCCGGGAATGGCGTCGGCCACCGCGTTCATCACTGCGGCGATCGATGCCGTGGTGCCGGCTTCGCCGACGCCCTTGACGCCGAGCGGGTTGGTGGTGGCCGGCACGCAGAGAAGCGCGTCGCGGATCGGCGGCATGTCGGCGGCGCGCGGCATGGCGTAGTCCATGAACGAGCCGGTGACGAGCTGCCCGCCGTCGTCGTAAACGACCCGCTCCATCAACGCCTGGCCGAGGCCTTGCGCCACCGCGCCATGGAGCTGACCCTCGACGATCATGCCGTCGAGCACATTGCCGCAATCGTCGACCGCGGTGTAGGCGATGATGTCCATGTGGCCGGTGGCCGGATCGATCTCGACCTCGGCGATGTGGACGCCGTTGGGGAACGTCAGCGGCGTTTCGGTCGCGGCCTTGGTGTCGAGATCCTCCGCGATGGCGCCTTGCTTCTTCAGCTCCGCCGCGCGCGCGGCAAGTTCGAACAGCGCGATGCGGCGGTCGGTGCCGACCACGCCGAAGCTTCCGGCTTCGTAAGCAATGTCGGCTTCCGACGCCTCCAGCAGCATCGCCGCCATGCGCTTGCCCTTCTCCAGCATCACATCGACGCATTTGACGATTGCCGCGCCGGCGGTCATCGCCGAACGCGAGCCGACCGAGGCGTAGCCGGCGATCTCCCGCGCCGAATCGCCGTGCTTGTGGGTGATTTTATCGCGCCCGATGCCGAGCCGGTCGGCAACGAGCCTCGTGAACACCGAGGCGTGGCCCTGACCGGTCGACTGCACGTTGAGATTGACGGTGAGCGTGCCGTCGCCCGGGAAGGTGAGCCAGGCGCCCTCGAGCGGCGTGGCGCCGGCATGTTCGAGCATGCAGGAAATGCCGATGCCGCGATATTTTCCGCGCGATTTCGCTGCGCGCCGGCGCGCCTTGAAGCCATCGTAACCGGCGAGCGCCAGCGCCTTGTCGAGGACGGGCGCGAAATCGCCGCTGTCATAGGTCGTGCCGATGGCGGTCTTGTACGGCATGGCGGCGGCGGGGATGAGGTTGCGCCGCCGCAGCTTTACCGGATCGATGCCGGTGATGCGCGCCGCCTCCTCGACCACGCGCTCGAGCACGTAGTTCGCCTCCGGCCGCCCGGCGCCGCGATAGGGCGCGGTCGCAATTGTGTTGGTGAAGACGCAGCGCGTGCTCACGTCGATATGCCGGATGTCGTACATGCCCGGCAGGCAGCGGGTGAAATTCCACGCCTGGATGCTGGCGCCGACGGCGCCGACATAAGCGCCGAGATTGGCGGTGTTGCGGATGCGCAGCGCCAGGAAGCGGCCCTTGCCGTCGAGCGCCAGTTCCGCCTCCGAATAGAGGTCGCGCGCCTGGTTGTCGCTGAGAAACGCCTCGGAGCGTCCCGACATCCAATGAATCGGGCGGCCGAGTTTCTTGGCGGCGACCAGTTGCGCGACGTATTCCGGATAGGGGCCGGTCTTCAAGCCGAAGGCGCCGCCGACGTCGTCGGTCAGCACCCGCAGGCGCTCCTTCGGCACGTTCATGATGGCGACCAGGACGTCGCGCACGGCGCCGGCGCCCTGCGTGCAGACGCGCAGCGTGTAGCAGTCGGCCGCGGCATCGTAGCTCGCGGTGGCGCCGCGCGGCTCGATCGAGGCGACCGCCATGCGCTGATTCATGACCGCAACGCGCGCCACGAATTTTGCGGCGGCGAAGATTTCGTCGCCCTTCCGGGCGTTCGCCTCGGGATCGGCGGCCGGTCCCGGCCAGTCGATGGCGAGATTGCCCGGCGCTTCCGGCCAAATTTGCGGCGCGCCGAGTTCGAGTGCGGCGCGCGCGTCGGTCACCGGGGCGAGCGCGTCGTATTCGACCGCGACGAGCTCGGCGGCATCCTGCGCGGCGAGCGCGCTCTCGGCGACAATCATCGTCACCGCCTCGCCGACATGCACGACCCGCTCGGCCGCGAGCGCCGGGCGGTGCGGCATCACCAGCCCCTTGCCACCGCGCCCATTGAGCGGCGGATGACGGCCGATGCTGCCGAGCCCGGCCATATCCTTTGCGGTCAATACGCCGACGACGCCGGGCGCGCTCAGCGCCGCACCAACGCCTAGGCGGACGATGC
>Ga0187871_10004217_pt1 | contig 10866 bp, 7 predicted proteins | sample June2016WEW_16_1_FD_132988 | JGI IMG/M metagenome (GOLD analysis project Ga0187871, IMG submission 132988) | Peatland microbial communities from SPRUCE experiment site at the Marcell Experimental Forest, Minnesota, USA - June2016WEW_16_10 | ecosystem: Environmental > Terrestrial > Soil >...
AGGCTTCGAGAAGGAAACCGAGGGCGATGACCAGGCCACCGGAGATCGCGAGGGGCTTGACCCCCACGCGAGAAACCACGACGCTGGTGACGAGCGCGATGGCAGTCATTCCCAGCGCAAGCGGAAGGATGTCGATCCCTGCGGTGAGGATGTTGAAATTACAATTCAGTGCGGAAATGCATGAATGGTTGTATCCTCCCGAAGCCAAGGGAAACTCGAACTGGTAGATCAGGCTGAACAGGGCGAGGTACATGCCAAGTCCGGCGACCGTCAGTACCACATTCGTAACGGTCACGTTCCGCTCCGCCAGTAGTCGCATGTCTACGATGGGCTCACGCTTCGCCACCGTCAACCCCCGCTCGACGAGCGCAAACGGGAGGAACATGACGCCACCGAACACGGCGAACCCCAGGGTCAGCGGCGAAGTCCATCCCCAAGACTCACCCTGCGAGAGCGCCGCGACAACACCCGCGAGGCCGAGGGCGAGGAACAAGGCTCCGAGGTAATCGATCCGGGTGTCCGGTCGGCGGTAGGGCGACTCCTTGACCAAGAGAAAGAGGAGGACCGCCATGATCACCACGAACGGGATCGCGGAGTGGTAGGTCCACCGCCACCCGTAATCCTGCGAGACCCAGGACCCGAGCGGGAGGCTGATGGCGAACCCGATGCCGAACATCGCGCTCAGAATACCCTGGGCACGGGGGACCATCTCCTTCGGGAACTCCTCCCGCATGAGCGACATCCCGAGGGGCATGATGGTCAGGCCGATGCCCTGGATCGTCCGCGCCACCACCATGAACGTGAAGTTCGGGGAGAAACCGGTGACGGTGACGGCCGCGGCGTAGGTGAACATCACCGCGACCATGACCTTCCGTTTGCCGTGGATGTCCCCCAACTTCCCGATGATCGGACTCAGTGCGACACCGGCCGCAGCATACGCCGAGATGATCAGGGTGACTTGGGCCGGGTCCACCCCAAAATCCGATTGGATGGTGGGGAGCGATGGAGTGAGCATCCCCTCGATGTATAGGACCACGAGGACGACACCGGCCAGCAATAGCATGACGCGGTTGGCGTAGTGACTGTCGAAGGTCTCGGCGGTCTTCGGGACGGGGGAGGTGGAGTTCATGAGGGCCCCTGGGGCACCAGTCCCGCCCGGCATTGTTGCGAACTTACTCCACTGGGGTAGGTGAACTCTTCGTGCGTGCGGAGGACCTCAGCTCGGACCGGGCCCCGCTCCGCGCGGGTCGCCCGATCAGCGCAAGGCGCGCAGGTTGATCCGATTCCGGGCCGGTCCGACTCCCCTCGAGCGGTAACTCCGGTGACCGTCCGCTCTGTGCAAGGTAAGTACCGTCACGACGTCCACTGGTCATGCAAAAGCGGTCGCTGGGCCCCCGGGGCCCCCGGGTATCGGCCATCGGGCTCGGCTGTATGGGGATGTCCCAATCCTACGGTTCCGCGGACGATACGGAGTCCATCGCCACGATCCACCGGGCCCTGGACCTCGGAGTGAACTTCCTCGATACGGCCGATGCGTACGGCGCCGGAATCAATGAGGAGCTGGTCGGAGGCGCGATACGAGCTCGACGCACGGAGGTCTTCCTCGCGACCAAGTGCGGTTTCGTCTCCGGAGCGCCGGGCGCTCCGAATGTGGTCGACGGGAGTCCGGAGCACATCCGGTCGGCGTGCGACGCCAGCCTCCACCGACTCGGGGTCGACCAGATCGACCTCTACTATCTTCACCGGCTTGACCGCAGGACGCCCATCGAGGAGAGCGTCCGCGCGATGGCCGGACTCGTCGATGCGGGCAAAGTGCGCTACCTCGGTCTATCGGAAATCTCCCCGAACACCCTACGGCGGGCACACGCGGTCTACCCCATCACGGCCGTGCAAAGTGAGTACTCGCTCTGGACGCGGGAGCCGGAGAACGGGATCTTGGCCACGTGCCGGGAGCTGGGGATCGGATTCGTGCCGTACAGCCCACTGGGTCGTGGTTTCCTGTCCGGACAGGTTCGGTCCGTCGATCAATTGTCGGAGCGGGACTTTCGAAGGATGAGCCCCCGGTTCCAGGGCGAGAACTTGACGAGCAACCTCGAGCTGGTCGATCGGCTGGGTCGTTTGGCCCAGGAAATCGGCAAGACCCCCGCGCAGTTGGCCCTGGCCTGGGTGTTGAGCCGCGGCGCCTACCTCGTCCCGATCCCCGGTACCAAGCGTCGCCGGTACCTCGAGGAAAACGTTGCTGCCGCCGAGTTGGTGCTCTCTCCGGAGGAGCTGGAACAGATCTCCGCCGCGGTGCCGGCGAGCCGGGTGTCCGGCGCCCGCTATCCCCCCGCCTCCTTGGCGATGCTGGATCGGTAGCGGGGTCGAGCCGGGGAATCCATCGCCCCCTGCCCCGGAATGTGATGTGTCCGCAGACGTCGGGTTCCCCGGGTGCGCCCTAGGGGGCCCCGCAGCTGCAACGATCGATGACATTCTACGTCGTGATCCGGGGCCCCTTGGGGGTCGGCAAATCTACCATCGCCGGTCGATTATCGGAGGAGATCGGGGCCCACCATGTGTCCATCGACCAGATCCTCGAGGACCACGACCTCTGGAGCTCGGGGCGGCTGTCGGAGTTCCTGAAGGCCAACGCTGTGGCCGCCGAGCAGGCGCGACGCTCGCTCGGTCGGGGGTTCCCGGTGATTTTTGACGGGAACTTCTATTGGAAGACGCAGATCGACGACCTCGTCGGCCGCTTGGACCATCGGCACTTCATTTTCTCACTGAACGCGCCGTTGGCCGTGTGCATCGAGCGGGACCGCGGCCGGGACCACCCCTACGGTCCGCTCGCGGCGCGCGCGGTGTATGCGAAGTCCACGAGGTTCCGATACGGGGTCGACGTGGACGCGACCCGGCCCATTCCCGTCATCCTTCGCACGATCCGGTCCCACTTCCCTCCAGAGTCGCCCCCCGAGCCCAGGTGAGCAAACGAGCGAAGGGTGGCGTTCTCGTTCGGAGCCTCCCAATCGTGGACCTGAATCGGTCCCTCGGAGACCATTCACGGAGGGCCATAGCTGCTTCTCGTCACGACTAAGCCTCGGGGAGACGCGATCGGTTCTATTTTAGGCTCATTCGGACCTGGCCCGGCGCCACCACCTCCTGGGAACTCCAGAAATCTCCGGCTCTTGTCCCTGCCGGGCCCGGTAGGCTCGTTCATCGCCGTTCCTGCGGCGTAGCGAACACGACGATGAATCCCGGACTCGGGAACCGGTGAGGGTGGCTTAACTCAAGTTAAGCGGGGAGGGAGGTTCATCTCCACGGCTCGCACTCCGTCGCGGGGTCCCGGCGCTGGCCGTTGCTCATTGCCCCGTAAGATTTCCCATCCGCCGTCGCATCACTCTCGGCGTTGCGGTCTAGAAGGGGTGAGGTTGAGTGCGCCCCCCACCTGCGGCTCATTCGCGCAACCACACGTTTGGATGGGGGGCCGGCTCATTCCCACTCTACTTAATTCGAGTTAAGGACCGTTCCATATAATCCCATTCTGAGCCGGTATCTGATGCGGCAGAACAGCGCGCGCGCCACTCAGACCCCACCGCTTACTTCTAAGAACGCTCCGCGACGAAAGCAGAAGGGAGAGTCCGTCGAGACCTCTCGCCCGGGCCCCCGGAACGGAATGCCGGGAACTCCCACGCCCGTGGCGCGCGTGCGGTTTCCTCGTGACGAAGGAAGATCCGTGGGAGGCGGGGAACGAGCGTTTTCGCTGTCCGCCGATCGGCAGATACTCGGGTCGGCCCGCCCCTCGAGGATCATCACGGACCCGTCGGATTTGCTCTGGTTCTCCTTCTGAGAGCCTCTTTCGTTTCTTCGGCAGCGGATTGAGGGAGTTGGTGTCCTTGCGGCTCGGAAATGTCCGAACCGTCTCCAGGCTCCTCCGCGGTTATCAACCGTCGAATGCCGTCCGAAGCTCGACCGATCTGACAGTGGGCCGAGACCCCTTCGCAATCACCACCACATCCTGCGGGTCGGCACAGGTTTCGCTGGGAACCTCAGGAAACGTTCGGGTCCGCGCAGGGACCGCGGTCGCGAGCTCAAGCGACACCGTCGTGGTAGGCCATCTCGGGGAGACCCCCGGTACCGCCGCCACCGAATACCCACCCAGCACCGTGACCGGACCCCGGGAAAGGACCGACGAGGCCGCGGGGACTGACCCGGAGCGTCCGGCCACGGATCTTGACCGCGCATCCCCTCATGCCACGACGCCCACCGGCCGCCGTGGACGCGGAAATCTAGGGTCTCGCCATCCGAGCGCTACTCTCATGTGCTCGTGACCCCCACTGCCCGGCCGAACCTTCCGCGAAAGTTCGGGGCGCGCACAGAACGCTCGAGGGGCGTCCCCAACCCGCGGTTAGGAAGCGAAAAATCGGACCCCCCGTGGACCTCAGGGCCGCGTCGTCGGCAGGTTCGGGACGAAGCCCGTCACGAGAAACCGGCGGGTGCGACGCCCGCTCCCGCCCGTGGGCCACGGTGTCCCGTTCGGGCAGTGAAGCAACGGTCGGCAAACGCCGGCCCGGTGGCCATCGAGCTTCTTCGGGAAAGGCCGCGACGGGCAAAGGACCAAGAACTGGGAAACACTCCAGGTACTATGCGGCCCAGGGCCTTCGGGCATCGGGGGTGAGCGCACTGAAATGCGCATCCTGGCGGTCGAGCGCGACGCGAGATTCGGGGCAGTCGTGAAAGCCACGAAGAAGGAGAAGTCGGAGGCGCCCCGAGGCGTGGAGAGAGGTCTCGTTCGAGTCTTTGGTCAGCTTCCCAGTGGATCTGAGGAATTCATGCCGAGAACGACGAACAGCTCCGTCAAGCGCGATCGGAGGACTCCCGCGAAAGAGGAGACTAGGTAACGCGATCGCATTTCTCCCGGAGTTACCGGCGCTTTGGTAACACTTGGAGTTGCTGCCGTACGGTCGGGACATACCCCGGGCGAACGCGAGAAGCCACCTCCTTTGGCCGGACGCTCATCGGGTCCACCACCTCAGGCAGCGCTCCTTGAGCTCCCTGTTGGAGCCCGACGAGCTCCGGGCGCTGGTTCGAAGCTTCGAGAAGCTGATCAGATTCATGGACGAGCAACCGGTCTGAGCCTCGGATCCAACCCGCACGCCCATTTCCCACGATTCCCCGACGAAGGTAAACACGGGAAAGGGGGACCATGAACTCGCCCGAAACCGGCCCATCCCGTCAGCCCGGGCCACCCAGATGACGGCCTGGACCGATCTTTAACGAAGGGGTCCGGGGGGCGAGGTCGCGGTAGGGGAAACCGCCCGTGCCGGCGGGCGCTCGATGAATCTCGCGCCAGTGAACCGATCGGCCCGGGATCCAGAATATCCCTGGGCCGGTATCGACTCAGCTCAACGAACACAGAAGCTGCCCCCCTTCGGAAGAGGCGCTTCGCAGAATCGTTTGACGCTCGCTTCGGAACGTGGTGGGAGGTGGGACGACCCGCCCGTCGACCGCGGTCCGGTCATCGGCCGCGCGCGCGCCGTAACTTGGGACTACCGTCGGCCGGCTGGTGCCGGTTTCCCGGTAGGCGTGCGGGCCGGCGCGGCTCGCCTCGTCAGGGTCATGTACAGGCCGGGTCGTCCTCGTACCCGTGTCGGGCGACAAGGTCTTGGAATGGTTGCTCGAACCTGAGCAGCCGTCGGTCCGCTACCTCGCGTTGACCCAACTTCTCGGGAAGAAGGAGAACGACGCGGAGGTCCGAAGGGCCAAGGCGCGCATTCCCGCCACAGGATGGGTGGCCGACACGCTCGCCCGCCGCAACCCCGCCGGATGGTGGGAGCGGGACAACGGCTGGATGGAGCCCCGGTTCACGGCGACCCACTGGACCATGCTCGCGCTGGCGGATCTGGGGGCGACGCGCGCCATCCCGGAGGTGGCCGCGTCGGCGGAGTATTGGATGGCCAAGTCGCCACTCGAGGGAGGGGGCGTCGGAGGATGGGGGAAGAGGAAGGGGCACCACTGCTACACGGCCAATATGGCGCGTGGCCTCCTTCGCATGGGTTACGAGGAGGACCCGCGGGTACGCAAGACACTCGAATGGCTGGTCCAGACGGCCCACCCGAAGGGGGGCTGGTCCTGTCGGTACGTCAGGAACGGGCCGGCGACCAGCCGGTCCCTCGATGCGTGGGAGGGATTGGGTGCCTTCGCCGCGTACCCTCGTTCCAAGTGGAGTTCGGCGATGAAGTCGGTCGTGGAACGGACGGCCGAGTACTTCCTCGAGCGCGAGCTCCACAAACAGGGCGGGCGGTGCGAGCCATGGTACCGCTTTCACTGGCCCGTGCACTACTACTACGACCTGCTGGTTGGCTTGGATTGCCTGACCGGGCTGGGCTACGGCAGGGACCCGCGACTGGGATTCGCGCTCGACCTACTGCGCCAGAAGCAACGGCCCGATGGAAAGTGGGTCCTCGACACCTTCCAACCGGACCCCTACCAGGAGTTCGTCAACTGGTTCGCAACGCACCCCGGGAACTGTCCGGTGCCCCTGACCTTCGAGGCGGAACGAAAACCGAGCAAGATGATCACGCTCCGCGCGCTGACAGTGTTATCACGCGTCACTTGAGCGTCGGCCGTGCTGTCGCGCGCGTCGCGGTCCGTTATGGATCGACCGCTGGTTTCGATTGGGTCCCCGCCCGCGCATGTGATTTAGGGGGCCAGCGCCGCCGGTGAGTACTCTACACGGATGATCAGGAACTGGGCTCGAGAACGGGCCCAGTCCGTGGGGCTCGGCCTCCCAGGCGACGGCTCCGACCGGTTTCTAAGGTTGGGATGCGGTAAGCTGTGCTCCCAATCGGGGAAAACCGCCCGTGCTGGGATTCGAACCCAGGTCTGAGGCTCCGCAGGCCTCTAGGATAATCCATTGCAGCGGGCCGGGGGTCTACCCCGTTCCCGTAGCTACCCCACACGGGCATTCGGTTTGGGCTGGTTTCCCGTCAGCGCCGAGGTGGGTTCTCTATAAAAGGCGCGAGGTCGCCGAGAGCCTGGTCCGCGCCACAGTTTATACCGCGCGGCGCTCCCGAGCGCCCGGAGAATGAGCGAGTCGAACGGGACCGACCCATGGCCGGAGCTTTCCTCCCTCCCGATGGGTCGCCGCGTGGAGGTCACCGACCCCGCGGGGTCGGTCTGGCGGGGCACTATCGTGCCACGTCACGGGTTCATCGCGGACCGCATTCTGCAACTGAAACTCTCCAGCGGATACAACGTCGGACTACGGATCCGGCCCGAGTACCATTTCCGGATTTTGGACGAGGGCGCTCCGACGCCCGCCCGCAGTTCGGACCTGCCCGGCGCCCCGCTGGTTCCGGAGGGTCCCTGGGTGGCCCTACTGACGACCGGGGGAACGATTGCTTCCCGCGTGGATTACGAAACCGGTGGCGTTCGGCCGGTCCGCGGAGAGGCGGAGATACTCGCATTCTACCCGGAACTCCAACGGACCGGTCCTGTGCACATCATCCCCGTCTTTGACCACCTGAGCGAGGAGTTCCGGCCCGAGGACTGGGCCGAGCTGGGTACGCAGGTCGTCGAGGCGTTCCGTTCGGGAGCTACCGGAGTCGTGATCGCCCACGGGACGGACACGCTCGGGTTCACGGCCGCCGCCCTCAGTTTCCTCCTGGTGAACCTACCGGGTCCCGTCGTGCTGGTCGGTGCACAACGCTCCCCCGATCGCCCGTCCTCGGACGGCCCCTCCAATCTCGACGCCGCGGTCCAGGTCGCACGCGACGGCCGTATCGGCGAGGTCGTGGTCGTCCTCCACGCCGGACCTTCCGACACCCGGTTCGCGGTGCACCGGGGGAACTGGGTGCGGAAGATGCATTCGAGCCGTCGCGACGCCTTCGAGAGCCGGAACGGGCCGGCGCTGGGCTGGTTCGAGGACGGGAAGGTCACGTTGGAGGGCAGCGTGCGGCCCCCGGCCGAGGGCCCCCCCCGCTGTGACCTGCCCATCGATACGCGGGCCGGACTTCTGTGGTTCTACCCGGGCCTGGCCCCCGATCGGGCGGCGGCGTTCGCCCACGGACTCCGTGGGATCGTCCTCGCCGGCACCGGCCTCGGTCACGTGAGCTCCTCGCACTACCAGTGGATCCGCGCCGCGGTCACATCGGGCGTCGTGGTCGCGATGACCACCCAATGCCTGGGGGGTCGTGCCGAGCCGTACGTCTACGCCACCGGCCGGGAGCTCTTGGACGCCGGCGTGGTATTCCTGGACGACCTGCTTCCGGAGACCGCCTACGCGAAGCTGGTGTGGGCCCTCGGTCACTCCGAGACCCCGGACGGGGTGCGCAAGCTCCTCACGACGCCCCGGGCGGCGGAGTTCCTGGACCGACACTCCGGGGGCACGGCGCCGTGAAAGTGGGTCTCGAGGTTCACCAGCAGCTCTCGACGGGCAAGTTGTTCTGCGCCTGCCCGTGCGAGTTGTCGGAGGAGGTTCGGCATTCGTTCGCCCGCCGACTTCGGGCCGCAGGCGGGGAGAATCGCGCAGTCGACGCGGCGGCGGCTCTTCAGGCCGAGCGCGGCCTCCTCTACTCCTACGAATCGACCCCCTCCGATTGCCTCGTTGAGATGGATGAGGAGCCACCGCGCCCGCTGAACGCGGAGGCGTTCGAGACGGCGCTCCAACTGGCCCTCCTGCTTGAGGCGCGCCCGGTCGACGAGGTCGAGGTGATGCGGAAGATCGTGGTCGACGGTTCCAACACCTCGGGGTTCCAACGGACGGCGCTCATCGCGACCGGCGGCCACTTGGACGTCGGCGGGCGGCGGCACGCGATCGACACGATCTGCCTCGAGGAGGACGCGGCCCGAAAGATCTCCGACTCGAAGGAGGGGGTCACGTACCGACTCGACCGTCTGGGGATCCCGCTCATCGAGATCGCGACCGGTCCCGACATCGCCGACGGACGGGAAGCCCGCGAGGTCGCCGAGGAGATCGGCGCGCTGCTACGGGCGACCGGACGGGTGCGCCGCGGGATCGGCACGATCCGCGAGGACCTCAACGTCTCCACGGAGGGAGGTCGTCGGATCGAGATCAAGGGCGTGCAGGAGCTGCGGAAGATCCAGGAGTACGCCGACCGCGAGGTCGAACGCCAACACACCCTCCTCTCCGTTCGGGACCAGCTGCTCGAGCGCGGCGCGAGTCCCCCCAATGGGGTCGTCCACGACGTGACCCCGGTGGTGGGTGACCTCTCCTCGGGTCCTCTCGCGGGGGCCCGGAAGAAAGGCCACGTGGTGCTCTCCATCACTCTCCCGGGGTTTGCGAACCTGCTCCGGTCGGGTACGCGCTCGGACGAGCGACTCGGACGCGAGCTGGCCGACCAGGCCCGGGCCGCCGGCCTCGGAGGCCTGCTGCATTCGGATGAACTTCCGGGGCACGGGCTCGGACCGGACGATGTGGACCGCCTCCGTCGGGCCCTCGCGCTCGGTGAGACCGACGGGTTCGTCCTGGTTGTCGACCGCTCCCGCGACCGGGCCGAGGCCGCGCTCCGACGGATCGCCTCCCGGGCGACCGCGGCGCTGGAAGGGATCCCCGGTGAGACGCGCGACCCGCTGCCGGACGGACGCACCCGGTACTCCCGTCCACTTCCGGGCCGCGATCGGATGTATCCGGAAACGGACGTCCCGCCGGTCCTTATCACCCCGGAGCGTCTCGAAGAACTACGGTCCCGGCTTCCGGAGCGTCCGTCGGCGCAGCGCGAACGCCTCGTCTCGGCCTACCAGCTACCACCGGAACTTGCCCGTCAGCTCGTCGCTTCGGGGGATGCCGAGACCCTTGAGGATCTGGTACACCGCGGACGATCCCCGGGCCTCGCGGCCCGGCTCCTCACCCAGGACCTGCCGGCCGCCCGGTCGGCGGCGGCGGCCCGACCCGAGCCCACCGTGTCGGTCGACGGGTTGAACGAGTTGCTCTCGGCGGCGGAGTCGGGCCGCTTCTCCAAAGAAGGGATCCCCGCGGTCCTGGGCGCGCTGTTCGCCGGGTCTCCAACCCTCGACGCCGCGCTCGACCGGGCCGGGCTCACCGGACCGGGCGTCGACGACCTGGACGCGGTCGCAGAGCGCGTCGTCCGGGCGAACGCCACGATGGTTCACGAGCGGGGAGAGGCGGCGTTCTCCCCCCTGATGGGGGATGTCATGCGGGAGGTGCGGGGTCGACGGGACGGAAAGGAGGTCGCCGACGCCCTGCGACGCGCGATCTCACGACTGGGCGCCGGGAACGGGCCGTAGCGGGGAGCGGGATCGTGGGCACCGCGCGGAAGACCCCACCTCCGACCCGCCGATCCGGGACCCCGAAGTTCCGGGTGGTCGTGACCGACGTGGACGGCACGCTCACCGACTCCACCCGGCGCCTCGATCCGGAGGCGGTCCGGGCGGTGCGGCGAGTCGAGGACCGGGGAGTCCCGGTGATCCTCGCCACGGGGAACGTGCTCCCGATCGCGCTGGCGCTCCACCGGTCGCTCGGCCTCTCCGGACCGATCGTCGCCGAGAACGGGGGCCTCGTCTGGTGGAAGGACCCCGCCGGACGCGACCGCGTCGAACGGCTCGCCGACCGGCGCGTGGCGCTCGCGGCGTTCCGGATCCTCGTACGTTCCGGCCTGCCTGTCCATCGCTTGTTCACCGACCGGTGGCGGGAGAGCGAGGTCGCGCTGGAGGCCAACGTGTCGGTGGCCACCGTCCGACGGGCGCTCGGGACACGCCCGCTGACGGTCGAGTCCACCGGCTACGCGATCCATCTCATGGAACCGGGGGCGGGGAAGGTCGTCGCGCTCGCGCGCGTCCTCGGCCGGCTCGACCGCACGCTCTCGGACGCGGTGGTGTTGGGGGACGGTGACAACGACGTGGAAATGC